>OLSC01000258.1_pt1 | contig 68117 bp, 56 predicted proteins | sample 1672881 | NCBI WGS metagenome assembly OLSC01 (sample SAMEA3136733, study PRJEB25190) | human gut metagenome | biome: human gut; feature: human-associated habitat; material: faeces | place: Austria | collected 2013 | reverse complement strand
GCTGCCGCACCTCGCTCGCCGTATCGGCACTTAGAATTATGCGGTATTGCCTTAGGAAAAGAAAGTTACCAAAGAAACTTTAATTTGGCTCGCCGTAAAGAAGATATAAGGAAAATATAAAACGGCCCTGCCGGTGGTTTTCCACTTGGCAGGGCCGTTTTGTTGATAATTTATTTTTATTGAAAGTTTCTTTGCTTCTTTCTTTTCAAAGAAAGAAGATCAGCTTATTTCCCGGCCAGTAAAATCGCCAGCACAGCCTTCTCTACGTAGATGCGGTTCTCGGCTTCGTCGAAAATTTCGTTGGCGTGGGCTTCCAGAACTTCGGCGGTGATCTCCTCGCCACGGTGGGCGGGCAGCGGATGCTGGATCATGCAGTCCGGCTTGGCCAGCGCCATGCGGGCGGCATCCAGCGTAAACCCGTGGAAATCCCGGCGGCGCTGCTCCACCTCGCGCTCCATGCCCATACTGACCCACACATCGGTGAACAGCACATCGGCATCGCGGGCGGCCTCGTCCGGATCGGTGACCAGCTTGAACTTATCACCGTAGGTTTTCGCCAGCATCAGCACATCGGCGGCGGGGCGGTAGTGGGGCGGGCAGGCCACCGTCACCGTCATGCCCACGGCCAGACAACCCACGATCATGCTGTTGGCCATGTTGTAGCCATCACCGATGAACCCGGCGCGCAGCCCAGCCAGCCTGCCCTTGCGTTCCCGCACGGTCATCAGGTCGGTCAAGACTTGCAGCGGGTGGGCGTAATCCGTCATGCCGGAGATCACCGGCACGCCGCTGTACTGGGCCATGGCGTCCAGCGTGGTCTGCTTGTAGGTGCGGCAGACGATGGCATCATAGTACCGTCCCAGGGCGCGGGCGGTGTCCTGCACAGGCTCGCCGCGGGCGGTCTGCAGGTCGTTGGCGCTCAGGTAGGTGCCCAGGCCGCCCATCTGGTAGATACCCACCTCTAAACTGGTGCGGGTGCGGGTGGAATTTTTGGCAAAGATCAGCGCCACCGCCTTGCCCTGCAGGTCCTTGGGGTCGACGCCCTGTTTGTGCAGGCGCTTGTACTCGTCGGCTACATCCAGAATGTGCAGGATCTCTTTGGGGGTCAGGGCGCTCAATTTCAACAGATGTTTCATCAGAACTTCTCCAGAACAGTACGCAGGGTGTCCAGCGCGGTGTCAACATCGGTCTCGGTCAAAATCAGCGGCGGCAGCAGGCGCAGGCGGGTCTTGGCCGTCAGCACCAGCAAGCCCTCTTTCTCGCAGGCGGCGCGGACATCGGCGGCCTTGATGCCGTCCTCAAAGGCGATGCCTACCATCAGGCCCAGGCCGCTGACCTCGGTAACATGGGGCAGGGTCTTGAGGCCTGTGCGCAGGCGGGCGGCCTGGGTCAGCACGTTATCCATAAAGGCTTCGTCCATGGCATCCAGCACGGCCAGCGCACCGGCGCAGACCACCGGGTTGCCGCCGAAAGTGGAACCGTGGGTGCCGGGACCCATATGCTCGGCAACCTTGGCGGTCATCAGCACGGCGCCGATGGGCAGGCCGCCGCCCAGGCCCTTGGCCAGTGTGACGATGTCCGGGTGCAGGTCAAAATGCTCACAGGCCAGGAACTTGCCGGTGCGGCCTACGCCGGTCTGTACCTCGTCCACGATGAGCACCAGGTCGCGCTTTTTGCAGAACTCGGCCACCTTGGCCACGTAGTCGGCATCCAGCGCCACCACGCCGCCTTCTCCCTGGACCAACTCCAGCATGACGGCGCAGACGGTGTCGTCGGCAGTATCCCGCAGGGCGGAAAAATCACCGGCGGGTACATAGGCAAAGTTGCCGGGGAACGGTCCGAAATACTGGTGGAACACATCCTGGCCGGTGGCGGTCAGGGTGGCCAGCGTGCGGCCGTGGAAAGAGTTTACCAGCGTGATGACCTTGTTGCGGGCAGCACCATAAGTATCAGTAGAATATTTGCGGGCGGCCTTGATGGCGCCCTCGTTGGCCTCGGCACCGGAGTTGCCAAAGAAAACGGCATCCATGCCGGTGCGGCAGCACAGCTTTTTAGCCAGCTTGCCGCAGGGGGCCGTGTAGTACAGGTTGGAGGTGTGCTGCAGGGTGGCGGCCTGGTCGCAGACGGCCTGCACCCAGGCAGGGTGACAGTAGCCCAGCGAGTTGACACCGATGCCGGAGGTGAAATCCAGATAGCACTTGCCCTCGGGGTCGGCGGCGGTCATGCCGTGGCCCTCGGCCAGCACGACCCGGCTGCGGGCGTAGGTGTGCAGAACGTACTTGTTATCGCGTTTGATGACCTTTTCGGTTTGCATGGCGTACCCTCCTTAATGGTTGCCGCGGCGGTAGAACATGGTACCGGCGCCGCGGTCACTGAACATTTCCAGCAGGATGGAATGGGGCACACGGCCATCGATGATAACGGCCTCGTGTACGCCTTGATAGATGGCGTCGGCCATACCTTCGATTTTGGGCAGCATGCCGCCGGCAATGACACCGGCCGCCTTGTAGCCCTCGATCTCGGAGACTTCGACCTCGGGGATCAGGGTGGATTCATCGTTCTTGTCATAGAGCAGACCGACAATATCCGTCATGCTGACGAGTTTTTCGGCATGCAGGGCAATGGCAATCTCCGCCGCAGCCGTGTCGGCGTTGATGTTGTAGGGGATGCCGTTGTCGTCCATGCCGACGGTGGCAATGACCGGGATGAAGCTGTCGGCCAGCAGATGCTCGATCAGCGTGGTATCCACCTTTTCGATTTCGCCCACATAGCCCAGGTCCACATCGGACTTGCGGCTGCAGGTGATGGTGTGGCCGTCCATGCCGCACAGGCCGACACCGCGGCCTTTCAGCAGGGCCACGAGGTCCTTGTTGACCTGGCCCGCCAGCACCTGCTGTACAATGCCCATGGTCTCCTCATCGGTGTAGCGCAGGCCGCCCACAAACTTGGACTCCTTGCCCACACGGGCCAGCATCTTGTTGATGGCCGGGCCGCCGCCGTGGACCAGCACCACCCGCACGCCCAGCAGGGTCAGGGTGACCAGGTCGTTCATGACGGCCAGTTTCAGCTCATCGTTGATCATAGCGTTGCCGCCGTACTTGATGACAAGTGTTTTGCCGTGGTATTTTTGGATATAGGGCGTAGCTTCGCTGAAAAGCAGCGCCATCTCTTCATTTTTCATTGCACATTCTCCCCCGTCCCCGGCCTGTATCAGGTGCGGTAGTCGCCGTTGATCTTTACGTAATCGTAGGTCAGGTCGCAGCCCCAGGCCTTAGCAGTAAAGTCGCCGCTGCCCAGGTCGACCAGGATCTGGATCTCGTCCTCTTTCAGCACTTTGGCGGCCTCGTCCTCGCTGTAGGGGTGGTAGGCGGCGTTCTCGCAGACAAAGACCTCACCGGCCTTGCTCTTGAGGCGAACGGCCGTCTTGCTGATGTCGAAGTCGCCGGGGGTGTAGCCGATGGCGCAGAGCACACGGCCCCAGTTGGCATCCTCACCAAACATGGCGGCCTTGAACAGGGCAGAGTGGATGACGCTCTTGGAGACAGCGCGGGCGGTCAGCAGATCGGGCGCGCCGGTCACGATGCACTCCAGCAGCTTGGTAGCGCCTTCGCCGTCACCGGCCAGTTCACGGCTGAGTTGCTCGGCTACCTGGGTCAGGGCTGCAACAAAGGTGTCATAGTCAGCGGTGCCGGGCTGGACCTCGGCGCCGGACAGGCCGCTGGCCAGCAGCAGCACGGTGTCGTTGGTGGAGGTGTCGCCGTCCACAGAGATCTGGTTGAAGGTGGCGGGCACCACACTGGACAGGGCAGCCTGCAGCACAGCGGGCTCGACCTTGGCGTCGGTGGTGATGAAGAGCAGCATGGTGGCCATGTTGGGGTGGATCATGCCGGAGCCCTTGGCGATGGCGCCCATGCGGCAGGTCTTGCCGCCGATGGTGAATTCGATGGACACCTCTTTAGAATGGGTGTCGGTGGTCATAATGGCGGTGGCAGCGTCGTGGCTGCCAGCCTCGGTGGCGGCCAGCTTGGCGGCGGCCTCGGGGATGCCCTTGGCGAACGGCTCAATGCTCATGGCCTGGCCGATGACGCCGGTGGAGGAGGGCAGCACGTCGTCGGCGCTGATGCCCAGCTCCTTGGCGACGATCTCGCAGGTCTCCTTGGCCAACTCAATGCCGTTGGGGGCGCAGGTATTAGCGTTGCCGCTGTTGACCACGATAGCCTGGGCGTAGCCGTCCTTTAGATGCTCGCGATCCACCGTGATGGGCGCACCGTAGACCTTGTTGGTGGTGTAGCAGCCGGCACCGGCGCAGCGGACGTCCGCCTTGATAAGTGCCAGGTCCAGCTTGGAATGGTTATGCCGGATGCCGCAATGCACACCGGCGGCGGAGAAACCGGCGGGTGCACAGATGCCGCCGGGGATCAGCTTGAAGTTTTCCATAATCGTCTCCCTCTAATTCTCTAATTACCCTTTTCGTTTACCCTATTCTTTTTACAGTACCAGACCGGCGGTCTCGTCCAGGCCCAGCATCAGATTCATACATTGCACAGCCGCGCCCGAGGAGCCTTTGCCCAGGTTATCGAACAGGCTGATGAGCTCCATCTGGGTGCCGTCGGGGTTCGCCAGGCAGAAGATCTCCAGCCGGTCCAGCCCGGCCAGCTTATTGGCAGCCAGGAAGCCACCGTCGGTACCCTCGTTCAGCGGATGGACCGAGATCATCTTTTGCCCTGCGTAATAGTCGGCCAGGGCACCGGCCACCTGCTGGGCGGTCAGGCCCAGAGCGGGCAGATCCAGTGGGACCATCGTCTCCATACCGGCGTAGTAATCGGCCACCACCGGCACGAAAGTCGGCGGGGTAGTCAGGCCGGTGATGGCGGCCATCTCCGGCAGGTGCTTGTGGTGCAGCGCCAGCCCGTAGGGGCGGGGCGCGTTCAGCGCGGGGTCGGTACGCTCGGTTTCATACTGGGCAATCATCTTTTTGCCGCCGCCAGAGTAGCCGGTCAGGCTGGTGCAGTGCAGCAGCGCGGTCTTGGGCACCAGGCCCAGTTCCACCAGCGGGGCCACCGGAGCAATAAAGCCGGTGGCGTGGCAGCCGGGCACGGCTACGCGGGTGGCGGTTTTCAGCGCCTTGCGGGTATCGTGCAGTTCCGGCAGACCATAGGTCCAGCCGGGAGCCGTGCGGTGTGCGGTGGAGGTATCCAGCACGCGGACATCGGGCCGCAGCAGCGGCACCACCTCGCGGGCGGCATCGTCCGGCAGGCAGAGGAAAGAGAGGTCACTCTCATTGATCACCGCCGCGCGGGCGTGTACGTCCTTGCGTTCGGCCTCGGAAATATGCAGAATCGTGAACTCCGACCGTTCGGCCAAACGGTCCGCAATGCGCAGCCCGGTTGTACCGGAACTGCCGTCAACAAAGATTTTATACTTTCCCATTTTTACACCCCTATCATGTAGGCAAGCACACAGTTTGTAGGGGCGGATGCTTGCATCCGCCCGCGGGTCGATGCAAGCATCGCCCCCTACAGAGCCGCAAATATCCCTTTAGGCAAGTTTCTCTTTTACCAATTCGATCTGCTTCAGCACGCTGGCCTTGGTGGGGCCGCCGTAGCTGGTGCGGCCCTCGCAACAGGTAGTCAGGTCAATGGCGGTATACACGTCCTCCGCAAATAGGTCGCTGTACTGCTTGAATTCGTCCAGCGTCAGTTCCTCCAGCGTCTTGCCCTCGCGGATGCAGGCGGCTACCATCGTGCCGGTGCACTTGTAGGCATCGCGGAAGGGCATGCCCTTCTTGGTCAGATAGTCGGCGCAGTCGGTAGCGTTGATAAAGCCCTTAGCAGCGGCGCGGCGCATATTGGCGGGCAGCGGAGTCATTGTGGCCAGCATCGGGGTTACGGTGCGCAGGCACAACTCCAGCGTATCTGTCGCGTCAAAAATGGCCTCTTTATCCTCCTGCATATCCTTATCGTAGGCCAGGGGGATGCCCTTCATCATGACCAGCAGCGTGTTCAGGTCGCCGTAGACGCGGCCGGTCTTACCGCGGATCAGCTCGGTGACGTCGGGGTTCTTCTTCTGGGGCATGATGGACGAGCCGGTGGTAAAGGCGTCGTCCAGCTCAATGAACTTGAACTCCCAGCTGCACCACAAAATAATTTCCTCGCTCAGGCGGGAAAGGTGCATCATGCAGGTGGCCATGGCACTGCACAGCTCAATGCAGAAGTCGCGGTCCGATACACCATCGATGGAGTTCCCGCAGGGGGCGGCAAAGCCCAGCTGCTCGGCCGTATAAAAGCGGTCCAGCGGGTAGGTGGTGCCCGCCAGTGCGCCGGACCCCAGCGGGCACTCGGCGTCCATACGGGCGGTGGCATCCTGCAGTCTCCCCAAGTCACGTAGCAGCATCCAGGCGTAAGCCATCAGCTGGTGGCCGAAAGTAACGGGCTGGGCACGCTGCAGATGAGTATAGCCGGGCATGACGTAACCGGCCCCTTTTTCGGCCTGGTCACACAGCACGGTAATCAGTTCTTTAATCTGGCCTTGGATATGCTTGCTGGCTTCCCGCAGATTCAGGCGGATGTCCAGCGCCACCTGGTCGTTGCGGCTGCGGCCGGTGTGCAGCCGCTTGCCTGCATCACCCACGCGGGCAGTCAGGGTCTGCTCTACAAAGGTGTGTACATCCTCGGCGTTGGGGTCAATTTCCAGTGCGCCGCTGTGCAGATCCTCCAGAATGGAGTGCAGCCCCTTGTGAATATCGTCAACATCCTGCTGGGAGATAATGCCCTGACGGCCCAGCATGGCTGAGTGTACCAGGCTGCCCTGGATATCCTGCTCAATCATCCGCGCATCAAAGCGGATGGATGAGTTAAAGTCGTTTACGCGGCTGTCTACGGCCTTGCTTGCACGGCCCTGCCAAAGTTGCGGCATACGGTTCCTCCAATTCTGTTTTGTTTGTTATAGCGTGCATGCGGGGCGGTGCAGCCGCCCGGCACGCACAGTGTATAGAAAACCGCCAAGGGGGCGCGTGCCCTCCTGGCGGTGCTTATAGCGTTGGACAGATTAGTCCTGAGCGGGCCAGTTCTGGGCCAGCTTGGCACGCTCTGCAATGGGCAGGCCAAACAGGTTGATGAACCCGTTCGCATCGGCCTGGTTGTAATCGTCATCCTCGCCGAAGGAAGCGGTCTGCTCATCGTACAGGGTGTACGGGCTGGTGACACCGGCATTGATCATGTTGCCCTTGTACAGCTTCAGGGTAACATCGCCGGTAACAGTTTTCTGCAGGTCGTCGGTGAAGGCACTCAGGGCCTCACGCAGCGGGGTGAACCACTGGCCGTTGTAGACCAGTTCGCCCATCTTCTGGGCAATGCTCTCCTTGAAGTGGAAAGCCTCTTTGTCAATGGTGATGGTCTCCAGCACATTGTGGGCCTTGTACAGGATGGCACCGCCGGGGGTCTCATACACACCGCGGCTCTTCATGCCGACCAGACGGTTCTCAACGATGTCCAGCAGGCCGATGCCGTTGGCGCCGCCCAACTTGTTCAGGTACTCAATCAGGGCCACACCATCCATCTCCTGCCCGTCAACAGCGGTGGGAATGCCCTTTTCAAAGTGAATCTTGACGTAGGTCGGCTTATCGGGGGCCTGCTCCGGGGAGACGCCCAGTTCCAGGAAGCCGGGCTTGTTGTACTGGGGCTCCAGAGAGGGCTTCTCCAGATCCAGGCCCTCATGGCTCAGATGCCACAGGTTCTTGTCCTTGGAGTAGTTGGTCTCACGGTTAATCTTCAGGGGGATGTTGTGGGCTTCGGCGTAATCGATTTCCTCATCACGGCTCTTGATGTTCCACTCACGCCAAGGGGCGATGATGGCCATTTCGGGGGCCAGGGCCTTGAGGGTCAGTTCAAAACGGACCTGATCGTTGCCCTTACCGGTGCAGCCGTGGCAGATGGCGTCGGCATGCTCTTTCTTGGCGATGTCAGCCAGAGCAGCGGCGATGCAGGGACGTGCATGGGAGGTGCCCAGCAGGTAATCCTCATACTTGGCGTCAGCCTTCAGGCAGGGCCAGATGTAGTTTTCCACATAATCCTTCTTCAGGTCCAGAACATACAGCTTGGAAGCGCCTGTCTTGAGGGCCTTCTCCTCCAGACCGTCCAGTTCGGTGCCCTGGCCGACATCGCCGGAAACGGCAACGACTTCGCAGTTGTTATAGTTTTCTTTCAGCCAGGGAATGATGATGGAAGTATCCAGACCGCCGGAGTATGCCAGAACGACTTTTTTGATGTCTTGTTTGCTCTTTTTCATGATTCTTACCTCTCCCAATCATATTTGTTCAGGACGCCCGGAATGTTGCTTGCCGCCGTCGTGAATATTTATTCATCTGATACTGCATATTATACAACTTTATACAAGAATTGCAAGCGGTAAAATCCACAAAGGATTTTCTAATTTTTCTGCTTTTTTAGGCATAATATACAGTAAAAAGCACGTTTTATACAGAAAAAACGATGAATATACATTCCTTAGCAGGAAACAGCCCTACTTTTTATAAATATAGCACGCTTACGGTAGCACGCTTACGGGGAAAAAACAAGAATAAAAACAAAAACGAGACGGCCACTGCCCCGTCTCGTTTTCTTTAAAAAGAAGGAGAAAAACAGAACGTCTTGCCGGCGCCTGCATCGAATGGAAACCACCCCTCTACAAGTGGATGCCGTTCCTTGGGAATCGGCAGGGCGCTCTGGTATTCTTCCTCTTTTACCTATTGGGAAAGCTTTGCAGCGCCTCAAGCGCTCTTTGCTTTCGATGCCTAAATATTACACTATTTTTGTCGAGATTGCAAGATGCGGATTTATACAACCTGCAATAAATGTTACACTGCATTTTGTTAAAATTGCACAATCATCAACTCAAAAGCCATACAAAAAGCCCCGGCGCGTTCAAAATGCGCCGGGGCAAAAAACATGCGGTTTATAGGGTTTATAAAAGGTTACTGGGCATCAACGGGAACCGTCCAGCCCTTGGTGTCAGGCAGTTTGCCCCACTGGATACCGGTCAGGGTGTCATACAGCTTCTGGGTCAGCTCGCCGATCTTGCCGCCGCTGATATGGGCAGTCTTGCCCTCCCAATCCAGCTCCTTGACGGGGGAAACGACAGCAGCCGTGCCGGTGCCAAAGACCTCTTCCAGCTTGCCCTCGTCGGCAGCCTTCATGATGTCAGCAATGGCAACACGCTCCTCGTGTACCTTGTAGCCCCAATCCTTCAGCAGCTCGATGATGGAACGACGGGTAACGCCGGGCAGAACGGTGCCTACGCAGGGTGCGGTGTAGATCTCGCCGTCGATCTTGAACATGATGTTCATGGAGCCGACTTCCTCGACGTACTTCTTCTCAACGCCGTCCAGCCACAGCACCTGGCTGAAGCCGCGCTCCTCGGCCAGCTCGCCGGCCTTGATGGAAGCAGCGTAGTTGCCGCCGCACTTGGTAAAGCCGGTCAGGCCCGGGGCGGCACGGATGTACTGGTCTTCGACGTAGATGCGGACGGGGTCCAGACCCTCGGCATAGTATGCGCCGGAGGGAGCAGCGATGATGGCGAAGCGGTAATGCTTGGCAGCATGCACGCCCAGACCCACATCGGTAGCGATGCAGAACGGGCGGATGTACAGGGAAGCACCGTCCGAATGAGGCACCCAGTCGCGGTCAACATCGACCAGGGTCTTAACGGCCTGGACAAAATCCTCCGGCGGGATGGGGGGCATGCCCAGACGGTCAGCAGAATCGTTGAAACGGTTAGCGTTGCAGTCGGGGCGGAACAGCTGAATCTTGCCCTCGGCGGTGCGGTAGGCCTTCATGCCCTCGAAAATTTCCTGGGCGTAGTGGAACACGGTGGTAGCAGGGTCCATTTCCCACGGACCGTAGGGGACGACACGGGCATCGTGCCAGCCCTCACCGGCGGTATAGTCCATCACGAACATATGGTCGCTGAAGATCTTGCCGAAGCCCAGCTTCGACTCGTCCTGCGGTTTCTGTTTCGGATGTTCGGTTTTAACAATTTTAATATCCAACATGATTTGCACTCTCCCTTATATTTCCAGGCGCGCTTAGCCGCACAGCAAAGCGCGGATGATGGTTAAATCCATTATAGCGCTGTAAAGCGGTAAAAACAAGTCCCTATTTTATTTCATATTGCACCGGGGCACAAAATGGGGTACAATAACCTTGGTTTCCCCCGCTTTCTTTGAAACCCTACTTTCTTTGAAAAGAAAGTAAGCAAAGGCAATACCGCATAATTCTAAGTGCCGATACGGCGAGCGAGGTGCGGCAGCTGCTAAGCCAAAAGCGCAGATAATACTTTGTGTATTATCGAGCATTTTGGCAACGCAGATGCCGTGCCGCAGCCGCCGGAGCGGTGCTTAAGCCGTCAGGCGGGAATTGTGCGGTGTTGCCCAAAGAAACTTTCAATATGTTTCCTGAAAAAGCAACGATTATAAAGCAACGATTATTTTAAGGAGTTACCAATGGTCAAAGCAGTCATTTTTGATATGGACGGCCTGATGTTTGATACCGAGCGCCTGTGGGATACCCTGTGGGAGCCTGCCTGTAAGGAGCTGGGCCTGCCCCTGCCCCCGGATATGGCCAAGTTCCAGGCGGGCGGCCGCGGCCTGGCGGGCGATAACCTGCGCCGCCACGTGGCCCAGTATATCCCCGGCGACCCGCAAAAGGTGCTGGACAAGGTCTGGCAGCTGGCCGACGAGCGCTTTGCCCAGGGCGTGCCCTGCAAGCCCGGCCTGAAAGAGCTGCTTTCTACGCTGGAAGACCTGGGCATGCCCCGCATCGTGGCCAGCTCCAGCCCCCGCAATATGATTGAGATGAACCTGCAGACTTCCGGCACCGCCCGCTATTTCCATGATGTCGTTTCCGGCACCGAGGTCGCCCGCAGCAAGCCTGCACCCGATACCTTTCTGCTGGCGGCCGAAAAACTGCACACCAACCCCAAGGATTGCCTGGTGCTGGAGGACAGCTTCAACGGCGTGCGCGCCGGCCGCGCTGCCGGCTGCGTGACCGTGATGGTCCCCGACCTCATGCAGCCCACCGACGAGATCAGGGCCTTGTACACCTGCTGCTGCAAGGACCTGCTGGAAGTCCGCGACCTGCTGCTGGCCGGCAAGCTGTAACCTTATAATAAGAAAGCCCCCGGCGGGTGGAAGATTCCACGCCCGCCGGGGGCTGTTTTGTGGTTGCTTACAGGGCCGTGCCCTTCTTGGGGATAAACAGGCGGCTCATATCCGCGTGTTCCAGTTCCAGCAGCTTGATTTTTTTATCAATTCCTCCGGCGTACCCGGTCAGGCTGCCGTTGGTGCCCACCACGCGGTGGCAGGGAATGATGATAGACACTTTGTTGTGCCCCACGGCCCCGCCCACCGCCTGGGCGGAACCCCTGCCGCCCTGCTGTGCCGCCAGCTGGCGGGCAATGTCACCGTAGGTGATAATCTGCCCGTAGGGGATTGTCAGCAAGATTTTCCACACCGATTGTTGAAAACTTGACCCGACCGGGTGCAGCGGTGGCAGGAAGTCGGGCTCCTTGCCGGCAAAATAGATGTCCAGCCAGCGCTTGGCCTCAGCCAGAATGGGCGTGGTCTGGGCACAGTGTCCGACGGGCAGGGTGTTGGCAAAATATTTCTGCCCCTCAAACCACAGCCCCACCAGCCCGACCTCGTCTGCTGCCAGCAAAATCCCGCCCAGTGGGGACTGGTATTGTTGGATAGAAACCATAGCGGACACCTCACAGGGATAGCGGCTGTGCCGCTTTTTTTGCCATAAGGGCATAAAACAAAAAAGGCAACTTACCATTCAGTAAGTTGCCTTGGTGCGCCGGAAGAGACTCGAACTCCCGACCTTCTGATTCGTAGTCAGACAGAACCTTTGCATTTGAACACTTTGCCCTATAAAATTTAATGTTGACACCCGTTTGTCGATATTAAATTTTATAAGGAGATGGAAAAATGCGAATCTGCAAGAAGTGTTTTAGAGAGATTGGAGAATATCCGTTCTGCCCCTACTGCGGAGCCTCTCAAAAGAGCAATCTTCTGACGCTGGAACAAATTTATACCGAATGGAGCATGCTGTACTTCCGAAAAGTGGGAAGAAAATCACGCGAAGGATATGAAAACGCCTGGCGGACGCTCCGCTTTTTGGGGCAATCCGCGATGTCGGATATCAAGATCAGCGACTATCAACTGGCTATGGATACTCTGCAAAACAAAAGCAGATCTCTCCAAAACAAGTTACTGCTGCTGATCGGACAGCTTTGCAAATACGCCGTGACTGTCCATCGTCTAGACGTGATCAATCCTTCGCCCTATCTCATACTTGATGGAGTACAAGCCAAAAGCCGTGAAATTTTTTCTGACGAAGAAATCTCACGGCTTTTTTTGTATGCCCAATCCAACGAGCGTTTTTCTTGTACTGCAAGAGAAGTTCTCATTCTCATATTCACCGGCTTACGGCCAGAAGAACTTTTTGGCGTAGAGAAAAACGATGTCAGCTTGCAGTACCATTTCCTTTTTACCTGGGGTAGCAAAACCGACGCCGGTAAAGAGCGAATCATTCCGCTTATTTCCCAGATAATGCCGTATGTGTTTTCATTCTACTTTTCGCGAAGCCAAGAGAACTATCTAATCACCAGTCCGCGCGGGTATCGGGTTCACATCGATAACTGGCGAAAGCGTCGATTCTACCCTTTGATGCAAGAACTGGGGATTAACCATGCAGACGATCCCCGTCGAATCGTCCCGTACTGTTGTCGCCACACATACGCCTCCCTGGCCGACCGAGCGGGGGTCGATAAAGACACCATCATCAAAATTGTAGGCCACACAAGTTACAAATTCACAAAGTGGATCTACATACACGAAAAGCTGCCGCAACTCCAGGCAGAAACCAATAAAATTGACCGCCTGGTAAAACAAGAAATCACAAACAATAAAGAAAGAGAAGGAGATGTAAATGGTCGTTGTAGTCGGAAAACCGGAAACCGCTGAGAGCGTCCGGGAACTGAACTTTCGTGGCGAATTTGAAGTCTGCGAAATCGTGGAACGCAGCATTCCCGTAATCCAACGCCAGTTGGAGCAGAACGGTGAACAAATATCCCACCTGGTCTATGATGTGCGAATCATCGGCAACATAGATCAATCCCTTGGTTTGTTGGAGCGAATCTGCGTCACTGTTCCCGGCATTAAAATAATCGTGGTGACCGAGGGGTTATCCACAGACAGTGCTTTCATGCGGGACATCCTGACACTGGTTCCTGCGGAGCAGATTGTCTCTGATCACGGCGCGGAGTTGAAACGTGTACTGAACACGATGCTCTGCGACGCCGGATTGATCAGCGAAGATACCGTCCAAAACGACACTCCTTCCCTGGAAGAACCGACGCCCACAGGAGAAACCGCCCAGGCACCTCCGGCCACCAGCGAGGTAGTCACTCCGCCCTCGCAGATTGACCGCGAGACAGCCCGGGCGCATCTGGTTCTACCGAAGCCACGGCTGCGTGGACGGAACGCCACCACTATCGCAGTCTGTGGAGCCGGACACCGCATCGGCACCACAACACAGGCCATGCAGTTATGCCTGTATGTCAAGGCCATGGGGTATAAAGCGGCCGTCATCGAGATGTCCGTAAGCAGTCTGACCCCCTACACGCAAATCAGCGATGAAGTGGTGCTGTTTGATGAAAAGCACTTCCGCATTGAGGGGACCGACATCTACAACGATAAAACCTGTATCCTTGCCACCAAAACCAAATATGACTATCTAATTCTGGACTATGGTGCTTTTGGAGAACTGAGTGAAGTAGCCGACTACCTGCGAAACGATATTCTGGTGGCAGTCTGTGGTGCCAAGCCCTCGGAGGTCGATCTGGTGAGTGACATTCTCCGGGTTGACAACGGCACAATTCACTATGTTTTTTCTTTCGTACCGCAAAGAGACCGCGACGATATCCTCAAATCCATGTCTCCCTTTGATGAGCGCACCTACTTTGCAGGGTGGACGCCTGATTACTTCCTGTATTCCGGTAACGATGAACTGTACGGGTACATCACCGGGCAGCTCAAGGCCAAAGAGACAGTACAGAAAAAAGGCGGCCTCAAGTGGCCGTTTGGGAGGAAAAGAAAGTGAAAAAGAAAATCGTTCCCACCAAACATGCCATTCTGATGGCGGGCATCCAGGAAGAAAAGCGTCAAGCACAGCTTAAAGAAGCATACGGCATCACGGAAGAAGTAACGGTCGTGGAGAAAAAGTCACGCACCGCCCAGCTGCTCCGTGTATTGGTCAATGCCATATTTGTGATGGTGCGCTGCGTCGCTCTGGTTGTGCTGATTATCCTGGCGATCATCGGTGTGGCCACGCTGATCTATCCCAATATGAGAGCCGCCGGTCTGGAAACCTGGCTGCAAATCGAAACCCAGCTAGCCGAATATCTTTGCAAATAGAGCGCCAAAAAGAATCGGCATATCGTAGCAAATCGGTTGTGCCTAACAGGCACAACTGCAAAATAAGACAAAGAAATGCGAGGTAAAAGATTATGACTATCCCCATGCCCAAAAAAGAGTACATCTCCATCAAGATGGCCCCCGAACACAGCCGCCGTTACCAGCAGCTTATGAGTACCCTGACCAAATATCAACGCGCCGACCGCAGCTACATGGCCGCCTGCTACCTTCTCTCCGCTGACGATGATGTATTCGAGATTGCGGATGGCTTGGTGGATATCGAGGGCATTGATTTCGCTATGATTCGCACGGTCACAAAAAAGAAGTTCGGCGCAAGCTCGTCCACATACACCGCCGTCGAGGTAGGGTACAGTCTTTTCTCCTGGAAAGACTGCCGTGTGAATCCCCATGACATGGCTCAGAGCGGTGCGTTCTGGCTTCCGATTATCTGCAACGCCCTGCTCATCCAGGGCAATGCAGCCAATGTTGAGGTGGCCGAATGAAGAATTTATACTTCTCGCTTCTGCCTGACATTGAGAGATCAAAGTACAGGACAGAAAAACAATGGCTCAAGTTGGGCTTTGTTCCTGCATCTCAGGATGCAGGAACCATCATGTATTCCAATCGTTTCTGTACCGGAAAATACAGATACTTGACCTCCGAAGAAGTTCGCAAGGCTACCAACGAGGAAATGACCCCCTACCACGAGGAGCAGCGGCGCAAGCGCCGCTCCCGCTATCTTCAAGCGAAGAAAGAGCGGGAGCAAGCAATCCGATATGGAGAGCTGCTATCCCTGTGTGATCAGCAGCGGCAACTTGATGAAGAAAACTACAGAGGGACCATCCCAACCCTTACGGTGTCCATTGACATCGAAACAACGGGCCTAGACTGTTACCAGGATGAAATCATTCAAATTTCGATTCTGGATGTTGACACCGGGGAAGTGCTGCTGGACAGTTATGTGAGACCGTATTTCACAGAAGATTGGCCAGAAGCACAGCGAGTAAACCATATTACAAAAGAAATGGTTTGCAATGCTCCCTATTTTTACGAACTTCTGCCCCAGTTAAATCAGGTGCTGGCGCAGGTGAAAACCATTGTCGGCTACAACTTCGCGGGGTTTGACAGTGGTTTCTTGACCCGCTACGGGGCCAGCTTCAACGATGAAACCATCGTTGAGGATTTGAGCAATATCTTTGCCGTCATCTACGGGGAGTTCTCACCGAAGCATGGCGATTTCAAGTTCAAAAAACTTTCGACCTGCGCCAACTATTTCGGATACGATTGGGGCGAAGAAACTGCCCATAACAGTCTGGCAGACTGCCGAGCCACGGCGTTCTGCTATAAAAAATCCCTGGAAGAAAACTACCAGATACGCTATCAAGAAAACATCCACAAGCGCGACTGCGGATTTTTCGACGAGAGCTATGATGCGTGTGGTGATTACAATGGCTGAGTTTTGCCTGGATTGTTTTAACAGAATGAACGGCACCCACTACAAAGAAAAACAAGTCTGGCTGGAAGAATACCTTTGTGAAGGTTGCGCCGAATGGAAACCCTGCGTAACGCAGCTGTACCCCAAACCGATCATTTGGAGAATCGTAGATTTTGCAAGAAACAACACAAAAAGAGACGGAAAGTGAGGAAAAACAAAATGAACATTATTGCTGTAGCAAACCAAAAGGGTGGTGTGGGTAAGACCACCACCGTCGTGAACCTTGGCGCGGCCCTGGCGCGCAAAGGTAAATCTGTTCTCTGTATTGACTTTGACCCCCAGGCGAATCTCACCACCTATGTAGCCGGGTGCGAACCCAGGGAAAACACCATCGCCAGCGTGATGCGTGCAGCAGTATTGTTCCAACCTGCTGACATCCGCGAAACCATTTATCATTCCGAGAGATTCGGGTTCGACTTCATCCCCTCGGATCTGCGGCTCAGCGAAGCGGATATCTACCTTGCTACGGCAATGAGCCGGGAGACTGTGCTGCGGCGCGTGCTGGAGCCGGTGCGTCAGGCGTATGACTACATCCTGATCGACTGCAACCCCAGCCTGGGGCTTCTGCTCACCAATGTACTGGTCGCCAGCAACCAGGTCATTATCCCGGTGCAGACGCAATACTTTGCCACCCAGGGGTTGTCATCGTTGGAGGGCGTCATCGGCAATGTGCGCATGACGCTGAACGCTGACCTGACTACCGTGAACATCCTGCTCACATTCAAGGACAAAACCAGCGTGGCCACCGCTGTAACCGAGACGCTACGCGAGCAGTACCCGCAGTCCGTTTTTGCCACTGAAATCACTAGAAAGCAGGAAGCCATTAACAGTTCCATGATGGGCAAACCTGCCGGTGGTGACACGGGTACAGAATACCGCGCCCTGGCTGACGAACTGATTGCGAGAGAGGGGTAAGTACCATGAGCAAGAACTTTGATTTTAAGGGTCGTTTGGCCGGAAACAATTTCGGGCAGCAAATGAACACCCAGGCAGCCTCCGTTGTCAGCACCCTGGCGGGCCGGACCGCCAAAGATTCCGGCTGGGCAAAGAAATTCCAGGTATTGGATATCCCCCTCACCAAACTGCATGAGTACCCGGAGCAAAAAGTATTCAGTATGGACGAAGCCGAGCTGGAGCAGTTGACCGAAAATGTGCGGGCTTCTGGCATCCTCCAGCCCCTGATCGTCCGGGTCCACCCGACAATCCAGGGCGATTTTGAAATCATCGCTGGTCACCGGCGCAGAGAAGCCGCGCAGCGGGCGGGAATGGAAACCGTGCCTTGCCAGGTGTACATGGGTATGACAGATGATGAAGCCAAAACCGTCTTTTACGCCACCAACATGGGACAGCGCAGCGAATTGCTGCCCTCTGAGCGGGCTGCCGGGTACAAGGCGCTGGCCGAAGTGCTGCGCCTGGAAGGCAACGGCGCGGTCAACGAAGTTGCCAAGATCGGCTCCGAAGGCAAACGGACAGTCTACCGCTATATGCGCCTTGTAAATCTGGAAAAGCCGCTATTGGATAAGGTGGATAAAAAGGAAATTTCCGTGTATGCGGGGGCCGCCCTGGCAGACTTGACGCCGACTGCCCAAATGAACCTGCTGGCTGTTCTGGAGCAGCACGATCAGGATGGCATCACAGAGAAAGCCGCCAAGGAAGTAGCAGCTCTCCAGCGCCATGATGTTGAGACGATTGAGCGTTGCCTTTTCCCCACCCGGGAGAAGAAGGTTACCGCCGCGCCCAGGGCGGCCAAATTGAAACTGAGCCCCAAGCGGTTTGACCACTATTTTGTAGGTTTGGATACCGAGGAGGAAAAACTGGACTATCTGGAGGCCGCTTTGATCGCCTATAGCGCAGCCCAAAAGAAAGGTGATGGCCAATGTTGACTTGCAAGATAACAGATTTTTCGCGGCCCTCTCAGACCGTAAAATCGTCCTGCCGGGCGCGCTTTTCCGTGACCCTTTCTGTGGACGATCAACCCTTAGTGGAGATCCGTAATTGTGTGCTGCTGTACAATCAAAAGCTGCAAGCATACTATGTTGGATATCCTGGATATAAACGCGGCAATAGATACGACAACATTGCTTCTGTCGTGTCGCCAGAAATGAATGCCGAAATCATTGCTGCCGCAGTCCATATTTTGGGACAGAACCAGTGATAAAATAGATATGGAAGGAGAAAACAATGCGATTTTTCAAAGTCCGCGGCAGCGCTCTTGTCGGAGCATTCTTTATTGTGCTGGCATTATCAGGGTGTACTGCAGCTGGCTCCGCCGCCACCCCGGAATCGGCTTCTACGCCGACGCCGCTCCCCACCGCCACCCTGGAATCAGCTTTGCACGAGAGTACAAACCCTGATACGGTTGCCTGGCTCACCATTCCCGGCACCAATATCGACGGGCCAGTGCAGCAGGGGCCGGATAACGACTACTATCTGCGCCGGGACAGCGACGGCAACGAAGATTACCGTGGCTGTTACTTTGCCGACGCCGATGCCATCGTTTCTTTGGCAAATTTAAGCCGCAATTTGGTCATCTACGGCCATACCTTTACTGATGGCTGGGACGGCGGCTTCGCGCAGCTCGACAGGTATCTTGACGCTGACTGGGCGCTGGAGCATACCGACATCCAGGTGGAGATCGGCGGCACGGTGCTGACTTACGAAGTGTGCAGCGTGGGCTATTGCGATACAGAAGAAACCAGTCTGCCTATTTACTGCAATCTGGATGACGAAGCATATCGCTATTTAATAGAGGACGCCAACAATCGAAACGAGGTGCCTGGGCTGCAGAAACTCAGCGCCACCGACAGCATTTTGACACTGGCCACCTGTACGGAAGAGGAAAACATCCGACTGGTGGTTGTCGCAAAACGAAATTATGATAAAATAGGAATCAGCAAGGAGGACGTATCATGAAAAACCGCTTGAAATTATTCTGTACTGTACTGGCCGCCGCCTTTATGCTGACCGCTTGCGGCGGGCCGAAGCTGATTGGTGTCGAGCTGCCGGAAACGCCGCTGGTGCTGGCCACCGGCGAAACAGCCACGGCAGAAACCTCGTATACCTATGACGGCGAAACGCCGGAGAACGCCCAGCCGGAAGTGGTCTATACCAGCGGCGATGCGACTATCGCCACGGTGGACGAGAACGGTGTTATCACTGGCGTGGCCGAGGGCGAAACCACCATCACGGCCACCGTAGGCGAACTGAGCGCCAGCCGCACGGTATCGGTCATCATCCCGGTGGAACGTCTGGAGGCCGAATCCATGGCGCTGCACCTTGCCGACGGCCCCGCCGCACTCGCCTACACCGTGGTGCCGGAGAACTTCACCGGTGAGCTGACCTTTGCCAGCTCCAACAACGCCATTGTCACCGTGGATGCCAATGGGCAGATTACGCCGGTGGCTGTTGGCGATACCAACGTAACCGTTACAGCCCCCAACGGCATGACGGCCACCGCTCAGATTCGCGTATGGGACGGCCCGAAAGAACTGAATCTTGCCCCGGCAAAGACCGAAGTGACAAAGGGAAGCGGCACGCAGATCGGCGTCACTGATGAACAGGGCAACGATGTGGAAGCCGAAAGCCTGACCTGGGCCTCCAGCGACGAAACCGTCGCTCAGGTATCGGGTGGCTGGGTAGACGTGACCGGCACCGGCGCGGTGACGATCACGGCCAGTACCGAATATGGTGTTTCTTCCTCCGTGGAGCTGACTGGCGTCGCGCCCGCTGCGCGACCGGCAGCAAACGCTGGGGCCACCTCTGGTGCTGCCACAGGCGGTGAAACCTACGGCGGCGGCTCTGCTCCCGCCGCAAGTTCCGACGGCACATTGCATACAAACTGGACGTTGTATGCAGATGGAACAGCTTTTGATTTGCAAAATCAGGTACGGGCAAGCGCTGGCGTAGAACCGCTGACGTGGGACAGTGCCTTGGGTGATATTGCTTGGGAACGCTGCAAACAGCTTTTGGCCGATTTTAGCCATAACGGTGCGTCTACTGCAGAGAATATCGCTATGGGACCTGCCGATGCATCCACAGTAATCTCCGCATGGTCGGCCAGCTCCGGCCACTATGCAAACATGGTCAATTCCGGCTTCACGAGAGGAGCCATTGTGCATATCTATGACGGAGACGGTTGCCATTTTTGGTGCGCCACGTTTGGTTGATAAGTAAATATAATTACAAAGAGGTACGACAATATCGTACCTCTTTTTTCTTTCTGTATTGGAAGGAGGATTGAATTGGAGCAATTATCAAAGAGCGAAAAGCAAATTATGGACACATTTTGGAATAGCCCTCAACCCTTACCAGCTAGTGACTTGCTTTCTGCATGTGTTGGACGAACCTGGAAAGCGCGATCTGTTTTTCCTCTGGTGAAGAAACTTATCGAAAAAGGCGCTTTAGCAGAGGTTGGATGCGTGCGGCGTGGAAAGACCTATGCTCGCACATTTCAGCCCGCATTTTCACGAGTTGAATATTGGGCCGAGATTATAAAGCAAGAAGATATGGATGGCGATCAACTTTCGGAGTTGACAGATCTTCTTGCACAGCACAAGCGTTCATTGGATTTGGCATGAATTTTCAAGATTGTGAGAAGGAGGTAACCAATAATGGAATGTATACCGTTTGCCTGTCCATCATGTGGGGCACGAATGTACTTTGTGCAAGAAACAAAAGCCACAACATACGACATGTGGCTTTTCTCTGACGATGGAAGTTCGCTTTATAAAAAACTTCCACTTAGTGAGGCCCTGCTTCAGGAACCGCTTCTCAAAGCTGAAATCAAAACCAGTTCCTTTCTGCTGTGCCCTAATTGTGGAAGCAAGTACGCTTATGATGTTCGTCAAGCAGGCCCTATGCAGGCCGTTGCTGAATGTGGTGAAAAGTTAGGCACCGATTAAGGATCCTATTTTGTAGGCAACTGAAACGTCATTCAGGTTATTCTTTAGGTGCGTCGAATCGTCGCACCTTTTCTTTTTTGGGATGAAAATACACAAGGCAAAAAATTACAGCTTAGCATCCCATGGATCGTAATAATCATGCGCGTCCGCAATTTCTGCTGACCAACACGAGCTAATATTATTTCGCTCGCAAAAATCGGCAGCTTTTTCACCGCACAATTTCCGAGTTTTTTCGATATTCTTAGCATTTTTATTATCTCGAATGTGCGGATACCAGCGCACAAAATAAATCTTTTCTTTGTCAGGAATATCGTTACGAACTTGCGCCACTTCATGTGGTTGTATTTTATGACCACTATATTTTTGAGGGACCTTGCTGGCAACGTGTTGAAGAAATTTGTATGAAGTAAATCTATCCCCCCGGTAACTGAGATGTAACACGCGACATAATGTTTCGAACACTTCATCGGATATAGGAGAAAGCATATATCCCTTTTCCATGGTAAGAATGAAATTACACTTTCCATGTCCCACACATCCGAACATGAGTTCAAAAGGCTTTCTGTTAATGGCAAATACAACATCGAATTTTGCACCAGCAAACGCAAAACTAAACCGATCTATATCTACATCACTCGCCCGCATAGTTCGATATAAAGGTGCAATTTCTGGGAAGTAATAGCAGCCTTTATCTTTCAAAAAATACATATGAAACCAACCTTTCGTGAAGGGAGACATGTATGGAAAAGTATCAAGTCATCATGCAAATGCACGAGGCAATGTGCTTTATGGATGCCGTACCAGATTTCGTCTTTGAAGCACCAGACGAAAGAGCTGCTATGAAGCAGGCAGAACAAATTATTGAGCATTGGGAGACCGGCAAAGAAATTTCTATCGGTTTTAATGTGAACGCAAAAAGACTGGTGAGCCAGATGGCTTCAAATAGCGAAATCTCCAGTATTTCGTTCAGAAACTTTACTATATACGATGAATCAAAGCATTCATCTCGTACCATGATTTTGCCAGAATATTTAGAAGAAGTCAATCAATCCGATTTTTTAGAAGTTTTATTTCAGCGTTGTTCTGCCAGAAACAATAACGTATCGTTTGTTACATTTGAGTGTATCGCGTTTGCCGTAGAACATATCTGAATTAACAATTCGGGTGCAACGGTTCGTCGCCCCTTTTCTTTTTGGGAGGTATCACCATATGAGGCGGAAGCAGGTTCTAATACGGCACTTTGTAGAAACAGCGGCCACTCGAACTGCGGATATAGAAATCCTGTGCGTCATGTTTGATCTTCAAGATGAGCCGGATGCTTTTACCGTATATCAGGGAGAGGTACAGGCAATCCCCCAAACGCTTCTAAACCGTAAAGTGGACTGTTGGGAAGTCGAAAATAATACATTACATATCTTTGTGTTGGACTCAGAATTAACTGAGGATGAGCGCTGGAAGCTACTTCATGAGAGTTGAACAAAGGAGGTTCACGCCATGCCTACACCTGTAAAAGTCAACCATATTATACATCTCCGTGGGGACGATTACCAAAAGATACGGATTATAAAAAATGACCAAGTTTACTATGAAGGAGAAGTTCGCTATGAAAACGGTACAATAGAAGAACTCGAAAACGCCCAAGTCAAGCACTGGTCTGTAGATAATGGGGTTTTGGTGTTGGAAATCAAATAGGTGCGACAAATCATCACACCATTTTTTCATTGATTCACGGAGGTCGTTATGCAACCAGAAATTTCAACTTTTGCGTTCCACATTGCCACTTTACTCGGATTGATACTCATAAAGAAGTGGATTTCATTTAACGTGTCATCTCTCAGGGAGTACGGGCTAAACCATCCCCTTGAAGAAGTTCCACCGGCATTTTTCATTTGGAAATATGTTAACAAAGTCGTCACGCTAGTCATAATTATTACCTGCATTTCCCTGATAATTTTGACATACCGCATCATTTCCTGGGTGGTGATGTGACGACGGGAACAACAACTAAAGCCCCACCATTTAACCATTCACCCTTTGAATTTTTAAATAAAAAAGAAAGAGGCAAAACAAAATGAATAAAACACGATTGCGCCAGTTTCTGGCGCTTTTTTTGGTGTTGTGCATGCTGTGCAGCACAACACTACCGATTTATGCCGAAGTTCCTACCGGGGAAGTAACGCCGGTAGAGACTTCTGTGTCTGTGGCAACCCCCGAAAATGCGGCCAGTGATGCCGGTACAGAAAAAAGTTCCGATGACGCATCTTCTCTTACTTCGGCTACTACTGAAACAGCCTTGAGCGAAGCTTCCCAGGCATTTTTGGACGCCGTTGCCGCGCTGAACCGGGAAGGTATCTTGACCGCGATCAACGCCTGGGGCCTGGCAAGTCAGGCTTGGCAGGCCGATCAATCGAATGCCGAACTGACCGCAGCGTTGGAGGCCGCCACGGAAGCCTCGGATGCGGTGGCGGCCCCCGTCTATGCAGCGGAAGATCTCTATATGGCTCTTTCCGATGAGGAGCGCGAGATCGACGCTGTCAAGGCCGCTTACAGTTCTCTGACCGCGCTGTTCGTTTCCATGCAGTTGGCCATGCAAAACCCGGTCGCCCCTGGTGGCGGTGGTGATGAACCTGATCTTGAGGAAATCGCCACTGTACTCTACGGAGATCTGCCGGATGCACCGACCGGCAGCTACATTGGCGAATATGGGCTGCCGGTTGCCACCGGTGACACCAAAATCAGTATTTCGGCCTGGAAGCATGACTTGCTGGATGCCAGCAGCAAAGGCCGTCTGGACGCAAACGCGCTCAATGAAAACAATGCTGTAATGGCGGTAGCAAAGCAGGATGGCGCAGATTACGCTATTGTACCCATTGCCGTTCAGGTCGAGTACCCCGCCAACGGCGCTACCACAACGATCACTCTGCCGGACACCGTAGAACTTCTGAGCTACACATCCACCGCCGATAATTTGGTTCCTGCCAGTGAAACGGAACGCACCCAAATTTTGAATGCCAGTTACAAGGATTCGTCGGCTTCTGCCTCTGGCTTTTATGTGAAGGCAACCGAAGATTTCTCTGTCACGTTCACCTATTCGGCCCCTGATGGCACCACCATCAGCAAAAAGCTCGATGTCACCATCGACGGCAATGCGGAAGCCGCCGTCCTCCCCGCGTCCAATAGCAACGGGGTCAGCACCTACGCCAACACCCCGACGCCGCCGTTTACAACCGGCAAAATCACGAAGATCGAGTATGTGGTAAGTACCTGGCTGGTCTGGTTTAATGGTGTGGAAGCCTATTGCTGTGATAACGGGCTGTATGCTGCGCCCGGTGGCTGCCCGACCTATTCTTTTGCATACGTTTCCAAGTTGGAACCTGGACAGTATACCCCCGGAAATCATTACGCGAACCAAATTAATATTTGGGGCGGTCTCAATCAGCTTTCCCTGGGCCTTTTGTCCAAGAGCCATGATGCAAATGATTTTGCTGGCAGCGGCTTTGCCGCCAGCGCAGCAACGACCTATGCCACTACCGGCAACGATGTGCTGAAAACAGCCTATGAGTATTACAACGACACTCAGCTTTGGATTATTGAACATTATCCGAACAGCGTAGCAGCACAAACTTATCTCAACTCTATTAGCGCATTGTCAGGGGAAAACGTTGTTACCCCTTATGTAAATCCTGGGGATAACGGTTACTATACTTACGCTTATTTCCCTCCGGCAGGATATAACTGGCAACGCATTGTTGTTGTGGACCTAAACCCAATTTCCGACGATGACGATACAAGCGGTCTTCCCGATGTACCAGAGATGCAATACTACTCCGCAGACTGGACAGCTCCGCCGCAGTCTGCCAGCGGCAGCTTCGATCTGACCTATACCGTACACATTGACAAGTCTGCCAACATCACCCATGAGAAGTTGGATGACGCCATCTTCAAGCTGACCCCCAACCCTTCCAGCGGCACGATCAGCGGCGGCACCTGGACCATTGGCGACCCGCAGATTGTGACCACAGTGGACGGCGCGGCCTCTGCCACCTGGACACTGCACTATGAAGTGACCAAAACCAGCACCACCACGTTGAGCGGCAAAGAAGGGCCGTACAACACACAGGAGGAGGCCAACGCTGCCGCCGAGGCCGCCAAGAACAACGCGATTGCACAGCTGCAAAATGAAGCCCAGGCCATGGTTGATGCAGCCATTGCTGAAGCAAAAGCTCAGCTGGCAAAAATCACGATTGACTACGAGGAAACGACTGTCCCGCACGGTTTCGACCCCACGGACAGCAGTTCTGGTTCTGTTTCTGTACCGTCCAACGGCTCCGCTACTGCTGTTGTGGCAAATCAGCCCTGGCAGGCGCATGTGACCTGGGAAAAGCGTGACGCCCTCACCGGCGGACGCATCACAGAAGATGCGGAGTATGTTTTCTATGAATGGAATGTGGACGCCAACGAATACGAGATCAGCAGTAACTACCGCGTCACTCGCCTGGAAAACGGCCTGTACACGGTGACCGTGACCAACCCGGTCTATACCGATTGGACCGAGGGTTATGTGTATTACACTCAGGACAACCTGGGCAAATTCCGTATCGAAGAAGTCGCCGCACCCGCAGGGTATACCGATGCCGCCCTGCAGGGGACCGATTGGGTCGAACACTGGAGCCAGGAATTTGAAATCACTGCCAGCGATCAGACCTACAGCTATACCGGCGACGATGCAGACTACAATCGGCCGCAGGGTAACAAAGTCATCATCAAAAAGATCGAAGCCCACACCGGCGAGATCATCGTGGACGATGCTGTATTCACGCTCTACCAGTGGAACGAGGAACGCGGCCTGTACGAAAAAAGCAAAGACTATGCCTTTGTTCGGGACGCCGAGGGCCTGTACACCATCACCTGCCTGCATGATGACTGGTCACAGTATGAAGAAGGCAACCTGTACTACGAGGATACCCTGTGCGATGTCCGAGAAGATACTGTGAACAGCGACGGCACCACAACCGAACACCCGCAGTATTATACCGACTATGAGCCGATTGACTTCTCCATCGACGAGCGTGCAGTCACCAATGACGGCCAGTTTGTCGTGGTGGAATCCAAGTCCCCGTATGGATACTACGGCGACTGGACCGGCTCACGCGAGACCCCCAATTTTGAGGTCGAGGATGCCGGGAAGCATGCCTATTATATTCGGCTGACCGACGATGGCTCCACAATCACCCTCACAGACAGCGAATACAATGCCCACGTCCTGACGGAAAATAAGGGCGGGACCCTGATCGAGCTGGGCGACGGCAGCGTGGTAACACTCGACGTTTTCAGCCCGGCGCTGGAAGAATACGACGAAAACAACCTGTTCCGCAACAATCCCTGGTACAGCACCGTTGTTTGGGAAAAGCGCGACGCCCTCACCGGCGGCCTGGTTGATGCAGACACCACCTTTGAAATCCAGGAGTGGAACCCCGAAAAAGGTGAATATGAAAAGAGCACCCACTACCAGGTCGTGCGCCGCGAGGACGGGAAGTACACTGTGCACCTGATTGGCGACGCCTTTTTTGAAGGCTGGGAGGGCAAGCAAGGCGTGCTCTACTACCATCAGGCCAACCAGGGCAAGTATCGGATCGTCGAGCTGAAAGCCCCGGCCTCCTACAATCTGAAAGCCTGGGAGCATAACACCTGGGTCATCGGTTGGAGCGAGGAGATTATCGTCCATCCAGACTATCCTACCTATGAGTTCCTGGGCGAAACCGCTTCTCGCAACATGCCCTACAAAACAAAAGTCCTCATTAAGAAAGTCGATGATGCCACCGGCGAATTTATCTTGCCGGAAACGACCTGGACACTGTACGAGTGGAACGAGCGAAACAACCAGTATGAGGTCAGCACCAACTACAAAATCGTGCGCCGCGAGGATGGTTACTACACTGTAACTACACTGCACAGCGACTGGACACACTACGAAGAAGGATACCTTTATTTCGAGGACACACAGACAGATTACCCGGATAGCGGGCGCTGGTTCTCCAATGAAGGGAAATTCCTCATTGTGGAGAGCCAGGCTCCTGCCGGGTACTACGGCGATTACTGGCGCAATGATGAGCTTGGCACCCATTCCACGGACAACGGCTCCGATCTCGGCAAACGCGGCTATGCTTTCACGCTGACCGAGGACAATGGCACACTCTGGCTGACCGATGCAGACTACAACGCCAAGATTCTGTATAACCCGGATGAAGGCAATGCCACTGTGGTTCTCGCTGACGGTCGGCCCACCAGCGTCATCATCAACGAGAAGCAGCAGCCCTCCTATGAGCGCGATGAGACCAGCTTTGGCAATACCGCCAAATACGGGTATGTGGTGTTCGACCGCAGCCAGTACAACAAAAAGTGGGCACAGACGGGTGATGACGATACCTACACCACCAGTTATGAAGCCACCACAAGCAAGCTGGGCGACAAGATTGCCGCTCCCGAAGATACTCTTTGGAAGAACGGCAAGCTGTTCGAGCTGGAAGATTATGTCACCGATCTGATCAGCGGCCCAGTGTATTATGATGTGACCTTAGAAAACATTAAGTCGCTGGATGAGGTTCCCTCTACGATGGAGTATCAGCTGAGCGCTGAAAAAACCATTACATTGGCCCTTGTTTCTGCCGACTGGCTTGAGGAACCCCGGAGCAGCTACACCGGCTTTGTGGACCTCGGCTATTCCCCCAAGCAGCCGACAGCCAACGAGACCGAAACGATAACTGCTGATGACGGCCACACCTTCACCGGCCACCTGGTCGGCATTGAGCAGACTGGTGACTATGGCTGGGTGGATATGGAGATTCCCGCAACCTACTACGGCTGGCCGGATGTCAAGGGCATCTTCCTGGGCAACCTGGTTCTGCCCCACAATGACAACAAGCCGGTCTATGAGGGTTATGAAACGGAAATTCTGACCTATCTCGGCTTCAACAACAAGGACTACAAAATCGTTGATGCAGAATGGACCGGCAAGTGGGAGGCGCTGCCCGGCTCCGACATGATGAACCGCAGCGCTTCTTTCACAATCTCCGTCTACGCCACCGGCTGGATTGCCCGGTACGAAGAAGGGGAAGATGAGGAACGCACTGGCACCGTGACGGCGTCCTACAGCTTCGAGGACACCGCCAGTCAGAAAGATGGCCTGTACCACTGGCTGGTCACCGCACACTATAAGCCCGCCAGTATTTGGACCGTCCTGCAGGCTGCTGCGGCTGTGCTGGGCATTGGTCTGCTCATTGCTGCCGTGGTTCTCATTCTTTTCATTCTGTCCCGCAAAAGAAAGGAAAAGAAACGCACAACGGAAAAGGTGTAACTGCACCTTGATGGAGGTGAACTATGCCCAGCGATTTAAGGACGGCAATCATTGAAAATATAACCATTGCCGATTTTCTGCGCTCTGAGGGTTATGAAGTAATACCACGAGGGCGAAAGCTCACCGTGAAAGGGCATGACAGCCTGGTCATTACGCCCGACAAAAATGTATTCACCTGGAACAGTCGGGGTTTTGGCGGCTCTGTGATCGACCTCTACATGGGGTTGCACAGCTGCGACGCCCGCACGGCCATGACAGAGCTGCGGAAGCAGCTGCCGGAGTACGAAAAAGAACGACCGAAGCCAAACCAGCCACACCCAGCAAAGCCTCCTGCACCAAAAGACAAAGAATCGGTCCCCCTAATTCTTCCCACCGAGGACAAAAACAAATGGCGACGGGTTTACGCCTACTTAATCAGTACAAGAAAAATCACGCCGACCATTGTGAAGTGGTTGGTGCAGGAAAAAACCATTTATCCCGACGAACGAGGCAATCTTTGTTATCTCGGACGAGATGGCAAAGGAGGAATCAATTACTGTGCAAGAAAAGGCACCTTGACGCCCCGTGACGGGCAAAAGGGATACCGCAACGTGGTCGAGGGGAGCGACTATCAAAAGCGCTGTGTGATGAACCACAGCCCCAGCCATATTAAACTTGTGGTCACCGAAGCAGCGGTGGACGCCTGGAGCTTCGCTTCGATGTTGGAGATCCACGGGCTTGACCACAAGGCATATACTTACCTTTCTCTGGAAACCACCTACGAAGGACCGCTTGGTATCTATCTTGACGAGAACCCCCAAATCAAGACGATTTATCTTGCCCAGGACGCGGACGAGGGCGGCCTAAAGAGCCGGGCAAACTGCCGCAAGCTCTTAGAAGAAAAGGGGTTTACTGGCAGAGTGATCGACAAGCTGCCCAACGCCAACGCCCCCGGCGCGAAAGACTGGAACGACGCGCTGATTCTGAAACGCGCAGAAATGGAACGGGCACCTGTTGAACAGGCGCCGATCCACGCCGACGAGCCGACGGTGCAGCCATCGATTGGTTTAGAGCTTACACCGTAAGACCGGCTCTTTCATTAGAAAACGCACAAAGGAGAATATGATATGCTTGATGTAAATTCTTTCACTACCGACGTAAAAGACCAAATTCTTGGCATTCTCTCTGCCATCGGCACCAATCTTGTTTGTCCCGTAATCGCCGCAGCCGCTGTTATATACTGTGTCTTCCAGATACCGCAGTTGTTCAAGGCTCACCGGGATGGCATGTCGGATGTTTTCTGGGAGTTTATGTGGAAGGAAATCATCGGCTTGTTGGTAGCGGTCGGCACCGGCGGCCTTTGGCTGCTTCTGTCTGCCGGTGTATTCGGAACCACTGTTTAACCCACTGTGTACAAAAGTCTGCTGCCCAGGAGGTTCACCCCTGGGCAGCAGCTTATTTTTTCATCGGGGATTAAAAAATGGAAGTAATCGGAAAATTTATCCTAAACCTCATAGCAGACGGCATCGCCACTTTGATACACGACATTTTTGTTGCACTTTTGACAGTCATTATGGATTTTGTCAGCAAAATGATCGTGTCTCTTTGGGATGATTCGATTATCAGCGCTATCGTGTCCTGCTCCAGTTGGATAGCCATGGGAGTATTTGCTATCGGCTGTATCCTGATGCTCTATGACATTTTAGAGGCACGCTCAGAAGAAAAAACCGTCTACATGTCCTCAGTCACAAAGAACTTCGTCTCAGGGCTGGCCTTTGCTCTTTTCGGTGCCAAATTGGTGCATGTAATGACAAAAGCAATTTTGAGCCTGATTCAGCTTCTGAGGTTGAGCGACGCAGTTACAAATTTTGAAGGGACTGAATACGCAGCCAGCTTGACAGATTTGTGGATGTCACCAGAAGTGACTATAAACAGTAGTCTGTTGGAATCCGTGGTCTGCTTCTTCATCGTGGTTATTGGCAGCGGCGTTTTCATTTATAAAATAACGCTGCGCTTTGTGCAGTTTATCACCCTGATTGCCATGGTTCCCCTATACGAAACCAGCATTTTGCGTGGCGATCAGACCGCTTTTTCTGGATGGTTTCGCCAGGCGATGGCCGTTGGCCTGACCTTCTTTTTTGAATACTTTTTCTACGCTCTGGCCATTACCTTGCTGATGAGTACCGGCATCGCCAGCACGTTTTTGGGGATGGGCTGCTTACTGGGCATGGGTGGTGTGAGCCGCACACTGGACAAATATGGTTTATCCAGTGCGGGGCCGCATATCAACCCTACGGGCGTCGCGTATTTCGCCGGTGCCGTTAAAGGGCTTATGAAATAGTCCTCACGGATGCAAACACGCAGCGAAAACACAACGGTATTTCGTCAAAAACAGGCTGTGCCTATTAGGCACAAACCTGCTTTTGATCGGATGAAGGGGAGATCCTTTTTTGCTTATACGATACTTGACCGAATTTTGGCAAACTCTGTTAAAAGATACTCTTTTCATCATCGCGCTCTGCTACGTATTGCGCATTCTGATAGTCGTTCTATGCAAATGGAAGCGTGCCGCGATATCTGGTGATGACGGCGCTTTGTTTGCATTCCGAAGTATCACATTTCTTACGCTGTTTGCGTGGAACTGTGGACTGAATGGTTTCCTTGACCTTTCAGAATACCTGTGCCAAGCGGTTTTGACCTTGGTTTTCTGTATGGCCTGTTCTATACTGGAGTGGATTCTTCGGTATGGAGGGGTGCGCCGTATGATTGACGACCTCATCGAATATTTCCTGGTCACAGTGGAGCGTGCAAGGTCTTTCTTTCAAAAGATCAGTGAGTTTCTTTGCCTCCACACAGCTCTTATGTATCTGGTACTTGGATTTTTGTTTGTCGGGACGCCTCTGTTGACACAAAGCCAGTCGAGAGCAAATTCTATGCTGATATATACACTGGCTGGTTTTATAGCGTATTGTGTGTATTTGGCCTATGCGTTGCGCTCGTGTCGCCGTCTGCTGCTTTTGCTTTTTGGTTTTGCCTTTTTATACGCATGGCAAGTAGCGATGGCAATCGCGGAATTTTCCAATTCCCAGGATGGCGAGTTTGGTTTTTTTGTTGTAGTAATTGCATATGTCTTTCTTTGGATATTTACTGCCCTTGTGGCAGACTACGAGCCGGTGCAAATGGTGTTCAAGATCACAAATACCTTTACAACGCTTGCGGCTATTGGCGGAAATATTTTGATCCCGGTTGTTTCAATTGAGAGCCTTCCTGATACTGTTTTTTGGCCGGGATATGATAACGCGACAATTTTAACAATAGCATTCAATCTATTTATCTTGCCTTTGGTTGCGGCTGGATACCTAGCGCAACTCGTCAAGGATTTACACCAATATCTAAAAACGAGGGATGACTCTGCGCATTGAGGGCGTGGCATTTGCCACGCTCTTTTTTATGCAGATAAGCACAAAAATACAACGGAATTACGTCAAAAACGGTTTGTGCCTATTAGGCACAAACCTGCCGCTGAATCAGGCACAATGCCTGTAAAGGAGACCATATGACAACGCAAAAATACCTCTGCCCGCCACGGCTGCAAAAGAAATTTCTTTTGTGGTGGTGGACTGTCCCGGAGCTGATTCTGATTGCCACTTTGGTGGTAATTGCATTTTACCTTACTTCTTTGGAATTACTGGCGTTGACCCTGTTTGTTGCCATTGGCGCGGCACGGGTGGATTTTGAACACAATCTATTCGGTGCATTGCGCACAAGAACCCTTTACCAGCTTTTCACAAAAACCTTTACCGCCAATGAAAAGCGCACAGCAAAAGAAGAAAAGCGCCAGCGCAAACGCCTGACGAAACAAATGCGTTCTCGCTTGCCTATCCAGGATTTGATTCAGTTCCGCTTTGCCGACAACGGCATCTATGGCGGCAAGGACGGCAAGGAACTGTTCCGATTCTACCGCTACTATCCGCCGAACACCGACGTAATGACAGATGAAGAAATCGCGCAGGAAATCGAACAGCTGTGCCGGTTGTTCGATTCCCTGCGCTGCCCCTTCACCATGTTCGGTACAGATAAAATCGAGGACATGAGCGCCCTCAAGGAATACTACCGCAGCTTGCCACGCCGCTATGACCACATTCTAGCAGACGTAGTCAACGAGATCGAAAGCACCGAAACAAAATCCAGTGCCGTGCAGCGGGCGTATTATTTTATCTACAAAGCGCAGTCTGAGGAGGATGACATCTACACCCTGATCGTGGGAAAAGGATACAAAATTGACCGCGTAAAAAACGACGAGATGGCCGTCCTTCTGCGCAATTACCTGGTTCGTGAGTTCGTCAATGTGGATATTTACACCATTGCCGAAGAAGTAAAAAACTACCCCAACATGGCAAAAGCCAAACCGGCGATCTACAACAAGGAAATTCAGCGCCGACTTTGCCCCAACCGCATTGACTTCACCCGTGACCATGCCGAGCAATCTGGCCTGATGCGCCGAACCCTTATGATAAAGAACTTCCCGGCTCAGATTCCCCCGCGTGCCCTGTACACGGTAGCCAGCATGCGGGGCACCTCTTTCACCATGCGAATGACCCCTCTCCAGAAAGACAATGCGCGAAAACTGATTGACGAGCAGATTCGCAACAAAGCCGTTATCGGCGGCAAAAGCCAGGCCACAGAACAAATGGACGCAGCCCAGGAGACCATGGACATCAAGAACTTCTACGCCGAAGTCACCCGGAACCAGAATACCATTTACAGCGTCAACGTATATATTGAGATTTACGGCAAGACGCTGGAGGACCTGGCGAACCTGGAGCAGCAGGTGAAGATCGAACTTGCAGGTGTCGGCATTACCTATGACCAGTTGAACTATGAACAGCGCAATGGCTTTTCCTCGGTACAGCCGCTGGGCAGCGACCACTTTATCCTGTGTTCCAACAATCTGCCCAGTAAAACCGTGGCAGCCCTGTACCCGTTCAGTTACTCCAGCCTGATTCACCCCCACGGCATGCCCCTTGGCCGCACTGATCGCGGCGGCCCGGTGTATGCCGACATCTTCCAGCGGGATGACCAGATCACCAACGGTGTGTTTTTCATTTCCGGCTCCGCTGGCCAGGGCAAAAGTTATCTTCAGAAGAAAATCCTGACTTTTATGGTGACGCGCGGGGTCCATTGCTATGTTATGGACCCGGAAAACGAATACAGCGATGTCACACGCGGCCTGGGCGGCATCGTGATCGACTGCGCTTCCGGCAACCATAAAATCAACATCTTCGAGGTGCGCAGAATCAAGCTGGAGGATGATATTGAGGAAGGAGCCGAGCTGCCGGAGATCTCCAATGAATCCCCCATGTTTTTGCAGCACCTTTCCTGGCTCAAAGATGAGTTCCGCATTATGATGCCGGAGATGCCGGACAGCACCCTCCGTGCGCTGATGATTCTGGTCCAGGGAATGTATGCGTCGGTGGGCATTGACCAGCACACCGACTTTGACCGGCTCCAGCACCAGGACTACCCCACCTTCAGCACGCTGTATGATTTCGTGCAAAAACAGCTGAGTAAAAACAGCTACCCCATGCTCACCAAAGAAATGATTTCTGAGGTCCTGTTGTATATCAACGACCCGACCTACGGTGAACTGTCCAACATCTTCAACGGTACAACCACCATCGACGTAAAAAGCAATCCGCTGATCTGCTTCTCTATGGGCGCTCTGCTGGAGGGCAGCGAACAGCGCCTTCAGGCCGTGGAGAACAACCTGAACACCTACATCTGGTCCATCGTGCTGCTCCGCGAGTTCCAGGTACTTCTCAGCTTCGATGAGTTGTACATGTACCTGGAGCAGCCGCTGATGGCCAAATACATCAGCTATTTTGCCCGCCGCAGCCGCAAGTATAACGCCTGTATCGGTGTGGCCACGCAGCAGCTCCAGGACTGCCTGGATGAATCGGTGCGGCGGTACAGCTCCCCGATCATCAACATGTCCTCTTTCAAATTCCTGTTTTACAGCGGACAGGTTGATCTCCAGGATATGAAAGAGGCATTGAAGCTGACGGATGGCGAAGCCGCTTGCATCAGTGTTTCCAACAAGCGTCACTGCCTGCTGAAAGCAGGTAACGGAAAATACTACATGGAAGTGGGGACGCTCCCCTTTGAAGCCGAGTTGTTTGGTGACAAAGGGGGCATCTGATGCCTGCCAAGATTGCGATTCTCATCGCGCAGAAACTGGCCGATGAGAGGACCCGCAAAATCATCATCACCATCGTGGCGGTGGTGCTTTCGATCATCTTTCTGCTGGTCGCCGGTCTGCAGGCGATCATTGCGCTGTTCACGATAACCCTATCCACGTTTCTCACCGAGGACACATCCCTGGTCGGCCAGACCGTAGCGCTTATGGACGAAGCCAGGGATGCCTATGTGGATGAGCAAATGGCCGAGTACCGGCAGCGGACTGACCGTAACGGTAATGAATACCGTAACGTCATCCTGCAATGGGAAAACGGTTTTTCCAATAACGACAAGGAAGTTCTGACCATTGTTTCCTGCTATTATGAGCAGGATTGGGAAACGGATATGTCCCCGCTGGCCTGTTGGGTCGCATTGAAAAGTGTTTCCTTCTCCACCAGGGAGCGCGGGCCATATTCCTGCGGTGGCTGCATGAGCCGGAAGGTGTGCGACGGTCACCCTGATGGTAACGGGGGAACCTATCACCACAGCGATGACAGCGCCGATTGCGATAACTCCCACACAGAAAGTTATTGTCCCGGAGATCACTATGACTTGTATGTGACGGCTCGTTTACCTGGCTGCGAGAACTGGAACGGCGAAAGCGGTGCCACTGAACAGACCGTTGCGCAATGGGAAGAACTGTGCAGCCCCTCTTACACCGGCGAAAGCGAAGTCATGGAACAGTACCTGCAGAAGCTCCAGGCGGCGACGCTGAATGACGATTGGGAGGGTTGGTCTGAAGTCAATATCGAATGGACCAAAGTGTTGTATCAGACCGACTGGGAGGACCTGTATGGTGTCACCGTCACCCAGGTCGGCATTACCAACACAGACAGCTTTACCCCGTCTGAAGATTACACCGGCGGGATTACCGGCAGCGGCAACGGTACTTTCATTATACCGCTGGCCAGCTACAGCTACATATCCTGTCACTTCGGAGAGCCGGATGGCTGGACAGGCGCACCGCACGGAGGAATGGACTTTGCCGCCGGTTACGGAACGCCGATCTATGCCGCCGCTGATGGCGTGGTCGTGAAAGCCGGTTATCATAACAGCTGGGGCAACTACGTCAAGATCTACCATGGCGTTGTGGACGGCAATCAAATCTACACTCTCTACGCGCACTGCTCCTCCCTGGGCGTTTCTGCCGGTCAGACCGTGACCCAGGGTCAGACAATCGCAGCGGTGGGCAGCACCGGCGACAGCACCGGCAACCACTTGCACTTTGAGGTGTATGTCAACAGTACTCGTGTTGCGCCAGAGAATTGGTTGTAGTTGCCGTATAGCTACAGCTTAAAAAGCAACATAAAACCGTTGATTTTTCCGTACAGTTGTGCAATCTGACGGCAGATGCACGGCAAAAAACAAACGATAATATGTAAAATATGCAAAAGGTGACGGCAAGGAAATATTTAGAAAGAAAATAAGCCGTACAAAAAGCCGTACAAAATATCCCTAAAAAACCGCGCTGCACTGCGGCGCGGTGTGTTGCTGTACGGCACTTGTGCCGTACAGTTTTATCCTGCATTTTCCCAACCACTTTCAAATTTTCTTAAAATAGGGAAAATCATCTCCAAGAAAGGAGAGGTAAGATGGATTTGTATAAAAAGACATACCGTGTTAGTGAAAAGACAAAACAAGCGGTGGAGGAAATAGCAGCCCAAGAAAACTGTACTGAAACCGCCGTATTCGAGAACGCCATCCGCTACTACAAAGACTACCTGTATATGCAAACCGACGGGGCCTTCATCAATGAGAGCGTGAAGCGCACCTTCCTTGCCAGCGTCAACCTGATGGAAACACGACTGAACAACCGCACCAACAAGGTGCTGTCTGAACTGGCGATCCAACAGGCTATAATCTGCCAGGTTCTTGCGCACGAACTGGAAATCAACCCCCGCGCGCTGGACAATTACCGCCGCGCCGCCGTGGAATACTTGAAAATGAATGATCGTGTGTTCCGGCTGGAAGATATTTTGGAAGAATGAGCCTATTTCTCTTGCAAAAACGCCGGATAATTCCATCGAATTATCGAGAAAAACAGGTTGTGCCTAATAGGCACAACCTGTTTTTCTCCGTCCGAAAGTGAGGTGAGACAGTGAAAGTCAAAGCGATACTTAACTCCGGCTATTTCGCCAATGCCCGCCATGCCACAAACTACATCGCGTATATTGACCGGCAAAGCCCCATCTTCGACCAGAACGGTACAGAAAAAAATGTGTTGTCCGCTCAGGTGGAAGTAGAAGCCCCCGGCAACAGTACTGTATGGCGTCATGTGTACTCACTAAATGCCAGCGATTGTGAGCGGCTGGGGGTAGACCGAAATCATATGAAAAATCTGATTGCCCTGAAAGCCGATGAACTGGCGAAAGCATACAACATTTCCCCCAACAATCTGCGGATGGTATGCTCCTGGCATAATAAAGACTTTCACCCGCATCTGCATTTTTTGGTCTGGTCAACTGACAGCCGGGAAGCGTTCATACCGCATCGAGAAAAAGAGGCTGACAAAAGCGCGGCACTCAATGCTGCCACGCGCAAAGTCAAAAGCAGTTTCACCAATGAAATCTTTCGCGGCGATCTGGAATATCTGAAGGAAGAAAAAAGTAAGCGCCGCGACAAACTCAATGAGCAGCTGCGCAAACTGGTGTCCAGCGAGTATCTGGTGGACCGTGAAATCACAGACGCCCTAAAGGATTTGGGCAAAAAACTACGGGAAACCCCAGGCAAGCACACATACAAATTCTTGCCGCCTCAACTCAAAGCCGAAGTAGATGACGTATTGGAAAAAATCATGCAACGGGACCCGATCTTGCGGTCCATGTATGAAGAATACCTGGACAGTCAAAAAGAACTGGCCCTGACATACGCCTCCTATGAGGAAACATTGGATAAAAAGTTTGCAGAGATCGAAAACAGCTTTTTTCACCCTTATTGCGATTTTGAAGAACGCCGCGCTGGCCGTGCCGAGGTAACCAGGCATAACATCATCATCCATGCCGCCGAGCGGTATGTGCGGCCAACAGTACAGGAAAAAACAGCTTCGCACGCACCTCAGAAAAAGTCAACCCCGGCTATGACTTCGGTGGGAAATGCTGCTGCGCTCTCTCCGGCTGGTAAACCACCAAACGCGCCAACAGTACAGGAAAAAATAGCTTCGCAAAGTGAGCCGGAAAACGCAACCCCGGATGAAAAGGTAGAAGGTTCTGACTATCAGGAAAAAAGCCCCACCTATGCAGTGCAGAACATGCTGTTTCGTCTGGCCAAAACACTGAACAGCGATCAGCAGCAGGCGCAGATCAGAAACCGGGCGCACCAGGCCGCCAACGGCCTGACGGGCGAAAAGCAGAATGTGCGCAGGCTGAAAACCGGCCTTGCAGACGAGCGAAACCTGTCCGCGATGGAGCGGTGACGGACATTTTGTGCCTATCAGGCACAACCGATTTACGACGTTACTTCGACTTATTTTCGACGCTTATTTGCAAAGGAATACGCGCATTTCACCGTCGAAAATCGGTATTTATTCAAATTACCCCTTGACAAAATCATGAGATTAAGCGAAATTGTATGCAGAAACACAACAAAGACACAGATGGAGGTACACTATGGACTTTACTATGCAGCAGTTGGAAGATATGGACGAACTGGACCGCCTGTATTTATTTGAGGATATTCCCGAAGAAGATCTGAAAGCGCACATTGAAAGCCTGCCGGAAGATGAACGGGAGGCTCTGCTTGCGCTGATTCCCGAAGAGGTCCGCTGTGATATGGGCTATGCTTCGGATCAGCAGGAGATCTTTTCGGAGATATCTACAAAATTCAATATAACTTGGCCGAAACCGGAGGATTTTGGCGGGTTCAGCGGCAGATACGGACAGAAGTATAAGGACTGGCTGGAAGCCTACTGCCCGGAGGAATTCTGGGAACTGGTCTGTAAAAAAGAACTTGGTGCGGTCTGCAAGGCAAAAAACGAGGAAGTGGCAAACTTCATTGACGACACAGTAAAGGCGCTGCTCGTGAAGAACCCCGCCCCGGATCAGAACACGCACTTTCTGGAGCATGTGGGCCACATGAACGCCTTGCAGGCGCAGGCAGAGGAAATGGCCGAGCCGCTGATGTTCGGCGGCTGCCAGCGGGGCGAACTGGGAATACCTAAGATGGCACATCCGGTTGCGACTATTGGCCGGGGGAAAAATATGTTCTTCAATGGGACGCAGGAGGACTGGGAAGACTGTGGAAAGCCCGATGAAATCTTCCCGTTTTGAGCAGTTTTTCCGTTTGCGCATTTACAAACAAATAGACGAATCGAAAGAGCAGACTTCGGTCTGCTCTTTTTATTGCCTGAAATAAAAAACAGGAGGGTCAACGTTTATGCCGAACCTAACACTGTATGAGCAGTTGGAAAAATCGCATAGAAAAACGCTGCGGGAAATTGCCGGTGACAGCGATTCATGGAAAAGGTTTCTGGATTCAGCCGGATACACCTACCGCCAGTCGTTCAAAAATCAGGTCGCCATGTATTCGCAGAAGCCAGGAATGAAAGCGGTTCTCACAGAAAAGCGATGGGAAGATATGAACCGGGCTGTAAAAGGCGGCACGACAGGAGTGCGGATTTTTGATGACAAGAGTCCCAACCATATCTCCTATGTGTACGATTATGCCGACACGGTTCCCGGCTCACCGCCTCCTGGCCCCCGTCCCTGGACGGTACACAAAAACAAATCTGGAATTGCACTGCATAATCTGCTGAAGCGGACCGGGGAAAAGAACCTGGACAGTTACATACGCAGCCGGGTCCAGAAGATCGTGGATTCTGAAGTTCTGCCAAACGCAGCCCCGTCTGTGAAAGCCGCGCTTCAGCACTGTCTGGAACAGAGCGCGATGTATGTCGCCTGTAAGCGCCTGGGCTTGCCGACGGATGATATAGATATCCGTTCGTTTTCTTTTGTGGTACAGTACCAAAACCGTCCTAAAGTGCTGGAAAAACTCGGAACACTCCTCAACCACACGCTGCGGGCGTGCCTGGAGCCGGTCCGCAGTGTGGCCTACTCCATGAACATGACCATGCCCGCGCCGGAGGAGATCGCCGCGCAGGCAAAACAGCCGGAACCCTCTGCCGCCCCGGCAGTAGAGGCTGCCCCTCAGCCGCCGGACCTTACAAAAGCGTCCGTGCGCCTCGATGGTGATACTATCACCATCGGCAACGGTGAAGCTACGCATGAAATCGACGTCGCCGTTTCGGACGAGGACCACGCCGCTATTGCGGCACATCTGCCTAACCAAGCAAAGCAGCCTGTGAAACACCACACGGCCCAGGGCAAGCCGGACGCCGGGTATGAGCAGCTTTCATTGGCCGCGACGCTGTCCCGAAATGTGCGTGCCGATCTGGAGGACGTCGCCCGCCTGCATGATGGATATGTGCAGCGCATGGAGAACGGCGGTATCCTGTCCCCGGCAGAGGCCGCAGATATGGACGATCTGGAAGATATACAGGGTCATCTGGAAAAGGAACTGCAACAGGATAAAACGGCGCAAAAAATCGTACAGGAGGCGGAGGCCGCAGCGGCGCCCCAGAAAGGCGCGGCGGACTATGCCGTGGAAATCCCGGTGGATGGCGAATGGACGAAGTTCCAAACCGTGCAGGAAGCGGAACACGCCGCATATCAGGAATGGATCAAAGAAGGCCGCAAGAATGCGGTCAATTACAGCACCACCGGTGACCGTGAGCCGTCGGGCGGCCCCAAGGCCCGGTTCCAGGACAATATCGCTGCTTTGCGGCTGCTGCAGTATCTGGATGCCGACGGCCAGCAGGCCAGCCCGGAACAGCAGCAGGTGCTGGCCCGTTATGTGGGCTGGGGCGGCCTGTCCGACGCCTTCGACGGCAAAAAAGCCGAGTGGGCAGGGGAATATAAAACGCTGAAGGAACTGCTGCCCGCACAGGAATATGAAGCCGCCCGCGCCTCTACCCTGACCTCGTTCTATACGCCGCCGGAGATCATCCGCACCATGTATGAAACGCTGGAGCGCTTCGGCCTGAAGGGCGGCAACATCCTGGAACCGAGCATGGGCGTGGGCGCATTCTTCGCCAACCGCCCGGCGTCCTTCGATACGAACGGCACGATGCTGTACGGCGTGGAACTGGACCCGGTCACGGGGCGCATCGCCCAGCAGCTTTTTCCTAAAGCAAACATCCAGATCACGGGCTATGAAAAGGCGTCGCTGCCGGACAGCTTTTTTGACGCGGTGGTGGGCAATGTGCCTTTTGGGCAGTACAAAGTAAACGACCCTGCCTTCAACCGCTACAATTTCCTGATCCACGATTACTTTGCGGCAAAGAATATCGACAAGCTGCGCGTGGGCGGTATCCAGGCCATCATCACCACAAGCGGGACGATGGACAAGAAAAGCGAGGATGTGCGCAGGTACCTGGCCGCCCGCTGCGACCTGATCGGCGCGGTGCGGCTGCCGAATACCGCATTCAAAGCGGCGGCAGGCACCGAAGTGACCGCCGACATTCTGTTTCTGCAGAAGCGGGACGGCGTACTGTCGAACCCGGAAGCCGACTGGCTCCATGTGGGCCAGACCGCAGACGGCATACCGATGAACCAGTATTTTATCGACCACCCGGAAATGATCTGCGGAAAAATGGAAATGGTCAGCGGCCCCTACGGGCCGCGCCCCACCTGCCAGCCTGATACAGATACCAGCCTGGAAGAGCAGCTGCGCACAGCCATGGGCCGCCTGCAGGCCGTCCTGCCGGAACTTGCGCCGCTGGCCATTGGTGATGAAGAAAACGCGGCCAGCTCGAAGGCTATTCCTGCCGATCCGGCTGTGCGCAATTACAGCTATTGTGTGCGGGACGGAAAAATCTATTTCCGGCGTGACTCTCTCATGTGGGAACAGACCCCCAACGCCATGACCCGGCAGCGAATTGAGGGTATGGTGGGACTGCTCTCTGCCACACGGGAACTGATCCAGGCGCAGGTGAACGACTTGCCGGAGGAGGAGATCGCACGTTTGCAGCGACAGCTTTCCCGGCAATATGACGATTATGTAAGCAAATATGGCCGCCTGTACAGCCGCGCCAACAACGCCGCGTTCCACGAGGACAGCGGGTACAGCCTGCTGCGCTCTTTGGAAAGAGTGGACGAAGAAGGAAATTTTGCAGGCAAGGCGGATATGTTTACAAAGCGCACCATCCGCCCGACGCGCGTGATCGATCATGTGGATACCGCCGCTGAGGCGCTGGTGGTGTCGCTTGCCGAACACGGCGGCATCGACCTGGCGTATATGCAGCAGCTTTCCGGCAAAACGCAGGAAGAACTGGTGAAGGACCTGTCCGGCCTGATGTTCCGTGTGCCCGGCATGGGAACGGAAGAAGATCCGGTCTACCAGACCGCTGAAGAATACCTGTCGGGCAACGTCCGGCAAAAGCTGGAACAGGCCCGCCAGGCTGCCGCGCTGGACCCGGTGTACCGGGCCAACGCGGACGCCCTGGCCGCTGTGCAGCCCAAAGAACTGACGGCGTCGGAGATCAACGTGCATCTGGGCACCACCTGGATACCTGCCGACGATGTGCGGCAGTTTGTCCTGGAGCTGATGCAGCCCAATGCCTGGGTGGCGCAGCACATCCAGGTGCATTACGAGCCGGTCACGGCCCGCTGGAGCGTGACCGGCGGCAGGATGGACAGTGTGAACGTCCGCGCCACGGCCACCTACGGCACAAAACGCCGGTCCTTTTACGATCTGTTACAGAGCAGCCTGAATATGCAGCCCGCGAGGGTAGACGACTATGTGGAAGAACCAGACGGCAAAAAGCGGGCTGTGCCCAACGTGAAGGAAACACGTCTGGCGCAGGATAAACAAAAGCAGATTGAGGCCGCGTTCCGGGATTGGATATTTAAGGACCCGGACCGGCGGCGTCGGCTGGCCGCCTACTACAATGAACACTACAATAACCTACGCCCACGTGAATATGACGGCAGTTTCCTAACTTTCCCCGGTATGAACCCGGAGATCACGCTGCGGCCCCATCAGCGCAACGCGGTGGCTCGCATCCTGTTCGGAGGCAATACGCTGGTAGCCCATGCGGTAGGCGCTGGCAAGACCATCGTCATGGGCGCGGCGGCTATGGAGAAGAAACGCCTGGGCCTGTGCAGCAAGACCATGATCGTCGTGCCCAATCACCTGACCGAACAGATCGGGTCCGAACTGCTGACGCTGTATCCGAACGCCAATATCCTTGTGGCGGCAAAGCGGGATTTTGAAAAGGACCGCCGTAAGCTGTTCTGTTCGCGCATTGCCACCGGCAATTATGATATTGTGATTTTGGGGCACAGCCAGTTCACCCGGCTGCCGCTGTCCGATGAACGGCAGCAGCAGTTCCTGCGCGATGAGATCGAGCAGTTCACGGAGGTCATCAATGCGGCAAAAAAAGAGCGCACCGGGCAGGAATTGACTGTAAAGCAGCTGGAGCGGGCCAAAAAATCTCTGGAATCGCGGCTGGAAAAGTTGATGGACGCCCCCAAAGACGACGCAGTGACCTTTGAAGAACTGGGCGTCGATTCACTCATGGTGGACGAAGCGCATCAGTTCAAAAATCTGGCCGTGCAGACGAAAATGCAAAATGTGTCGGGGATTACAACCGCTGAGAGCCGGAAAGCCACAGACCTGCTCATGAAGTGCCAATACCTGGACGAGATCACGGGCGGCAAAGGCGTGGTGTTCTGCACCGGCACGCCCATCAGCAACTCGGCTGCGGAACTCTACACCATGATGCGCTATATACAGGCGGATACCCTGCGTGAGCATGGCCTGTACGCCTTCGACGCATGGGCGGCCAACTTTGGCGAAACGGTCAGCGCTATGGAGCTGGCCCCCGAAGGGACCGGCTACCGCATGAAAACGCGGTTTGCCAGGTTCAACAATCTGCCGGAACTCATCAGCATGTGGAAGCTGGCTGCGGATGTACAGACAGCCGACATGCTGAAGCTGGAGGTGCCGGAACTGGAAGGCGGCAAACCGACGGTCATCATGTGCCCGCCCACGGAGCTGCAGAAGCATACCATCCAGGCACTGGGCGAACGGGCCGAGGCGGTGCGCGCGGGCAGCGTGGACCCTCATGTAGACAATATGCTCAAGATCACGACGGACGGCAGGAAGCTGGCACTTGACCAGCGGCTGCTCAACCCGGCCCTGCCGGACGATCCCGGCAGCAAGGCCAACGCCTGTGCGGACAAGGTCTACGAGATTTGGGCGCAGACGCGGGAACAGCGGTCTACACAGCTGATATTTTCCGACCTGGCCACGCCGGGGACCGGCGCGTGGAATGTGTACGACGACATCCGGGATAAGCTGATCGCAAGAGGCGTCCCGAAAGAGGAGATCGCCTATATCCACGACGCGAACACCGACGCGAAAAAGGCGGCGCTGTTCGCCCGTGTGCGCGCTGGCAAAGTGCGCGTGCTGCTGGGCAGTACACAAAAAATGGGAGCCGGAACCAACGTGCAAACCAAATTGATTGCACTCCACCATCTGGATGTGCCCTGGCGGCCCTCGGATATTGAGCAGCGCGAAGGTCGGATTCTGCGCCAGGGCAACGAAAACAAACGCGTGCAGATATTCCGCTACGCCACGGAGGGCAGCTTCGACGCCTACAGCTGGCAGCTCATTGAGAACAAGCAGCGCTATATCAGCCAGATCATGACCAGCAAGACCCCCGCCCGCTCCTGTGAGGACCTGGACGAGGCAACGCTTACTTACGCTGAAGTCAAGGCGCTCTGTGCGGGAAACCCTCTCATCAAGGAAAAAATGGACCTGGACAACGAAGTGGCGCGGCTCAGCACGCTGCGCAGCGCCCACAATGCGCAGATCTATGAATTGCAGGACCTTGTCTCTATCGGGTATCCGGCAGCAATCCGGCGCATCGGCCAGGAATTGGACGCCCTGCGGCAGGACGCCGCATTGTTTCAAAGCAGCCTGCGCAAAGACGATAAGGGGAACGAGATGTTCTCCGCCGTTATCCAGGGAGTGACCTATACCAAACGCGCCGATGCCGACGCCGCGCTGCTGGACGCCTGTAAGGCGGCCGCAGCCGGTGCAGGCGAGAAGAAGATCGGCCGGTATTGCGGGTTTGACATCTGTGTGGGCTACGACCCGAAGATCATTGGATTTGCGGGGTATCTGCAGGGCGAACAGCGCTACAGGATCGAATTGAATCCGAAGCAGAACTTTTCCTCTTTCCGCGCGGTGCTGGAAAACATATCCGCTCAGATCCCGGTAAAAATCGCCGCGCGCGAAGAGATAGAGAAAAACATTGAATCTGCCAAAGAGGCGGCCAAACAGCCATTCGCCTATGAAGAAGAATTTCAGACCAAGCTGGCCCGGCTGAATGAACTGAATATACTGCTGGACCAGGAAAAGCAGGAACTCGTACAGAATGAAAAGGAGAATCGTATGCAGAAAGAAAATGTGAATCTTCATGCAGAAGAAAATGAAGATTGGGAAGCTTCTACAGTCGAGCCAGCCGCAAAGCTGCCCGCAGGATGGAAATGGACGATGTACAGTGATGGAAGCGGCAGATTGGAAGGCCCGGATAAACAGAGTCTGTATTCGTATGATCGCATGACTTACGCCAGTGCAGGGGAAATCGAATATCGCAAAAGCAACAACAGTTCATGGGATGTTTTCCCGGAAGGCTCTCTGGACAGATTTCGCGAATGGGCTGAGCAGCAACTCCTGCAGGAATTGAAGAAGGAACCGCTGCAATATCAGGAGTTTTTGGAGCATCAAAGTCATCAGGATGATGAAATTGAAAAGAACCCATTGGATATGGAGGACGCAGCCCGGCAGGCCGGGCTGACGGTGCAGCGTGACCAGGACAAGCCGGGCGCAGCCTACTTCGACGCAGACCAGAACGTGATCCATGTATCGGACGCCGGTTCCGAGGAAGATGTGCGGCTCAGTGAACTGAAGGGCTACGCGGACGCCGTTATCCAGCGCACAGCGACGGTGGAGCAGCCGGTCCGCGACCTGGAGAGCGCGTCCCTGGCGGTGATGCTGGCGGCACGGTATGACGTTGGGGTAAGTGACCGGCTGTCGCAGCAGCTGGCGTCCGCCCATGCAGAGGCCGTCAAATGCCCGACGTTCGACTTGCCGGTCACATTGCAGCGTCTGGACAAAGCCCTGGATTACTGTGACCACTTCCTGGCCCATGAGCAGGAAAGAGCGCTGGAGCAGGAAGCGGAGAATGAGCCGGAGCCGGAACAGGTGACGGAACTGTCGCCCCAAAGCCAGGCGTTCATGATGGACCTGTAAGGAGGAGATGATTTTTTGAAAAGAGGTTTGCGGCCGCTGCTGACGATCGTGATCGTATACGCCCTGGCAACGGCCCTGCAGATGGGGGCCGGGTATGCACCGGGCGATGGGCTGCTCGTCCTGGCAAAGCTGCTGGCGGCTCTGCTGGCCGCAGCGCTGGTAGAGATGTACAACCGCGCGCCGCTGGCGGTAAAGGATGTGCAGGCCGGGCACGGCCAGCACGGCGACGCGCACTTTATGGATGATGAAGAAAAGAAGAAAGTGTACGTTGAGGTCCCTCATGGCAGCGAGAATACGCCGGGGATGCTGGTGGGAGCCACCCGCAGTATCTGGCTGCTCGACACCAGCGACCAGTCTGTGCTAATGGTCGCCCCGCCCGGTGCCGGTAAATCCACCAGTCTGTATATCCCCACAATCACCTATAATGCCAGGGTCAATCTGCACACGCAAGATGCCCAGGGTATCGGCCAGGGAGCCAGCATGGTGCTGGTATCTGTCAAGGATGATCTGTATACGATTACCGGCGGCGAACTGAAAAAGTGCGGCTACCGCGTGCTGAAGCTCGACCTTCGGAATGTGTTTTGCTCCTGCCATTTTAATCTTCTGTACCGGGTCAACATCGAGATCGACGCCTGGCGCAAGGAGAGCGACGCCAAGCAGAAGGCCGTGCATTATGCCACGGCAGAACGCTACGCCAAGGTCATTGCCAGTGCAATCATCGGTAATACCGGCTCTGTGAACAGTGGTGACAGTAGCGAGTATTTTAACGAGACTGCCCGTGGCCTGATTACTGGTCTGGTCCTGTTGGTGTCTCAGTATGGCCAGGACGGTGAGCGCCACATCGTCAGCGTTTTTAATCTGATTGTCGAGCTGGCAGGGGCGGATAACCCGGAGAAAGGGAACACCGTCCAGAAAAGCCGTCTGGCTGCCATGCTGGAGGGGGTTACCGACCGGCGAATCAAAGGCTATATCAGCACTACCACAAGCGCGGACATTCGAACCACTCTCAATATCGTTTCTTCGGCGCTGTCCAAGCTGCTGAAATTCGTCGATGCGGAGCTGGAACAGCTGATCTGCACACACGACAACGATCTGGATGCCGAACAATTCATCGAACGGCCCACAGCGATCTTCCTGATTGCGCCCGATGAAAACGAAACCAGGCACTTCCTGGCGTCGCTGTTCGTCCGTTTCCTGACCGACGATCTGATTGCTCTGGCCGAGCGCCGGGGCGGGCATTGCCCTCGTCCCTTCTACTATTTTTTGGACGAGTTCGGCAACTTCCCGGCAATTCCCGGTGTCACCAGCTTGTTCTCCGCTATCCGCAGCCGAGGGGGCCGCCTGCTGGTGGCCGTGCAGAGTTACAGTCAGTTCCTGCTCAAATACGACAAGAACGTGACTGAGATTATCAAGGACAACTGCCAGATTTTGCTCAACACCTTTGTGTCGCCGTCGGCCCAGGACACCGCCACCAGCATATCCAAAATGCTGGGCGATGAGACCATATTGACCGGCTCCACCTCCAAGTCTGATGGCAAGACCACCAGCAGCCACCAGCTGATGGGCCGCCCGCTGCTTTCCCCGGCTCAAATGGTGCGCATCCAGCGTGACACCTGGATCGTCGAGAAAGCCGGGTATGCCCCCATGAAAACCCATCTCGAGGGTTACTGGAAATACTTGTCCCTTGCTCCCCAGGAGCAGGATGCCGCCGGCGAGAACGACTACCTGGAAATCAAGTTACTCAGCACGGAATCTCTGCGTCAGGCGCTGGGGAGTGCCCCGGCACGCCCTCACACGCCCCCGGCAGCAACCAGGGAGCCGCGCCGCAAGCTGGGAGCTTCCCGGCGCGAAGCGGCAGCACTGTACCCCGGAAAATTCAACCCGTAAACAACAATGCCCCAGGCAAACGGCTTGCCTGGGGCTGCTTTTTTGGAAGGAAGAACACCATGTTTGTAAAAATATATAACAGCTTATTTGATTATGGTCTGAAGCCCAAAGAATTGATGGTATTTTTGTTTTTATCGTACTGCCAGAACTGCCTGGGCACAGCAACCGTCCGCAACGCCACCATACAGCAGCGGTGCGGTCTGAGCGAGAACACAATCCGCTCCGCCGTGGCCGGTCTGGAACAAAAGGGCCTGCTGGTAGTGTCTGCCCGGCAAGATCGGGACGGCCGCAGGATCTCCAATCAGTACAAGCTCCTGCAGCTGTCCGGCGCATGGGGCAAGCTGCCGGTAGAAGCATTCAACCTGGATAAACGGGACTTTGCCGTGTATACCTACCTCTGCCGTTGCTCCAATGGGCAGCGCAAGGCGTTTCCCTCGTTTTCACACATGGCCACCGTGCTGCACATGGCCATCGGCACAGTGCAAACGGCTATCAAGTCTCTGGTGGCCGCTGGCAGGCTCCTCAAAGCCGCTTTCCGTGCCGGGAAGCACAACCTGTACATACTCGTCGAAACGGTGGCACGGGCGCTCCCAGGGGCCAATCCTGGCGCACAAAAAGAAAACCGCCGTGCTGGAACACGGCGGCAAGTTAGAGATATTGCAGAAAAGACCATTGCACATATCCTCTACAAATTAAACATACTACAGCTTATTGGCGTCTGTCAAGGTATTCTTTCTTTTACTGTTTCAAGGGTATGTCAAAATTTGCGGAACAGTAATAAGACTAATCCCACTTACAGTACAAAAGAAAGATATTTCTCCCTCTCCAAATTAGCAATAGGGGGAGAAGCGCGACTTTTGGAGCCGGATGCAGGAATAAACGGCAAAGCCCCTCTTGCCCAAACTGAAGGATTCCGCATGCCCCCCAGGTTTCGTACCCACAGCCTGCCCGATTGCTGCGCCAGACTATTTTTTTCTTTGTACAGTCGTTGCCACCGACGTAGGCAGCAGGTATAATTTAAGCAACAGGGAGTGACTTTTGCATGAAGATGGTGTTTATCAAATTCAAGCCGGATGGCAAAGAATACGGGTTCGGCGTGCCGGAGGACTACAAAGGCAGCGCCGGGCTGAAGCCTGGCAGCTGGGTACGGGTGCCCGTACCGGGATGCCGCAAAAAGATGCTGCGGGTGGTGGTGCGCGTTGCCGAGACCGCAACGCCGCCGGAAGGCTTGAAAATGATTGGCTACTCCGGGCGGCAGATTGCGCAGACTGCAAACAAAAAAGCCCGCCGCGCCGCACACCAGGGCGGCATCATCTACCTGGCAAAAAAGGCCAAAGCCGAAAAGCGGGCCATGCTTGGCGGCAGGCCGATAGACCTGGCCTGGGAGGCAGAAAAAGCGGCCTGGATTGAGGACGATCTGGACATCGAGCCGTATCTGGCCAAGGGGTATAACACCGACGAGGGCCTGCCCAAGCTCACCGAGCTGCGCCTGGGGATGCGCATGGGCTTTGATGAGAGCAGCTACGATGACCCGACCTTGCCGCTGCACATCATCAGGAAGCGCCGTGTACATCAGCTGCGGGATTGGGCCAGAGAGCAGGGCTTGTTGCCGCCCATGTACTACGAGGACCCCGTCCACGGTATCGACAAAGAACAGCTGCGGGAACTGCTGATCGGCATTGCCAACGGCATTATGCCGGATACCTACGGCCTGAAGCTCATCAAGCTGCACAAGTGCGGTCCTCGTGTTTTGCGGGAAATGCGCCTGTGCCGCGAAGCCGGTATGACCGGCAAAGAAATCCGCCCCTATTGGGCGCTGGGGGTCAAAAAGCTGCAAGAGGTGCGCGCCGCATTCCTAGCAGAAAAAGAAACAGACGGCGGCCAATGATACAGCCCGGGCTGGCGCTGCAGAACGCTTTGTGCCTATTAGGCACAAACCGTTTTGATTGTCCTGTCGTTATTTTTCCCATTAAAATTTGCAGAGCTGTGTGTCGAAACAATCACACTCGCGAATATAGTGGAGTGAGCAAGAAGCGGAAAAACGCGCAAGCATTGTAAATAAATATATTGACATAGCGCGCGCAATCTGCTATAATGATTACAGAATCAAGGAAAGGAGATTGCACTGTATGGCGAACATCAACATCAATATCCGCATGGATTCCGACTTGAAGCAGCAGTTTGAGGCTTTTTGCAATGATGTTGGCATGACGATGACAACGGCATTTACCGTTTTTGCGAAAAAGGCTGTCCGGGAATATCGAATCCCCTTTGAGATTGGAGCGGAAGTTCCGAACGCCGAAACGAAAAAGGCAATTGAAGACGCCAGAAAAGGTATTGGAATGAGTAAGGCTTTTTCTTCCGTAGAAGAACTCATGGAGGATTTGAATGCTGACGATTAAGTATCAGGCCGCCTTCAAGAAAGACTACAAAAGAATTGTAAAGCGCGGCTATGATATGCGCCTGCTGGAAAAGGTGATCGAGCTGCTGGCCAACCAGAAACCGCTGCCAGAGAAGAACCGGGATCACCAACTTTCCGGGGACTATACGGGATGCCGCGAGTGTCACATTACCCCGGATTGGTTGCTGATCTACGAAGTGGCCGATGAGGAATTGATTTTGTACCTCACCAGAACCGGCTCACACAGCGACCTTTTCTAAGCCCTATTATGCAGAAAAAAAGAAAGCCAAGCGGCTTTCGTCGCTTGACTTCCCTTTCGAATCTGCTTATAATAGTCCCGATAAGAACTCCACCCTGGAAGCCACATAAGAAACTGGCAACCAGTAACCACAAGGCTAAAAATCCAGCAGCGTTGTGGGGTAACGTGGTACTAAGCAATACAATCTGTGTTGCATATCTGTATGGTTATAAACCAATTTCCGTTTGGTTTATCGCCTAGACAGTTTACAATACAGTTTGACCTTTGTCAAGGTACACCAAACCCCCACCGTTGTGAAATGGTTGGGGGTTTTTATCGTTGTACCTTGAAAATCGAATATGTTGTTCCTGTAAGAAGTATTTACTTCTTTTGTACTGTGGTCGGCCTCAGAAGCCGCTGGGATGCAACAGACCCCGCCATCAAGTACAACCCTCATAGGCAGAAACCTCCCAGCCGGGATGCTGGGTCGGGGGAAAGCGGGAGAACGCCCGCTGCCAGGAACACTATAGAAACACGCTTTTTTCTGATTTTCAAATCGGATTAACAGCGGTGACTGTATGGGTTGCCGCTGTTTGTGCGCTTTGAAAAAAGCGATACAAACAAAAAATGCACCGAGGCATCTCTGCCCCGGTGCGGTGCATGGTGCGCCGGAAGAGACTCGAACTCCCGACCTTCTGATTCGTAGTCAGACACTCTATCCAGCTGAGCTACCGGCGCGGAACGTGTATTATAATACCATCCGTTCCCCCAAATGTCAAGCGTTTTTTCAAAAAAAGTTTTTACTTTTTTAAATTGGGCGGCAGGGCCGATTTCGGGGCCGTATGCTTGCAATTCGGGGGTAAACGTGATAAATTTATAACAACCACTATGCCGATTTTGAATCGCATCTGCCGGCGCTGCAAGATTGCGGCGCCGGCCCGGGAAAGGACATTCTACCATGACCAATACAGAACTGTTTGACCTCTGGCGCGCCCGCGCAGTGGAGGATCCTGACCTGCTCACCGAACTGGACGGCATCCGGGGTGATGCCGATGCCATCAACGACCGCTTTTACCGCGACCTGGCCTTTGGCACAGGCGGTCTGCGCGGCGTCATCGGCGCAGGCAGCAACCGCATGAATATCTACACCATCCGCCGCGCTACCCAAGGCCTGGCGGACTACATCAACGCCGCAGGCCTGCCTAAAAAAGTAGCCATCGGCCACGACAGCCGCCATAAGGGCGAGCTGTTCAGCCGCGAGGCCGCCCGTGTGCTGGCCGCCAACGGCATCACCGCCTACCTGTACCCCCGGCTGGAGCCTACCCCGGCGTTGTCCTGGGCTGTGCGTTATCTGGGCTGCGGCGCGGGCATCTGCGTGACCGCCAGCCACAACCCCGCCAAGTACAACGGCTACAAGGTCTATGGTGCCGACGGCTGCCAGATCACGCTGGAAGCCGCCGCTGCCGTGCTGGCTGCTATCGACAAGCACGATTATTTCGATTCCATCGAGCTGACCGACTTTGACGCCGCCGTGGCCGCAGGCAAGATTGTCTGGATCGACGACAAGTGTCTGCGCGACTTCGTGGATGCCGTACTGGCCCTGCGCCCCGGCAACGATGTCTCCAAACTCAAACTGGTCTACACGCCGCTGAACGGCTCCGGTCTGGAACCTGTCAAGATGCTGTTGGACCGCATGGGCGTGACCCAGGTCACCGTGGTGCCCGAGCAGGAGAAGCCGGACGGCTCCTTCCCCACCTGCCCCTACCCCAACCCAGAGATCCGCGAGGCAATGGAGACCGGCCTGAAGCTGTGCGACACCGTAAAGCCCGACCTGATGCTCGGCACCGACCCGGACTGCGACCGCATGGGTTCCGCCGTGCCGGATGGCAAGGGCGGCTATCGGCTCATCACCGGCAACGAGATGGGTGTGCTGCTGTTTGACTACATCTGCCGCACCCGCATTGGCAACGGCACAATGCCCAAGGACCCCGTGGCCGTGACTACCATCGTGTCCACCGACATGGCCACCCCCATCGCCAAAAAGTACGGCGTGGAGCTGCGCCGTACCCTGACCGGCTTCAAGTTCATCGGTGAGCAGATCGGCTTCCTGGAGGCCGAGGGCCACCCCGAACGCTACATCTTCGGCTTTGAGGAAAGCTACGGCTACCTGTCCGGCGCACACGTCCGCGACAAGGACGCCGTCAACGCCGTAATGCTGGCCTGCGAGACCGCCGCCTACTACGCCGCCCAGGGCATGAGCCTGCTGGACGCTGTGAACGCACTGTACAGGGAGTTCGGTTTCTACCGCAACGCACTGGAAAGCTTTACCTTTGAGGGCGAGACCGGCATGCACAAGATGCAGGGCATCATGGCCGGGCTGCGCACCAGCGCCCCCAAAACCATTGCCGGGTACGAGGTCGCCGAAGTGGTGGATTACGACGCTGACGGCACCGGCCTGCCCCGCGCCGACGTGCTGGAATACCGCCTGGTCAACGGTGCCAAGCTGATGGTCCGTCCCAGCGGCACCGAGCCGAAGATCAAAGTTTACCTGTCTGCTGTGGCTAACAGCGAGGGAGCCGCCGATGCCATCAACACCGCCATGGCAGATGCGGCCAAGGATTGGATGAAGTAAGGCTGTAAAATAAAAACGAAACCTCCCCTGAAGCCGTAGGGGCGGATGCGAGCATCCGCCCGCGGGTCGATTCGAGCATCGACCCCTACAGATTCACGGGGAGGTTTTTATTTTATAGATTTATTTTCCGTACCGCGCCACGCCGGATTCGATCAAAATATCCGGTTCCAGCTTCAGGCCGGGCTTGCGGCCTTTTTGGGCTTCGACCAAAAACAGCCAGGGCGTGCTGCCGGTGCGCTGGCGCACAAAGGCCAGTCGCTTGGGTTCCAGCCGGGCGGCGCGCAGGGCACACAGCACTTCCACCAGTTGGTCGGGACGTTGGCACAGCACAAAGCGGCCGCCATCCCGCAGAGCGCGGCGGGCGCACTGGGCCACATCCTCGGTGGTGCAGGTCACAGTGTGGCGGGCGGCGGCCCGCACCGGGTCGGGACTTTGGGGTCCTGCCGTAAAATAGGGCGGGTTGCAGGCAGCAAAATCATATTTTCCCTGCTCCGGCCCGGCGGCGCAAAACATCCGCAGGTCGCCCTGCACAGGGGTAATGTGGTCGATGCCATTCTCCGCCACGGCCTGAACACACAGGGCACTGGCGTCAGGGTCCAGCTCCAGCGCTGTGCAGGGGCCGCGGTGCCCGGCATCGTGCCATAACAGCGAGATTATGCCGCACCCGCTGCACATGTCCAAGGCCCGCTCGGCCCGGCGGGGCTGGGCAAAGCGGCCCAGAAGCAGGGCATCGCTGCCAAAGGCGGCGCGAGGAGCGGTCAGCACTCTGGTGCCGTTATCCAAAATTTCTACACCGCTCATGCTTTATCCTGCAGCAGCGCGTATTTCATCAGGCCGATCTGGGTCTTGCTGTCCTTGATCTCGCCATGCAGCACCTTTTGCAGGGCTTCCGCAAAGGGCATGCGCACCACATCCAGGAATTCCCCGGCATCCAGGTGCTGACCGCCCTTGTGCAGGCCGGTGGCGGCCCACAGATAAATCTTCTCGCTGTCATAACCCACAGTGGGGTAGACGACACCCAGGTCTGTGTAGTTGTCGGCGGACAGGCCGCACTCCTCGCTCAGTTCCCGCTTGGCGGATTCAAATGGATCCTCGCCGGGTTCCAGCTTACCGGCGGGCAGCTCCCAGATCTCCTCGCCCAGCGCGTAGCGGAACTGGCGGACCAGATAGATGCAGCCCTCGTCGTCGATGGGCAGCACGCAGGCGCCGCCGTGGTGGTGTACGACCTCTCGCAGGCTGGTGCGGCCGTCTTCCAGGCGGACGGTGTCCAGCGTAACGTGGATGACATGGCCGTCAAAGATCTCTTTGCTTTCCAGTTTGGTTTCGGTATGCGGCATGGGACAGCACTCCTTTTATTACAGTTTTTACAGCAGGCGCAGACAGAAATCGATATACTCCAGGGTATACCGCTGGGTACACACCAGGCTGGAATCTTTTAAATTGGACATATAATCGGCCAGCCGGTTGGCCAGCATGGCATCCCGCAGGGTGTATTCACGGCAAAAGCCCTCCTGCGGATCGTCGGACAAAGTGCAGAATACCACGCTGCGACCACGGAAGGCGGTTACCGTAATGTGGGGGTCCAGGGGAAAGGCTTCGGCACTGACGATGCGCAGCACAGCGGTGTTGTTCTCGCAGGCTGTGCGCATCCGCAGCAGCAGTTCCCGGCGGGCTTCCGGGGGCAGCGGCCCGGTCAGGGAGGCATCTACATCCACTATGCGGCCGGTGCGCACAAAATCCATCAGGCCGTCCTCGCTGAAATAGAACTCATACGGGGCGGTCAGCCAGGCCTGCATGTAGTCGGCCAGGCCCGGCATGGTTTCCAGCGCCGCCAACGCCTGGGGGGCATAGCGGCCGATCATTTCCATATCGATAAACTTGGAGACCGGCGGCTGGGCACGCATATAGCAGGCTTCGGTCTCGTTGTCCAGCAGCTGGTTGCCAAACGCCATGGCCTGCTCAAAACTGTGGGCATCCGATGCCAGAGAGAAGAACACCGGTGCTTCCAGATACTGGCGGCTGAACTCCATGCGCAGGCACTGCACCACCGATGGCTCGGTCAGGCAGATGCACTTTTGCAGGTTGAGATCCATAAACACGACCACATCGGGGAACAGCACATAGACCGGCATCAGCAGACCGGGCAGCGGCCCGGCAGAAGGCGCACAGGAAAGCCGTGCCTCGTACTGCATTGAGCGCAGGACCAGAAAAGGCAGCGCCCGGGACACGGTGCGCACGTTGCCGATGAAATTCTCCTGTGCATCGTTATTGGTCACAAACCGCAGCAGATGCCATACCGGCTTTGGCGAAGCCTCGGCGGAAAAGGCACCGATGAGGATCGAACTGAGTGCGCGTTCCCCCACAAACGGGGAAAGCATCAGTGGGCGCTTTTCTTCGCTGCGCAGGTAGCGGGTCAGCAGCAGATACAGCTGCTGTGTCACCGCCTGGTAGCCCTGGTAGCACCGGCTGGTGAAGGCGGCTTCCAGGTCGGCTTCGCTGCGGGGCATGGGGGCCAGTACATCATTCATCAGGTTGTCGCGGGAGCGCATCGCCGTCTGCAGCAGCTCGTACAGGGCTTCATCGGTACGGTGGGCCTGGGCGCCGCTGCGCAGTTCGTCGTATTGGGTGGTCAGGTGCTCGGCCTGGCGGGCGCTCAGGCCCAAGGCATGAATGAGCCGCTGCAGCTGGGCGCGGTTGGGCATCCGCTTGCCGTCCATTATTTTATATAAGGAAGATCGGTCTATCTGCGCCTGGCGGGCCAGTTCGGCCATCGTACCGGGGTAGCGGTCCACCAGGATCTTCAAGCTTTTGCTCAGGTCATTCATGGGAGATTCTCCGTTGTTGGTTTGTTATCTGTATCATACCGCAAAGCGGGGAAATATGCAAATGTTGGTTTGCTTTGTTTTGCTGCTTTGGGCGGCCCTGTCTGCCTTGCGGCAGGGCCTAATATAACAGGCTGCATCCGTTAAGCCTGCCTTTTTTGGCCACAAGAGAGTACGCATAGCGGCTGGATGCTGTTAAAAAACGTGGGAAGCGCCGCATGATGGCGCGGAACGAAAGCCGCACGATAAAAAGCACTCATTTCAAACAATTTTCACTAAAAGCATTTTATTGCTGCGCAATTTATGTTATGATAAAATCAACTGATTTTCCGGGAATGGTGCATGCGTTATGATGAGTTACGAAGAATTCACCCAAAAGGAAGCCGCGCTGGAAAGCGCACCACGGGCAGAGCGCGAGGCGTTCTATGCGGAGATCCTGGAAAAGGAGACCGCCAAAACCGATGTACGGATGATGGCCTATTTCCATGCGGCGCTGCTGCATTACCGGGAGGGGGACTTCCGCGCCGCGCGGGAGATTCTGGAGCCGTTCGTCATCGACTACCAAAGCTATGCCTATCGCCCGGAGATCATCGCCTGTTTTAACCTGATGGGCGTGGCCGTTTACTGTGAGCGTTCCTATGCCCTGGCTCGCTTTTATATCCATGAGGGTCTGAAGATTGCGCGGGAAAACCACGAGACCAGCCGCTATTCCTACGAGTACAATAACCTCGCTGTGACCTACCTGGCCCAGCACGAATATGAAAAGGCGCTGGAGGCCATCCGCGAGGCCGAACGTCATCTGCCCGATTCGGACCGGGAAATGCACGCCTACATCTACCGCAATCTGTCCGAGATCTGCTGCCATCTGGACCGCCTGGACGAAGCGCAGGCCGCGCTGACCCGCTGTGTAGAGGAGTACGACGGCAGGACCCTGCTGCCGGATGACATTCTGCTGGTGGAAATGCTGCTGTACTACAAGCTGGGCGATGCCGAGCGCTACGAAAAATGCAGGGCTGAAGTCTGGCAAAAGCTGCCCGCCATGCATGCAGCCGAGTTCGGCAATACGGCCAACAACCTGTTTGCCTGCGAGATGGACGCCGGGAACTACCCGCAGGTCGAGCGCATCCTGGCGGCCATGGACGACTACCTGGTCCGCAACCCGGGCGAAAGCGCGGTCAAGGCCTACGACCAGGCTGCGCCCGGCACTTACCAGGCCATTTTGATGGATCTGATGATGCCGGTCATGGACGGCTACGCCGCCACCCGCGCCATCCGCAGTTCCGGCCGCCCCGATGCGGGGACCATCCCCATCATTGCCATGAGTGCCAACGCCTATGCCGAGGATGTGCAGAAATGCCTGGACACCGGCATGAACGCCCACATCAGCAAGCCGCTGTATAAGGACGTTATGCTGGAGACGATCGAGCGGTTTGTATAAAAGGATAAAAGCGAAAACGACCGTGCCTTACAAAGGGTACGGTCGTTTCCGTTGGTATAGGAAAATAAGGGAATGGTAAGATTGGCCCGCGTCAGACGATCTTGCGGGACTTGTGGACACCGGTCTTCAGGAACTCGACCCACTCGGCCACGTTGACGGCATGGTCGCCCAGGCGCTCCAGATACTTGGCGATCATGAACAGGTCCAGCGCGGTCTCGGCGTCGTCGGGGTGGGCGGCGATGTACTGGGCGATCTCGCGGCTGATCTTGGAAAACATCGTGTCGCAGTCATCGTCCCGGGCAATGACCTGGGCGGCGGTGGAAAGATCCACCTGCACGTAGGCGCCGATGGCGGTCTTGACCATGTTCAGCGCCACGTCACCCATTTTATACAAATCATCCATTACGCCCACGGCGGCAGCGCCCTCGGCGTGGAGATGCAGGGCGATCTCGGCAATGTCGCTGGCCTGGTCGGCGATGCGCTCAATGTCGGTGACCATCTTCAATGCGGTAGAAACTTTGCGCAGGTCGCCCGCCACCGGCTGCTGCCGCAGGAAAAGCGTTAAGCAGCGGTGCTCGATCTCATGCTCGGCGGCGTCGATCTCGCTGTCCCGGGCAATAACGCTGCGGGCCAGCTCGGCATCGCCGGTGCGCAGGGCTGTCATGGCGCTTTCAATGGCGCCGCCCGCGGCGTGGCCCATGCGGGCCAGCATCGTATCCAATGCCATCAGTTCGGCATCATACATTTTGCGTAAACTGGTTCCCATTTGGCTCATCCTCCCTGTATCAACCGAAACGTCCCGAGATGTAATCCTCGGTGCGCTTGTCCACGGGCGTGGCGAATACGCGCTCGGTGGGGCCCATCTCGACCAGCTCACCCAGCAGGAAAAACGCCGTCTTATCGCTGATACGCGCGGCCTGCTGCATGTTGTGGGTGACCATGACGATGGTGTACTTTTCTTTCAGCTCCGTCGCCAGTTCCTCGACCTTGGAGGTGGAGATAGGGTCCAGGGCGCTGGTGGGTTCATCCATCAGCAGCACTTCCGGCTCCACAGCCAGGGCGCGGGCGATGCAAAGGCGCTGCTGCTGGCCGCCGGACATGCCCAGGGCGCTCTTGTTCAGGCGGTCCTTGACTTCGTCCCAGATGGCGGCGTCCCGCAGGGATTTTTCCACAATCTCATCCAGCCGGGCCTTGCTGCGCACACCATGGGTGCGGGGGCCGTAGGCGATATTATCGTAGATGGACATGGGGAAGGGGTTGGGCTTCTGGAACACCATGCCCACCCGCTTACGCAGGACGTTGACGTCCATCTTATCTTTATAGATGTCCACGCCGTCCAGTTTGATGTTGCCGGAGATGCGGCAGCCCTCGACCAGGTCGTTCATACGGTTCAGGCTTTTTAAAAAGGTAGACTTGCCGCAGCCGGAAGGGCCGATGAAGGCGGTGATCTCCCGCTCCGGCATATTGATGTTGATATTTTTCAGCGCATGAAAGCTGCCGTAGTATAAGTCCATGTTGGAGACTTCAAATTTATTCACAGGTATCCTCCTCGTGATGACCGCGATGCCGTTGTGTAGGGGCCGATGCTCGCATCGGCCCTCGGGCGCACACTGTGCACCCCTACAAGCAGCGCAGTGTTACTTCTTCGCCAGCTTGCCGGCGATAAAGCCGGACAGGCAGTTGATGGCCAGCACCAGTACCAGCAGCACCACGGCGGTGCCGTAGGTCTCGTTGATGTACAGGCCCTCGTTGGAGAGCAGGTACATATGCACGGCCAGCGTGCGGGTAGAGCTGAAGATGCTCTTGGGGATCTGGGGCATCGAGCTGGCGGTGTAGATCAGCGCAGCGGTCTCACCCACGATGCGGCCCGTGGCCAGGATAACGCCGGACAGGATGCCAGGCATGGCGCTGGGCAGTACGATGGTAAACACGGTGCGCAGCTTGCCCGCACCCAGGCCGAAGCTGCCCTCGCGGTAAGAATCCGGCACGGCGATGAGCGCTTCCTCGGTGGTGCGCATGATGACGGGCAGCACCATAATGGCCAGCGTGAAGGCACCGGCGATCAGCGAGTAGCCCCAGTGCAGCTGGGTGACGAAGAACAGCATGCCGAACAGGCCGTACACGATGGACGGGATGCCCTGCAGGGTCTCGGTGGTCAGGCGGACCAGACGCACCAGCTTGCTGCCGCGGTGGGCGTACTCCACCAGCCAGATGGCGGCAAAGATGCCCAGCGGCGTAGCAATGACCAGCGAGAAGGCGGTCATCAGCAGCGTATTGATGAGGGCGGGCATCAGCGAAACATTCTCGCTGTTATATTCCCAGGCGAAGAGGGAGGGTTTGAGGTTGGGGATGCCGTTGACCAGGATGTATCCGATGAGGAACAGCAGCACAGCGGCGGTCAGGGCAGCAGCCAGCCCCACCAGGCCGCGCAGCAGGGCGGCCTGCACGCGTGCGGCGGTGCGGTTGCGGCCCCCGTTGGGGTAGATGGCTTTGGCGGCGGCACGGCTCATGTCCGGCACAGCAGTGCCGTTGTTGGCAATGGTATCAGGCATGGTCCTTGCCTCCTTTCAAAACGCTGAAGCAGAGGTTGATCAGGAGAATGAAGACGAACAGCACAACGCCGGTGGCGATCAGTGCTTCGCGGTGCAGGTCGGTGGAGTAGCCCATCTCGATGACGATGTTGGAGGTCATCGTGCGCAGGCCCTGGAACAGTCCCTTGGGCATCCAGGTCTGGTTGCCCGCGACCATCACGACGGCCATCGTCTCTCCGATGGCGCGGCCAATGCCCAGGATGACGGCGGACAGCACGCCGGACTTGGCGGCGGGCAGCACGGCGTAGAACACGCTGCGCTCATGGGTAGCGCCCAGGGCCAGGCTGCCCTCGTAGTAGCTTTCGGGCACGGCGTCCAAGCTGGTCTTGCTGACGGTGATGATGGTGGGCAAAATCATGATGCCCAGCAGCACGCTGGCGGTGAACAGGCTCATACCCTTGCCGCCCTTGATGTGCAGCACTGTTTTGAAAAAGTCGCTCTTGACCATGGCCTGCACGGCGGGCACCAGCACGATCATGCCGAAGAAGCCGTACACGACCGAGGGAATGCCGGCCAGCAGCTGCACAGCAGGCAGCATCACCCGCTTGATGGAGGGCGTGGAAAACCGGGACAGGTAGATGGCCGTGAGCAGACCGACGGGCACACCCACAATGATGGCCCCGGCGGTGACGTACAGCGAGCCTAAGATCATGGGCAGGATGCCGTAGATGTCGTTGCCGGGCTTCCAGGTGGTGCCCAGCAGGAACTTCAGCGGGCCAATCTTGCCGATGGTGGGCAGGCCGTTAGCAAACAGGAACACGCAGATCAGCACGACGGCTAAGATCGAGATGCAGGCGCAGGCAGTAAAAACGGCCTGCATAATGCCTTCCCGCAGATGAGCGGTCTTCATTTCCCTATACACTCCTTTTATCACATAAAGGCTCCCCTTGAGGGGAGCTGGCTTGCCGAAGATCGGTACCGTTGCCGGATAGAGGTTGTTGGGGCGAACATTGTTCGCCCTCCAACTTGGCGTTGCAACCCGTTCCGGGAAAGGCCGCTCACAAGGCAAACGGCCACGGGCGAACACTGTTCACCCCTGCAGAGCACGTTTTGAAAGCCTGAGCAACACCCTCAAAAGGGGAGCCTATTCAAATTACTGCAAATCGCTCCAGACGGTCAGCTCGCCGGTGTAGATGCCCTTGATCTGGTCAACGGTCAGATCCTCAACAGAATTGGCGGGGTTGACGACGACGGCGATGCCATCCTGGGCCAGGACGGTGGAAACGGCGCCGCCCTCTGTCTCGGAATCTTTCAGCTCGCGGCTGGCCATGCCGATGGTGTAGCTGCCATCCAGCGCGCCGGAAACACCAGTGGTGGAATCAGAGGTCAGCAGTTCCAGCTCGGCGTTGGGGTTCACGGTCTTGTAAGCTTCGATCAGCTTTTCCATCAGCGGAGAGACGGAGGAGGAACCGCCAACGGTGATCTTTCCTTCCGGCTGGGCGGAGGTGTAATCCTCGCCCTCGCTGCCAACGTAGCCTTCCTCGGTGGCCAGAGCCTGGCCGTCCTTGCTCAGGCAGTAGGCGATGAAGTCAACGGCCACGGGGTCGGTGGCTTCGCCGTTGGTCACGATGTTGAAGGGACGGGCCAGGGTGTAGCTGCCGTCCTTGACGGTCTCGGCAGAAGCCTCGATGCCGCCGACCTTGACGGCCTTGACGGAATCGTTCAGGGAGCCAAGGCTGATATAGCCGATGGCGGTCTCATCGTTGGCGACGGCGGTCATGACGCCGTTGGTGCTGGACTGGATGGCAGCGGCCTCGGTGGTGTTGTCGACCTTCTGGCCGTCGGCGTTCTTTTCCTCCACGCCGGTCAGCTCGATAAAAGCACCGCGGGTGCCGGAACCGTCCTCACGGGAGATGACGGTGATGTCCTGGTCGGTGTCGAAGTCAGCAGCGGCTTCGCTCTCGGCCGGGGCGGCCTCGCCGGAAGCAGCCTCGGAAGAGGCAGTGCTCTCAGAAGCAGCGGGGGTGGAATCGGCGGCGGAGCTGCCGCAGGCGGCAAGGCTCATCATCATAGCAGCGGCGGTAACAACAGCAGCAACAGATTTGCGTTTCATAGATGTACTTCTCCTTTGCCCAAAGGGGCATTGCATTGCGGCACACAGGCCGGTACTGGGTTTTCCCGGGTACAAGGCTATTGTACTGCGCCGCCGGGGCGGTTTCGACCATAGTCAGGTACAATCCCCGTAAAGCTTGTGAAAAGCAGGCAGCTGTTTTGCAAAAGAGCTGTAAAATTGGTAAAATTTTGGGGCATATCCCAGCGGCTGTACAGTTTATATAAGGCAACAGACGACAAAATGTACGCAGAAACGGCATTTTACACAAACTTTACAAAACCTTTACGCATCTCTGCTGGTGAAATGCCCCCGAAACCAGCTATAATATACAACGGTATAGAGAAATAAAAGCAGCACCGCATAGGCCTGCGTTTTGGGCGCGGGGAACGGCAGCGCTGCCTAAAAAGAGAATGGACGTGTAATCCGATGACCATTTTTAATGTGTTCACCCTGATGGGCGGCATCGCTATGTTCCTGTATGGCATGGACCTGATGGGCAAGGCGCTGGAGCAGACCGCCGGCAGCAAATTGCAGGGCATCCTCTCCACCATGACTTCCAGCCCCATCCGGGCGCTGCTGCTGGGCGTAGCGGTCACCGCCGTTATTCAGTCCAGCGGCGCTACCACCGTTATGGCGGTCGGCTTCGTCAACTCCGGTCTGATGGAACTGCACCAGGCCATCGGCGTCATCATGGGTGCCAACATTGGTACCACTGTTACCGGCTGGCTGCTGTCTTTGTCCGGCCTCGAGGGCGAGAGCTTTATCACCAAAATGCTCAACCCCAATGCCTGGAGCCCGATCCTGGGCTTCATCGGCATCTGGCTGTATATGGTCGGTAAGGACCGCAAGCGCGGCGTAGGCAAGATCCTGCTGGGTTTCGCCATTCTGATGGCCGGCATGAACACTATGTCCAACGCCATGTCTCCCCTGGCCGATGAGCCCTGGTTCATGAATCTCTTCCTTAGCTTCAGCAACCCGGTGCTGGGCGTCATTGCCGGCGCTGTGCTGACTGCCGTGCTGCAGTCTTCCTCGGCGGCGGTGGGCATCCTGCAGGCGCTGACCAGCACGGGTGCTGTCACCTACTCCGCCGCCGTGCCCATCATCATGGGCCAGAACATCGGCACCACCGTTACAGCGCTGATCTCCTCGGCCGGTGCGAACAAAAACGCCAAGCGCACTGCCTTCGTCCATCTCTATTTCAACGTCATCGGCACCATTATCTTCCTGTGCGGCTTCTACGGCCTGCATGCGCTGATCCGTTTCAGCTTCTTTAATGCGACGGCCAATACCTTCGGCATCGCCATGGTGCATACCATTTTTAACATAGTCACCACCGCCATCCTGCTGCCCTTCAACCGCCTGCTGGAAAAGCTGGCCATCATGACCGTGCCCGACTCCCCCGCCGACAAAAAGCAGGAGAATTCCCTGCTGGACGATCGTCTGCTGGCAACTCCGTCTGTGGCTGTCGCCCGCGCCATGCTCACCGGCGGCGATATGGCCGAGATCTGCCGCACCTCGCTGCTGCAGGCCATGTCCACCACTCATAAGTGGAACGATGCCATCGCCGACGAGGTCGAGCGCAAAGAGGACGCCGTCGACCATTACGAGGATGTGCTGGGCACCTACCTGGTCAAGCTCAGCGCCAAGCATCTTTCCACCGAAGATAACCGCACGATCAACACCCTGCTGCACACCATCGGCGATTTCGAGCGCGTCTCGGACCATGCCGTCAACCTGATCAAGACGGCCGAGGAGATCCGCGATAAATCCATCCAGTTCAGCGAGGAAGCCCTGGGCGACTTGGGCGTGCTGGAAGCCGCTGTGCAGGACATCGTCAACCGCACCGTCGATGCCTTCCAGAAGGGCGACGTCTACGCCGCCGGCAAGATCGAGCCGCTGGAGCAGGTCGTGGACGGTCTGGTGCGCGAGGTCAAGACCCGCCATATCGCCCGCCTGCAGGCTGGTGTATGCACCATCGAGTACGGCTTTGTGCTGGATGATCTGCTGACCAACTACGAGCGTATCGCTGACCACTGTTCCAACATCGCTGTTGCAATGATCGAGGTCGCCGCCGATAAGTTCGATACCCACGAGTACCTGGCTACCGTCAAGCATGGCGGCAGCGTGAAATTTGAGCAGCGGTACGAGAAATACCGCGGCCGCTATACCTTCCCGCCGGAGACTTACGCCGAGATGCAGCCTGTTTCGGCCCCCTGCAACGCGGAAGAAGACGCATAACCGAAAGGGGCTGGGCGCATGGCCCGGCCCCTGTTTTTGTAAGAGAGGGGAACTTATATGATCTACATTGTGGAGGATGACGCCAGCATCCGCGAACTGGAACAGTATGCCCTGCACACCAACGGCTACGAGGCCGCCGGCTGTGAGGACGCCGCCAGCTTTTGGGCCGCCATGCACCAGGCCCGGCCGGAACTGGTCATCCTGGACGTGATGCTGCCCGATGAGGACGGCTACCAGATCTTGTCCAAGCTGCGGGACGACCCTGCCACCCAGACACTGCCGGTCATCATGGTCACCGCCAAAACCAGCGAGATCGACGTCGTCAAGGGGCTGGACCACGGCGCGGACGATTACCTCTGCAAGCCCTTCGGCATTATGGAGTTTATTTCCCGGGTCAAGGCCGTGCTGCGCCGCTCCGCGGCAGCCGCCCCGGCCCCTGCGCCCAAGACGCTGCAGTTCGGCGGCATCGTCATCGACGATGTAGCCCGCACCGTCAAGGCCGACGGCGTGCCTGTGGAGCTCACCTTTAAGGAATACGCGCTGCTGCATCTGTTTTTGGAGCATCCCGATCAGGTGTTGGCCCGCGAGCGCATCATGAAAGAAGTCTGGGACACCGATGACCTGCTGGAATCCCGCACCATCGATATGCACGTGCGCACCCTGCGCCAAAAGCTGGGCGCTGCGGGCGAGGCCATCCGCACCGTGCGCAAGGTGGGCTACAAGCTGAGCACGGAGGGCACCGATGAGTGACGAACAGCAAAAAGAAAAGCGCCCCCTGAGCATGACCCGCCGCTACCGCCGCGGGCTGGTCATCGTGGGCCTGCTGTGCATGATGGTTACGCTGGCAATCGCCACCGTGCTGTTCCAGCGCAGCTACACCGTGCGGGTGGATAAGTACCTGAGCCAGATCTGCGACAGCGTGGCCGCCGGATACAAAGCCCAGCCCACCCATGATGCCGTGACCCTGGCCAACCTGCTGCCCGAGAGCGACACCTCCCTGCGCTTTAGCTTAATTGATGGCGGCGGCACTGTGCTGTATGACAGCGAGGCCGCCGCGGGCGTGGTCTATGACAAGGACGGCAAGGTCTACGCCGTGGATGCCCCCGACCTTCCCAGCCATGCCGACCGCCCGGAGTTCATCGCTGCTATGGCCGACGGCAGCGCCAGCGCGACCCGCGAAAGCCAGACCATGCAGAAGGAGACCCACTACTACGCCCGCCGCATCGTCACCCCGGAAGGCACCCAAGTGCTGCGTGTGGGCGAGGACGTGGCCAATATCTGGGGTCTGAGCGCCGACACCCTGCCGCTGCTCTGCGGCGCGGTGGTGGTCATCCTGCTGGCCACGGCGGTGCTGGCCTGGTGGCTGACCCGCCGCCTGGTGCAGCCCATCAACCATCTGGCTGAAAGCCTGGATACCATCGAGGCGGACGTTCCCTATGAAGAACTGATTCCCCTCGCGCGCACCATCCAGACCGACCGCAAACTGCGGGAGGATAACGAGACGATGCGCCGGGAGTTTACCGCCAACGTCAGCCACGAGCTGAAGACTCCGCTGACCAGCATTTCCGGCTACGCCGAGCTGATTGAGACCGGCATGGCTAAGCCCGCCGATGTGCCCACCTTTGCGGCGCGCATCCATAAAGAGGCGCAGCGCATGATCGCGCTGGTCAGCGATATTTTACAGCTGAGCGAGCTGGACAGCACCCAGGCCAGCCAGAGCCGGGAAAAACCGGCGGAGATGGCGCCGGTGGACCTGGCCGCGCTTCTCAAGGAAACTGCCCAGAACATGACGGTCAACGCCCGCAAGGCCTACGTGACGCTGCAATACAGCGCCCAGCCCGCCACCGTGCAGGGCAGCAAGGACCTGCTGGCTGAGCTGGCCACCAACCTGTGCGACAATGCCATCCGCTACAACCAGCCCGGCGGCCATGTGGAGCTGCGCTGCGGCACCGGCCCCGACGGCCCCTGGCTGCAGGTAGAGGATAACGGCATCGGCATCCCACAGGACAGCCAGGCCCGCGTGTTTGAGCGGTTCTACCGCGTGGACAAAAGCCGCAGCAAGGCCACCGGCGGCACCGGCCTGGGGCTGGCCATCGTCAAGCATATCGCCCTGCTGCACCACGCCCGCATCGACCTGCAAAGCCAGGTCGGCAGCGGCACCACCATCAAGGTGACGTTCCCGAAGGCATAATAACAATAAAAAAGGCTCAAAGGTCTGCGCTTTTATTATTCATAGTGGTTTTCCCTATACGGTGTGGACGCGGAAAAGTCAAAACAAAAAAAGTGCGCCGCAGAGCGTTTCCACTCTGCGGCGCACTTTATATCAGGTCAGGTCCGCTGACGAAGGAACTGTTACTGGATCTCGATCAGCGTGGTGGGCTTTTCGGGGATCTGCTTGTCAGCCTTGGGCAGCTTCAGCTCCAGGATGCCGTTCTCGAACTTGGCGGCAACATCGGTGGGCTTCAGGTTCTCGCCTACATAAAAGCTGCGGGCACAGCTGCCGGTGCAGCGCTCCTGGCGGATGTAGCGGCCCTCGTTGTCCTTCTCGTCCAGATCCTCACTGCGGTTGGCGGTGATGGTCAGGTAGCCGTTCTGCAGGTCCAGCTTGACGTCCTCTTTCTTGAAGCCGGGCAGATCAACAAAGACATCGTAGCCATCCTTCGTCTCGCGCACATCGGTCTTCATCACATTGGCGCTGCGTTTGCCAAACATGTGGCGGGGCTGCATGCTGTGCATAGCGCGGTCGAAGTCGCGCTCCCAATTATCGTTAAACAGGTCATCCATCAAATCATCATTGAACATATACGGAACCATCATCATAAGTCATTCCTCCAATTCTCATCGGCCGCTTATTATATAAGCGGTGGACTTTTGCGATTCTGGTTTTTCTTTTTTGTTCTTGGGGGTTCTTTTCCCTTCGAACACCCTCAGTATAGCACAGAAATTAGCACTGTCAAGTGTAGAGTGCTAATGTTTACAACCCATGCAATGTTTGTTCACAAAATATGCGATTCTGGCCAGAAATTGCCCACTTTCGGCAACAAATGCTGAAGTGTACTAAAAATTTAACGAATTTTTTATTGCTTTTGCGGCGGAAATCTGTATAATAAGAACTAAGGTGAGGAAGTAGCGGGCTGGGCTCCTCATACCGCGAAAAGTGGTGTGCGCACCACTTGGATCACAGCCCAAAACAGACTGATAGAGAAAGAGGTATCTGCATCATGGCAAAGTTGGATTTGACCAAGTATGGCATTACCGGCACGACTGAGATCGTGCACAACCCCTCTTACGAAATGCTGTTCGAGGAGGAGACCAAGCCTGAGCTGACTGGTTACGAAAAGGGCCGGGTCAGCGAGCTGGGCGCTGTCAATGTTATGACCGGCGTTTACACCGGCCGCTCCCCCAAGGATAAGTACATCGTCATGGACGAGAACTCCAAGGACACTGTCTGGTGGACCAGCGACGAGTACAAGAACGATAACCATCCCATGAGCGAGTCCACTTGGGCTACCGTTAAGGATATCGCCAAGAAAGAGCTGTGCAACAAGCGCCTGTTTGTTGTTGATGCTTTCTGCGGCGCCAACAAGGATACCCGCATGGCTATCCGCTTCATCGTGGAAGTGGCCTGGCAGGCACACTTTGTTACCAACATGTTCATCAAGCCCTCTGCTGAGGAGCTGGAGAACTTCGAGCCTGATTTCGTTGTTTACAATGCCTCCAAGGCTAAGGTCGAGAACTATAAGGAACTGGGCCTGAACAGCGAGACCTGCGTTGCCTTCAACATCACCAGCCATGAGCAGGTCATCATCAACACCTGGTACGGCGGCGAGATGAAGAAGGGCATGTTCTCCATGATGAACTACTTCCTGCCGCTGAAGGGCATGGCTTCTATGCACTGCTCTGCCAATACCGACTTGAACGGCGAGAACACCGCTATCTTCTTCGGTCTGTCCGGCACCGGCAAGACCACCCTGTCCACCGACCCGAAGCGTCTGCTGATCGGCGATGACGAGCACGGCTGGGACGACAACGGCGTCTTCAACTTCGAGGGCGGCTGCTACG
>OLSC01000257.1_pt1 | contig 68251 bp, 63 predicted proteins | sample 1672881 | NCBI WGS metagenome assembly OLSC01 (sample SAMEA3136733, study PRJEB25190) | human gut metagenome | biome: human gut; feature: human-associated habitat; material: faeces | place: Austria | collected 2013 | reverse complement strand
ATAAAAATTAAGACACTCTCGCGTTCCTCTGATGTTAAAGTTAAGGAATCATAAAGCATTCTGGGAATTGGATTTCCTTTTGGAGCTGGAATATGTACCACTAATTGAGATGTTTTAAAAAAATATTCAAATTCAAATAGTTCATTTAATCGAACAACCAATTTATCGTTATAGCCCACCATCTTTACTGTTGGTGGAATTTGCATAAATGGTTTTATCATTTCTATTCCTCCTCTATTAACTCTTCCATGCTGACATCTAATACTTTTGCGATTCTGTATAATGTCCTAGATGCCACATCATGCTTTCCGTTTATAAAATCCGAAATGGTTTGTGCTGAAACACCAACTGCCTTAGCTAACTCACCTTGTTTCATCCTTCTTTTTATCAAAATTCTCTTAATGTTCGCCATATTCCGACACCTCATTTTGGATATATCTGTTAAAATCAATTTACAATCAATAGAAAGGATGATTCATCATGGATTACTACTATCAAGCTGATATCTTATTTAAAACTGGACATAAAGAAAAAATTGAGCGTGTTCAACAAATTTCTCTTTTCAATCCAGATACACAAAAATATGAAAAAATTCCATATACAAGAGTTTCTGCTATATCAGAATTCCAATTTATAAATAAAGGCTTATTAACCTTTTATGCTGAAAATAGAGTTTCTGCTTTACTTGACTTAAGCGAAGTTTCACTCTTAAAAATCCAAGTAATTCAAGTACACAAATAGTTCAGGATATTTTTAGACGGCAAAAACCGTCTTTTTATTTAACCGGCAAATTATCCAATACTCCTTTAACTTCATGTAATGCACCTCTAATCTCATTAGTACTATATCCTTGACGACAACACTGTAATAACTTTTCTGATAATATATGACTACGTTGAGTTGATTCCGTTGTAAGGTGAATATCCTTTAATTCGTCTATACACATATCTTTTTTGAAATCATTTTTAGTTTCCGATTCTTTAATTTCATTGAAAAAACCTAAAAGAGAATCATCGTCAATTTCTACTACTCCAACCTCTAACAAATTTCCTGATGTATTTCTCACCGTTATTAGGCATTCTATCAATTTGCGAATTTCTTTCGATAACTCTACTTCTTTACTAAATGAACCGTGATATATTTGTGAACCGTGATATATTTGTGAACCGTCCAATAATTCATCAAATTGTTGTTTCATTTTTAAAATCATATCTTCGAGAATCGTTTCCACCTCACATACTCCTCGACCTTCAATAGTCGTTACCTTTTGTTTTTCCATCATAATCGTCTCCTTTACGAATTTCTTTTTTTTATAAGGACATTTGTGTCCTTTTTTATTTTTTCTAAATGATTCTGCTGCAGGTACTCTTCACTCAATGTGTAGGTACTTCCCTCATCATAGTGAATCATTTTAGGTTTCAAACCTTGATGTTTTAACTCTCCAAGGATATGTATAGTTACTTCATAACATCTAAAATCAAATTGTTTTAAATCTGCTAGCCACTCAGAACTTAACTCTTCAAAACCTATTGATTTTAAATAATCAATTTTTTCTTGCACTATTCCACCCCCTCTCTACCATCCGATGTATTTATCATCGTGGTAATAAATATCGTTTTCTGATTTCACTCTGAACATTTCCATGTCCAATGGATACCAAGAGACATACACGTCATCATCTGTATTATCTTTAAGTTCTATCGTTGCTCCACCATGTGCTTTATACACTGTGCAAACACAGTGATCACATTGGAATTGAACGATGTCTTTATCTTTTAAAACAAAGCTTGGTGTTACAGCAATCATTCAATTCCTCCTTTTTTAATTAATCATGCTGAAGTATAACCAAAACGTTACACTTAATGTTCCAAATGCTGTTAGGAACATGATGAGACCTAAAATTAACTCTGTTCTTTTCATTGAATTCCTCCCACTATGAGTAAGCCTTTTTCTATGGGCAAGATAATTAACTTGCATATTCCACTTTATCTAATGCAGATTTAACCATCATTTCTGAACAGCTATGACACTGCATGTCTTTGATATGTTTAAGTGATGTAATTACCTCATATCCACAAATACAAGAGAATTTCGTATTACGTGGTAAATCTTTGGGTGTAAATGAGGTTCTTGCTCTTCCATCAGAACCTCTATACCAAAGAGTTTCTCCTGGATTATGAAACTCTTGTGGGCTTAGTTTTTTAGGATTTTTCCCCACTGGTGTAAAACCATATTCAGCCAATATATCTGGAATCTCTACAATTCCTAATGGACTATTTACTTTCACTACTCTTTACCTCCCGCTTCTATGCTGATTTCCCCATCGTTACCTTTGCAAACTTATTTCCTTGAGCAAAAATTTTTAAATCTCGGATCTCTTGACCAGTCATTTCTTTCAGAATTTCAACTAATTCAGATAACTCCGCTTCCTTTTCTTTTTCAATAACAATTCTTTTTTCGACAAGCATTATAAATCGCCTCCATTCCCAATCAACTGTTGCTATCGCTGTTGTATTTTTTAACAACAATTGTTATTTTAATTAGAATTTTATAGCAATTATTGTTATAAGTCAACGATAATTGAATTAAAAGTTTGACTTTTTTAACAACCATTGTTAAAATTCTATTTGAAAGTAGGTGAGAATCATGAATAAAAGAATCAAAACAATTAGAAAAACACTTGGCTATAATCAAAAGAAATTCGCTGAAATTCTTGGTATCGCTCAAACATCAGTAAGCTATCTAGAAAAGGATGGTGCCACAGTTACTGAACAAAATATCAGATCTATTTGCAGTCAATTCCATGTCAATGAACAATGGTTAAGACATGGTGAAGGAGAAATGTTCATCAAAGATAACAGGATATACTTGGATCAATTTTTATTACAAAAAGGAATAAAAAAAGAAAATCTAGAAGATGTTATCGAATTAATAAATACTTATTTCGATTTAGATCCAGTCCTACGGACAGCTATCTTGGAGATGTTAAAAAATAATAAATCAAAAACTTCTTATGCAAATTCATCAATCATACAAAATAAAATTAATGATATGAATGTTGAAGCTGCTGAAGAAGCATATATAAAAAGCATCTCAAATTCTGCACCGAAAACAGGCTCTACTGTTTTCCGTATCATCAAAGACAACAACAATCAAAAACAAATCAAATAAAAAGAGACTAATCTAATTAGTCTCTTTTCTAAAATTTAAGGAAGGTGTGGTTAAAATGAAAGTGGCATTGTATGCTCGTGTTTCAACAGAGCAACAAATTGAAAACTACAGTATCCCACTCCAAATTGAACGTATTAAAGGATATTGTATTTCACGCGGATGGGATCAAATAGAAGAGTACATAGATGCTGGGTATACTGGATCTAATATCAATCGTCCAGCATTAGCAAAGTTGCAACAGGATATTAAGAGCGGATTAATAGATGTTGCTATTGTTTACCGATTAGATCGATTAAGTCGTAGTCAACGGGATACTCTCTTTCTTATTGAAGATGTTTTTCTACCTAATAACGTAGAATTTATTTCTATCTCCGAAACAATAGATACTAGCACTCCTTTTGGTAGAGCCATGGTTGGTGTCCTGTCTGTATTCGCTCAATTAGAACGAGAGACAATCACTGAACGTTTAAGATCAGGACGATACAAAATGGTTAAAGAGGAAGGTCTATGGTCAGGTGGTGCTGATGCTAGTCCTTACGGTTATACTCGACTTGACAGAGGGGTATTAGTTGTTAATGAAGAAGAACGAAAACATATTATAAGAATATTCGAGGAATACGTTAAACTAAAGTCCTATATTAAAGTTCAAGACAAACTATTAGAAGAAGGTTTTCCACTACTACGCCCCCAAAGAATTGTCAATTTATTAAAAAATAGATTATATATTGGTGAAGTTTCTTTTGCAGGACAATGGTTTCCAGGAACACATGAGCCTATTATTTCTAAAGAACTCTTTGAAGAAGCTCAACGAATAAAAGAAAAATATAAAGGTATTAATTTTGGGAAAATCAAAAACAACTCTTTGAGACAAAAAGTTGTTTGTGGTTGCTGTGGAGAAAATTATGTATCTTATGGTCATACAGATAAGTTAGCGGATGGGTCTAAGGTCAGATACTATTACATGATTTGTCGTAGAAGAAAAATGCCTCGCTATTACCCTAGCAAATGTTTTAACAAGACTTGGAAACGTGAAGATTTAGAGTCTTGGTTATTCGATAAGATACTCGGACTAAATAACAAGAAAAATTTAAAAGTTCGAAAAAATAAAAAAATAGATTTTCAAAAAGACTTTCTCGAAATAGATAAAAAAATTAAAAAGGTTCTTGATTTATATGTAGATGGGGTAATAGATAAAACTAGATTAGATGAAAAAATTAACGAGTTAAATAAACAAAAAAATGAGCTCATTAAACAAAGAGAGAACCGCTCTAATCGTGATGAATTAATTGCTAAGTTATTTGAGAACAAATTACCTGATTTAAGACATTCTTCAGTAGAAGAACGAACTTATATTATTGATCTCTTAGTTAAGGACATCATCATAACAGAAAATACCGCAGAAGTGAATTGGAACTTTTAAGATTTATTTCGGTTTTCAACCACCGGCAATACAAACCGCCCAATTCATACCTATATAACCTTTATTTAGTATCTCTTGGCTAAAATTCGAACCCTCCTGTTGCAAGGTCGATAATTGAAAATCAGCATTCAAAACATGCGCATTATGAGTGATCGTGGCCTTCCTTTTCGAACGATACAACAAACTATGTTGATTAATCTGCTTAAAATCCAAACACTCCCGGCAATACGTCAATCGCTCACCACGATACACATACTGACCAAAGGATTTCTCATTTAAGCACCGTGAACAGAACCAATGTCCGTCACGTTTTTCAAGGCCTTTGATTACCTCAAGTTCTTCTTTATCTAAGCGTCTATCATTCGATATCATCTCATATTCCTGCGCTGTCCACTCACGGCCACACAAATCTTGCATCAACATCACTCCTTACCTTAACATACGTCAACCCTTCTTTAATTCCTTTAAAAAAGTGAGGATAAAAATCCTCACTTAATAGTCTCAACTTCACATCGTGCTAATAACTCTTCATAATCCTTTAAAATAACGTGTGCCGTTTCAAATGTCATCGCATTTGCACTCGATAAAGCAATCGCTTTTTTTAACATCACTGCCGGCTCATCACCTTCATCAAACGAAATACACATAGAAGCAACAACCGTATCACCACAACCTAGCGTACTTTTAACATCAACATCAGGTGCCAATCCTTTCCATACACCCTTTTGTGAAACTAGCATGGCTCCCTCTTTTCCAAGCGAAATCAATACATACTCAATCCCTTCTTGGCAAAGATGTTGTGCAAACTCAATCATTTCTTCTTGCGTTGCTGATTTCACTCCCATTAATTCAAACATCTCATCTTTATTCGGCTTAATAAGTTTAGGCTTTTGCTTAATCGCAACCTTTAATAAAGCTCCTGATGCATCTACAATAACCGTATGACAATTTGCTTTTGCAAGTTGAATCAACTCCGTAAAATAAGCTTCATCAACTCCACGAGGGGCACTACCACAAATCGCCACAACACTACTCACCTTAGCAAGCTCCTCTACTTTATGAATCAATGCCTCTTTTTCAGCAGAACTCACCTCAGGGCCCTTCTCTAAAATTTCCGTTCGTTTCCCTGACTTATCAAAAAGCTGAATATTTGTACGAGTCTGCCCTTCAATCGCAATAAAATGATCATTAATTTTCTCATCTTCAAAACACTGTTTAAAAATAGGGGCTACAATTCCACCTAAAAAGCCTGTTGCATTAACTTCACGTTTAAAATCACGTAAAACTTTCGCCACATCAATTCCTTTTCCTGCAGCTGAACTATTTAAAATATCGGCACGATTTGTTTCTCCAACCTGAAGACTTTCAGATTCCATCAATTTATCTAAAGCTGGATTTAAAGTAATCGTCGTAATCATAGTTATCACACTCCTTCAGGTTTAGTATATTCCAAACAGAGTAAATCATTTACTAAAAAGACTGACTCTTTCGAGTCAGTCTTCAAAAATTATTTTACTTGTTTTTTATCATTCTTATTTCTTTTAATATAAGAAACAAAACCAAGTAATGTTGAAAAAACACCTAACGTCATCCATCCCATTAACGTATAACCTGTTGCAGGTTTATTAGTCGTTGTTGATGATTGAGTGGTTGAATTAGTATTTTCTTCTGGTTTTGGTGTTTCAGGTTTTGAATCATCTGGTTTTGATGTATCCTTTATGAAAGAATTCAAATAACTAATCACATCGCTTTGATTAGTGTCCACAGTTAAAATTAAAGAAATACTTTCATTAGCACTTGTTAATAAAACTGAATATTGAACTTCATTACTTCTAGTTTTCAACATAGATACACTTACTGTAAAATTAGATAATTTCTCAAACATTGATTTAACATCTGATAAACTTGCACCTGTTATATCTAAAATTAACGGTTTATTAACGACTCCTGTTCCTGTTACTGGTTTAATAACCGTTGAATCAATCGCATCTTTAATTGAATCTGGGATGATATAATTTGGTTTTTCAGGTACAACTGGCTCTTCAGGTTTTGGTGTTTCAGTTGAACCATTTGAACTAATCTCGGTTCCAACTGTAATAACAGTTGGCTCTGTTTTATTTGTTGCCATAATACCTAAAAACTCTTCGCTTTCAAGCAATAAGGTTTCTAAACCATTAAAATCAAATCCACCCTTTTCATTAATCGTTGGATAGTTTTTCATATCCACATTTTCAAACCAACTAGATGGAACAGATTCCCCATTAATATTTTTACCATCAAGATAGTTAGTTTCACTTGCTAAACTTGACTGTCCAGTCAACTTAATATCATCTACTTTACCACCGTTATAAGAAACAAAGTGATCTAACTTATAGTTTGTTTCTTTATAAGATGTATATAATGAAAGGTTTGTTCCACCGTTATTAAATGAGACAGTATTATAAACTTGAACGTCTGGTCCGCTGTTACTTGTAACTCCTTTAGCATAGTTGTTGAATGAAATACTATTTCTTAGAATGTGATTCCCCGGCATACTTTCTCCACCAAGTTTAAATCCATTTCCTTCACCCACCACTGTTTTCTCAGGATCTGTTGTCAAGTATCCATTTTCATACGCAATTGAAGACTCAACAACAACTTGTCCGATGCTTCCTGATGTTGATTTAGCATATAAATCCCAACCATCATCAATATTGTTATGAGAAATACAGTAACGGAAAATATTCCCAATACCTGCCGTGATTTTAGCTGCAAACCCATCTGCATCATTAGCATTAGCATCCATGTTGTCATAAGACTCAACACTTTGTACTAAGTTATAGCTTGGCCACATACTCTTATCTTCAGAAGCCGAGCCACTAATTTGTACTCCTGTCGTTCCATTTTTATAGACTTTCAATTGTTCAACAATATTATGATTCCCTTGAATTAATAATGGTTTTGCATTATCTTGTGAATTACAAATTTCAAATCCAAAGAAGTGCCAATAGTCAGCATTAATAGTAAATCCACCTTTTGGTGATTGTGATAAATCAATCACCACACGTTTACCAGGTTCGGCCATTAATGTAATCATCTCATCAGCTGTTCCGTCATGTCCACGGTCAATCGTAATGGCTTCTGTCAAATAATATGTTCCTTCAAGTAAGACAATTTCCTGTCCCGGTTGAGCATACGCAACTGCCGTATAAATATCCAGTGGATTTTCTTGACTTCCCTCTCCATTTTTGCTTCCTGTTGTTGAAACATATAATGCATTTTCGCTAGTTCCAAATGACTGATAATCAACACTTACATTTAATGATATTGGTTCTAATGACGAAATTTGTTGATGACTTTCAAACGTCGGTTGGTCTATACTTGGTACAAATTCTACTGAAAACTTATTCGTTCCTTTATCTAAAGTTAATTCTTTCAAAATACGTTGTGAACTTTCTAATGAAATATTTTGATATAGAATATTTCCTTTCTCATCTTTAATCGTTGCAGTTCCGGCTACATTTGAACGTAATGATAAATCATAATCTGCTTTTGATGTTGTTTTCGTTGTATCACTAGAGATAGTCGGTGTAATATACTCAACCGGTCGCTCAAGTGCTGCATCATCTTTATCAGGAGATATAACTGTTAAGTTAATATCTGAAACCGTGACTTGAACTCCTCGTGATGCCATGACTCCAACATATAAAGTATCCTCATTTTGTACAGTTAATAGTTCATTATCATAATCATAATAAATGACTTCATTCGTTGTATCATTATTCAAAATAGCATGATATCCCGTATTTGATTTACGAAGAGTTAATGTGTAAACATCCCCTGCTGTATAGTGAGGCTTAGATGGATCTGGGAATTGATTCTGATTAAAGTTCCAATCAAAGACTGACGTATTAATTAACTGACGATTACTTGATGGTACTGATGCTCCTTCTTCATAACCTGTAACAAAACGTCCCCCTGGAATTCCGTTATATGTCGTTGTACCATTCTTATAACGCGCAAACACAGCTCCAGCAGAGTTATAATAACGTGCACTTGAATTCCCTGTCACAAGACTATCCAGGGCTATAACTCCAAATCCAGATTGTCCATCATAAGTTTTTCCGCCTACAGTTGTTGCATCAACTTTAAATGTAGCCGTAAATGTGAAATTTTCACTAGTTGGTAATTCAGTGTAATAGAAAGTCATTCCATCTTCACTATCTGCAATTTTACCATTTGAAGCTGCAATCGTCACACTTCCATCTGTATTTTGAGTGACAGTTCCTGATGCATTTGATCCTACGTTCCCACTTTTCCATTCAAATTGTTGTTCTGGAATTTCAGTATCATTCTTCACTTCATAAAGTTTATAAATATTATTTTGTTGATTTTCATCAATTGGATTCCAGTCACTAGTATAAGCATCTAATCCTTCTACGGTTTTAGCTGCACCTTTTGCAAACACGGTTTCAATACCAATAGATGTAGCCTCTTCAGGTGTTAATAAAGAACGAGTATCTGATAATTCAAATCCTGGTCCATAATTTCCAAATTCATAAAATCTTGAATCCTTCGCTAATGAAGTTGAACTCATATCATCCCACCCTTGTGTTGTGATATGACTACCTAAATAATTATTAATATAAATAACTGATGGAGTTACTGTATAAGTCGCACTACTTGGTCGCCAAGGTCTTCCTAAAGAAACTGATTCATCACGAATATCATCTAATCCAATTAATTTTGAATTAATCACTAAATAACCATATTCATCTCTATCCCAGGTACTGGCTGCTGTAACATAGCCATTACTTACACCATTCGGAGATTGACGATTATAAGATGCAATTTCACAACTATTAAAAATAGCTTGTGCACGTCCAAAGATAAAGTCTACGTCACCTTCAATATAGCAATTATAATAATATTGACGCGCTGCAGATTCTTGACTACTCGTGTTAGCTAATAGTGTATCTTGATTTCCGATAAATCGAACATTAATCAACATACTTTGGTCAGCTTGATTATGAAAAGCTACTGCTTGTTCATTAGCCTCACCTTTTTCAACAAATGAGTTTTCAATTGTAATATTTTCTGCACTGAATCCAATCGCCTTTGCTTTCACAGTAACACTTGCACTACCACTAGTTCCATATTTAATTCCTGTTTCAGGATTAATTGTTCCATGAGCAGCATCATATGTCCAAATTGTTTTTTGTGCATCTTCTCCGATAATACTAATATAAGGGGATTCAATGATTGCTTTTTCTTTGTATACTCCATTTTTAACAAAAATAGTGACACGTTCTTGATTACTAGATGAAACAGAATTTACAGCTTCTTGAATACTGCCATAAGTTGCAATTCCATTAACCTCTTGACCTGCTACACCTTGAAAAGAGGCATCAACGACTTTGTCAATATTTTCTTCAGTAAGATAAACAAGATTATATGTTTTCAATGTTGTTTTACCATCTGATGTTGTGTGGTAAATCTTAATCTCATTTCGACCGTAATCTAGTTTGAAGATTTGCTCAAATAACTCACCTGCTGCTTTTGAAGCAGAGTCAACTAAAACCTCACCATTTTGTTCAATCTTAATTGTTCCATCTAAATTAGTTGATCCTTCTAATGTAATATGTGATGTAAACACGGTATCATTTGGTTCTTGTACCATATTAAATTGTGCAGCATCTTTTCCATATTGAAGATTCAGAGGATTACTGTTATTTGGTAAGCCTGCAATAGCTTGTGAGTCATGCCCCGCTCCTACTGCATTTTTTGCCGCTATCTTATAATAATAGGTAACAAAATTTTCTACATTAGAATCTGTGTACATTAATTCACTCGATTCAATAGTTGCAATTTCTTCATAGATACCATCTTTTTCATTTGAACGCTTGATTATATAATGCGTGGCTTCATCAACAGCATTCCACGTTAACGTAACATGTTGATCACCACTCATTGCTTGAACATTTTCAACTGTTTCAACAGGCATTTCAATCAATTCAGAATCATAGTAAACTTTCTCAGCTGTGGAAATCTTCACATGATCAAATGTTGCTGTAGCAGGCGTGTCACTTCCCCCATTGGCAACAAACATTCCGACATACCATGTATCTGCAGTCATAGAAACAGTTTGTCCTTTAAATACAGTGTTATCACTTGGGAAAGTTGGATCCTGTGAAACATAGTATTTAAAAGAATTACCGCTTTTTTCAATCTTAATATACAACTCTTTATTACTACTATTTAAATCGTTAGAAATAGCTGAAGCTCCTGTTTTCCCGGCTTCCCCATCACGATATCCATAACGATATTGATCTTTACTATGATCTAAATAAAGTGCAAAGTAATCTGCATTAGCACTTGTATTATCCGCGCGTACGACTAATCCAGCTTGCCCCTTATTAGCATTAGTCATATCAAAATCTGCAAGACGTGCAACAATCGTGACGTCACCTTTTACTTCAAAATTAACAAACTGATAACTATCTGTTGCACCCAAATCCTTTCCAATCACATTTCCTGTTCCTGTAATGACAAATTGTTTTAACTCTTTATTAAATACGGCATTTCCATTTCCGTCCGTACTATTAATTACCGTATTATTAAATCCTGTTGGTAAAGAACTAGATTCTAAATTTACAGTTGGTAGCACTTCTTCAAAAACTTCTTCTTGAGTTGAATTTTCTAGAATATCAGATGCAATCTCTACTTCAATTGATTCTTCTACATCAATTACAATTTCATCTTCCTGTAGAACTTCAATTACTTCTTCAGTCTTATCTTCTACCTCATTATCAATCATTTCATTTTCAATAGTTTCACTATCTGTCTCCTGAATGATTTCATCTGCTCCCAGATTAATACCTTCATCGGCAGTAGCTTCAACTCTAATAGTACTTACCTGAAAGTTAGATGTTAAAATTGAAATGGCAAGTATCGCTGATGTTCTTTTTTTAGCTGTTTTCAAATTCACGAATAATTCCCCCCGGATTCACTACTTAAGTAGCATCGTTCATTTTACGAATAGTTTTTCATTTCCTTCTTAATTAACCGATTAAAATTCTTTACTCCCTCCATTCTAATTTCACATTAATTCACAAGATAATAATGCCACACTGTAAACGGTTACGTTGTCGAACCATGACAGAAAAGAGGAAAAAAATTCGCTTTAACGTGCGGCATTCGTATTTCCGAATATAGTAGTTTTCCTAATACACTTTAACCATATTTTGAAGACAGAAAAGTCTACTTTCTTTTATCTTGGCGAAAAAAAGACTGACCCTTTGGAGTCAGTCTTTTAAATTATTTTACTTCTTTTTGACGTTTATTATAAATTACGTATGCTACATATCCAGCAACGATAAATGCAATACCACCTAACATCCATCCCATTACTTGATATCCTGTTTCGGGTTTACCTGTTGATGGGTTTGAAGTCGTTGAATGATTTGTTGAGTTGTCGTTTGAATTATTGTTGCTTCCATCTGTGTTTCCACTATGATTTCCACCTGAATTAGAACCGCCACCTGAAGTGTTAATTAATGAATTTAAATAATTTACAACTTCAGTTTGAGATTTTGAAACTGTTAAAATTAATGAAATAGTTTCACCACTTCTTGTATTTGGAATTAATTGAATAGAATACTGGAATTCATTTGATGCTTCCGCTAATAAAGTGACTTTAACCGTATATCCTTGGAATCCATTTATCATTTCTTCAACATCTGTTAAAGTTGCACTTGATGCATTTAACATTAATGGACTTTCCACTGATCCATTTCCTGTCATTGGTTTAATCACAGCTGTATTAATTGCCCCTAAAATTGAATCAGGAATACTATATTCAGGAACCTCTGGATTTGGAATTTCTGGCGTTTCATCATCAATAACCACTAATTCATCAGTATCGCGAACACGAATACGTGATCCTTCTGGGTCCTCTGCTGATAATCCAACAGCATATAACGTATCTCCTACTGAAATACGTGATTTCCATGAATCAATCTCATCTACTTTACTTCCACCAATATATCCATTGATGAAGACACGAGCTTCTCCACTTCCATCATTAACAAAGATATTTCCTTTTTCAGTATCAATTCGAGTTACTGTTCCTTTCACGGCTACTAATAAACCTTCAGTTTCTTCTAACATACTATCTGCAGTTGACATGAATGTTGGTTTCACTAAGTTAATTGACTCATCAAGAATTTCAACATCTAATGCTTCATTCACATTTCCTAATTGAGTATCACCTTCATAAGCTCCAACCACACCTGTAATACGTACTTTTTGTCCAAGTTTTAATTTTAAATTTGAAATTGGGTGAATCGTAATCCCACCGGTTTCATCTTGTACATAAATAACATCAAAGAACGTTGTTTTTGAGTTAGAGTTCCCAGCAGTCACATAACCTTCGATTGTACGAGTTTCACCTGCTAAATCTGGCATATTATCCCCATCTAGATCAGTATGAAGTTCTTTAATAGGGGTGATTTGCGCTTCTTTCGCTGGCGCTAAATCATTGATTAAATTTGTTACAATCGTACGGTTTGAATAATCATTCTTTGGATTCATTTCGAAATCTGAGAAGAACGTTACACCCGACGCTACTACTTTAGATCCATTTGGTAAAGTTTCAACTGCTAACGCAACCATGTCACCTGGATTTAATGGAGTATAATCGCCTTGTTTATCCGCGTCATCATTCGTTGTAGTCTCATGCCCTTTTACCACAACATCAACATTTGTTGCATCTGCCGGAACTAAAACTGAATTTCCACTATAGAAACTAAATTTATAATCCGTATTTTTTGAATTACCTTGCTCTATTTTTCCAAAATCAATTCCTTTTGTATAGGGACTTTCTTCATTATAATCATCGAAGTATAAACGGTATGCTTGCCCACCATTTTCAACTGGATCTACAACCTGATCATCATTGAATCGAATCGTTGCACCGATTGCCTCTAAAACTTTATTTCCTTGAGCTGCGTTTCCAAACTGACCCGTTTGATCTTTGTAATCAGCTTTAGATGTGATGATTAAATCCCCACCTGCTTCAACAAAGGCTTTAATTGCTACGACCTCTTCATTACTGTAAACAAAATCATTTTCTGGATCTGTAATAATTAAAACATCGATTCCAGTTAAAATTTCAGATGTAATTGTTTCAGTATTAATCTTAACAACTCCACCTTCTTGACCTACTAATTCAGTTACATAGTTCATGTTTCCAGCATAGTTTCCGGTTACGTATCCATTCATCTTACTTCCATCAATTAAAACATGGCTTACTTCACTTGAATCAAATGCTGTAATTTCAATACGCTCTGTATATTCACGAACAGCACCATTAATCGTTAATGTGAGCACTGCTTCGATCACATTTTTCCCTTTTTTCGTAATTGGGAATGTTGCTTTTAAAGAACCATTATTTGATGCTTCAATCATAGCTAATGAATCTGTTGCAACAGCTTCTGTTGATCCATTTACATAATATTCTACTTTAGCATTGGTAATAGCTTTACTTTCATTATTAAATACAACTGTTTCAACCGTTACCTCATCTCCTACTAATAATTTAGATGAGCTTGCTTCCACGTTTGAAATACCTACATTTTCTTTTTCCCCAATCCAGACTGGAGCAGTTACCGCGATATCTTTATCTCCCTGAACCACTTTTACATAATAGTAAGTTGATGATGCATCTGGAGTAAATGTTAACTTCCATTCTTTTTCAGTCGCATTTACATTTGTAACCTCATGAGCAACGCGCCCACCATCTGTGATTAATTGAATTTTATCAATCGTATCTCCAGCATCAGGATCTAATACTGTTACCACTACATTAGCTTCTGATTGCTCAGATAAAATAGACCCCATTGTCGCACCATTTAACTCATATGAAATCTCTAAATTCTCATCTTCTGTTGAATAAACACGACGTTCACGAATCGCTTCATATAGGCTTTCACGTGTTAACTCTTCCGCTTCAATTACAGTACGCGCTGTATTTGCATTTCCCCATAACCCTTTATGGTTATCTTGGTTATTTGTTGGAGCAACGTGCCATCCTTTATCTAACGCACGAGTATAATACTCATAAGATGGGAAATGTCCACTTCCACGAATCGGTCCATCACCATTCCCTACTTCAATCAATGTAATTAATTCATCCACTTGTTCATCATAGAATCCAAAGTCTACGAAATCACCAAATGTTGTTCCAGGATGGTTAAATTGTGAAACTGATTGTTCTTGCGTTTTTAAGGCATTATAATACGATTTTAAATCCATTGCTGCATTTGTACGCGTCTCAAACCCTGGTGTATTGAACGTATTCATATGTCCATACTTCCCAGTACCCGCTGACCAAGTCATTTCATAAGCATATAATGCTGTAAACACACCATCTTCATTATACTTATCAGCCGCTGCTAATCCTGTATTCCACTTCGTACTCATTGATCCATCAGCAATACTCGCTTGTGTATCATTATCAAATGAGTTTGAATGATCAGTTACCGCTAAGAAATCAACTTTTGCTTGATTTTTAGCATACGTATAAGCTTCATCGATTGTTCCTTGACCATCTGATAAATTTGTATGAGAGTGTAATTGTCCAAAATATAAATTTCGAGCAACATCAGCAACTTTAAAGCTCCACTCTTTTTCGACGGCATTTCCTACTTTATCTTCTAACTGTAACTTAATCGAATAAGTTCCATTTTCTAATTCTTTTTCAACTTGGTACGTTACCTCAGTTTCAGTAATTGTTGCCTTTTTAGTTACTTCTTCACCATTTAAGAATAACTTCACTGACTCTGTGTTAATTCCTGAACGATCAGAATATTTAGCAGAAATTTTAGGTGTTTTATTTTTACCTAAGTTTGCATTATCTGCTGGAGATAGACTCGTAATAAGAGGCGCAACCTTATCTAAATCAGAAATTTTAACCTGATATGTATCAGTCTGTGCTTTATTTCCTTCAGCATCTACTGCTTCAATATAATATTCCATTCCATCTGTTGATAAATCAGACTTAGAAATCGTGCCTTCATATAAACCGTCCACTAAAGCCATCTCAATTGTTCGGAACTTTTCAGTCCCTGCAACACGATAATTTAATGTTACTTTAGCAAGTTTACGATTATCTGATACATTGGCTTTAACCACTAAATCATAATCAAGATTTCCTTCTGCTAGGGCCGTATGTTCAATAACAGGTAATTCTGTATCAGGTTCTTTATCCTTTAATGAAGTAGCTACTAATTTTAAGTCATCTAATGAAACATTCATTTGACCTTTAGTCGTTACAACAACTTGTAAACGAGTCGCATTAGCTGGTACCTCTAACTCATGCTTCACAGCACTTCCAGTAATTTCACTAATCTCTGCTAACGTATGCCAAGTAGTTCCATAATCAGATTGATATTGAACCGCTAAAACTGTTGTTCCTGAAGCTTGAGAAGAATTTCCCTTCACAGTTAAGTAAAACTTTGCAGTATCACCAAGTCCAAACTCTTGCGTTTGAATAAAATGATCCTTTTGGTTCATCTTCAGTGCAGGTCCACTATAAGTTTCAGTTACATTTGTACTCCAACCATCAGCTAACGTTGGGAAAGAAGAAAATCCTTCATCAAAAACAACGATTTCTTCCACAACTGGCGTATTTTCTACAATGATTAATTTTTCAGCTACTAAACTTGGGTTAGCAGTTGATGTTGCCGTTAACATTGAACGTCCTTCAGCATGAGTTGTTATTTTTCCTTCAGGTGTTACAGTAATAACATTCTCATCAGTTGAAGCATACGTTACTTCTGTTTGTGTTGTATTTTCTGGTTGATACTCAACTTTTAACGTTGATTCAACCCCCACAGCAAGCTTAGAAGCTCCTGTTAGAACTAAACCTTCTAACGGAACAACATCTGGTGTTGGCTCACTTGGTAATTCTGCATCAGTAGAAGTAGATGTTGTTGTGACTTTAACATCATCAATCATCACATTCCCAACCACTTTATTAATCATAAATTGAACTTGTGTCACCGTTTGGGCAAGCTCAAAAGTTAATGTTTGTTTATCTTGAGAAATAACCTCTGATAAAATAGTTTCCCAAATCCCATTATTAAGAACTTTAACAACAAGCTCTGAAGAAAAATCACCATTATTTCCATTACCTTTTGCGACAAAAGATAACGTTCCTACATTATCTAATACAAACATCGGTGTTGTTAGTGTTTGTCCATTACTTCCAAGTTTAACAGATGGCGCAGCTAATCCACTATTTGAGATGTTATTATAGTTTGGACGTTGTCCATACGCATTTTCCTCTAACCACCCACTCGGCATTTCATTTATATAGTTATCAAAACCTTCTGATAAAACTACTTTCTGTACCGCCACTTCTTCCGCATGAACAAAGTATTTCGGTGTAGGGATTACAAATCCCGTTGTTGCGATACTAACAGCTAACACACTGTTTAATACCTTTTTAAAAATTGTTGTCCTCATAATATCCTCCATATTACTTATTTTCTGAAAATAAAAATGGCCTTTAATATTTTCAGATTTATTTCCATTATAACAATTTTTTGGAAAAAAATAATTAATTTATTGTTAAAAATATAAAAATTTTGTCATAATTTAGTAATATTTGTATAAAAAAAGTTGATTATCTCTAATCAACTTTTTTCATTTTACATAAATATGCCGTCACAACCACTGTAATGGGAACCGTTATAACAATTCCAATACTTCCTGATAATCCTTGAATTAATTCTGTGCCTAACACATCTAAGTTAACTAACTGTTTTTCACTAATTGATGCAGTAAAAATCAAAATCATCGTTGTTAATGATCCACCTGCTAAAGCTAAAATTAACGTATTCGTCATTGTACCAATCATATCAGTTCCAACATTCATTCCGCTTCGGACTAATTCTTTAAATGTTAATTGTTCATTTACTGAGATTAATTCAAATAACGATGAAGAAATTGACATCGCAACATCCATGACCGCCCCTAGCGATGCAATTAATATCGCTGCTAACATTAACCCTTTTATTTGAAGTTTACTAGTCTCTGACACATAGAGTAAAGCCTCTGTATCTTGCATCGTTCCACCTGATAAATGCGACCAATTTCCAAACAAATAGGCAATAAGAGTTGCAATTAAGACACCTGATAACGTTCCAATAATAGCAGCCAATGTCTTCTTATTAATTCCTGAAACAAGTCCTAATGTTACAAAGGTACTTAAAAAGACTATAATGGTTGCCGCTAATACTGGGTTCATTCCGTTTAACATTAACGGTAGCATTAAAAAGATAACACAAGTCCCAGTAAATAATAATGAAACAATCGATTTTACACCCTTTAACTTTCCAATCCAAGCAACTAATACAAAGAAAATAATCGCCAATATCACAATGACATGACTACGCTTATACGTATTTGTTGTTAAATCCATAATTTCGCCATCTTCTAGATAAGCTCCAACTATAATATCTGTACCTTTTTTAACCACTGTATTATATAGACGGCTTACATAATTTTTAAAAACATGTTGTTCTCCCGAATATGGCCCTTCGGTAATCTGAACCCGTATATTTTGTAATCCGACTGTGAATTCTCCTGTATAATTATCAGGTCCTAACTCTTCATCTATCACTTCTAAAACCGTTGCTTCATAATACTGAATATCCCGATTTAATCGATTAGGTAGATATCCTCCTTGAAAAATAGAATCCGATACAACGACAATGACAAAGCATGCTAGCAATGTCAAAATAATGGGCATAATCTCTTTCACCAATTTCTTCACAATTAATCCTCCTAGCTATAATCCTCACATACCTCTCCATAAAAAAAGGAATGTTGTTCATAATCATTATACAACATTCCTTTTTTTAACAAAATATTACATTATTATACAATTTTTTTATTCAGCATTTAACCACTTATCATTTTGCATGAAAATTGGTTTACTTCCACCATCGAATACATGATTCCCATAAAGAGCCGTTAAATAGGCTTTGAATTCATCTATATTGCTATATTTTGAAACAATGTAGGGTTCCATTGAGGCCACCTTTTCTAAAAATAAATATCCATCATCTGTTTTAATTAAAACACCCGTATGCCCAATAAATAGTGATTTATCCTCGTTGTAATTTAAGAAAACACTGATAATTGAAATATTATCGTCCGTCTCAAACTTTATCCCACGATTTTTCCATTCCTTTTGAATTTGTTTAACATGAAAACTTTGATCAGTCGTCTCTTTTGTTGAAATCGCCGTATAAAAGTTATGATAGGCACTTGCTTCTTCATCTGTAAACTGAATATTAGGATTTTCTTTAATAATCTCTTCATCAAATATTAAATTATTCATTTCGTCTGAGATAACGTCTTCTGTATCTATTTTAATTAGTTCCTTCATTAAGTTAAAAACTGTTAATCGGCAATTTTGATCTAAATAATCTGTTTGATTATCCCATTGTTCTTGAATATATGCATAATCAATCGATAAGTCAAAAAGATTAATTGTTTCAAATCCTACCTTCGTGTCTAGCGTATCCACAGCTAGTTTATTAAAATGATTGACCGATGTAAAAAATGAATTAATAGCTGACTGAGAAATACCATTTTCTAATAATAAAGCCGAAACTTTATGTTGAGTCTCGTCATCATTTAAGAATGAGTATGTAAAGGGGATAGATTGTTGCACTTCCGTACTTTCTTCTGATATTGATTCTAACTCTACTTTTTTAGAACTACATCCTGTAACTAATACAATAGCTGTTCCTACTAGTAAGAAATATTTCTTCATACTAAAATCCTCCACTTATTTAAAGTCTGTTTTATTATTTACCTATTAGACGCAAACATCAAGAAAAAAGTTTTAAAATACTAAAAAAGATTACTGAAATCAGTAATCTTTTTTTAGTATTATTTATGTTTTACCCAACCAACGGCAACTGCTCCTGGTCCCCCATGAACAGCTACTACTAATGAAATTGAATAGATATTAATTTCATGATTTGGATAAATTTCTTGTAATTCTGTTTGAACTGTTTTTGCAGCCTCTTCATTCCCAATATGCATCACAACTAATTGATAATCTTCTGTTAACTGTGCCTCTTTTGAAATTTCAATTAAACGCTTTAATGCCTTTTTAAACGTGCGAATCTTTTCAACAGCTTGGAATGTTCCATCAGGTTGAATTTGGCAAATAGGTTTAATTTGTAGTAAGCTACCTAATGCTGCTTCAACATTTGATAAACGTCCACCTTTACGTAAATTAGTTAAATCATTAATAGCTGCGTAAAATTGATTATTTTCACGAATCATTTCTAAGTATTCTAAAATTTCTTGAGCTGACGCTCCTTCTTTAGCTTTCATTGCTGCATAAACAGCAAACATACCTTGTGTATAAGTAACAGTACGTGAATCAAATACGTGAATATGCTCAGGGTTAACCATTTCTGCACATGTTAAAGCTGTTTGATGACTACCACTTAATTGACTTGAAATGTTAATATGAATAATATCTTCATACCCTTGTTCAAATAATGATTCATATAAAGCTATCGTTTGTCCTGGAGATGGTTGTGAAGTTGTTGGTAACCCGTTGTAATTGGCACTACGCTCAAGAAACTCCTCAGGAGACATATCAATAAATTCTCGATAAGACTCAGTTCCAAAAACCACCGAAATATAGTTAACATAAATATCTAAAGCTTTTACAGTCTCTGCAGGAATACAACCTGTACTATCAGATACAATCGCGACTTTTGCCATATCATTTTCCTCCCAAATCTAGTTTGCTAATTAAATTTTATATTGATCTGGCATCCAGCAAGCTCCTACGCCTCCGCGACCAAAGTGAATCGCCATAACTGGGCCAATTTCATTTCCTACATGAACTTCTGCTTGATCACCGCAAGCTTCTTCCATTAATTTTTTCAACTCTTGTGCTAACTCTAAATCATTAGAATAAGTAAGGCGAACAATCTGCTTACCAGACTTTTCGATTTCCTCTTTTAAATGTTCTACCATCCATTTTAATACACGTTTTTTTGTACGAACTTTATCCAAAACATCAAGCTGGGCATCAACTAACCCGATAATTGGCTTAATATTTAATAAATTACCGATACTTGCTGCTGTTTTAGATAAACGCCCCGTTTTAACTAACGTATTTAAGTCATCAATGACTAAACAAAGTGTTGTATGATTACGATAAAATTCAATCACTTTTAATAATTCATCTAATGATTTTCCTTCATCGATTAATTGACAAACTTTAATAATAATATTTTCTTCCCCAATTGATGCGGTATTTAAATCGATAACCGAAATACGTCCTTCTAATCCATCTACCATTGTACTAGCAATACGTGCCGCATTAACTGTTCCGCTTACTTTTGGTGTACAATGTAAACTTAAAATATAATCATACTCATCTTTGATTTGCTCATAAATCTGAACAAACACATCAGGTGATGGCTGTGATGTTGAGTATGATGCACCACTATCAATTAGATTAAATAACTCTTTATTATTGATTTCTTTATGCTCTACATAAGTTTGATCATTTACAATAACATTTAAATATCCATAATAAACATATGGATAGCGTTCTAAATCAGATGTCGTTAAATGCGTAAGACTATCTGTTACAATTGCAATTTTCATAATCCACCTCATTATCTTAACTATCAATATTATAACATATTTTATAATGACTCAAATATTCGACTTCATCTTAACGAACGAAAAATAGTTTTATTTTCAAAGCTTTCTGTTCTATTTTAACTTAAATCAAAAAAAAGTCAACTTTTTAAATACTAATCCTCTACTATAATATGAACTTTTCCATTATATTCATGCATTATATTAGAAAATACAAATTCCCTAAATAGTTGGTTTTTAATCTAGAATTCGATATAATTAAACCAAAGAACATGAGGTGATTACATGGAACGTTATTTAATGGTCGCACAAGATGGGGAAAATGAAATCATTGTAGATAAATCTCGTTTTATTTGTCACGTGAAACGTGTTTATAATGATCAAGATGCGATGGAATTTATCAAAGAAATCAAAAAAATCCATTGGAATGCCACACATAACTGCTCAGCCTATCAAGTTGGAGACTTCAACGAAATTCAAAAAGCAAATGATGATGGCGAGCCAAGTGGAACAGCTGGCGTTCCAATGCTTGAAGTCCTTCGAAAACAAGGAATCAAAAACTGCGTAGTCGTCGTCACACGTTACTTTGGTGGAATTAAACTTGGAGCTGGCGGCCTAATTCGTACATATGGAAAAGCCGTGTCAGAGGCGATTAAAGAACTCGGAGTCGTTGAGCGTAAAACAATGAAAACCATGTTCATCAATGCCGACTACACCCTACTTGGTACGATTCAAAATCGCTTAGAAGGAACAGACTACATCTTAAGTCAAGTTCATTATACAGATAAAATTTCAGTTGAAGTTTTAATCGATGTAGAAGCAGAAGAAGCATTTAAAAATTGGGTCATCGACATGACAAATGGAAAAGCAGACGTTATAGCTGGTGAAACATCATTCAGAGAAATTCCCTATCAACGAGAAAACTAAAAAAGACATTATCCACAAACTGGATAATGTCTTTTTTACTTCTGTTTTATAAAATTTTGATACCCAACAAATCCCTGTTCAATCTTATTCGCCCCTGCGTGATAATACGTTTTATCTTTTAAGCGATTCGGTAAATACTGTTGTTTCACGTAATGATTAGGATAATTATGAGGGAATTTATATTCTGTTCCAATTCCCAAATCTTTTGCCCCACCATAGTGAGCATCACGTAAATGTTTAGGAATGTCACCTACATTTCCTATTTTTAAATCTGCTAATGCCTCATCAATCGCAGAAATAGCAGAATTCGATTTCGGACTATTGGCAAGTAAAATAACCGCCTGAGCTAATGGAATACGTGCCTCAGGGAACCCTAGCTGCATCGCAGCATCCGTACAACTCTTAACGATCGAAACAGCTTGTGGATAAGCTAACCCAATATCTTCTGCTGCAATCACCAATAATCGTCTACAAATAGAAGTTAAATCACCTGCTTTAATCAAACGGGCTAAATAATGAATAGCAGCATCAGGGTCACTTCCACGAATCGATTTTTGAAAAGCACTTAACGTATCATAATGTTGATCGCCAAATCGATCATAAGAAAAGCCAGCTGTTACAGTACACTCTCTTGCAACTTCTAAATTTAGAACAAATCCTTCTGTCCTACAATTTGGATACAACGCAATCTCTAATGCATTTAAGGCCCGACGTAAGTCACCATTGGCTACATTTGCAATATAATTTAAAGCTTCCTCTTCTACCGTCAGTGGATACAAATAAAACTCTGACTCTACTAATTCAACCGCTCTCTTCAATCCATCTACAATCTCTTCAGGTGTTAAAGACTTAAACTCTAAAATTGTAGAACGACTTAAAATCGCACTAAAAATCGTAAAATAAGGATTCTCTGTTGTACTCGTAATTAATGTAATTTGACCTGTTTCAATATATTTTAGTAACGTTTGTTGTTGCTTCTTATTGAAGTTTTGAATCTCATCTAAATATAAAAAGATTCCATTCATTCCTTCCAGTGTATTCAAACTACTAATAATTTGTTTAATATCTTCAGTCTTTGCATCCGTCGCATTTAACTTATAAATCTTTTTATTCGATAAACTCGCAATAATATTTGCAATCGTCGTTTTCCCTGTACCAGAAGGACCATAAAAGATTAAATTTGGAATATGATTAACCTCTATTAACTTTCGTAAAATCTGCCCTTCTCCAATTAAGTGCTGCTGGCCAACTACCTCATCTAAAGTCCTTGGACGTATTAAATCTGCTAATGGTTTCATCATGAATTCCCCCTTCCCTTGTATTATGGTTAAATAAACTACAAATTTTCAAATATATAAATTCAGATTATCTTTTCACTACATCCCTCCCTACTAATAGAGGATAAATCTGTAGAAAAAAATCCAAAAATAAAGAGTACTTCAACAAATATAGATTCACTAATATTTTACTTACAAAACAATCATCAACTGCTAGTCAAAAATAATTTTGTTTCGCTATAGAAAAAAAAAGCTTCGGAAACCTCCGAAGCTTTTAAATGTTTTAACGACGACGAATCTTATCAATATGATCTAACATAATTCCTGTTCCAACTACTACACAGTGTAATGGATTATCTGCTACAAAGACAGGAACATGTAACTCATCAGCTAATAAGCGGTCAAGGCCATGTAATAAGGCTCCACCACCTGTTAAGACGATACCTTTATTCATGATATCAGCTGATAATTCTGGAGGAGTTTGTTCAAGAACATTTTTCGCTGCATGAACAATAATACGTACTGATTCACGTAAAGCTTCTTCTACTTCAGTTGATGAAATAGTAATTGTACGAGGTAATCCTGATACTAAGTCACGTCCACGAACTTGTAATTCTTCTTCGCGACCTTCTGGATAAACTGTCGCAACACTGATTTTAATTTCTTCAGCTGTACGATCCCCGATTAATAATTTATAATTTGTTTTAATATAATCAACAATGTCTTGATCAAAACGGTTACCTGCAATTTTAATTGAAGCAGATGTTACGATATCCCCAAGCGATAAAACAGCGATATCTGCAGTTCCTCCACCAACGTCGATTACCATGTTACCAGATGGTTTAGAAATATCCATCCCCGCTCCTAAAGCAGCAATTTTTGGTTCTTCTTCAATGAATACTTCACGTGCACCACATTTTTCAGCAGCTTCACGGATAGCATTTTTTTCAACTAAAGTAATGTTAGTTGGGCAACAGATCATAATACGAGGTTGTGAAAGCATTCCTTTAATGTTTAACGAATTGATAAAATGTTTTAACATCATTTCAGTTGCCTCAATGTCAGCAATAACTCCATCTTTCATTGGACGAACAACTTCAATTTTACCTGGTGTACGACCAAGCATTTGACGGGCTTCTTCTCCCGCTGCAATCATACGACCTGATTGAGCATCAATTGAAACTACAGATGGTTCTTCAAGAACGATTCCTTTACCTTTTTCATATATTAAGACGTTAGCAGTACCTAAGTCGATTCCTATATCTTTAGAAAATAGCATACTTTCCTTCCTCCAAACTAATTTTTCAGTATTAGTATGTCTAAATAATTCATCACTATTTTATATTTTAACACAAATATATTGAACCGACTACAACTTTTCCTTCTCCTCTTTAGTTTTTTCAACAAAAAAAGCACTAATGCTCATTAGTGCTTTTTTCGCTTTTATAAATCACTTAATTTTTTATTAATAGCAGATTGTGGGTCAATTTTAACTTCATCTTTCATAATTTCAAAGTGCACCACATTTCCTGCGTCTGGTTCAAGTTGTGAAAGTCCAGTTGTTCCTAATACATCTCCTTGAGAGACTGAATCTCCAACGCTTACCTTAACATCATAAACACCATTGTAAATCGTTTTCACTCCGTTAGCATGTTCAATTGTCACAATCGTACCTTTTAAGATTTCATCTTTTACCGATGTAACAGTTCCTGTAAGAGATGCTACAACATTAGCAACTTCATCATTTGAACTTTTGAAACTCATACCTTTTGATTCATGGCTATACATTGATTGACCAACAGGATAGTAGAAGAAACTTTGAGTTTGAACATCAGTTTCAACTGTGTCACTATAATAATATTTTGTTACCTCAATGTCTTCACTATCTAATGGAGAACTAATAACTTCACCTAATGCAGCGGCATCTACAGCCTCTGATTGATTATTCATCGTTTGTAATTCTCCATTGTCTGTATAGATTAAATCATTGTTATTCCCATTAGCTGGATTTTGAACTGTTAAGTCTTCCGATGATTGGTTCACATATAATTGAACTCCGGCAAATACAGCAGATGCTCCTAATAAGACTACAAGTGCTAAGCTAATAGGGTCAATACGTTTAAATAATTTTTTGTTTTTTACATTTGTCATTTTTTCTTTTAATTTCATAGTCATCACCTCACCGTTATGATGACCACTTTTTTACTAACTTATTCAATTTTAGGAATTTTTTTCAATAATATTAACATTTTGGTAATAATATTGGAGTATTTCTTGATAGTTTTTCCCTTGTTTAGCTAGTTGATTAGCCCCATATTGGCTCATTCCGACCCCATGACCGTAGCCATATGTCGTAATAAACACTTTATTGTCTTTAAATTCCAAAGAAAAATCACTTGATCTTAAACCTAGTTTTTCTCGAAATTCACGACCGCTATAGACAGTATCACCTACTGAAATCTCCTCTACATTACCTCCATCTGTATAACTTAAGATTTTAAAATCATTTTTTGTAAGACTTGAATCATTAAACGTATTACGTAATGCTGTTAAACTAAATTCAGTCACTTGCTCGTAAGTGGGGGCTGTTAAATCCCACTGACTACTGACACTTTTTAAGTATGGATATTCAACTGACCAATAATCTTCAGCATTTTCTGTATATCCATTGCTAATAGAAAAATAAAATGGAGTAATCATCTCACCATTGTATTCAATGATCTCTCCTTCCGTTTCAAGTACAGCTTGCTTCACTTTAGAATAGTATTTATCAAACTCATCTCCCCAACGTTCACGCATTTGAGATTCATCAAAATAAACTTGATGTTTAACTGTATCATGCATGTAATCTTCAGATTGTAGTTGATTGAGTGTATAAGTCCTTGCGGCAACTGCTTGAGCCTTTAAAGCTTCTAACTCATAGGCAGCTGGCATTTCACCCGCGACAACACCCACGATATACTCTTCAAGCAACAACTCTTCATAACTATTACTCTCTTCACGAAAAACAGTCACAACATTTTCTTTTGAGGCTTCAGTTTCTTGTGAAGAATCTACATTTTGAGTAGGGAGATGCATAACTTTCTCTACAACAGTTTGAGTTGAACAATAGATAATTTGAGATAACATCGGAATTATAACTAGTAATAAGATAAAAGATAAAATTAGAGCTGGTATTTTTTTCATATTCATCACCTATCTATTATGAATCAGTATTTGGTGTACTATTCAACTCTATGCATAGGCGATAAAGATATGACTAAACCATCAGCTTTTTATTAAAAAATTGATTTAAGTAATGTAAAGATATCAATAAAGTAATCAATAAATAATTTTGAGATACTTACGGTTAATACAATATACAAAATAATCACATCATTACGATGAGTCCCTCTTTTAAATAATTTTTCTAGTTGTAAAGACATTAACATCTTAAACACAATGGGTAAGACTAAGATGTACCATATAATCATAAAATAAGCTTGAACATTCATAAAATCCCTCCGATACTAGTTTACACATGCTCTAGTAGTGATAAAAAATAAAAACTATAAAGAAGCTTATAAAAATCATTTTACATCCTATCTGAGTTTATTTAAATCATTTTAATAAATTTCCCGAGATAAATGTAAAAAAATCCCACAATTCAAAATTGAAATGTGGGATTTTTTTATTTATTCAGAAATTCTTTTTTCACCAACTCGTATTTGGTTAAGAAGTTTAACGATTTCCATTTCAGATTTAATTAAATCTTCACGTGTTTTAGCATTTTGTTTTTGACGTTCAGTACGTTCAAGATCCATTTTAGCACGTGCAACATCAATGTCTTCAGCCATCATTGCATCATTTGATAAAACATTAACATGGTTATTAGAAACCTCGAAAATACCATTATCAATTGCAATATATGAACTTTCCCCATTCATATCAATACGTAACTCTCCAACACCAAGTGGTGTCATCATTGGAATATGATTGTATAAAACAGCAAAATCACCGTCAATACCACGTGCAAAGATGCGTTCTGCTTCTCCATCGAATACAAGTTTATCTGGTGTTACTACGCGAACCGTCATTACTGACACAGTACCACCTCACACTATTTCATCTTATTAGCTTTTTCGATTGCTTGCTCGATTGTTCCAACTAAACGGAATGCTTCTTCTGGTAAATTATCATGTTTTCCATCTAAGATTTCTTTGAATGCGCGAACTGTTTCAGCAACTGGTACATAAGAACCTTTTAATCCTGTAAACTGTTCTGCTACGTGGAAGCTTTGAGATAAGAATAATTGAACACGACGTGCACGGTGCACAACTTTTTTATCTTCTTCACTTAACTCATCCATACCTAAGATAGCGATGATATCTTGTAACTCACGGTAACGTTGTAACATCATCTGTACACGACGAGCTACATCATAGTGTTCTTGTCCTACGATGTCTGGTGATAAAGCGCGTGAAGTTGAAGCAAGTGGGTCTACCGCTGGATAGATACCCATTGCAGCAATACGACGCTCTAAGTTTGTTGTCGCATCTAAGTGGGCGAATGTTGTAGCTGGCGCTGGGTCAGTATAGTCATCCGCAGGAACGTATACTGCCTGAATAGAAGTGATTGATCCTTCTTTAGTTGATGTGATACGCTCTTGTAATTGTCCCATCTCAGTTGCAAGTGTTGGTTGGTAACCTACCGCTGAAGGCATACGTCCTAAAAGGGCAGAAACCTCAGAACCTGCTTGCGTGAAACGGAAGATATTATCGATGAATAATAATACGTCTTGTTTTAACTCATCGCGGAAATATTCAGCCATTGTTAAACCAGTTAAGGCAACACGTAAACGTGCTCCAGGTGGTTCGTTCATTTGTCCGAATACCATGGCAGTTTTATTGATTACTCCTGATTCAGTCATTTCATGGTATAAGTCGTTCCCTTCACGAGTACGTTCTCCTACACCGGCGAATACTGAAATCCCACCATGCTCTTGAGCGATATTGTTAATTAATTCCTGAATTAATACTGTTTTCCCTACTCCGGCACCACCGAATAAACCGATTTTACCACCTTTGATATAAGGTGCTAATAAGTCTACTACTTTGATTCCTGTTTCAAGGATTTCAACAGTTGTTGATAACTCTTCAAATTTAGGAGCTTCTTTATGAATTCCTTCATGTGGTGTTCCTGCTGGAACCTCACCTTTATTATCTACTGGTTGACCTAATACGTTGAAAATACGTCCTAAAGTTGCTTCTCCTACTGGTACGCTAATTGCATTTCCTGTATCCACAACTTCTAAACCGCGGACTAACCCGTCTGTTGCATCCATTGCGACAGTACGTACAACACCATCACCAAGTTGCACTGCAACTTCAAGTGTTAATGATTTACGTTCCCCACCAACTTCATAATCAACAGTTAAGGCATTGTAAATAGCAGGAAGATGGTCTAAACCAAACTTCACGTCTACTACTGGTCCGATTACGGCTACAATATGACCTGTTGCCATTTGTAATGACCTCCTTTTATTCTAAGGCTGAAGCTCCACCGACAATCTCAGTGATTTCTTGAGTAATTGCTGCTTGCCTTGCTCTATTGTAAACTAACTGTAAATTCTTAATGATTTCAACTGCATTATCAGTTGCATTTTGCATCGCATTCATACGAGAGGCATGCTCTGAAAGCTTAGCTGTAATCGCAACACCATAAATAGTTCCCTCTAAATATTTCGGTAAAATGGCATTGATTACATCTTCTTCTTTAGGTTCAAATGAATATTGAGCCTTTGATTTCTCTGCTTTCTTTGACTCTAAAGGTAAAATTTGTTTTGTCATAGGTTCTTGAGCGATTTTTGAAACGTAATGGTTATAAACCACTACGACCTCACTAATAACTCCAGCCATATAATCTCCGATTACTTTATCCACAACCGGTTTAATGTCTTGATATACAATGTCATCTGGAACGAAAACAAATTCATTCTCAACGACTAAGTTAGAACGTTTTGCATAATCAAATCCTTTGCTACCAATCATATAAAGTTTAGATTGATCGCTTGGTTTTGAATCAATTTGTTGTTGCAAAAGTTTTAAAACATTACTATTATATCCACCTGCAAGACCACGATCTGAAGTAATAACTAAGTATCCAGTACAATTAGCTTCACTTTTTGATTTAAAGAAAGGATGGTGGCTCATGCTAGATGAGCTTGAAATATTTCGCACCATATCCTCTAACGTTTCCATGTAGTGGTGATAGTTTTTAGTTTTAGCTTCTGATTTCGTTAACTTCGCCGCTGAAACCATTTGCATGGCTTTAGTAATCTGACTCGTATTTTGAGTCGAATTGATTTTATCTTTTATATCACGCATTGATTGAGCCATACTAGTTCACCGTCCTTATTTATTAATTGAAAACGGCTTTAAAGCTCTCAATTGCTTCGTTTAATAAATCTGTATCTGGTAAATCTTTTGTATCACGAATATGTGCAAAGATTTGTGGACGTTCATTTTCTAAGAATGTGTATAATTCTTTTTCAAAACGAGCGATATCTGCTAATTCGATGCTATCTAAGAATCCATTAACTAATGCGTAGATGATACATACTTGTTTTTCAACCGCAACTGGTTGATTAACACCTTGTTTTAATACTTCAACTGTGCGTTCCCCGCGAGCAAGTTTAGCACGAGTTGACTCATCTAAGTCAGATCCGAATTGAGCGAAGGCTTCTAATTCACGGTAAGAAGCTAAATCAAGACGTAATGTCCCCGCAACTTTTTTCATTGCTTTGATTTGAGCAGATCCCCCTACACGTGATACTGATAACCCGGCATCAATCGCAGGACGGATACCAGAATGGAAGTAATCTGATTTTAAGAAGATTTGTCCATCTGTAATCGAAATAACGTTTGTTGCAACGTATGCTGATAAGTCACCAGCTTGTGTTTCAATGAATGGTAAAGCAGTAATTGATCCTGCCCCTAACTCATCATTTAACTTCGCTGCACGCTCAAGTAAACGAGAATGTAAGTAGAATACATCCCCTGGATATGCTTCACGACCTGGTGGACGTTTTAATAATAATGATAACTCACGGTAAGCAGCTGCTTGTTTAGATAAATCATCATAAATAATTAATACGTGTTTACCAGCGTACATGAACTCTTCTGCCATCGCAACACCTGAATATGGTGCAACGTATAACATTGGAGATGGTTGAGAAGCTGATGCAGATACAACGATTGTATAGTTCATTGCATCATGTTTCTTTAATGTTTCAACTACTGAGTTTACAGTAGATTCTTTTTGTCCAATAGCAACATAAATACAGATAACATCTTGACCTTTTTGGTTTAAGATTGTATCAACTGCGATTGCTGTTTTACCAGTTTGACGGTCACCGATGATTAACTCACGTTGTCCACGTCCGATTGGAACTAAAGCATCAATCGCTTTGATCCCTGTTTGTAATGGTTCATGAACTGATTTACGAGCCATTACTCCTGTTGCTTTTGCTTCTGTTGGACGATATTTATTCGTATCGATTGGACCTAATCCATCGATTGGATTTCCTAATGCGTCTACAACACGTCCGATTAATGCCTCTCCTACTGGAACAGACATGATACGTCCTGTACGTTTAACTTCGTCACCTTCACTAATTGAACGGTACTCCCCTAAGATGATAACCCCAACGTTATCTTCTTCAAGGTTTTGTGCCATCCCAACAGCACCTGAGGCAAATTCAATAATTTCCCCAGCCATGACATTTTGAAGACCATGAACACGAGCGATTCCGTCCCCAACTGTTAATACCGTACCAGTTTCAGTTACATCTAATACTTGCTCATAGTTTTTAATTTGCTCGCGCAAAATTGCACTAATTTCTTCCGGTTTGATGGCCACCAATGCTCACCTCTATTCTATTTTAACTCAACGTTCATTAGATTTTGTTTTAAGTTTTTTAATTGTAACTTAATTGTGTTGTCATAAACAACATCTCCTAAGTTTACTTTATAACCACCAAGTAATGATGGATTAATAACTACGTTAAGCTTAACTTTTTGGTTTAATTTTTTTGTAAAAACATATGTTAACTGATTTAACTGAGCATCACTCAATGGAACAGCTGAATAAACAGTTCCTTCAACAATGCCGAAATGCTCATTAACCATTTGGTTAAAGGCAACCACAATTTCATTTAATAAATCGATACGGTCTTTATCAATTAATACCATTAAAAAATTAACTGAAATTTGTGGAGTATTTGATGAGAAAATAGATTTAATTAATTGTTTTTTCTCTTCTTTATCTAGTTTTGGAAGTGTTAAAACATTTAAGAATTGTGGTTGTTCTTTGATAGATGAAACAATCACATTAAAATCATTTTTAACTTCTTCTAAAACATTTTCTTCTAAAGCAATATCATATAAAGCTTTAGCATAAGTAGAAGCAATTTTACTCATGGCTTCCACCTACTTTAGATACGAATTGATTAAATAATTCATCGTGTGCTTTTGCATCGATTTCTTTTTCAATCATTTTTTCTGCAGAACTTACTGCTAACTCAACGATATCCTCACGAATACTCGCATAAACAGCCTTACGTTCTTGTTCGATATCGGCTGATGCTTTCGCTAATTTTTGTTGAGCTTCCATGCGAGCACTTGTCACGATTTCATCATGAATATTTTGTGCTTGTTTCTTAGAATTTTCAACGATTTCACGTGCTTCATCGCGTGCAACTTGCACTTGCGCTTCTGCAGATTGTTTTAAAGCAATTGCATCTGCTTTTAACATTTCTGCATGATTAATCTCTTCAGAAACTAACTCTTGACGCTTACGTAAGAATTCTTTCATAGGAGCCCATGCAAAATGCTTAATGACAAAGAATAAGACTAGAGTCGACAAGATTTGTAACGTGAAGTTGATCCAGTCTGGCATGATATAGATTTGCAAGTAGGTTGCCCCCTTTCTTATCAGTCTTAGATATAATTAGTTAGTTTATATGAATTATAATTGACCGATGAATGGGTTGATGAATAATAAGATGATTGCTACTACGAATCCGTAGATTGCTGATGTTTCCGCGATCGCTTGACCTAAGATCATCATTTGCATTACATCACCTTTTGCTTCTGGTTGACGTCCAACAGCTGCAGCAGCTTGACCTGCGGCATTACCTTGCCCGATCCCTGTCCCGATACCTGAACATACTGCGATTCCAGCTCCAACAGCTGACATACCTAATACGAATGCTTCATTTGAAATTGTTGATGCAACAGTTTGTAAAAACATAATTAAATTCCTCCTAATAACTTGTTATTTTAATTTTTTTAATTTTTGGATTACTCCATTGCCCCTTGTGTCCAAATCATGGTTAACATGATAAAGATGAGCGTTTGAATAACTCCCGCAAAGATATCAAAATATCCATGCGCAAATGGAGCGATTAATGGTGAGAACCATCCAAGTGCTTGATATACAAGTGACATAATAATACCACCACTTAAAATATTACCAAACAAACGGAAAGATAACGAGATTGGTTTCGCAAGCTCTCCAGTAATATTTAAAGGTAATAAGAATGGGAAGTCCCCAAGATATGTGTCGTATAAGTAACCACCAATACCTTTAGTTTTGATCCCTGATCCAACCATTAAGACAATAGTCATAACAGCCAAGGCTAATGTGACGTTGTAATCTGATGTTGGTGCTGTTAATCCAATAAGCCCCAATAAATTGGCACAGACTAAATACACAGCTAAAGTTCCAATATATGGGGCAAATTTCATATGCTTAGTCCCCATTGTTTGATCTACTAATCCTTCAATACCTGTAATCAGTATCTCTAAGAATAGGACAACACCCTTCGATGGTTTCGATGGATCTGCCTTTTTAACTTTGCTACCAAACCAGATAAATAGTACACATAACACAACGACCAATAAAACTGAATTGGCAACCGTTGGATTAACTAATGTTTCTCCATTAGAATTTTCAACAACGATTTTCATTAGTAATGGACTCATTCTTAACCTCCTTTCTTAGAGATTCATAGAAAATGAATCAATATTTTACTTTTTAATTCTTACCCCTAAAACACACATAATCTGTTTTAAGTTTTGGCTCTAGTTTGTTAAAAACAATCTATTGAGCTATATATTCAACGATGATTACTTTTTGTTTTTTCCATAGCCAAACGTAAAGAAACCATCAGTTTGAATCGCAAATCGTACCATTGAAATTCCAATAATTGCTGCAATAAATGCATGAGTTCCAAACTGAACTGCTAGAACAAGTGTTGCGGCATAAATGACTAATCGAATAACTAAATTCGACATCATCGATGACCTAGCACCCTTTTCTTGACGATCTAGTGCATTTTTAGCACCAATAACAATTAATCGGAAATTAATAAGGTTAACAATAACTCCTAGCCAGTACCCGATTATCATATTTACCATTGGCCACTTAAATACCATTGCCACAATTGCAATTAAAAAAGTAAAAACCAATGCCAATTGAATAACTCTTTTAGGTACGACTCTAATTGGATCATTCTGTAATTGACTCAAGACTTATCCCTCTTATCTATTTTAATTATTAACAGATAAACACTTTTAATGCCGCTGAAGAACCCGATAAAGATAAATAATAATAAAAATAACGGAGATGTATGCAACCACTGGTCAAGATATTTACCGATAAATAAACCAACCATAATATTAGCTACCATCGTAATTCCAACCTGTGACATAAGCGTCATCCACTTCATGGCTTTTACAACTTTAGGTGATTCACTCATTTATTTCGTTCCGAAAATTCGGTCTCCTGCATCTCCAAGACCAGGTACAATGTAACCTTTTTCGTTCAATTTCTCATCTAAAGATGCTAAGTAAATTGTTACATCTGGGTGAGCTTCATTAACTGCTTTAACTCCTTCAGGTGCACCAACTAAACAAACAAGTTTAATATTTTTAGCTCCGCGTTTTTTAATTGAATTGATTGCTGCAATAGCAGATCCCCCTGTTGCTAACATCGGGTCAACAATGAAAATATCACGTTGATCAAGTCCATCTGGGAACTTTGCGAAATACTCAACTGGTTGTAATGTCTCTTCATCACGGAAAATTCCAATATGTCCAATACGAGCAGATGGAATCATTTGTAAGATACCGTCAACCATTCCAAGACCAGCACGTAAAATTGGTACAACAACCATTTTTTTACCTGCAATAACATTAGCCTTAGTTGTTGCAACTGGTGTTTGAATTTCGATTTGTTCTAATGGTAAATCACGCGTAATTTCATAAACCATTAATCCACCGATTTCATTAATCATTTGGCGAAATTGAGTTGTCGATGTTTCCTTTTGTCGGATTTGTGTTAGCTTATGTTGAATTAACGGATGATCTAAAATATTAACTTTAATCACGTCGGTCACCTCTTTTTTTTCTATAATTTTTCATAATTCATTTAGTAATTCTACAACTTTTTAACTATCATTTCAATCAATAAATAGTATAAATCGTGAATACATTTACATGTTTCTACAAAATTTTTACGTTTATCATTTTTTTCAACAACATTATCTATTGTACACACTCTATCAGTTTGAACGAATCTTACTATTTATATGTTTAACAAAAAAAGAAATCCTATTTCAGGATTTCATAAGCGTTTTCATATTTTGATATTTTCTCAATACGTGCAGTATGGTGTGCACCCATAAATTCCGTTGTTAACCATACAGAAACGATTTCACGAGCAAGACCCGGACCAATGACACGTCCTCCCATTGCTAAAACATTTGAATCGTTATGTTCGCGAGTTGCTTTTGCAGAAAATAAATCATGAACTAATGCACAACGAATTCCCTTAACTTTATTCGCTGCAATACTAATTCCGATTCCAGTACCACAAATTAAGATTCCACGATCAAATTCTTTAGCTGCAACAGCTTCTGATACTTTAAACGCGTAATCTGGATAATCTACCGCACAATCATTATAACTTCCAAAGTCCTCATATTGTACATTCATATCGTTTAATAAAGCTAAAATTTCTTGTTTTAACGCAAATCCACCATGATCACATGCAATAGCTACTTTCATGAATATACACTCCTTCTTACCTGTCAAAATCACATCCATTTTATTATATCATAAAATTTAGGTGATAAATAAAACTATCCTTCAAAATTTTCCCACTTTTATCTTCCATTTTTATCTAATCATTTCCATTTATCTAAAATTTAATACTCATAACACGCATCTGATCATCTTTAAATAAATCTGATTCCCCTAAATTAGTTGGTTTCTTCACCTCAATAAATCCTAGTAATTCAAACAACTGGTAAGCATATGGTTGATTAGCCATTGAAATCAGTTGATTAATTCCCGCTGCCTTAGCACTAGCGTACAATTCAAAAAACATATTAACTAATAAATCGGGATTAATTTGATGATTATAAATGAAATAACGAATAATCCCTAATCCATCAAACTTTTCATAGGATACCATCCCAGTCACCTCTTCGTCATTCTTAATTAAAACAGAATGGGCGATAATTTCTTCATTTACTGTTTCAATCCCTGATGCTCTTTTTACAAATTCACATACTAAATCATAATCTTCACTTGTATAACGTTTCACACTTGCCATAATCTACTCCCCCTCCTATATACATAACGATTCATAACCTGGATAATGAAAGTTGGTCTTAGTTATTCAGATACTTGATAATCAAGTCCAACTATAATCCCGATAAAAGTTTCTTTCTATATATCTACAGAAATGTTTTACACACTTTCGAATTAGACTCGATTGATGATATAAACACTAACTAGACGGGTCGCCTATTATTTTCAAATAAAATGACCTTCTATTAATAGGGCAATCAACTAATGTACAAAACTTAGCAGACTGATATAGAGAAAATTAATCACAGTTATATATCTAAATCTATATTCGCTATCTAGCTAAATTATTAATAAAATACTTAAATAACAAAAAAGAATAACAAAGCAATTGCTGCTTCATTATTCTTAACTAGATAAAAGGAGTTGAATGGGAGTGTTTGTTTTTATAAGCAAAGAATATTTTAATATTCATCCTCATATAAATACCAATTTGCTTTTGCTGATTGATCTACCTTTGCATAAGTATTCTCATTTACTTTAGTGTCACGACCACCAAAAAGAGTTTCAAACACTTCACCAAAATATGATTTAAATTGTTTAGTTTGAAATGCCTCTTGTGTTGTCTCCATTGCTGTATATTGAGCATTCCAATGATCGTCTGATTCCTCAGCTTTAGTTGCACTTGGACCTAAACAAAGATCAGGATTCATAAAACACCACCAATTGTTACCAAGACCATCACCGATTGTAATAACTAAACTTTCATAGTAACCTGCATCATAAGTTGCTCCGTTGTATTGTTTTTCCGGAAATAAATGTGCACCATATGAAACCTCGAACTCTTCATCATAATTGATAGTATCTAAAACATAAGCTACTGTTTTTTCAATCTCACCAATATTTTCAACAATAAATTGTCGAGTTGAATCAATCGTTTCAAAATATGTTTTATTGTTTGCTAAATATTCATCAATAGCAAATCGAACCATTTTCTTAGCTTGTTGATCTTCATATTTATTTGAATTAGGAATAATACGAATTCTAATTGCTGTATCATTCACTGTCACAGTTTCCTCTGCATATGTTGTTTTTGTTTCAGTTTTTCCTATTTGGTATACTACTACCATCATAATTAAAGTTATTGCTACGATAATTTTTGTTTTGTTTGTCATCTCAAACACCATCCCTTTCGCTGATAACTCAGTATGGATGATTTTTTTAAAATTATACATCTAACTTTATTTTTTTAAAACTTTTTTTATTTCTTCTTCTGAAATAGCACCTTGGCGTAAAATAACTATCTCACTTTGCGTGCAATCTAAAATAGTAGATGGTACTTTCTCCATCGTCTCTCCATCATCAATAACAAACTTCACACGAGAGATAACTGGATTCGAAGTTTCTATCATTGTCGGACTAGGTTCTCCAGAAATATTAGCACTCGTTGTAGCTAAGGGCCCGACCTTCTCTAGCAATTCAAGAGCCACTGGATGATTTGGAATACGTAATCCAATTGTCGATTTTCCACGTGTAATCTCATCTGCTAACTCCAACTTTGTATTCAATATTAGCGTCAATCCTCCAGGTAAAAAATTATCCACAAGCACCTTAACCTGTTGATCTAGTGGTCCAACAATCTCCTCCATCTGCATAACATTCGCACATAAAATAATCAGTGACTTATCTGTCGGACGATTCTTCACCTCAAAAATCTTATTCAAAGCAATGGGAGAATGAATATTAGCCCCAATTCCATACACCGTATCAGTTGGAAAAACAATGACATCATCTTCATGAAGTTGTCCTATTATTTCAGATAGCTGTTCCTTTTTAAAAATCATTCATATTCCTCCTACAAAAAGGAGGATGTCTAAAGACATCCCCATTCTATACATTACTTACTCTATCATCATAATTAAAGATAGTATTCTCTCTTTGCTAATAATAACTAAGAGAACATTTGATTTATTTCATCTTAAGCAAGGTTCACCCCCGCCTACTAGCGGAGGAAAGCTAAGAGCTCTCTTCGCTCGCTTTCATCTTAAACGAGGTTCAATCTCTTACTTTATATCTCCCCAGTGATTGAGGAAATCTAGCTTCGCTAGCCTGGGTCCCCCCTACTTATTTATAATAATTGTCATACGGTCTTTTCCGTTTAGGTCTTTTAATGTTTCAAATTCTGCATTTGGGAAGTGTTGTTTCACAAGTTCAGCCATGGCTTCTTTGTGATTATAAGCATGCTCAAATGCAATAATATTTTTCTCATTTACCACTTTATGAGCATCTTTTAAAATTTGACGATAGAATTTTAATCCATCTTCTCCACCAAATAAAGCTAAGTGTGGTTCATTATCTTTCACAAGTGGATCCACATCTTCAGTTAATGGAATATATGGAGGATTTGAAACTAAAATATCAAACTTTAATCCACGTTCAATTAAAGGTTGTAACATATCCCCTTGATAGAACGTCACATTAGCTCCTAAATTAGCAGCATTTTTCTTTGCCACTTCTAAAGCTGCCTCAGAAAGCTCAGTTACTGTCACTTCCATATTTGGCTCTTCAACCGCTAAAGTAACACCAATTGCACCACTACCTGTTCCAACATCAACGAGTTTAACTGCTGCCCCATCAAACACATCATCATATGTTGATAAAACATTAGCTACTAACTCTTCCGTTTCAAAACGAGGAATTAATACGTCATCATTTACGATAAATTTATGACCAAAGAACGTTTCATAGCCCATAATGTGTTGCACAGGGATATTTTGCTCCACATACGTTTTAACACTACGTTCAAATTCTTCAACTTGTTCTTGTGGCACTTCCATATTCATATCAGCTAAAATTTCGTAACTCTCTTTCCCAGTTACATGCATTAATAATAATTTAACAGCTGAATCTTCTTTTCCATTTTCAAGGGCATAATCTTCAGCCCACTTTAACAATTCGCGCATTGTTTTCATTTTTATCACCGTCTTCTTAAAATCAATCCCATTTTACTCTAAATTCTATAAACATGCAAATCATTTATTTATCCCAATTCAAAACATCCTGATTAATCAGATCGACCATTCTCTATCAATACGCACTATTTTCTCTATATTTATTCACTTCTCTATTCAAATAGCCTTGTGTATAAATGACTCTATATCTTTTAAAATATTATTCTCTTCATTTCTCTAAAATCTTTATCCTGGCCATCACCATTTCATTCGCCTAACATATATTATATTAGATGCAGCAATAAATGCAGTATTTAAGCATTATTGGAACCATATTTTAGAATTACTAAAAAAATATCTTAAAAAAACTTATTTTTTTTACACAATATACGTTTAAAATTCACAGTATAGGTTCATACTATAATTGTCCGTAAGACGAGAAACTTACGGGTATACTCTTCCCCCCATATAAAACTTTATTTCATTACTCATTTCTCTCCCCAATTTTTAAAGTTTTATTTTTCATACTCTCTCCTTATAATTCTCTCCCAAAGTATTTTAATACTTTAAACTCCCTCGTGAAAGCAAAGACTTTTTCCGAGCTTCCCTCTTTTCCCCCAAAGAGGTTCGAGGGATAGATAAGAATTCACTCCCCCCAGTGAATTCTTATCACTTGAATACTGTAGAGTCTCCCCCCTCTACAGTTTCTCTCCTAATTAAAAAAGCGCCCCTCCCCCGGGCGCTTTTTATTATGTCAAAATAAAAGGGTACTTTAAACTTAGAGTACCCTTTTATATATAAAAACTATTCTTGATGAGCTAATTTACGTTTTTGTTCTTCCGTAATTAACGCTTCAATAACTGGTTCTAATTTACCTTCCATAACGCGATCTAACTGTTGAATAGTAAATCCAATACGGTGATCTGTTACACGGTTTTGTGGATAGTTATATGTACGGATTTTTTCTGAACGCTCTCCAGTACCAATTTTTGAACGACGCTCTTCACCTTCAGCTTCTAAACGCTCTTGTAAAATTGAATCATAAATACGAGCTTTTAATACTTTTAATGCATTCGCCTTATTTTCATGCTGAGATTTTCCATCCTGACATGATACAACGATTCCAGTTGGAACGTGAGTTAAACGTACTGCAGATTTCGTTGTATTTACAGACTGACCACCAGGTCCTGATGAACAGAATGTATCAACACGGATATCATTCATACTTACTTCAATATCTACATCTTCTGCTTCTGGCATAACTAATACAGTTGCTGTAGATGTGTGGATACGTCCTTGAGATTCAGTTGCAGGAACACGTTGTACACGATGAGCTCCTGATTCATACTTCATGTGAGAGAACACACTTTCACCTGAAATCATAAACTCAACTTGTGACATCCCTCCTGATTCAGAATAGTCAACGTTCATAACTTGAATTTTCCATCCTTTTAACTCAGCATACTTCGTATACATACGGTATAAGTCTGAAGCGAAAATATTTGCTTCATCTCCACCTGCTGCTCCACGAATTTCAACGATAACGTTTTTCTCATCATTTGGATCTTTAGGAATTAATAAAATTTCTAATTGTTGCTCAAGCTCTGGTAAACGAGGTTTTAATTCCTCTAATTCCATTTCAGCCATTTCACTGATTTCTGGATCAGAATCTTTAGCCATTTCTTTTAAATCTTCAATAGAACTTGCAATATTTTTATATTCAGTATACACATTAACTGTCTCTTCAAGACCACGTTGTTCTTTTGATAACTCAGTTAATTTTTTAATATCAGTAACGATTGCAGGATCTGCCATCATCTCATTAATTTTTTCATAACGCTCTAAGATTGCCTCTAAACGTTCAAACATAAGTTGAATCCTCCTCTATATATAAACAAAAATGTTTTCTAGCCATAAAACATCAGCCTTAGTTGCTAAATCTTTTTGGTGCCAAGACATCCTATAGTCCAGCCAAAAGTTTTCAACTGCACAAAACTTATCTAGAATTATATAATTATCCATTCCTAATTATAATATAAGTCTTTGCTATCGTCAAAATGTGTTATAAATGTACAACGTTTTTATTTACAAATAAAAGTCAGAGTTAAAAAACTCTAACTTCATAGTATCTATATTTAATCCATATCTTTAAACAAGGTTATATTACAAGTCTGGGACACTTGCTCCTTCTGGTACAAAGGCTAGATTTTCGAAGCGGCTGATTTCTTTTCGGAATGCTAATTTAATTGTTCCGACAGCACCGTTACGGTGTTTAGCGAAAATGACTTCGACGATATTATCATTCGTTTCAGGATCCTTTTTATAATAATCTTCACGGTATAAGAAGGTTACGATATCGGCATCCTGCTCGATACTTCCCGATTCACGTAAGTCAGACATCATTGGTCGTTTATCTTCACGACTTTCAACCTGACGTGATAACTGTGATAAAGCGATAACCGGAATTTTCAATTCACGGGCCATCTCTTTTAACATACGCGAGATTTCCGATACCTCTTGTTGGCGGTTCCCACCATTAGATTTACTTCCCGATAATAACTGTAGGTAGTCAATAAGGACTAATCCAAGACCTTTTTGTTGATGTAGTTGACGACATTTAGCGCGTAACTCCCCAACTCTGATACCAGGTGTATCATCAATATAAATTCCAAGACCACCTAATACATCAGTGGCGATTTTTAATGAGCGCCAGTCAGCACCTTCTAAGTTCCCCGTTTTCAAACGGTGTGCCTCAATTCGTCCCTCAGCACTGACAAGACGAGAAACTAACTGGTCGGCCCCCATCTCCAAACTGAAGATAGCGACATTTACATTATTTAATTTTGCCACATTTTGTGCAACATTTAAGGCGAAGGCTGTTTTCCCCATCGCCGGACGTGCTGCTACAATAATTAGGTCATTATTTTGTAATCCTGATGTAATATCATCTAAGGCCGTATAGCCGGTTGTTAACCCCGTTACCTCTCCAGTTGATTGTGATAACTTTTCAACATTTTTAATAAAATCGACTAAGACATTATTAATCTCTTTAAAATCAGACCCTTGATTCAAACGAGAAAGGCCTGAAAACTTTTGTTCTGCTGCATCGATTAAATCCTGAGTCGATGTCTCAGGACTATAACCTTGTTCAATTAATTCTTGGGCTCGATTAATAATTAAACGTGAAATCGACTTTTCAAGAACCATATCGATATAATGATCGGTATGAGCAGTCGTTGCAACACTCTCATAAATGGTTAAGATATACTCAACGCCACCAATTTCTGAAATACGCTTATGATCCTGTAAAAAAGCCGTAACAGTTGTTACATCGACCCCTTTATTTTGCTCAAGCAACGTTAACATCGCCTCATAAATAATGCGATGACGATGATGATAAAAATCATCGGGCTGTAACTTTAACTTTACATCCTCACATACCTTTTCATCAAGTAACATCGCACCAAGAATCGCTTGCTCAGCATCAGTGCTATGTGGCATGTGTCGGTTTTGCGTTTCTAGCATAGACGTGACCAACCTTCATCTTCTAATTATTTTTCTTTGATTTGAACATTAATTGTTGCTGTTACTTCTGGGTGTAAGTGAATTGGAACTCGTGCCATTCCTAAACCACGAATTGGTTCCTCTAAATCCATTTTACGTTTATCTAATTTAATTTTAAATTGTTTTTCAAATTCTTCTGCAATTGCTTTAGTACTAACAGATCCAAATACACGTCCGTTATCTCCAGCTTTTACTTTAACAATAACTGTTTTTTGTTCAAGATCCGCTTTTAAAGCTTTCGCCTCTTCTAATCTTAATTCAGCCTGTTTTTCTTCTTCAGCTTGTTGTTGCTTTAATTTATTCATATTTGCTGGTGTAGCATCAACAGCTTGTTTATTTTTAATTAAAAAGTTTGCAAACCCATTAGGGAAATCTTTAACTTCTCCACGTTTACCTTTACCTTTAACATCAACTAACATAATTACTTTCATGCCTAGTCACCACTTTCTTCTAATTCTTTTTCAATTGCATCTTTTAACATCAACACAGCTTCTTGAGTATTAATCCCTTTAATCTGAGTTGCTGCATTATTTAAATGGCCACCGCCACCTAATTGTTCCATCAAGAGTTGAACATTAATATCTCCAAGTGATCTCGCACTAATTCCAATATGTTGATCATCAATACGCGAAATCACAAATGATGCCTTAATATTTTGAACATTTAATAACTCATCTGCAGTCTGAGCAATTTGAACTTTTTCAAGTACCATCTCATCATCTGCTGGCGCGATAATAAACACATCTTTGAAAATCTCCGCACGTTCGATTAAATGCGCTTTACTATAATAATTTTCAAGCGGCGTACGTAGAAGCTGTTGTACTAACTTCTCCTCTGCCCCTTTTTGTTTTAAAATCGCAGCCGTTTCATAAGTTCGACGTCCCGTATGATATGAAAAACGTCTTGTATCTACAATAATTCCCGCAAGCATAATCGATGCTTCAAGCGACGACATCTTAATTTTTTGCGAGTAATAATCAAACATATCCACTACTAATTCAACAGTTGAAGATGCGTATGGTTCTGCAAACGAGAGCACAGATTCAATCACATCGACCCCTCTACGATGATGGTCGAATACCGCAATTTTCTTCGCACGTTGTAAAAGTAATGGTTCAATTACCATTTTTGGATCTTGCGTATCGGCAACAACAAGTAACGTATTTTTCGTCATTAACTCTAGCCCCATCTCAGATGAAATAAAATAAGGCCTTAACTTCTCATCTTGCATAATGGCAGCGACGAAATTTTTAGCTGTTTTATCTAATTCTTCTTCTTTTAAAACAATATACGCTTCTCGTTTCGAGGCAATGCTCATACGAAGCAATCCAATACTTGCTCCAATTGCATCGACATCTGGATAACGATGTCCCATAATAATCACACGTTCACTATCACGAACCAAACGTTCATAAGCTTGTGCATTAACACGCGCTCTTACACGATTACGTTTTTCAACTGGATTTGTTTTTCCACCATAGAATAAGAACTTATCGTCACTTGCAATTTTAATAGCAACCTGATCACCACCACGACTTAAGGCTAAATCTAGCATATAATTCGCACGCTGACCAAGCTCAGCAAAACTTTCATAGCCTGTTGCTAAGCCAATACTAATAGTTAACAACATCTCTTTTTCTTTTGCCGCTTCACGAACCTTATCTAAAATAGCAAACTTCTTATCACGCAATTTCTGCAACACTTCAAAAGACATCATCATCACAAAACGGTCACTTGAAACTGTTCGAATATAAATATTATTTTCTTCAGCCCACTGCATAATAATAGAAACTATTTTTCCATAAAATTCACTTTTTTCTTGTTCTTTTAAATTATGGATAACTTCATCGTAATTATCCATAATGAGTACCCCAATAACCGGTTGTTCATTCACATACTTCTTACAAAGATCTGTGAACGGTGTATTATCCATTAAATATAACAAGCGCTCATCACGATGATGTTCTACTAAATATGTTTTATCTTTAACCGTAATTTCAAAAACAGCGCTCTCCCCTAAAACCTTATCATACAAAGCTTCACTCATCGTTTGTAAAGGAAGATCATGTAAATCTGCACCGAAAATTTGTTTTGCAAAACCATTAAACCAGACCACTTCATGAGCTTCATCATATAATAAAACTCCAATTGGTAATTCATTAAAAACAATCTCACCTGCATGCTTCACACGATAGCTAACTGCTTCAATTCGCTTTTTAGTATCTAACTTATAATGATAATACGCATTAATCTTATAGATAGCGTCTCCTACAAAGTACAAGAAGATGATTAGTGAAATCACATCTGACTGAAAATAAGCATAAACTCCTGAAACAAGAATAAATAAGCTCGATACAGTAATATAGCCAAGGTGTTCTTGATATTCATCCAACCATTTCCGAACCTTCTTCACTATCGATACACCACCTTTCACTATACCCCTTTTATCTCAAAACGTTTTCGATAATCAAACAATGCATCCATCATTCCAATCAATGAAACAAACATAACTAAGTTTGATAAAATGGCGAATACAACAACCATAATGCCTAAACCTTTTTGATTTCTTGATTTAAAGAACTGAATAGCCACAATAATTCCTTGAATCATAAATAAAGTGTTTAAAAGCATTACCACGTTTAATAAAACAACTGTCACACCACTATTTCTAACAAAAGCCATCGCAAACTGTGAAATAATCAATAAAATAGCAAGCTTTGCTCCAAGTTGAAACTCAGAAATAGGCTGTGAAACTGGAGTTTGAAGATGCATGCGTTTTAACACAAGAGTCGAAACCTTGTCGCTTAAAAAAGCTTGAATTGCACCCATAATTAACAGCAACGTTGGCATTACCATTGGAATAACCGTCTGCATCATCTCTTGCATCGAAGTCAATTGCTCCATACTTCCTTCAGGCATCACACTTCCAACTTGATCAAAAACACTAAACATCTCATTCATCGTCTGTAAAAACATTTCCGAAATGCTTAATTTGGTTAAGACATAAGTCATTAATGGCATAACTACAACAAACACAATTGATGCATTCAAAATACGATTCCAATAAGGCCACTTTTTAACAATTCCAATTCCTAAAAGAGCACCTGTTATACCATAAAGAAGCGTTGTCATTAAACCATAAACAGATCCAATCAAGTACGTTCCAATCGTACATCCAAGCAACAATAATAGAATATCAGACACCTTCTGACTAACCACGCTATAGATAATGAGGGGAATAGGTAACAGAAGTGTCATGATACTTGGTAAAATTCCGACATTATATAAAATAAAAAAAACTAAGTAAATGGCCATCATCATCGCTGCATTTACTAGCGACTTTGTCTTCATCAAAAGACCCCCTTCTAAACGTTGGCTATCATGAGTATTATACCACATAACCCAAATTTTAAGAATTATAAAAATACGTTACTCCTATTATGGCCTTTTTACCGATAAATCAAGCACTTTAAAAATAATACACACTTTTTTAAAAAAATATAGAGAACTATTCCTTTTGCTCATGCAAAAAAGATGCTCTAGAATAAACTATTATTGTGATAAGGAGTTAGAAAACAAGAAAACAACTTATCACACCACTAGAATAGCAATCATCGAAGCACTACACTAATTCTTATAACAATAGCCATCAGCAAAATATTTGATGCACCCTATCAACTCGAATCTTAATATTAAGCCTAGTGATTTATTGATGAAGAACAAAGTGTCGCTAGTACCTCAAATAATTTTATTAACAAATATATTCCTATCCATTACTTAACTTTAAGTGCGACATCTTACTAATTACTTAACCTCCATCCATTCCAACCCCTATATCCTTTCATTCAAAAAATTCCTTTAACATCTTTCCTTTCAACTAAACTACAGTCTTTTAAAAACTATCGCGCTTAGTTCTCATCAACCTTCAATATTCTAAAAGTTTGTCTCATTGCACTATAGTTTCACTAAACTCATTCATATCAAATTATCAACTCCACACTATTTATTCATATACATTCTTAACCTCCATCCACTACACCATTTTAAGCACCATTTAATTTCCAATCATCACACCACCCTTCATTACTCACTCACACTCCACCTATTCATCATCCCAAACTCCTAGTATCACATCCATTACATCTAATACCTTTCATTCTAATATCCTTTCAAATTCCATCCTTCATACAAATCCCACTACACACCATCCACTACATTTTTTTAAGCACCATTTAATTTTCAATCATCACACCACCATTAATTAATCGCATCCCTCCTATACATCCACTAAGCTCCTAGTATTACCTCCACTACATCTAATACCTTTCATTCTAACATCTTTTAAAATTCCATCCACTATACCATCCCATTCACTAACATCCTTTTAACATCATTATAAATTTGTCCCAACTCATTTATCACTACTTCCTAAACTAACTTTGATAGATCCTCCAATACACATCCCCAAACATTAAAATAACTATTCTAAAAAAATCCCATCATTGCAGTAAAACACCTACCAAAAAATAGCTTCCATCTCCTAACATCATCCATCCATTCATCCAACAAAAAAATTGCTTACTAGTCCTAATCCATCTACCAATCATCAAAACAACATAGTCCTATTAATAAAAACATTACACAAAAAGAATTCCATCATATTCATCATAACGTCAAAACAAGCATCGACCCATTCGAAACAACTATTTTAAACTCAACTTTACCACTCACAATAACTCCGTAGCATTAAATCTAACATCATCTAACTAACACATTGCAACATTCAAAAAAAAACTCTTTATATCTACACATCATTCTAAAACTACCACCATCTAATAAATACATTCTAAACATAATCATACTCCAAACGTACCACTAACCCTACTACTTCAACTACACCCTTTCACTCCAATCGCTCAGTTATAAATGTATAAAAAAACACTCTCTCCTTTCATCCTAACGGTCATCCTATTCCACACATATTGATTCAAGCTTTTAGATTAATTTTTTAAAAATAAACCTTCTTCTTACTATTTACCTACACATCCTAACCTAACTTAAATAATAAGAAGATCCCTTTATCAAAACATTATTCCACGTAATATTCCTACACCTATCATCCCTATATTTCACTTAATAACTAACATTTTTCTAATAATAGATAAGGCTCCCTTTATAGGGAGTCTTTATTATTTATTTTTATAAAAATAATAACGCTAAGCAACATTATGATGTATAATAAAAAGGTAATAACGTTTAAAATTTAAATATTCTAGGAGGGTTTTTGTATGTCAGAGAAAAAATATAATCCATTAAGTTTATTAAGCGATGCTCACTTATGTGAAGATATGAGTTGCTGTACAGACACTTACTTATTAGATCGTTCAACGATGAAATATGAACCAATCCAAGAAGTAGCAAATAAAGAAACAGAAAAAGAAGAAGAAAAATAAAACAAAAAGAACATCATCTAAAACATAGATGATGTTCTTTTCTTTATTCACAATAACAAATCCACACCTTTAACCTATCTACCCTAACTAAGACGCTACTCACTTAATACAGATGCACTCTTTTAATATCACCTTTGGTTATGCCTCGACTATTAATTGTTATGTCCCGCTAACTTTCACTCTGTGAAACAAGCTGGGCTAACAATAACTCCGCTAACCCGAATTTCATTTAATACAGACATCTTCTTTCAATATGGGTTCGGCTTACGCCTCACCTATCATCCGCGGAATCGCCTCTCTTCGCTCGGCATATAGATGAACTAACGCGATAAAATCGCGAGTTCATCTAACAAAAAAAGACTGCCTCCTATTAAGAGACAGTCTTTAAACTTAAGAATATTAAGTTTTTGGGCCCTGATGCAAATATCTCATTTGAGATGCCACTAGAAGAAACAGGTTGTTTCTTTTACATCACCTAGTGGACAATAAAGGTTTGTTTGTGTGTGTATATGTTCTGAAAAAAAATGGCGCTTAAATTGCGCCACTTTTTAAACCATTACTATTCAGCAGAGAATGGTAATAATGCCATGTGACGAGCACGTTTAATAGCAACTGTTAATTCACGTTGATATTTAGCGCTTGTTCCTGTTACACGACGAGGTAAGATTTTTCCACGATCAGATACGAAACGTTTTAATAAATCTACATCTTTATAGTCGATTTTCGTAATTTTGTTTGTAGTGAAATAACAAACTTTACGACGACGACGTCCTCCACGACGGAATTGAGCCATGTTAGTTCCTCCTATTCATAAACAAAAGTATTTATTTTATTCTTTATTTAAAAATTAAAATGGTAGATCATCATCTGAAATGTTAATAGTAGAACTGAAATCAGGTCCATTATTGAACGAAGGTGATGAATTGCCAAAGTTTTGATCTGGACTTGGAGCTCCTCCAAATGGGTTTCCACCAAAAGCATTGGAAGATTGTTGTGATGGGAATGATGGCGCACCACCATATCCTCCACCGAATCCACCAAAGTCTTGTGATGGCTGAGAACCAAAGCTTCCACGATCAGCAGATGCAGAGCGTGGTTCTAAGAACTGCACGCTATCGCAAACAACGTCTGTTGTATAGCGAGTTGATCCATCCTGAGCTTGATAGCTACCAGTTTCAATACGTCCTTCCACTCCGATAAGAGATCCTTTACGTAAAAACTTCGCCATATTCTCAGCTTGGTTACGCCATGCAACACAGTTGATAAAATCTGCTTGGCGTTCTCCATTTTGACTAGTGAAAGTACGATTAACCGCGATGCTAAATCTCAAGTTAGCAATACCATTAGTGGTATACTTTAACTCAGGATCACGAGTTAATCGCCCTACTAAGACTACGCGATTAATCATTTATCTCACCCTCACTTAGTACTGATTGATATTATTCTTCTTCTTTAATAGCGATGTAACGGATAACATCTTCGCTGATTCCAGCTAAACGATCGAATTCGTTTTTAGCTTCGATTGAAGAGTTAACAGTTAATACTACATAGTAACCTTTAGTGAAATCTTCGATAGCATATGCTAAATCACGCATACCCCATTCTTTCATTTCAACGATTTCAGCTCCCATGTTAGTGAACATAGTGTTGAATCCTTCAATAACAGCTTTGCGTCCTTCTTCTTCTAAGTTAGGACGAACGATGTACATAATTTCGTATTTTCTCATTATAGTGCACCTCCTCTTGGTCTAGACGGCTCTTACCGAGCAAGGAGTAATCTTCAATTACTCACAGTCATATATTATAGCACAGTGTGTCGTACTATGGCAAGTCAAAAAAAACTAGACTCACCATTTCACAAATAAAAATAAGCACGTTTAAAACGTGCCTATTTGTTAAAATCATCACCTAATTCTAGTTGCAATTATACAATGTACTAGATGATGATTCAAATTTATTATAGTTATATAACTTAAACCTTATTCAATCATTATAAAATTTAACCACGTGCTAATTTCGTACGTAACTTAGTAGAAATAGTTTCAACAATTAAAACTAAAATAATAATCCCAAGTAAAATAGCTCCTGCTTTTGACCAGTTAAAATCGTTCATCGCAAAAATTAATGGTGCACTAATTCCACCTGCCCCAACTAATCCTAAAGTAGAAGCATCCTTAATATTGATTTCAAAACGATAGATAACCGTTGAAGCGAAATCAGTAAATAACTGAGGTAAAATGCCATAACGAATTTTCTCAAAAGTATTGCATCCTGCGGCATCTAATGATTCTAATATTCGCTTATCTAAATCTTCAATCGCCTCAATATATAACTTTGAAATCATACCAATCGAAACAACAGATACGGTTAAAACACCAGCGAAAGCTCCTGGTCCTGTTACACGAAGAAACATTAACCCATAAACAAAGGCTGGGAATGTACGAATTGCAGCAATAAAAGTAAGAGCAATAAAATTAACCCATTTTGGTGCAATATTACGAGCTGCTAAGAACGCTAATGGTAAAGCTAAAATGGCTCCAATAATTGTTCCGACAAAAGCGATGACGATAGTTTCTAGTAATAAGGCCGGTACTCCTAATTTAAAATCAAATAAGAAATCAACATCAGGCTGAAATAATGAGCTCACAATATTAGACATGATTGTAAATCCATTTTCTTTAATCCCTGTAAAAGTTATCGTCCCCATCGCCCATGCAATGATAACGAAAATAAAAGCGATGGTTAGGGATTTATGAATCCATCGATTTGGTTCTTTTCTTAATTGTTGATCAATAGTTAATTGCATATTACCCCAACCTTTCTCGGATATAACGACTAATATTTTCAATCACGATAATAGTCACAAATAACAATAATAATATCATTCCAACTTGATCATATTGACGCCATCCTAATTTTTCTTTTAATAATAATCCAATCCCACCTGCCCCAACATATCCTAAAATAGTGGCAGCACGAACATTAATTTCTAACGTATATAAGCACATTGAGAAATAGTTAGGTAAGATTTGAGGTGTAATAGCAGATTGAAAAGCTTCTAATTTTGTAGCTCCAACAGCTTCCATTGCCTCAAATGGTCCCATATCGATTGTCTCAATTTTTTCATATAACATTTTAACGACAATACCAAATGTAAAAATAGAAATTGCAACGGTTCCAGCAAATGTTCCTAACCCAAACACATAAGTTGCAAATAAAGCAATAATTAAGGTCGGAATCGTACGAACAATACTTAGGATAAATCGCATAATCCATAATGAGCATTTTGATTTATTAATATTTGAAGAAGATAAAATAGCAACTGGGAATGCTAATAAACTACCAATAATTGAACCTAAAATAGACATCTTAATCGTTTCCACTAATGGGGGAATAATTTGATCAATAATTGACCAATCTGGGGATAGCATATCTTTTAAGATAATAAAGAATTGATTTCCACGTCTCATTAAGGCATTAAAATCAAATCCTGTAATCGTAGCAGCCCCCCATAATGCAAGTGCTAATCCAATTAAAATAAAGGGTGCGACTGAACGAGGTGGCTGAATCTCTTTCCCGTTATCTAACGTAATTTTTTTGGGTTGAAATAAATCTCTCATTCGCTTCATTCTTAAGCCTCCATTAATTCATCAGCTGCTAATTCGCGACCATAGATTTGTTTTAAGATTTCACTATCTACCATATTTGACGGACCATCATAGACAATTTCTCCTGCTTTGATTCCAATGACACGAGTTGCATATTTTAAAGCTAAATCAACATGGTGAATGTTAATTAAGACTGAAATCTTCATTTCTTCATTAATACGTTTAAAATCATCCATAACTTGAGTTGCAGTAATTGGATCTAATGCCGCTACAGGCTCATCTGCTAAAATAATTTCTGGTTTTTGGGCAAGTGTACGAGCTAACGCAACACGTTGTTGTTGCCCTCCTGATAATTGATCTGCACGAACATAGGCCTTATCTAAAATTCCTACTTTATCTAATGCCTCTAACGCAATCACTTTATCCTCTTTTGAAAAGACACCAATCATTGATTTATAAAATGGCATATCAGGAACACGTGATGTTAAAACATTATTGATAACTGTTGTACGAGTTACTAAGTTAAATGATTGGAAAACCATTCCGATATGACGACGGAATTTACGTAATGATTTTCCTTTTAAATCATTAACATTTTCACCATTTACAATTAATTCTCCGTCTGTAATATCATGCATACGATTAATCGTACGTAATAACGTTGACTTTCCCGCTCCAGATAATCCAATAATTGCAACAAATTCACCCTGTTCAATCTCTAAATTAATATTTTTTAACGCATGAAATCCATTTGGATAAACTTTATTTACATTATTAAACTTAATCATCGACTTCTTTCTCCTTATCTTCTACATGAAAGAAATGAGCCCAATTAGGACTCATTTCTAATAGATTGATTATTTATTTGATTGAACTAATTCGTTTGCTTTACGAGCACCATCATAATCTTCAGACGTTCCAATTTGGTATCCTTTGTGGCTATAGATTGAAATAATTTCTTTACCTACTTCAGTATTTCCAATGTTGATAAATGCCTGTTGGATGGCTGCTTTTAATTCAGGTGTCATCACTGGATCTTTAGTTACTGAAATCGTATCATTATAAATTCCTTCTGTTACCCCAATAACATTTGTTTCTTCCCAGATTGACGATTCACGACCAAAGTCATTTACCCATTGATTTTCAAAATCAAGACGAGCATCTGCATAAGTAACCATAATATCGATTTGACCATTAGCTAATTGTGATAGAGCTGTTCCATATCCGTCTAAAGCTACTTTATTTGGTAAATCTGATATTGAGATGCCATAGTTATCTTGTAACCATAAAGATGGGTAAATATATCCTGCTGATGAAGAATTACTTCCTTGCACTCCCCAAACTGCTGATTCTAAATCTTCTTTTGTTAATGTTTCACCATTATTAATCTTAGCCGCTAATTCTTGACCTTTTGCAGATGGTCCAGCAATAATTAACGCACGATAATAGGTAACTTGGTCTTCTGTATTTGCAGTTGGTGCTGTATTCCAATCTACCGGATTTTCAGAATCATGATTTAATCCAAAACGTGTTGCTGTTAAGGCAACATCTACATCATTATCATATAGTACGTAAGTTCCACCAGGAATAAATCCAACTTGAGCTGTACCTGAAGCTAATGCTTCTCCAACAGCCTCGAAACTTGTTCCAACTGTAATTTTAATATCTTCAAATTCAAATCCTTGAGCTGCTAACTCTTCTTTTAATAATCCCTCTAAAGGTTCTGTTGCTTTCTCAATTTCCTCTGCATTACGTGATGGAACGAAATATACCACTAACTCGTTTAAGTCTGCCGAACTTGATCCACACCCAGCTAATGTTAAAAATGCAATCATCATAACCGAGAAAAAATTCAATAATTTCTTCATTTTGGTAGTACTCCTTTCACTTTTTAAATACCTATCTAAAATATCTAAAAAATAATATCATTTTTTCGACTTTTTTCTACAATTATTGTTAATACGATTTAAAATCATACAAAATTCCCACAGACTTCAACTGAGTATAAAAAAAAGAATTAAGTAAAGTTTACTTAATTCTTCTAAAATAATTGATTTAACTAAACATTGAAACGGAATAACATAACATCCCCATCTTGTACGATGTACGATTTTCCTTCTAAACGGTAACGTCCTGCTTCACGTGCCGCTAACTCAGAACCATATTTTACTAAATCATCAAATGAAACAGTTTCGGCACGAATGAATCCGCGTTCGAAATCACTGTGGATAATTCCAGCACATTGTGGAGCTGTCATTCCTTTAATGAATGTCCAAGCACGAACTTCTTGCACTCCAGCTGTAAAGTAAGTCGCTAATCCTAATAAATCATAAGCTTCGCGAATTAATTGATCTAATCCACTTTCTTTGATTCCTAACTCTTCTAAAAATGCTGCTTTTTCTTCTTCCTCTAATTGAGAAATTTCTTCTTCGATACGAGCACAAACTTTAATTACTTTTGCCCCTTCACGGTCAGCATATTCAACTAAAGCTTTAACATATTCGTTATCTTCACCAGCCATTAAATCATCTTCACCAACATTAGCAACATATAAAATTGGTTTTAAAGTTAATAATTGTAAATGTTTGATAGCTGCTTTATCGTCATCTGATAAATCCATTGCACGTGCAGGTAATTCTTGATCGAATCCTTCTTTTACTTTTTCAAGTACTGCAACTTCAGCTTTTGCATCTTTATCTCCAGATTTAGCTTGTTTTGCTAAACGAGTTAAACGACGATCAACTTGCTCCATATCAGCTAAGATTAACTCTAAGTTAATAACTTCAACGTCACGAACTGGATCTACTGAACCTTCTACGTGAATGATATTTCCATCTTCAAAACAACGAACCACTTGAGTGATTGCATCTACTTCACGGATATTGGCTAAGAATTTATTTCCTAATCCTTCTCCATTACTTGCCCCACGTACTAATCCCGCGATATCTGTAAATTCGAAAGTTGTTGGAACTGTCTTCTTAGGACTAACTAATTCCGTTAATTTATTTAAACGTTCATCCGGAACCTCAACAACCCCAACATTTGGGTCAATTGTTGCGAACGGATAGTTTGCTGCTTCAATTCCAGCTTGAGTAATTGCATTGAATAAAGTTGATTTCCCGACGTTTGGTAAACCAACAATTCCAGCCGTTAATGCCAATGTCTTCACGTCCTTTTTATCTAACTGTATAATATCTTTTTTATTTTACACTATTTTAGTCCTTTTAGCAAAATCAACTCGAGATAATCACAAAGATATCGACTAAAAATGCGCATCCTAACTTACATTAAGTTGGAATTTTTTTATTTCATTCCTCATATAATGAGAAAATAAATCGTTATTTGACATCACCTTGAAAGGATGTGGATTCATGACTCAAATTAATTTTTCAGTAAAAGGATTAATCATTAAAGACCATCATTTTTTAGCTTTACACAAAAGCAATGCCAAAAATAACTTCTTAGACTTACCTGGTGGAAAAACACATATGAAAGAAAGTGCTGAGCAAGCATTACTTCGAGAAATCGAGGAAGAGACTAACCTTATTGTCTCACCCAAAAAAGTATTAAGCACCTGGCAGTTCGTTAATGATGATTACCTCATTATGGGCGTTTTATATCTATGCGATTTAGTTGGGGGTGATCTAGTTCTTTCAAGTGAACATAACTACTACGAATGGTTACCACTTAATCTAGACTCAGCTACACGACTAAATCCTTCATTATCTGACGCAATTTGTCAGTTAGATTTCAAAGCACTTTGAGGTCTATTTTTCATCTTTTCGCATATGCTATAAATGTATTGGTTTTTCCTTTACACTCTTTCAAAAATTTTAACACTTATCCATTAAAAGATAGCCCAGGCAAAATGACCTGGGCTTTTACTATACCTTTGTTAACCACATTTTCACTTCTTCATTCCATATTGATAAAGGAATCTCTTGATAATTTAAGATTTCAAACAGTGAAAATTCTAATTCTTGTTCTTCAATCTGACGCTCAATGATTTGTTTAAACTGACATCTTAACATAATCTGTGGATGAGTTAACAATGGGATTTCAACTTCATTAAACCCGTGCTTTCCTTTAACTAAGAGATAATGATAATTAAAATTTTCAATATTCAAGTGATCATTTTGTGTGCTCACCACCTCTAAATTCAAATGAACTCGAGGCAATGTTCTTGAAAACTGACGATTTTTTTGACGTCGAAATCTAATATTTCGTTCAATATCATTATAGATACTTTTATCCACAATTTCGCTCGGTAAATGCGGGACACGATCATATAAAATCTTAATTAATTCCTGATAATTTTCTTCAGATATTTCATTTACTTCAAAAACATACCGATAGGTGTCATCTGAATCCACACGAATTAATTTCCCTTTAAATGAAGCCTGATAGTCTTCTCGAGTTAAACTAATCGGATAAATCTGATCACTTGGAATCAAGTATGGAAAATCTGATTGTACAGCAATTCCTTTTTCTGAAATATCATAGGTTTTTAACGATTTTAATTCATGTTCCACTTCAATAGTTACATCCGTCTCAATTTTAAATCGATCGCTCATCCGATAGACAGGGCGACCTAAAACAAAGAATAATGCCATTAATAATCCATAACTATTTGTCGCTAACCAAAATAAAGCAATGACGTACTCACTTCCATCGCCTAAAAACAAATGATAAAATGAACGGATCATTCCAATGAATGTCAATGCTAGTAAAATAAAATGAGGAATAGCCAGCTTTAAAATATCAGAATTTTTATGAACGACTTGTTTATCCTTACGTGTAACTTCAAATTTTTTCATACTTAAACCGATTGACTCTAATAAAACAGCTGGAATTAAAGAGGGCATCATAATAATTTCATAAACATTCGTCCACTTAATACTTCGAACATTTCCCGAAAAGCGACGAAGTGTCATTCTAATCATGACATACATTGGCAACCAAAAAACAATGACTTGAATTAAGTTTGCTTTGACAACGACCACATTAAAGACTGTAAACATAATCGGTGCCAACAAATAAATGATTCGCTTTAAACAGTTATACCAATAAAAAATCGCATTTGTATAGTTGATTCGTTGTTTCCATGTTAGTCCTTTTAAAAGTAATGGACAGTAACGACGAAATGTTTGAATACATCCACGGGCCTAACGATTACGTTGTTTCAAAATCCCCTCTAAATCATGTGGTGATAATCCAGATGCTTGAATGGAATCTACCGCATATGAAAGATATCCTTTACTTTGAATCAACATCCCCGTGGCAATATCTTCGGTGATAATTCCTGTGACGAATCCCCCTATTTCATTTAAGGCCTCTCTTGATAAAATGGTGTTACTTCCACCATAAATAACAGAGTTACTTTCATTTTTTCCAAGTTGAATATCTCGATAAAAATAATCCTGTTCATTCAGAATCCGATCTTCAGAGAATAAATAATACTGGAAAATGTCTAGGTTATAAAACACCTGCGGAAGCTGAATAAATCCAAGCTTTTGGCTTAAATTCTTTTCTTCAATCCCTCTTTCACGTTCTAACTGACGTTTTTGCTCATTTTCAATGAAAAATGGAATACTCTCAAGTAAAAAATGCTTCATCGGTATCATATCTGCATCTAGTGTCACCACATAAGGGGATGTTGTAAGGCTTAATGCATGATTTAAATTCCCTGCCTTTGCGTGTTCATTATCCACTCTACTTATATAATGTACACCTAAATGCTTGGCTAACTGTTTAACACTCGGGCGATGTCCATCATCTAGTATATAAATATGAACCTTTGATAAATCCGGATACGCTATATTCTTACATCCTATAATGGTTTTATATAACAGTTCCTCGGGTTCATTATATGTAGCAATATAAACATCAACATGTGGATAAAGCTCTTTATCTACCACTTCCGGTTTTACGGGCACAATCAGTTTAGTTACATTTAAGAAATGAATAAAAAATTCACTCATCCCTAGTAACTCAACAATTAACAAAATAAGTCCGCAACTAATAGAAAACCATCCGTATCCAATCGGAATCGTAAAAAAAATTCGCCAAATAAAGTACACTGTTGAAAATAAAACATAAAATAACAGCCACTTTCGATGGCTTCTTATTTTTTTTGTTTCCATCGTTACTCTCCTTTCGAAAAGTTAAAAAATTCAGGAACTAAATTTGAAGGACTGACTGAAACTAAAACAATATCTGGCTGATACATCGGAACTAATTCATATAGTGAGCAACCTTCATAATAACGTAAGTCAATGAGTTTCATTTCACCAACCGTTGTAGATAAAAAAGCAGCCAATGGTAACATAAAGGAATCTTTAATCATTAAAATTTTAGGACCATTCTCATATAAATTATTTTTAATCCTTACTTCTCCATAATTTCCACCTAAATAAACCATATAACGGTCGGCCTCTATTCCTAGACCCTCAGATAACCAATAGGTTTGAAGAACGGTTTCATCAAATGTACCTGTTACCATATTCCCATCCCAAGTATAAGTTAAATTCGTTTCAAACATTGGCTTAATGACTATAAAATCATCCATTCCTGCATAACCATAACCGATTCGTTTTCCTAAAGAACCCAGAAATGATTGAGGATAACTAATCTGTTCATACTGATTTAAGTCCGTATAACCTTCATCTAACTCCAAACCATATCGCTCATTCAAAAATGAGACAACCTGTGTAAATCCCCAAAAGGCAGTCCTTGGTGTCCAGTGGTGATCAGTATCAAAAAATAAATCAGACGGTTCGATCCCACTTTGTAAAATACCCTCTCGTAAATCGAGATAATCAATCTTATCTTCAGACAACTTTCTTAAAAATTCATCTGCTCCCTCATTTGCATAGTTATAAGGTAATCCTTTACTAAAGGTCGTATAACCCTTAATAACTTTATCCGGTGGCATAATAAATGCTACATCCACAGCATACAAATCCAGATAATTTTTAAAATTTTTCATTTCTTGATTAATCTCACTCATATCATTAGGTCCTTTTGAAAAATAGGAAAAATGTAATTTTCCCTGTTCATCTCGGATCACATCAAAATTATCTACCTCATTTTTTCCCATCCATTTTTGAATCACTCCATAAAAATCTACAAACTGAATCTTCCCAATAAAATTCTCATTAAAGTAAGTTTCAAGTTGTGTAGGATTATCGAGTTCAACCTCCTTCGGTGTCTGAATCAGATGAAAGATATTGAGTGCACTCATCCCTAAAATTGAAACCATCAATACACTAGTCGTCACTGACTTTACCTTCATCCTATTCACCTCCTAAAAATTAAAATAAATAAATGGATTATACGTTCCCTTAACTAAATAAGTAACACTAATCATGAACAATAACCACATTGCAATGGGAGAGATCCACTTCATTCCCTTAATAGGTTTTAGTGGAACCGCAAAAATTAATCCCGCCATTAAAAAAGCCCATACTCTTTTAGATACATTAAATCCTGTGAAATCAAGAAGTGAGATTTTAATGGATTAAGCATGGAACCAAAGTATGAAAAAGCGTCGGTCATACTATTCGATCGAAATAAAACCCACCCAAACAATACGACCAATAGCGTATAAACTCTTGGCCAAACTCGACCTTTTTTTCGCATCCACTTCGTGAAAGGAAATAGCTTCTCAATTAAAATAAAAATAAAAAACCAAAGTCCCCATACAATAAAGGTCTCCTTTGCTCCATGCCAAATACCAGTTAATAACCAAACCACAAATAAATTACGAATCAATATATCCGGGTTACTAACACGGGAACCTCCGAGTGGGAAATAGACATAATCTCTAAACCATTGACCGAGGGAGATATGCCAACGACGCCAAAATTCAGAAACAGATTGTGCGATATATGGAAAGTTAAAGTTCTCATCAAAATGAAAGCCAAGCATCAACCCGAGTCCAATTGCCATATCCGAATAACCACTAAAGTCATAGTAAATCTGAAGTCCATAAGCTATAGCACCTACCCATGCAAACACCAATGACAATCCATCATTAACCTGTAAAAACGCACGATCGGCCACAATTGCAATCGTATTAGATAACAATACTTTTTTTGCTAATCCAATCACAAATCGGTTCATTCCCGTACTGAAATCATTCCAATTTTCTCGACGATTTTCGATTTCCCAAGCAATGGTATTATAACGAACAATAGGTCCTGCTATGAGCTGTGGAAAGAATGAAATATACAACCCAACATTTAAAATATTATGCTGGGCCTTAGCATTTTTCCGATAAATATCCACAACATAAGAAATACTTTGAAACGTAAAAAATGAAATTCCAATCGGTAATAAAAAATCAGGAATCGGTAACTGATAATTTCCTTGCGTATTAATGAACATCATCGTTGGTCCTAAGTACTTAAAGACAAATAAAATACCGATGTTATATAAAAGCATCCAAAACATGAGCCACTTACCTGCTTTAGATCCGTGCTCTACCTTCTCCGACCACAAGCCTAAAAAATAATTAACGACGATGGAAGTGATCATCAACCAAACAAAAATAGGCTCTCCAAAAGCATAGAATAAAAGACTAACAATTAATAAAAAGACATTACCAGCTCGGCGAAATGGTTTTAATAAAAAATACCCGATCCAAAAGAAGGGCAAAAATGCAAATAAAAAGATTGTAGATGAGAATAACATCATTCAAAACCTCGCTTTACCTAACTACCCTTTACAAGTAGTATGTGATAAAAAGACTTTATTAAAGATTGGCAGTCCATCTATTTGGGTAAAACATTCACCAAACTATTTCATCCATTAAAAAGACATTCTTTCATTAAAAAGAATGTCTTTTTCTAGATTTTGAAAATAAAATAATGCCTATAAAACCAATTAGGCTACAAATACTCACAACCAAAGTGACCTTTTGTAGGATCGTTCCTTCGTATGAAACCACAATCATCCCTTCGCCTACAATATCTCGAACAATGACACGAACGACTCCATTGTCTCCACTCCCAACCTCTAAAGATTCGTCATTCAATTTCGCCCCATATCCTTTGTAATAAAGTAATGGGACCTTAATCTCTAAATCAGGCTGTGTTTGTCCACTAAATTTAATCGTAATCGTCGTCCCCACTTGATTCGCAACATAATCAATATCCTGATTAACAAAGTACTGATTCTCACGTTCGATCATCAAATCATTATCTGTCTCAAGAGGAATATACTCCCCATTTCCAACCGTATAATGGCGATCTGTAATCGAATTTGATGAGGTATCGGTTCTCGCTAAAGGATCCACTAGAATTGGATCATAATAATTAATCGTTTCATACTCAGCTTGAACCCCAAGCCACACACTCCACGCTACAATAATGATACCTAGAATCTTTCCAATTTGACTTGATAACGAGTAAAACAAGGCAAAAGCCAACGTTAAAAAAGACGTCGCAATCATTAATAATCGCCATGGAAACTGAAGACGAGCAAAAATCGGGATATATTTCAAAACAAAATGCCACGGAAACAAATGACTTGTCATGATTAATACCATAAAACTAATGATAACTCCTATCCAGGCTACATTTTTTTGCCTTTGAGTGGCTTCTTGACGTTGTGCTAACATGCCGAGTAAGACAATCCCAATAATAGAAATCCCTACTCCACCTGGAAACCAATCATCAGGAGATCCACTAATCGAATACGTTAAAAACACATCCTTTAATGAAAATAACCAATTCAAATCATAATTTGAGTTGTCAGATACCCTAAATTTTTGATTCATTAACAGCTCAAACATTGGAAACAAACAATAACTAACCAATAAGATGGACATCATAGTCGCTTTAATCAAGCTCCATAATCGCTTTCGATGTCTAAATAATTTAATAATCGAGAATAAACAAATCGCCACCATAACTTCACACCACATCGAACCACTCAGTAAATGCGATAAAAAAACACCACTAAATCCAATAGTTAGCTCATACCATTTTCTCTCATCATCAAAAAAGATATAGTAAATTCCAAGAAGGATAAACGGAATAAACATAAACGCTAAAACTTCACCGAGTGCAGCTCGTGTCCACACATCCACAATGCGATATAAAGACACGGTATAAAGCAGCATTCCAAGTCGTGATGCCCACTCGTGATGCGTGATTTTAATTAAAGCACGATATATAAATATGGCAGTCAGTGCAGTATAAACTAAAATCATGATTTTATAAGCTAAAATAACATCAACACCGACTAAACACAATAAAGCAGCGGGATATAAAAACAAATCGGGATACATGATTCCATTTGCATAACCATAACCATAAAAGTAATCTGGATAAATTCGCACCGGAAATTCACCAAATTGTAATCCTTTTGAGATAGCTTCGATTCGTGATAAATGAAAAATTAAATCATGCCCGCCGGGAATCGTTTCGTTAAGTAATCCAAAACAACTTAAACAAATGGCGAGCAATAAAAAAATCCACAAACCTATATTGAATTTCTTCATGAAAAAACAAGCCTCCTAAAAAAACAGTCCTCCTTATATTTCCACTTTTTGAATATTATATACGGAAAAAGGAAAGTCTTTCGACTTCCCTTCTCTAATAATAAAATAAAGAGATCTCCCTTAGGAGACCCCTTTGATTTATATTTTTTTAAGTTTGGAACGGCCTACAATTACAATAAAAGCAATGAAACTAATAATACTAATACCAAGCGTTATATGTTGTAATGTTGTTCCTTCGTAGGAAACCACAACTATTCCATTTCCTACAACCTCTGGAATAACAAAACTAACAGCTCCATTGCTACCTGATATCACTTCAAGTGATCGACCCTCTAGTTTAGCACCATAACCCTTGTAATAAAGTAGCGGCACTTCAACTTGTAAGTCTGGTTGAGTCTGACCTTCGAATTCAATGGTGATCGTTGTCCCCTCTTGTTTTGTTTTGTATTCAATTTCTTGATTTACACGATATCGATTTTCAAGTCCATACATATTGATAATATTAGTTTTTAAAGGGACATATTCAGAATTTCCGACCGGATAATCACGATCATTAACTGCATACTCTGATATCTCCTCGCGAACTAAAAGACTTGAATCTACTTTCGTCATATATCTCAACGTTTCAATTTGCGCTTCTACCCCAACTATGACACTAAGGATTACCGTTAAGATCCCTAACACTTTAGCATAGCTCTTTGAATATGAATAAAAAATAGCAAAAGCTAAAACTAATAATGACGTTGCTATCATTAATAATCGCCACACAAACTGGAGACTTTCAAAGACTTTAGCATACTTTAAAACTTCATACCATGGGAAAATATCACTCATCATCACTAATACAGCAAGACTAATGATGACACTTCCCCAGGCAACAACTGATAATTTTTTGGGAATTTCTTGAATCTGTGCTGCCAAACCTATCACAATAATCCCCATTACTGAAAATCCAATTCCACCAGGAAACCACTCATTAGGATGACCTTCAATTTTTGAATCTAAAAAAATAGCCTTTAATGGTAAAACAGAATCACCTAAATAATACGCAATATCTTCAGACATTTTAAGTTTTTGGTCCATTAACTGTTCAAACATTGGAAATAGGAAAAAACTAACTAACAAAATCGTCATTCCTGTTGCTTTAATTAAATTCCATAATCGTCTAGGTTCTTTAATCATCTTTGGAATAAACACAATACAAATCACAACCATAACAGATGACCACATAGCTCCGCTCAGTAAATGAGATAAAAAAATTCCTGTAAATCCAATCGTTAACTCATACCATTGTCGGTCATCATCAAAAAAGATATAGTAAATTCCTAATAAAACAAATGGAATAAACATAAACGCTAGCACTTCTCCCAGTGCTGCTCTTGTCCAAACATCAACAACTCGGTATAACGATACCGTATAAAGAAGCATCCCAAGTCTTGATGCCCACTCCTGACGGGTAATCTTTATTAGCGTACGATACATAAAAATAGCAGTCAAAATTGTACACACTAAAATCAAGCCTTTATATGCCCAAATGACACCTATCCCTGTTAAACAAAGAAAGGCAGCGGGATATAAAAATAAATCGGGATACATAAGACCATTTGCATATCCGTACCCTTTAAAATAATGTGGATAAATTCGAACCGGTAACTCTCCAAATCGGATCCCTTCAGATAACGATTCAATTCTCGCTAAATGAAACGATAAATCATGTCCCTTTGGCAAGTCATTCATAAATAATCCAAAGCAACTCAATCCAACAGCTGCAACTAAAAATACTAATAACCCTACATTCAATCTTTTTGTTAGAAAATTCATTCTCTAAACCTCCTGCTATAAAACAAAAACCTATTTTATCCAATTCAAAAAAGAAAGTCAAATGACTTTCCTTTTCTAAAATAAATTAAAATACCAATCTAATAACGACTGCCCATAAAACAAACAAATATACGAGGCCATTGCAATAAATGGCCCGAACCCAATGACTTTTGCTTTATCTTTCATAAATAATAAAATATAAATTAAAGCAATAACTGACGCGATAAAAATAGATAAAAAGGTTGGTGCTATCCCAAGAACAAAACCAACGACAGCATAAAGTTTGATGTCTCCACCACCTAGTGCCTCTTTCTTAAATAAAAGTTGTCCGAGTAATCCAATGACGTAAAGTGTCAAAAAACCAACGACTGCACTTACTAAAGCAATCATCAAGTCGAGTTGTGGATAAAGCACATATAAAAAAACGATGATAGCTCCCCAAAACAGCAACACCTTATCAAGAATCAATTGATAATAAATGTCTGACACGGTGATGATGATTAGCATTGAGAGAAAGGCCCACGCAACAAAAATATGTCCTGTTTCAAATCCTTCAAAACCATAAAACCAAACCGGGAACACAAATAGAAGTCCCGCTACGATTTCTGATAATAAATAAATCGGCTTAATGTGCATTTTACATTCACGACATTTTCCACCCTGAATGATATATGAGAGAATCGGGATTAATTCAATAGCTGTCAGTTGATGTCCACACCCCGGACATCTCGAACGGTCGCTCACCCAGTTTTCTCCGATTGGCATCCGGTAACCCACGACGTGGTAAAAGGACCCAAGAGCAGCTCCCAAAAATAAAAGTAATAAGTAAAACAAACGAAAACCTCCTTTCATCATACTATACGCTATTTCTCTACCACTTCTTTTTATTCTAAATATGCTTTTGCATCTTCCATTCCAATGACCCCATACATCATCTGTTCTTTAATTGCCATTTCCATTGTTTGCATCCCCATCTCTTTACTCGTTTGGATGACACTTGGAATTTGATAAACTTTTTCTTGACGGATTAAATTTGCGATAGCAGGAGTATTGACCATAATCTCACACACAGCTTTACGACCATCACTATCTTGACGCTTAAATAGACGCTGCGCTACTACCCCAACTAGACTTCCAGCTAACTGCATACGAATTTGAGTTTGCTTCTCTGCTGGGAAAACATCAATAATACGTTCAATCGTTGAAGCGGCTGATGAAGTATGTAGCGTTCCAATCACTAAATGGCCTGTTTCAGCTGCTGTTAAAGCAATTTGTATAGTTTCTAAATCGCGCATCTCCCCTACTAAAATAATATCTGGATCCTGGCGAAGGGCAACACGTAATGCAGAATTAAAATCCTTCACATCTGATCCAATTTCCCTTTGATTAATCACACATTTATTATGTTTATGCTGAAACTCAATCGGATCTTCAAGCGTAATAATATGCTTATGGGCGTTTTGATTCACATAATTAATCATGGCAGCTAACGTGGTTGATTTACCTGAACCTGTAGGACCAGTTACTAACACAAGCCCGCGTGGTTTATCCATAAAAGCTTTTAAAATAGGAGGTAACTCAAGTTCTTCAAATGTAGGAATTTTATTTGGAATCGGTCGAATAGCCAGTGCCATTTGGCCACGTTGATAATAAGCATTTACACGAAAACGTGAAACCCCCGGAATACTATGAGAAAAATCTAGCTGATAATTTTCTTGAAAGCTTTCAAAATGATCTTGCGGAATAATTTCATGTACTAATGCTGTCACAATTGACGGTGCTAAGACGTCATCATTTAAGGGGCGTAATTCTCCCCTTAAACGAATCATCACTGGTACCCCTACTGTAATATGAATATCTGAGGCTTTAAGCGTAATCGCCTCCGTTAAAATCTCATTAATTGATTGCATATACTTTCTCCCTTAATTACTAAATATAAAACTATTTGAATTGTATTTTTGTAATAAAAAGCTACACATATTGTGTAGCTTTTTATTAGAATAAATTTGGAAGATTAGAAATTCCATTCTCATCTACTTGTTTAATTGTTTTAATTTCAACAGCTTGACTTTGAGCCCCTACTGATAAATTATTTATAAATATATGATCTTTCATATCTGGAGTTAGTGCCTGATATAAAATCAAGACTTTTGAGTTTGTTGGAACTTTTGTTGCTAAAGTAAAACGAATCTTATCCATTTTGTTTTGTGAAGACAAGTGAATTCCAACCCCATCGACTAAAGACAGTTTAATTCCACCCTCTTCTTCAACGACCTGATAAACTTTAATATCTTTTAGTGCAATATTAAAGTCTGAATCTACGTCTAAAATTACTTCTTGTAATGGAGATTTATAGGTGAAAATTCCAGCAAAATTAACATTCGTCTGTCCTACAAACGTCTGTATTGATTCTCCTAAAGACTCAATAATATCAACAGCTGTTTTATCTGAATTTACCCCTCCATATAGTCCATGAAGTATATCCGTTTGTGGTTCAAAAAATTCATAATTGGCTTCAAAGATATTATTGTCATAATTAATATCAAACGTAACACCTTGAGTTAAATCAACTATCTGCAAGCTATCGCCATTCTTTTGAATCACATCAAAATCTTGTAAGGCTTCTGGAACATTTACTGTTAGTGTATACGTTCCTGTTGGAACATTATCTAAAATAAATTCACCTGCACTATTTGGAGTGATACTATATTCCATTCCACCTTGACTACGCACATTAATCATGGTCTGCTGTAGAACGCTATTAAACTCCTCTGAAATTAATTTAATGCGAATTTGCCCTTTTTTAATAGATAAATCTAGTGACTGTGTTCCTTCAATTGGTTGACTACAAGTATTAATACAATAGCGGCTATCTCCACTAATTGTTACGCGAGTTGGATCAGTAACTAAAAACTGATTACTCGACCCAATTTTTAAATGATAACTAGCAGACATTGAAGGTGAAGTTAAGCTACCTATATTTTGAGTCAAATTTCCATTAAGCATTAAATAGGTTGGGAGTGATTTTAATGTATAACTTAAGTCTATATAGTTCTCTTGATAAGATTGTTCTTTTTCAAAAGTTGCTAATAACTCTACAACATCACCCACTAAGAATTTAGTAGTTTCATTAGCGGTAGATAAACTAACATTTAATAAATCACTGTCAACAAGATCTAGTGTTCTGAGAACCTCTTCTGATTTTGCTCCTCGATCATCGATAGCATAAACCTTCACCTGTAATTGGGTGTAATTACTATCTGCTATCTTCCCATAACCTGAAAGAGTATTTTTATCTAATGTTACTTTAAAGCTTTCATTATCTTTTCTATCTTCAAATAGTAACTCATCACCCAAAGAAATATCACATTTGTTATTTCTACACGCTTTCACCTCAACGGTAACATTCATTAAATCTAAATCGATATCACGTGGAATAACATTAAATTCAATTTTACTCTGAGCTCTTGCAATCTGTTGATTATTTTCTAGATTCTGCACTTCAACAGTTGGACGATGATTCGCCCCTCGTTCAGCTTTAATAATCGTATTAATAAATAGTTTTAATTCTGAATCAGGATAGTGAATATATTCTCGGGTTTGTTCGCCTGTTCCCGAGAACGTAATATTACCTTTTGAATAAGTATAATAATTATTTCTAACATCATATGGATTAACTTGGGTTGCCATTAAGTTTCCACTACCACTTCCTTGATTTCCAGTTGTTCTATTTGTCCACATCGTATACCAAGGAATAACCTCTTCATCTTCAAGATTCAATTGATAGTATTGACTATGTGTTCTTCTTATTTCTAAAAGTTGATCGATACACATAAGTCGTTTTAAAATCAATCAAACCAATCAAAATCATTAAAACTGTAAAAAATAAATATTTATAAAAGTCTAACTGTAAACCATATTTTTGATAAAGAGAAATTCCTATACTTCCTATTAATGCAGAAAGTAATAAACTATCTATGATTTCTTTCTGATTAAAATGTATCTTCCAGCTTGCCATCGGTAGCTCTTCGATTAATCCCGTAGCTGCTATTTTTATCATTGGACCTAGGCAAAGACTCATAATTAAAATAATACTGATCATGTCTAACCGTCCTTTTCTCCTTAATTTTAAGCATAAAAAAAACGGCTCCACAAAAAAGGCAGCCGGTTTGTAGTGCACCCCAAATGTTAGACTTAAAAATCTAATGTTAGGGGTGTTTTTCTA
>OLSC01000255.1_pt1 | contig 68470 bp, 53 predicted proteins | sample 1672881 | NCBI WGS metagenome assembly OLSC01 (sample SAMEA3136733, study PRJEB25190) | human gut metagenome | biome: human gut; feature: human-associated habitat; material: faeces | place: Austria | collected 2013 | reverse complement strand
ACCTGAGATTTTTTCATCAATCTGAGAGGTTTACACAAAATTTGTTACATTACCCGCCACTGTTTTATATTATCATCTTATATTTCTGCTTGAACAATACGTCCAAAATTCATCTCATCTTTAAAAAGATCATACACATATTCGGAACTTCCCATATATAAACCTGTTTCTTTATCTTGAAGTTTTTCAAAAACTTTTGAATTATAAAATTTATTTATAGCTTCATCATATTCTATCCCTTGATCTGAAGAAAACATATCAACAATATCCTGAATTATATATTCAACCAACTGCTCCTGCTTACTCATATTAATTTCCTGCCTTTCGCAAAAGTTTTATACTTTTTTCTGCCTGCTCTTTTATATCCGTCAAATAAAAACCTCTTCCAAAATCTTTATATGGTCTGCACATCGCCAAATTTATGCTGTCAATTACAATATTGCTTTCGGGATATAATCTCATAACACGCCTCCGTTTTTTCGACACAACATCCCCAAATCTTCTATTATTGTTGCAAAGTCTAAGGTATGCCCAATTTCATAATTCTCTTTTATAAACGCAATACCTTTAAATTGAAAAAGATAACGAAATGCTTCTTATGAAAATAGGTTAAAGTCTTAAGATTCTCTAAAAATCTTGACAAATACGGCGCTTATGTCTATAGTATGTGGTAGTTATTTTAAGGTAAAGGTATTGATGAAGAGGAGTACATTATTCCAACCGCCAGAGAGAACTGCCCGGAGAATTTAAGGAAGCTTTGCAGGAGATTGAGCAAAAGATGAAGAAGATCCGGCTGAAAGGCAGTTTCGGAAAAAGGATGATGGAAGGTAGCTTCTGAACCGGATGATTGAACGATTGAAGTAGGTTATCCCGGAGTAGTTCCCGTTATAGAATGTGAGATATATATGTGTGACAGCATATATGAAATAAGGTGGTACCGCGGAGAATTCGCCCTTTACAGATGTAAAGGGCGTTTTTTGTATAGGCGACGAGCCAAAGTCCGGGCTTGCCCGAGACCTTGGCGACCGCTTACAATCCCGGAATGTGCCGTTTGGCACTTCCGGTGATTATGCTATAGAAAAATTCGATTTCCTATGGCATAGATCCCTTAGGGAGGATGCGCACGCCGCATCGAGGAAGTTCAAATGAAAAAACAATTTGGGAAGGAGAAATAAAATGAAAGATAAAATCAACAGTATTTTATCAGAAGCAAAAGGTAAGATTTCTGATGCAGTGAGCGAGGGTGAACTGCAAAATGTAAAAAGCGCGTATATCGGAAAGCAGGGTTCATTAAGTCTTTTGATGAAAGAGATCCCTACAGTGGATGTGGCGCTTCGTCCTGAGATGGGAAAACTTTTGAATCAGGCGAAAAATGAAGTGAAGGACCTGATCGATGAGAAGAGGATGGAGCTGAAGCTGAAAGCTTCGGAAGTGTCTCCTGATTTTGACTGTTCTGTTCCGGGTATCCTGCCGACAGGCGGCGGACTTCACCCGATCACGCAGATGTGTTATGACTTGAACGATACGTTCCGTTCGATGGGATTCGAGGTGTTCGAGGAAGACGAGATCACAAGTGAAATGTATGCGTTTGATAAATTGAATTTCCCGCCGAATCATCCGGCGCGTGAGAGTATGGACACATACTGGCTGGAAGGACATGACAGCGGAAGCACGAATGAGAAGCTTTGCCTTCGTCCGCATCTGACAGGCGGAAGTGTTCGCTATATGCAGACACACAAACCGCCGTATCGTTTCGTATATCCGGGTCGCGTGTACAGAAATGAGACAACGGACGCGCATCATGAGAGAGCGTTTTTCCAGTATGAGGCGCTGATCGTGGACAAAGATATTACGTTTACATCAGGTAAAGTAATGATTAAGAGTATTTTGAGCAAAGTGTTTGGAACGGACGTTCCGGTCAGAATGCGTTCCGGTTTCTTCCCGTTCGTAGAGCCGGGATTTGAGATCGACATGCAGTGTCAGGTTTGCGGCGGAAAAGGATGCAGCGTATGTAAACATGTCGGCTGGATCGAAGTTATGCCGGGCGGTTCTCCGCATCCGAACGTTCTTCGGGCAGCAGGGCTTGATCCGGATGAGTATACAGGATTTTATGTAAATATCGGTTTGGACAGACTTGTTATGATGCGCTACGGCGTGGATGACGTAAGATTGTTCCACAGCGCAGATTTAAGATTCCTGAAACAGTTTAGATAGAGGCAATTTAGATACGAGGAGAGAGACTATGAAATTATCATTATCATGGATTAGAGATTATGTAAATATTCCGGAAGATGCAGATCTGAAAAAACTGGCGTACGATCTGACAATGTCTACAGTCGAAGTGGAAGATGTGGAATATCTTGCAGAACGTTTTGAAAATATGATCGTCGGAGTGATCGAAAAGATCGAGCCGCATCCGAATGCGGACAGACTGCGAGTATGTAAAGTAAATATCGGCAGTGATGAGATCAAAGACATCGTATGCGGAGGCATTAATCTGGAAGAAGGAATGCGCGTTGCAGTATCTTGTCCGGGAGCGGTTGTCCGCTGGCACGGCGAGGGTGAGCCTGTAGTGATCAAAAATTCTAAACTTCGCGGAGTTGAGTCATTCGGTATGATCTGCGCTTCAGATGAGATCGGATTAGGCGAGCTGTTCCCGTCAGAAACAGAAGGAGAAATCCTTGATCTGTCAGCGTTTGACGTTCCGGCAGGAACTTCTTTGGCAGATGCTTTGGATATGAATGACGTGCTTCTTGAGATCGACAATAAATCAATGACAAACAGACCGGACCTTTGGGGACATTACGGAATCGCCCGCGAGATCGCGGCTCTTTATAACTTGCCGCTTGCAAAGATCGAGCCTTTCCGGGCAGACGTTCAGTCTGATTTTAAAGTCGAGATAGAAGATCCTGACAGATGTACAAGATATATCGGCGTTGAAATGTCAGGCGTGGCTGTAAAACCTGCGCCGTATAAAATGCAGAATAGAATCTGGAAAGTAGGAATGCGTCCGATCAATGCGCTTGTTGATATCACGAACTATGTAATGCTTGCAACAGGAAATCCGACACATGCATTTGACGCGGACAATATTACGGATCACATTGTTGTAAGACATGCAGGAGAAGGTGAGAAACTGCTTCTTTTAAATGATAAAGAACTTGAATTAAACGCAGATGATCTTGTAATCACAGATTCCGAAGGCGCGGTTGCTCTTGCAGGAGTTATGGGCGGAGCGAAAGATTCGATCCTGCCGAAGACGGAACGCGTGATTCTTGAAGTGGCAAACTTTGAAGCGACAGGCATCCGCCGTACGGCGCTTCGTTACGATACGCGTACAGAAGCGTCTTCCAGATATGAGAAAGCAATCGATCCTGAAAGATGCGATCAGGCGCTTGCTCTTTCAATGAAGTATTTTAAAGAGCTTTATCCTGAACTTCAGGTGACAGGATACTGCGATAATTATGTGAAAAAACTCGACAGAGCAGAGATTGACGTTAATCTGACATGGCTTGAGAAGAGACTTGGAAAACATTTGACAAACGAAGAAATCCAGGGCAAATTAGAGCAGCTTGGATTCGATGTTCAGATCGACGGAGACAACATGCATGTGACAGCGCCGACATGGCGTTCGACAGGAGATATTTCCATTAAAGACGATGTGATGGAAGAAGTTGCCAGAATGTACGGATACGATAATTTCGAGGCGACAGAGTTTACGACGACATTTACAGACTCGATCAATCAGAAAGATAAGAGTCTTGTAAGAAATATTAAAGAATATCTTGCAATACGCTGTGGAATGCAGGAAGTATACACTTATCCGTGGATGAACGATGTGTTTGTAAACGCAGTTCTGCAAAGCACGGACGGCGTTTTAAAACTTTCTACACCTCCGGCGCCGGATATGAGCTGCATTCGTTCTTCTCTTCTTCCGAACCTTTGCGAGGCGGTTGCGAAAAACGAGCGTTACTTTAATGACTTTGCCATTTTTGAAGAAGCTCAGGTATTCTTTGATAAAAATTATACAAATGCATATGACGAGACAGAATCTCTTCCTGAACAGCGCAGACATATCGGAGCGGCATTTGCAAGCAGCGTAAAGGACATCGGTATGCTTTTCAGAGAGGCAAAAGGAGTTCTTGAGTATATGCCGAGATATACGCATATGGAAGCGTATGAGTTTAAAAAAGAAGAAAAGCCGGTATGGGCTGACAATGTTGTGTGGCTGAATATTTACCTTGATGGCGAGAAAATCGGCGATATGGGTCTTGTAGCGAAAAAAGTTTCTATGGAATGCGGCATTAAGAATCTTTCTGTGATTCTTTTTGAAATGGATGCTTCAAAACTGAAACCGCTGAAATCAAGAACGAATAAATTCGAGCATCTTGCAGAGTATCCTGAGACAGACTATGACATTTCCATGCTTTTTGATTCCGATGCAGTATGGAATGACATTTATGATGCCGTTATGGGTAAAAAGAAAGCAAGCGCCCTTTTAAAAGACGCATCGTTTGTAGATGAATACAGAGGAAAACAGATTCCGCAGGGCAAAAAATCCGTAACGATCAGACTGACGATCGGATCTGATGAGAAAACGCTGACATCACAGGAGATCGAAAGCGTCGCCGAACAGGTTATGAAAAAACTCGGAAAGAAAATGGGCGCAGAGCTTAGAACACAATAAAACAAGGCTTGCTTCTTAGAAATAACAGGAGATAAACCGAATATGAAAACAAGTGATTTTTATTATGATCTTCCGGAGGAGTTGATCGCGCAGGATCCGCTTGAAGACCGTTCCTCTTCCAGACTTATGACAGTGGACAAAGAAACCGGTAAGATCGGACATCATGTATTCAGTGAGATTATCGATTATTTGAATGAAGGCGATTGTCTCGTGATAAATGATACAAAGGTAATCCCTGCCAGATTGATCGGAGCAAAAGAAGAAACCGGAGCGAAGATCGAAGTGCTTCTTCTGAAAAGAGGAGCGGATGATGTGTGGGAAACGCTCGTGAAACCCGGTCGTAAGGCAAAACCGGGAACGCGGATTAGTTTCGGAGACGGGCTGCTCGTAGGAGAAGTTGTCGATATCGTGGACGAAGGAAACAGACTGATCCATTTTGAATACGAAGGTATCTTTGAAGAAATATTAGATCAGCTCGGTCAAATGCCTCTTCCGCCGTATATTACGCATCAGCTTCAGGATAAGAACAGATATAATACGGTTTATGCAGAACATTCAGGTTCAGCAGCCGCTCCGACGGCAGGACTTCATTTTACGCCGGAACTACTCAGAAAAATTGAAGAAAAAGGCGTTGATATTGCAAGAGTAACATTACATGTAGGTTTGGGAACATTTCGTCCTGTCAAAGTTGACGATGTGGAAAATCATCATATGCACTCGGAATTTTATATGATAAATGAAGAAGCGGCGGAGAAGATCAACCATGCCAAAGACAGGGGCGGACGCGTGATCTGCGTCGGAACGACAAGCTGCCGCACGATTGAATCTGCGGCAGATGAAAACGGACGTTTAAAGGCTTGCAGTGGCTGGACGGAGATTTTTATTTATCCGGGTTATCGTTTTAAAACGCTGGACTGCCTGATCACAAACTTCCATTTGCCGGAGTCAACTCTTATTATGCTCGTATCCGCGCTGGCAGGAAAAGAACATGTTATGGCGGCTTATGAAGAAGCGGTGAAAGAACGATATCGTTTCTTTAGCTTTGGAGATGCCATGCTGATTTTGTAAAGTAATTCACGACAAAATAATCGGCAACCGGCCTATGGGGTTAATCCTCCCCATGCCTAAAAAGTAGGAATAGAAAAACCCACGAGGTGTGCACTCGTGGGTTTTTTGTTGACGCTCAACATGGATACGCCGTTTCTTTTTGCCTGCTGGCATTATAGCATATGCAAATATTGAATGCAATATTCATTTTCCTTGAGTTTCCGCAGTTTTATATAGTGTGATTTGGATTGAAGTAATCACGATGGATTAAAGTGTTGGCAAGCACTTCCTTTCAGGACTTTCTGCAAGCAGGGGGGAATTAAATGTTTAAAAGGTTTTAAAATTGTTGTTTTCAGGTGTAAGATTTGCGGATAAATCCCTAGTATATAGCTGAGAGGAGGATGATACGTTGGAAGAAGATAGTAAAATTATTGATTTGCTCTATAAGCGAGAGGAACAGGCTCTTATAGAATTGTCGGAAAAATACGGAACGGCGTGTAAACGTATTGCAGGCAACATTTTGAAAAATCATCGTGATGCAGAGGAATGTGTAAATGATACATACCTTGCCGTATGGAATACAATACCGCCTAAAAATCCAAATCCGTTAAGGGCTTATATATTCCGGATTATCCGAAATATATCTATTGCGAAGTACCATGAGAACACTTGTATTAAGCGGAACAGCTATTATGATGTGGCGTTGCAGGAATTGGAGAACTGTCTTATGGCAGTAATGACTGTCGAACAGGAAATGGAAGCAAATGAATTGTCGGATTTACTTGACGGCTTTCTTGAAACGTTAGATAAGAGAAGCAGAATAATGTTTGTTCGCCGTTATTGGTATTCTGATAGTATTTCAGATCTTGCGGAAAGGTTTCAAATAAGTAATAACAATGTATCAGTCCGGCTTTCACGAATTAGAGGAAAATTAAAACGATATTTAAAAAAGGAGGGCGTTGAAGTATGAGAAAAAAGGATATATCAGATGCGATTGGCAATATTAATGATCGATATATCGAAGAAGCTGCAGATTTTCAGAGAAAAAAGAAAAGGACAGGGAAGAGTTCTATTTTACAAAAGAGCGTTGCTGCCGCGGCTTCATTTATACTTGTATTTATATTATCTGTTTCGACATTGGTAGCTGCGGATTTTTCTCCGGCTTATGAACTTCTCTATACGTTGTCTCCGTCAGCAGCCCAAAAGTTAAAGCCTGTTAGTATGATAAGTGAGGATAATGGTATTAAAATAGAGGTTATTTCTGCTTATGTAGAGAGCGGAGAGGCGAAGATACTTATTTCTGTACAAGATTTGGAGGAAGACAGGATTGATGAAACGACAGATTTGTTTGATAGTTTTAGTATCAATACCTCATTTGACTGCAGTAGCTCATGTGAAAATATAAAGTATGATGCAGAGACGGAAACAGCCGTTTTTTTGATTTCTATATCGCAATGGGATAAGTATGATATTGCAGATGAGAAAATAACTTTCTCTGTGCGGGAAATATTGAGTAATAAAGAAACGTATGAAGGTTCAATATCGACATTAAATTTGGATAAGAATAGCGGTTCGGTAAAGATTTTTACTCCGTATAGTGTTTTGGGTGGGAGTGGTGCAAATAGTGAAAAGTATATGGAAGATTTTCAGGCTCTCGTATCTCAAGGAGATATAAATTCGCCTGTTTCGGGAGTTGCTCTTACGGCGATAGGATATGTGGGAGAAAAACTTCATATTCAAATCAGATATGATTCTGCGCTTGAAACGGATAATCATGGATATGTTTATTTGAAGAACAGTGATGGAGATGTTCTTGATTGTGAAGCAAGTATTTCTTTCTTTACAGATGAAGGAGAAAAAGATATGTACAGCGAATATATCTTTGACTTGTCAGATAAAAATGTTTCGGATTATGTTATTTATGGAAAGTTCACAACAAGTAATATGCACATTAAAGGGAAGTGGAGTGTTACATTTCCATTGGAAAAGGTAAGGTAATAAAAAGGTAAGATAATAAACAGCGAAAACCCGCTAACCTTCCGGCTAACGGGTTTCGTTGTTTTATAGTTATCTAAAGGAATGAGAGTAAAGCGTGATATCCTTGTTCAGGGGATATCATTACTTTTATGAGGGGGATAGTTGTTTATCAACTATCTGATACTTAGTATAAAGAGAAAATATGTCTAAAGTATGTTGAAAGAATAAAAGAATACGAAAATTTCTAAACAGAAGATTAATAAAACGGAAAAAGAGTTCTATACATTTGCGGTATTTATGGTATAATAGGCACGTTGTGCCTGCGAGCCGGGGCGGTATCGTCGGGTTTTATACAACATTTAATTAAGAATACTTACAATTTTAGAAGAAAAAGAACGAGGTGAGGTATGGAATATTTATCAGCTTTAAAAAAATCTGTTGTTGCCGGGTTGATGATCGGGATCGGCTGTACTGTTTTTTTGAATATGGACAATTCAATCGTGGCGTCATTTTTATTCGGATTAGGACTTTTTACGATTATCAATTTGGAATTGAATTTGTTTACCGGCAAGATCGGATATATCTGTAAAGAAAATTGTGCCGAGACATTGATTACTTTGGTCGGAAACGGAATCGGTGTTAATATTATGGCGTTTCTTATGAAACAAACCCGTGTCGGAGTAAGATTGGTTGAGAAGGCGGGCCCGATCGTAGAAACGAAATTGTCAGATACATATATTAGTTTGTTTTTGCTGGCTGTTTGTTGTGGAATGCTGATGTATATTGCCGTGGCAACATTTAAAAAACAGCCGAATATTTTAGGCACGATCGCAGTCTTTCTTTGCGTTTCGGTCTTTATTTTGGCAGGATTCGAGCACTGTATTGCAAATATGTTTTATTTTGGTCTTGTAAGTACACCGACAAAATATGCTGTTCCGCTTCTTATTATGATTCTCGGAAACAGTACGGGAGGTATTTTGCTGTGTAAGCTTACGCAGCATGTGCAGATTCAGAAAAACTCGGAAAATGCGTAATGCAGACAGTGATTTTCTTTGAGAATACATTTCCTGAAAAAAGGCGGATTTCAACCTGAACATACGATTTGTTCAGGTTGATTTTTTATATACGATACAATATAATGAAGCGGAGCAAAAGGAAAGGGGGTACGAAAATGTTAAAAGACAAAACAGTTTTGCTCGGAGTTACCGGAAGTATCGCTGCGTATAAGATCGCGTATCTTGCCAGTGCGCTGAAAAAGCTTCATGCGGACGTACATGTGCTTATGACGAAAAATGCGGTTAATTTTATCAATCCGATCACGTTTGAAACGCTGACGGGAAATAAGTGTCTTGTAGACACGTTTGACCGTAATTTTGAGTATAGCGTGGAGCATGTGTCTCTGGCAAAGAAAGCGGATATCGTAATGATCGCACCGGCAAGCGCCAACGTGATCGGGAAAGTCGCCCACGGCATAGCGGACGATATGCTGACAACAACGGTTATGGCATGCAGATGTAAGAAATTTATCGCGCCTGCGATGAACACGAACATGTATGAAAATCCTATCGTGCAGGACAACTTAAAGATCTTGCAGGTATACGGATACGGTGTTGTAGATCCGGCAGTGGGATACCTTGCATGCGGAGATACCGGAGCCGGAAAGATGGTTGAGCCGGACGTTCTGCTCGATGTCATTTTGCAGGAAATCGCATATGAAAAAGATCTGGCAGGTTTGAAGATCCTTGTAACGGCAGGCCCGACACAGGAAGCGGTCGATCCGGTACGGTATATTACAAACCATTCTACCGGAAAGATGGGTTATGCTATTGCAAAAATCGCATCAAGGAGAGGCGCTGAGGTGACGCTCGTATCAGGGCCAACTGCCGAGGAAGAACCTGCATTTGTAAATGTTGTAAATGTATGTTCCGCAAAGGAGATGTTCGAGGCAGTTAAGGAACGGGCGCAGGAACAGGATATCATTATCAAAGCGGCAGCAGTGGCGGATTACAGACCGAAACACATAAGAGGCAGCAAGATGAAAAAGACAGAAGACGGATCGGATCTGACGCTTGAGCTGGAACGCACAGACGATATTTTGGCTTATCTCGGAGCACACAAAAAGCAGGGGCAGTTTTTATGCGGGTTTGCAATGGAAACGGAAGACTTGATTGCAAATGCAAAAAGAAAACTGGAAAAGAAGCGGCTTGACATGATCGCCGCAAACAGTCTTCGTGTGGAAGGCGCAGGATTCGGCGGAAATACAAATGTCGTAACGGTCATCACGAAAGAGAAGGAAGTTTCACTCGGAAAAATGACAAAAGAGGAGACAGCCGCAGAACTTTTGACGATGATTGCAGAAGCCAGAAAAGTCTGATAAGAAACAGACAAAAAGCAAATGTATTGTATCCCGAAAGGGAACGATAAGAAGCAGACAAAAAGCAAATGTATTGTATCCCGAAAGGGAATGATAACAAGGAGGCAGACATGGAAAACAAAACAGTAACAGAAAACAGCACAGTATCATGTGCGGAAGAAATGAATACGGCAGAAGTATACGGCTCAGATCAGTATGCAGCGGATCTAAAGACCGCGAGCAAAGATCGGCAGACGTCGGGGAAACAGCGCTCGTCAAGTAAATTCAGTACAATGAGTATGGTTCAGGTGGCAATATTCGGAGCTGTCATATGTGTGATGGCTTTTACCCCTTTCCTCGGATATATCCCGCTTGGATTTACCCGTGCGACGATCATACATATCCCGGTTATTATCGCTTCGCTTTTGATGGGACCGAAAAAAGGCGGAGCTTTAGGATTCCTTTTTGGATTGACAAGTTTTATTAACAATACGATGAATCCGACACCGACATCGTTTGTATTTACTCCGTTTTACAGTATTGCAGGCGTAAGCGGCGGATGGGGAAGTGTGATTATCTGTTTTCTTCCCCGCATACTTGTGGGAATTATACCGTATTATGTATATAAGCTTATCATTCGTTTTTCAAATGAAAAAACAAAAAAGACCGGTGTGTCAAGCATTGGACTTGTGACTGCAGGCGTGGCGGGCGCAATGACAAATACGCTGCTTGTTATGAATCTGATTTTTCTGTTTTTCAGGGAAGCATATGCATCGGCAAATAATGTGGCGGTATCGGGCGTATACACATTTATTCTTTCTATTATCGGGATAAACGGCGTTCCGGAAGCAATCGTGGCAGGTGTGCTGACTTTATGTATCGGAAGAGCGCTTTTGAAAAAGAATGTAAGAGAAAGGCTTGGTTTTAGAAATGATATTGGCTATTAATATCGGAAATACAAACACCGTGCTCGGCTGCATTGACGGCTCAAAATGCGTGTTCGTAGAACGGATTTCAACTGTTAAGACAAAGACGGAACTGGAGTATGCGATCGATATTAAAAACGTACTCGACATCTACCATATTAAAAAGGCAGATTTAGAAGGCGGTATCATTTCGTCGGTTGTTCCGCAGATTACGATGGTTGTAAAAGCTGCGGTTGAAAAGATTTTAAAAAAGGAAGTCCTTATCGTAGGCGCGGGGATCAAGACCGGATTAAATATCAGGATCGACAATCCGGCGCAGCTTGGCAGCGACCTTGTTGTCGGAGCGGTGGCAGGGATTGCGGAATATCCGACGCCTCTTCTTATTTTTGATATGGGTACGGCAAACACGGTTTGTGTTATAGATAAAAACCGAAACTATATCGGCGGCATGATTTATCCGGGGATCGGAGTTTCTCTTGATTCCCTTACAGCCAATGCGTCTCAGCTTGGCGGGATCAGTCTGGAAGAACCGGGGCATATTATAGGAAAAAATACGGTGGACTGTATGAAAAGCGGTATCGTTTACAGCAGCGCTGCGGCGATCGACGGGTTGATCGATCGACTGTCAGAAGAAGTGGACGGCGATGTAACGGTAGTTGCGACAGGGGGAGTGGCGGAAAAAATCATTCCTCATTGCAGAAGAAAGATTATTCGAGACGATGATCTTGTTTTGAAAGGACTGGAAATCATCTATCGGAAGAACTGCAGGTGACAGATCGGAGAAAATCGACCTGTGTATAAGGTAAATATAACGTAAAAAGAGAAAAGGATAGACGCGGTATAGACTATATATACAAAAAATGGCTGCGGCTATCCTTGAATTTATGTGTAAAAAAGCGAAAATATAAAAAACTTACTATTTTAAATCATAAAAATATAACAAAATATAATAAAAGTGTGATATGATAAACAGTACAACGTAGCATCGGAGTATTCGGCTTAATTTATTTATGGCTGTACTTCTGTGCGAATTTAAAGGAGGAAAAAGATGAAAAGGAAGCTTTCAAAAGCAGGCGGGAAAGCGTTATCTGTCGCACTTGCGATGGCGACTGTTGTATCGGCAGCTCCTTTCTCTGTAGCGGCCGAGGATAACGTTGCTTTGGCACAGACACAGGAAACGGAGGGAAATGCTTTGCGTTTGTGGTATGATGAAGAGGCGCCCAATTCGTATACGGGGTGGGAGCAGTGGGCTCTTCCGCTTGGAAACAGCGCGATTGGAGCCAGTGTGTTTGGCGGTGTTCAGACAGAGCGAATTCAGTTGAATGAAAAGTCGCTTTGGTCCGGCGGTCCTTCAGACAGCCGACCGGAATATAACGGCGGTAATATTGAATCAAAAGGTCAGAACGGCAAGGTTATGGCACAACTGAAAGAGAAACTGAAAAGCGGACAAGGGTTTGACAGTAATCTTGCAGGACAGCTTATCGGAGTCAGTGATGACGCCGGAGTACAGGGATACGGATATTATTTAAGTTATGGCAATATGTATCTGGATTTCAAAAATGTTACAAAGAATAACGTTTCGGGATATTCGCGCGATCTGGATCTTCGCACGGCGGTAGCCGGAGTGAATTATGATCTCAACGGAGCGCACTATACAAGAGAAAACTTCGTAAGCTATCCTGACAACGTTCTTGTAACACGTCTGACTGCAACAGACGGAGGAACGCTTGATTTTGACGTTCGTGTAGAACCGGATGAGGAAAAAGGCGGAAGTCAAAACCAGCCGGGAGCAGATTCTTACGCGAGAATGTTTGACAAAAAAGTATCCGACAATGCAATCGCAATCGACGGACAGCTTAAAGATAACCAGTTGAAGTTCAGTTCTTATACGAAGGTAATCAAAGACGATGGAACAGCAGGGCAGATCAAAGACGATTCGACAAACGGTAAGATCACGGTAAGCGGTGCGAAGGCGATCACGATCATTACTTCCATCGGAACGGATTATAAAAACGATTATCCGAAATACCGTACAGGCGAGACAAAAGAACAGCTCGCTGCTTTGGTAAAAGGATATGTATCCGGAGCTGAGGCGAAAGTAAAAGCCGGCGGATATGAGACGTTAAAAGAAGATCATGTAAATGATTACGATCATATTTTCGGAAGATTAGATCTTAACATCGGACAGGCAGTGTCTGACAAGACAACGGATAAGCTGTTGGAGGCATATAAAAAAGGAACGGCTTCCGAAACAGAAAAACGTTATCTGGAATTGATGCTCTTCCAGTACGGACGTTATCTGACGATGGGATCATCGAGAGAGACTCCTGTGAACGAAGACGGAACGAAGAATGAAAGAAGAGCAACTCTTCCGTCGAACTTGCAGGGAATCTGGGTCGGAGCGAATAACTCCGCATGGCATTCGGACTATCATATGAATGTCAATCTGCAGATGAACTACTGGCCGACATATACGACGAATATGGCGGAATGCGCAGAACCGCTGATTAATTACGTAGACTCTCTTAGAGAGCCTGGACGTATTACGGCGAAGATTTACGCGGGCGTTGAGAGTACGGAAGCAAATCCTGAAAATGGATTTATGGCGCATACACAGAACAACCCGTACGGATGGACGAACCCGGGCTGGGTATTTGACTGGGGATGGTCTCCGGCAGGCGTTCCGTGGATTCTTCAGAACTGTTGGGAATATTATGAGTTTACGGGAGATACAGAGTACATGCAGACTCATATTTACCCGATGATGAAAGAAGAAGCGACGCTCTACGATCAAATGTTGATGCGCGATAATGATGGAAAGCTTGTATCTGTTCCGAGTTATTCACCGGAGCACGGACCGAGAACTGCAGGTAATACATATGAGCATTCGTTGATCTGGCAGTTATATGAAGATACGATCACAGCGGCAGAGACTTTGGGAGTTGACGAAGCGAAAGTCGCACAGTGGAAAAAGAATCAGGCTGACTTAAAAGGACCGATCGAGGTCGGTGCCAGCGGACAGATCAAAGAGTGGTATAACGAGACAACGTTAAATACAGATGAGAACGGTAATCAAATGGGACAAGGATATGGTCATCGTCATATTTCCCATATGCTCGGATTATATCCGGGAGACTTGATCGCTCAGAGCGACGAATGGCTGGCGGCAGCGAAAGTATCGATGCAGAATAGAACTGATGAAACGACAGGATGGGCAATGGCTCAGCGTGTCGCAACATGGGCGAGACTTGCAGAAGGCGATAAAGCATACGACGTATTGTCCAAAATGGTCACGAGCGGCAAGATCATGACAAACCTGTGGGATACACACGCTCCGTTCCAGATCGACGGAAACTTCGGTTACACAGCGGCAGTTGCGGAAATGCTTGTTCAGAGCAACATGGGTCACATCGACCTGATGCCTGCAGTTCCGAAAGCATGGGGAACAGGTAATGTGAAAGGTCTGCTTGCCCGCGGTAATTTTGCGGTTGATATGGCATGGGCAGACAACAAACTGACAGAAGCTTCGATCCACTCTAATAACGGCGGAGAAGCGGTTGTTCAGTACGCAAATCTTTCACTTGCAACTGTAAAAGACAGTGACGGAAACCTCGTTGAGATCACACCGGTGACTTCAGATCGTATTTCCTTCAATACAGAAGCAGGAAAGACATATACGATCACTGCTATCCCTGATAATACATTAGCTGCAGCTCCTACAGGTCTTAAGGTAACGAAGATCAAAGACGGAGAGACAGTTCTTACATGGGATGCGGTCAAAGCCAGAACAGAAGTATCTTATAATGTATACCGTCAGATTGAAGGCGGCGAGTGGGTACAGGTTCAGACAGAACTGAAAGCGACAGAATGGACAGACACAGACGCTTGGGATGTGCTCGGAACATTGAAGTACAAAGTTACGGCTGTGATCGACGGAAAAGAAAGTGAGTTCAGTTCGGAAGCAACGGTAGATGACTGCCGTAACATGATCGGCATGATCGACGATCAGGACGAACGTATCAAATATACAGGAAGCTGGGGCAACTGGATCAGCCAGGAAGGAAACTACGGCGGTTCAGTGAAATACTTAGAAGACCCGACAGGAACAGAGACAGCGGAACTTACATTCTGCGGAACGGGTATCGAAGTATTCTCCTGTACACAAAACGACAGAGGTAAAGTTGAAATCTCTATCGACGGAGAAGTATGGGCAACAGCAGATACTTATTCGGCAACTCAAAAAAGACAGGCAAAAATATTCTCTACAGAAGAGCATAAAGATAAGACGCTTGAATACGGAATCCATACGGTTAAAGTTCGGGCGATGGGCGAGAAAAATGCATCTGCAAGCAGAGATAAAGTAGAGCTTGACGCGTTTAACGTATTGAATACAGAAGCGGCGCGGGTTGAAAAAGTAGAGGTAGCATCTGCAAGCGGAATGACAACAGTAAGCAAAGCCGGATCGACGCTTCAGATGAAAGTGGCAGTAACTCCTGCAGAGGCGATCAATAAAGGTGTTACGTGGTCTGTTACAACAAAATCAGGCAGCGCGGCAGCTACGATCGATGAAAACGGACTTCTGTCAACAGGAACGGCAAACGGCGTCGTGACAGTAAAAGCGACATCGAAAGAAAATGCCGAAATCTCAGGCACATGCGAGATTACAGTTGCAATCCCGGATGTGACAGCGCAGTCAGAGATTATCGAGGACTGCTCGGATGATAAGAACTCCAAGAATCCGAAGATCACATGGAGTGAAACAGGCTGGGATAATCCGTACAAAGGAGAAGCTGATAAGCACCACGGCGGAACTAAGACGGAGACAAGTACAGAAGGAGCATGGTTTAGCTATACATTTACAGGAACAGGCATTAAGTTCTATGCTCAGAAAAATAATACACAAGGCAAATTTACTGTAGAACTGGATGGACAGCCGGCAGGCGACGCAGTTCTTTGGGAAGAAAAATCAGGCGGATCACCGCAGCAGTGCGTATTTGAAAAGACAGGTCTTGAAAATACACAACATACGATTAAGTTTACAGCGGCAAGTGATCATGGCAATAGGAATGTAAACATCGATTACCTTGAAGTGTTTGCTCCGGCAGCAGCTTCTGTTGACAAATCGGCGCTTCAGGCTGCGATCGAGAAATACAGCGGTCTGAATAAAGACGATTACGCAGAAAGTTTATGGAATGAATTTAAGAAAGCGTATGACGATGCCGTTAAAGGAATGAATGACGACAAGACGACAAAAGAGCAGGCTGATAAGCTTGCGGCAGACTTGAACGTAGCAGGTGCAAAGCTTGAAGCGGCAGAAATTCCGGCTCCGACGATTCCGGAAGATGCAAAAGCAACTGTAATGGGAGTTACAAGTACAGAAGCAACTGTTTCATGGACGAAACTTCCAAGGGCAGAGTCTTATAAAGTATATGCTGTAGAACATGCAGGAACAGCAAAAGCGCTGAAAGCAATTACAGATACTGTTCCGGAAAATGCAGGAGAACCTGTAACAACAGCAGAAACAACGGTACGGTTTACGAATCTGAAACCGGGTACATCTTATGTATTTATGATCGTAGGAGTAAACCACAATAAAGTAGAGTCGGAAAAAGCTCTTTGCAGCGAGCCGTTCACGACAGTGGCGGCGGCAGATGAAAAAGCTCCGGCACAGGTAAGTGGAATCAGCGTAGTAAAAGAAGGTGAAAAAGATGTGAAGATCACATGGGCTCCGTCAGAAGATCCGGAAGGAAGCGAAGTTACATATATTGTATATGTAGACGGCGTGATCGTATCTGAAAGCGATAAGACAGAATATACATTGAAAAACGCGGATGAAAGCAAAGACTACAGTATCCGTATCGTAGCTGTAGATGCATCAGGAAACAAAGCTGTACCTGCAGTAATTAACCTGACGGTAGACGACTGGAATGCAAAGACAGTTGTAGGCGTAGAGAAACCTGCCGATCTTAAAGTGAAGAAAGGAACTGCTGCTGATAAACTGGATCTTCCGAAAACAGTAAATGTTACACTGGAAGGCGGTCGTGTTGCAGATGTACTTGAAGTAAAATGGACGACAGATAATTACAAAGCAGATCAGATCGGAACACAGACGCTGTCAGGAGAACTTCAGAAGAAGAAAGGCGTTAAGATTCCTGATAAGTTTAAGACAGTAACGATCAACGTAATTGTAGAAGAGAGCGAAGTAAATCCGCCGCAGCCGGAAGACAAAGTAGTTACAAAAGTAGAAGAACTTACTGATCTTACGGTTGAGTTCGGAACTTCAGTTGAGAAACTTGCTCTTCCGACAGAAGTAAAAGTAACATTAGATAACGAGACAGAAGACAAACTGTCAGTAGAGTGGAACACAGATGCGTATAAAGCAGACGAAGCGGGAACGTACGAACTGACAGGAACACTTCAGGCAAAAGAAGGAATTAAACTTCCTGACAACTTCAAGACAGTAACGATCAACGTAACTGTAGAAGAAAAAGGCGGAGAAGTAGACCCGCCGCAGCCGGAAGACAAAGTGGTTATAGCAGTAGAAAAACTTGCTGACCTTACTGTGAAATTCGGAACTCCGGCAGAGAAACTTGCCCTTCCGAAAGAAGTGAAAGTGACACTTGATAACAAGGCGAAAGATAAACTGTCAATCGTATGGAACACAGATGTGTATAAAGCAGACAAAGCAGGAACATATAAACTGACAGGAACACTTCAGACAAAAGAAGGAATCACAATTCCGGAAGAATTCAGGAAAGTAACGGTCAACGTGACTGTTGAAGAGAAAGGAAAAGTTCCTCCGACATCCGGCAAAGAGGAAGGAAAGAACAATTCCGGTGCGGTACAGACAGGCGACGATAAGAACGTATGGCTTCCGATCGCGGGTCTTGTGGCTGCAATCGCCGTTGTGGCGGCAGTTCTTATTATCAAAAATAAAAAGAAAAAATAAGAACAAAAATAAGAATAAAGTTTTCATAATATAATATTGTGAGGCGATATAAAAGAACCGATTCTCTTTTGGGAATCGGTTCTTTTGAAGTTGTAAAAAGAGAGTAAAGAGAAAAATTGGAAAACAGGAGAAAAAACTTGACAAATATTGTATAGAATATTAACATGAACAATGTTCATATTAAAAAAACTGAAAAGGGAAAGCGGGAAAGGAGAATAGAATAAAGAGGACGGTGATAAGAGTTGAGCAGAGCGGTTACGTCGGAAGAAGAAATATTGAAAGTAAGCTGTGGGATTGTGGCAAAAAAAGGAATTGCCGCAGTAAATATGAGAACCGTTGCATCTGAATGCGGAATTGCACTAGGTTCTTTGTATAATTATTTTTCTTCAAAATCAGAACTTTTGTCTGCTACAATAGAGGCAGTGTGGAAAGATATATTTCAAATGGGAAAAACTTTAGAAAAATGCGAGAATATTGTGGAATACTTAAACCTGTTGTTTGAAGGTGTTGAAAATAGCCGAAGCCGTTATCCGAAATTTTTTTCCATGCATGCATTGGGGTTTACGGCAGGAGAAAGACAAGAAGGAAAAAAGGCGATGGAAGTATATTTTCTGAGGTTAAAAAATCAAATGGCACATTTTTTGGAAAATGATGAAAAAATACGTCAAGGGATATTTACAGAAAATCTGACTGCCGAAATTTTTACGGACTATATATTTACCTTGTTTTTATCAATATTACTGGAAAAACAAAATGAAAAAGAGTCCTTTTTGGAATTTGTAAAAAATTATTTGTATTAAGAGAAAGAGTTGATGTGGAACGGAGATGGGTTATGAAGATAAAGAAACAGAATCTTTTGCTTTTGGCAAGTCTTGTCTGGATGATCGCAGGATTTAACGTTTTGAGGATCGGGATTGAAACTTATGCTGAATATCAGACTGTAATAAATTATATCGTGACAATTATCGTGTTTCTTCTCTTTTGGTTCATGGTATTTTATAAGTTGACAAATAAACATACAATAAGAATTCAAGGATATGAAGAAGAAAAGCAACTGTTTTATAAATTTTTTGATTTGAAATCATTTTTAATTATGGCGTTTATGATAAGTTTCGGGATTATTATTCGTTCATTCCATTTACTGCCGGAGCGGTTTATAGCTGTATTTTACACAGGATTGGGAGCGGCACTTTTCATGGCAGGCGTTTTATTTGGAAGAAATTATATACAGGCTTACAGGAAGAAAGCATAAGTAAACGAAAAAGCATAGAGAAAGTATAGAGGAAGTATAGAGAAAGTATAGATGCATAAAAGATGAGGAGTAAAAACTAAGGAGAAGATACATATGAAAAGAATTATAAATACAGCGATTGTTTATTTTATATTTGCAATGGCGGGAGGCGTATTTTATCGGGAATTTACAAAATGGAACGGATATACAGAGCCGACTACATTAGGAGTGCTGCATGTTCATCTGTTGGTGATGGGAACATTGTTATTTCTTATAACGGCTCTTTTCGCAAAAGTAACAATGTTGGCGGAAAATCTTTTGTTTAAGAAATTTTTTGTTCTCTATAATATCGCATTGCCTGCCATGGTGGTGATGATGCTTATTCGCGGAATTGTGCAGGTTCTCGGAATAGAGCTTGGAAAAATGGGGAATGGGATGCTGTCCGGTCTGGCAGGATTGTCTCATATCGGAATGATGATTGCACTTTTCTTACTGCTGTTTGCGATAAAAAGGGAATTGATACGAAAACAATAGGAATAATGATTTTTAGAGTTATAGTGAATTGTCTAAGAACTATCCACAGACGAGATGAACAGTTCTATAAACAGCGAAAACCCGCTAACCTTCCGGCTAACGGGTTTCGTTGTTTTTATAGTTATCTAAAGGAATGAGAGTAAAGTGCGACATCCCGGTTATCCGGGATGTCTTTACTTTATGAGGGGGGAGATAGTTGTTTTATCAACTATCTGTTGAACAGTATATCTTCAAAATGTGTCTAAAGTATGTTTAATGTCTAAAAGAAAACGAAAAAAAGTTATGAAATTCTTAAATTTAGATAGTTAAAGAAACCGCGCTTTATTGAAAAGAAAAGATAAAAAAATCTATCGGTACTGAAAGTTATTGAGAAATTAGAAGTGTATTTCCCGCATAAATTAAGTTGGGATCAGAAATACCGTTCAAGGCAGAAAGAGAAGCGACGGTCGTTCCGAATCTTTCGGCAATTTCGCTTAATGTGTCTCCCGGCTGAATGGTGTAATAAACCGAAGCAGAATTCCCGCCTTGTGGAATGCGGAGTGTATTTCCGGCGTAAATAAGATTGGGATCGGAAATACCGTTCAGAGCGGAAAGAGAAGAGACGGTTGTTCCGAATCTTTCGGCAATTTCACTTAATGTATCACCGGGTTGAATCGTATAAGTGATATATGTCGGAGCGGAGGGAGGAGCGGGCGGCGGAGCAGTTTCAGACAGGTGATTAAGTCCTGCCCGGCGGATGATGCCGGGATAATCGATGTAGCCGATATCAAGGTCTACATTTCCGCCGATACCGGGAACACTTCCTTCGTTTGTATACTGCCACATACCGCAGTCTGTTCCGTCGAAGGAAGACGCATAGCGGGCGTACCAGAATGCATATCGTTTTGCAAGATCATTTCCGAGATAATTGTCTAAAAAACTGCGGTTTGTGTAAAACATCGCATAGTAGCCCCCTGCTTCAATACGATTGCAGAAAGAAGAAACGAGTTGTTTTGCAAGAGCCGGAGTGATAGTGACACCTTCTCCGAGAGCATAAGCGGCGGACGCCTGTTCAATATCATAGCAGACAGGATAATCAATTCTATAATTACGAATGGTGCGCAGACAGCCGTCGGCTTCCTGAATAGCCGTTTCAGGACTGACAGCATAGCAGAACCAGTAAACTCCGATCGGAAGACCGATTCTGTTGCATTCAGAAGCATTTCTCTGAAATTGTTTGTCAATCGTATTGAATCCATAACCTGCACGAATCATAGCAAACTGATAGCCTGCGTTTTTAACCCGTTCCCAGTTGATTTCTCCTTGAAATTCGCTGACATCAAGTCCTTTTATATTCATAATGCCTCCATAAATAATATATTGATGTAAATATTTTAGTTTCTTTTGTGGAAAACAAATTAAATACTGAAAAAGCAAGCGCGTATAGAGGGGCATTACGGCTCGTTTTTTCTATGATTATTGTATGTATTGCCGAAGAAAATGTGTGTGCGCCCCCTGATTTTTGCAATAAAATGTATAAAATAGATAAATAAAAGAAGCAGAGGTAAATATTCATTTATAGGCGTTGCAAAAATAAAAATAAAGTCCTATAATAATTATGTTTAAGTGGATTTACTAGGAATACTAGTCACATCATCAAAATATAGGAGAGGAGAAAAAGGGATGAAAAAGAAGCTAAACAAGATCGCAGCTTTAGTCTTGGCTCTGGTCATGGTCATCACGGGATTTGTGGCAGTTCCGCAGATGGATGTACAGGCTGCGAACGATGTACCGTCAATTATAACTAAGACGGATGTCACAAACATGAAACCCGGTGATAAGGTTCATGTTGAATGTTGGCTTAAGCCAAATGGAAACGTGATGCAGGTTGTCGGCGGATTTGATTTTGACACAAAGGTATATACATATGTGAAGGACAGTTTGGAGCAAGATCCAAATAATGTTCTCAAAAAGAATCTTATGTTTATTGTAGATGAGGAAGACGTATATACAGCAGGTGGATTTTCAGTACTGCTTGAAATGAAGGAAGGTAATCCGGTAAATAAAGATGTATTACTTTTTACGTTTGATGTAACAGTTAATGAGAATGCAAAAGGCTCAGGTCTTATGGGCTTTAATTGTGTAGGAATTCAGACAGGAACAAATGATAATGACAGAACTGATATCGACGGCAAAGATGTTCCATTAACAACATTAGATAAAAATGGTAATAAGATTGAAAACGGAGAAATCCCGGTTGCAATCGAACTTTCTTCTCTTAAGATCAACAAAGAAGACTTTACAATGACGAAAGGTACTTCCGAGACACTTACAGTGACAGGAACACCTGCAGAAGCGTTGGAAGGTCAGACAATTACATGGAAGAGTTCTAATAAAGATGTTGTGACAGTTGATTCAAAAGGTAAAGTTGAGGCTGTCGGAGTTGGAAACGCAACAATTACAGCGACAGCAGCAGGCAAGAGCGACAGTGTAAAGATCACAGTAAACAATCCGTTGAAAAAAATTACTGTAGATCCGGCAACTCTTACATTGAAAAAAGGTACTTCAAAGACATTGTCAGTGAAATATGATCCGGCAGATACGACAGATAACAAAGCAGTAACATGGGAGAGCAGCGATAAGAGCGTAGCGACAGTTGATGCAAACGGTAAAGTGACAGCATTAAAAGACGGCAGCGCAACAATTACTGCAAAGGTCGGAAAACTTACAGCAACTTGTGCACTTACAGTACAGGAGAAGAAACTGACAGGAATTTCACTTGATAAAACAGCTTTGGAACTTTCCAAAGGTCAGAGCAGTGAAGCTCTTAAAGTGATTTATACACCGGCAGATACAACAGATGATAAGACAGTTACATGGTCAAGCGCCGATGAAAAGATCGCAACAGTAAAAAATGGTGTCGTTACAGCGAAAGCAACAGGCACAACAAAGATTACGGCAACAGTAGGTACACATAAAGCTGAATGTACAGTTACGGTTAATGCAAAATTGACAGGCATCAAAGTGACACCGGACAAGGTGACAGTTGAAAAAGGTCAGAAAGCAAACCTGAATGTAACATATCTTCCGGCAGATACAACAGATGAAAAAGCTGTTACATGGAAGAGCGAAAATGAGAGCGTAGCAACAGTTGATGAAAATGGTGTTGTTACAGCAGTTGCAGGCGGAAAAACAAAAGTTATCGCAACAGCAAAAGCAAACAATAAGATCACAGCAGTATGTGAAGTAAAAGTTCCGATCCATACAGAAAGTATTGCGCTGAATAAAACAGAAATTACAGATCTTCTGAAAGGTAAAACAGAGAAACTTGAAGTATCGTTTATTCCGAGCAATACAGAAGATAGCCGTGAAGTAAAATGGACAAGCAGCGCGGCGGATATAGCTGCAGTTGATGCAAACGGAACAGTAAAAGCACTGAAAGAAGGCACAGCTACAATCACAGCAACAACAGCCGATGGAAAACATACAGCTTCTTGTACAGTGACAGTAAAAGAAATTCACCTGACAGATGTTAAGCTTGATGAGATGAAGAATCCGTCTGAACTTTTCAAAGGTGAGAAACATCAAATTAAAATCGGACTGAATCCGATCGATACAACAGATAATGTAATATATACATTTGCATCATCTGATGAAAAAGTTGTTTCTGTAGATAAAAATGGTATGGTAACAGCTTTGAAAAACGGCAAAGCGACGATTACTATTACAGTAAAAACAACAAACACAGACTTTGAGAAAACACTTACTTATGATATAACAGTAGAAGAAATTCCGCTTGAGTCGATTGAAATCAAAGGTGATGTAACTTCTCTTGAAGAAGGAAAGACAACAAAACTTAACGTAGTATTCAATCCGACAAATACAACAGATGACAAAACAGTTGTATGGAGCAGCTCTGATACAAAAGTAGCAACAGTAGATGCAAATGGTGTTGTTAAAGCTGTAAAAGCCGGAAATGTAAAGATCACAGCGAAAGTTGGAGATAAGACGGCTGAGTACGCTTTGAAAGTAACAGCAAAAGCAAACGGTACAAACAATAAGAATGAGAAACCGGCTGACGGCGGTGCAGTAAAGACCGGAGATAGCAACCACATCTCAGGTTTCGTAGTAGCAATGCTTTTATCCATAGCAGCGATTGTAGGCGTAGTAATTTTCAAAAAAAGAACGCATAGATAAAAGTTAAAAGAAAGCTCCTTGTTGGCGACTGACCGACAGGGAGCTTTTTGGTATCAGAAGAAAGAAAAACAGTAGATGATATTGTATTTCTTTTGATACCAAAAAGCTCCGAAAAGGTGCAAAAAATATATGTTATAAAAGGGAAAGAGCGTAAGGAGAATAGAGGTTGATGAGAGGAAAAAGAATAAAACAGTTTATTTTAATTTTATGCATGGTCTGTCTTTTCGGAATGAATGTTCAGGCGGAAGATGTATATACGGAGTTTCATGTAGATAATCAAAAAGGAAAAGCGGGAGACGTCGTAACAGTTCCGGTAGAGTTTAATACAGGCCAGGAAGTCGGCGGCTTTCAGATCTCTATTTATTATGACAAAGAAGTTCTGGAATTTCAGTCGCTGGAGGCAGGAGATTTGATTGAAAAAGCCGGAGGCGGAATATTTGATTATAACCATATTGAAGAATCATCAGAAATAATCGTTGTGTATGTAGTTCCGGATACAGTGAAAAATGAAGGATCTATCGTTGATTTGAAGTTTAAATTAAAAAAAGACTGTACGGAGAAGCTCCCAATCGGAATGAAGCCGGATGAAGTGGTAGACAATACGGAGTCCAGTAACCCGATTACAGGAGAAGTTTCCGGTGTGGATAAAGAATTTCAGGAGAAAGTTGTGGGAGATCTTGCCGTAGTTTCAACAGATCAGAACAAATCAGACAGATCGAAGTCGGACGATAAATCGGACAAAAAATCAGATAAGGATAAAGACAAGTCAAAATCTGAAAAGGAATCAAGCGATGATAAAAAAGATTCGTCCGAATCAGGTGAGAAAGGGAAAGGTGACAGCGGGAAAAAAGATGCTGATAAGGCGGATAAAGATAAGAAATCGAAAAAATTATCAGCTGAAGATTTTAAAGCGCTGGCTGCATTTTTCGGAGTTATGATTTTATCAGGCGTCGTTGTTTACTTGATAAAGAAGAAAAACGGAAACAAACAAAAGTAAAAACAAGTCAGAAAACAGTGATAAAAATAAAATCAGAAAATAGCGATAAACAAATAAAAGCAAGTAAAAGCTGCGAGAGCGGGGGCGGGATAAAAATGCTGATTTTAATGACGTGTATAGTGATAGTCGGAATATTGGGCGGCGGGTATTATGTATCGGTGTCTGCGGTAACCGGAATCGTACTGACCGGAGTTTTGTTTTACAGAATGTATGTGAAGAAGCGTATCACAGCAGCGTGGGATCTGAATATGGCTGCCTTTGCCGTGCTTGTGTTCGGATATCTTCTGTCTTGTTTATGGGCGGTGGATTCGGGAATGGCTCTTATGGGAGTCGTGAAGTTCCTTCCGTTGTTATTGTTCTACGTACTTGTATCGGGTCTGACGGACGAAAGAGAGAAAATGATCGCGTCTCTTCCGATGCTTGGATGTCTTATGACTGCTTTTTCATTTGTTATGATGCAGTTTGAAGTTTTTGAACAATGGGTATCGGTTGCAGGCAGGTTGTCGGGATTTTTTCAATATCCGAATACATATGCATTGTTTATGCTAATCTGTCTGATTCTTGTAATGTGGAGATTTGATTACAAAAAAATTGACTGGCTCGATATCGTGTATGGTGTTGCCGCTGTATTTGGAATTATTATGAGCGGAAGCCGTACGGTATTCGTATTAACTGCTGTTGCCGTTATATGGGTGTTTGCGGCAAAGTCCTCGGGGAAAAAAGTTATTATTTCAGTGTTTGCGGCAGGCGCCGTTGTGGCGGTGATATTGGCTGTTGCAGCAGGAAGCGCAGGTATTCTTGAGCGATTTACAAATATTTCCTTCGGAGCAAGTACGTTTCTCGGAAGAATTTTGTATGTGCAGGATGCGCTCCCGCTTATATTAAAACATCCTTTCGGACTCGGATATTATGGTTATTACTTTATACAGCAGTCAGTACAGACTGGTGTGTATACAGTTGTAAATGCACATAATGAATTGATTCAGATCTTGCTTGATGCAGGCGTGATCCCGGCGGTATTTATGGGCGCGGCGGTTTTACGTTCTGTATTTACGAAGAGGACGCAAAGCCGGAACAGGATCGTTCTTAGCATTATGATCTTACATAGCTTGTTCGATTATGACTTTCAGTTTCTGGCGATGGGATTTGTGCTGATCCTGTTTCTTGACATGCGGAATATTAAGACGCAGAAAGTGCCTGTTTTAACCGGAACGGTTGTAGGTCTGACCGGGGCGGCGGCAGCGGCGCTTTCGATTATGTGCGGGGTTTCGGACGTTTGCTATACGTCGGGAAATTATAAAGCGGCTGAAAAAGTTTACAGTGGAAATACAATGGCGCAGCTGGCTCTTCTTACGAAAGCGGATAAGGCAGAGGAAATGAAAGCGATTGCGGAAAAAGTGATCGTGGATAATCAGTCTGTGTCTCTTCCATATAGTGCATTGGCACAGGCGGCTTTTGCGGATGGGGACGTAGAACAGTTTACGGAATATAAATTAAAAGCGATTGAACTTGCGCCGTATCAGTATGAAGAATACGAGAATTATCTTGAAGTTTTAGTATACTGCAATGACCTGTATCACCAGATGGGCGATAAAGACGGGGTAAGATTTTGCGTGGAAAAGGCAGAAGAAATCCCGAAGATGCTGGAGCAGGTAAAAGAAAATACGAGCGCGCTGGGCTGGAAGATCGTAGATCGTCCGCAAGTGACATTGTCTCATGAGAATCTTGAGATCATTGAGGACATGAGGAGGCGGATGGATGAATAAAAAGAGAATTGTCGGGGTCGCATTGGCTGTCGGAGCATGTGGAGTCCTTGCGGCGGCGGGGATGATGCTTAGCAAAAAAAGTGGAGCGGTCGTGCTTGATCAGGCCGGAAATGAGATTGCAAAACTTATATTGCAGGACGGAAAGATCAGTTATGAGTGTGAAGACAAATATCAGTCTTATGCGGATATCGTTTCGCAGGAAGCGGTCAAAATGATTCAGGAGCGCGAAGGTGTGAATGAAAAAACCGCGGCAAAAATATTGGCAGACAGAGAAATAACAGTTGAGACATGGCTCGATCAGGAGTCTTTGGATGCAGTCATCGCTTCTTATAATGATGGTGAAGGAATGGCATGTGAGCGGTTCGGAGCGGCGGTTACTGATAAAGAAGGGCATCTGACGGCGTGTTACAGTGATACAAAAGGAAACGACAACTATAACAATGTGACAAAGCCGGCGTTTGCAGGATCGACGATGAAACCGCTTAGTGTATATGGCCCGGCGATTGAGGACGGAACGATATGTTGGTCATCGTTGTACGAAGATAGCGCTTATGGAGTTGTGGCAGGAGACAACGGGATTGCCAGAGAATGGCCGGAAAATGTCGTGCCGTTTACAGGGAAAAATGTGACGGCTGCAGATGCACTGAAAGAGTCAAATAATGCAGTAGCCGTGAAAGTACTGAAAGATTACGGTGTTGAGAAGTCGGTTCGTTTTTTGGAAGATACGCTCGGTTATGATGTGGATAATGAGAAAAAGATTTTAGAGGAGGAAGGAGAAGACCGAACCTTAAGCAATATAGCGAGTGGATATCTGGCGGAAGGAGAAGACAGAATTTTAAGCAACATAGCGCTTGGATATCTGGAGAACGGCGTGACGGTTTCCAAAATGGCGGACGCATATCAGGTATTTATAAATGAAGGAAAAGATACGCCTCTTTGTGCTGTGAAAGAAATAGAAAAATCAGGAGAGACCTATTGGACGCCGCAGCAGAAAGAATCGGAAGTGTTCAGTGAAGATACGGCTTATATTATGAACCGGATGCTTCGGGAAGTCGTGACAGACGGAACAGGTATATCAGCACAGGTGACAGGACTTGACGTGTGTGGGAAAACAGGAACGAGCGAGTATGGAGACCATTGGTTTGTCGGAATGATTCCGGGAAATGTATGTGCGGTATGGTATAAATCTGATAAAGATATGGACGCTGAAACTGCAGACGCCGCTCGGATATGCAAAGGGGTCTTTGAAAAAATCGGGGCAGATGCATCGGAGCAATATTCGATTCCAACCGGTGTGAAAGAAGAAGTATACTGCAAAAAGAGCGGACTTTTGGCAGGAGAACAGTGTCAAGAAACAGGTATCGGATATTACAGGAAAGAAGATTGTCCGAAAGTATGCGGAGAATGCAAGTGATATATTAGTATGCAGAGTTTGCGGAAAGAGATATTAACAGTAAAAACTGACTTGAAAGGAGGCGGTAACTTTAAGAGAAAACAATACATTTTTTGAAAATATAAAGGAGGGAAAAAGAATGATCACAAAATTTGAGAGAAAAGTGATCGCAGGACTTACAGCGTTTCTGATGTGCCTGTCGATGGTGTTTGCAGTTCCGGTTTCTGTAAATGCAGAAGCAGAACAGACGCAGGATGAAGCAGTAAGTGGTGCACAGCAAAATGAGGATGTAGAGGATATACAGATACCGGATTCGCAGGAGGATGTACCGCATGACATAACTGTAGGTGATGAGGCCGGTACGATCACTCTGAAAAAAGACGGAACACCGGAATATGGGGAAGCCGCTTTTTCGACAGAACAGACAACGGTTCGTTATCGTCTGAATGTTGAGGAAGACGGGCAGTATTACTTTGAGTTAATTAGAGATTGGAGTGTAAACGCATATATCTCTATTATTGAAAAGAAAGAGGATGGCGATACATGGCTGCCAGGAGAAGAAAGCCGATATGAACTGCACAAAGGCGGAGAGTATTATCTGGAGATAACGAATAATTCTGCAGAATCTGTACAAACCTTAAAGTGGTATGCAGGAAAAGTAAGAGATATTAAGCCTGGAGAATTTGAAGCGGAATTAAGCGAAAATGTAAAAGAGATTTATTACAATCTGACAGTGGACGAGACCGGATGGTATCGTTTCGATTCGGGTTCTTTGTCAATGGGTATTAAAGACAAAGAGACCGAGGAATTTGTTTCCGCATGGTCGTTCTGTAAATTAGAATCAGGTCATACTTATTATATTACTGTAAGTAAGAGCGAGGTAAATCCGGGAACGTCAAGTAAATGGAGCGTCAAAAAAGGGAAAGCGATTTCTGTAGAATTGGGACAAGTTAACCGAAATGAGAATTCAAAAGAAGTTTATTATGTGTTTGTGCCGGAAACGACAGGGAAATATACTGTAAAAGAAGGGGCAAGTGTTTATGATGAAAATTGGAAAACGCTTGGAATCGCATATTCTGTACCGTTGACCGCAGGGAAAACTTATTATTTTACAGTGGACAGGGCTCAATATTGGAGTATCCAAAAATATGAAGAAAGTGAAAAGGAAACGATAGCGGTACAGACAGGAACAACGTATACTACGCCGTTTGATAAGAACAGGGAGATTAATTATACGTTTACTCCGGATACGACGGCAATATATCGTTTTCGATCTCAGCAGGATAATGCAAGTCTGTCTATAAAGGAATGCGACTGGCAGACAGGATTCGGAAGTTCGAGTGGCAAGATAGATTTCTTCATTGCGCTTGAGAAGGGAAAAACTTATGAATTCTCGATGGTAAGCCTGGATAAAAGTGAGATCCAATGGAATATTACAAAAGCAGGTACGAAAACTGCTAACGAAGGAACAGAGTATACGACGACAAAAGAGGAGACAACAGTATATGATTTCGTTCCGAGTAAGTCGGGAGAATATATGTTTTCTTCAAAAGATGGGGGAACAGGAAAAGTATATAGTTCAGATTGGAAAGAAATAGAAGGGTACTTGTATGATGGAGCTGCAGAGTTCGGCATGAAGGTTTCATTAGAGCAGGGAAAAACATATCATTTGGGCATTGCGTTATCAGATAAAGAAGCAAAATGGAAGATTGAACCGGTAAAAGAGTCATCTGATTATACATATCGTGTGCTGTCTGATAATACAGTAGAGATTTTGAAATATTCCGGAGTAGAAAGTAATGTAACAGTACCGGACAAGATCGATAATAAGGTAGTTAAAAGTGTCGGTTACGGAGCGTTTGCGGAGAATGAAAATATTGTCGGCGTAACGATTCCGGCACAGGTTACAGATTTACAGTACGGAGTATTTGCATCATGTGCAAATTTGGAAACAGTTACATTTAAAGAAGGAAGCAAATTACAGAAAATTGCCGCAAGAGCATTTGAAAACTGTTCAAAGCTTCATTCGGTCAGTCTGCCTGACAGCGTTCAGACAATCGAAGAAAACGGATTTGCTCACTGCAAAAATCTTGGACCGGTAGATCTTGGAAACGGATTAAAAAATATTGAAAACAATGCGTTTTACTATTCGGGAGTGACGAAGGTTCGTATTCCCGGCAGCACGACAGAGATCGGAGCAAGTACATTTTACGAGTGCAGATCGTTAAACGACATTACTCTTGGAAGTGGTTTAAAAGGAATTGAATCCGGAGTATTTTATCATTGCAGTAATTTGAAACAGATCGAGCTGCCGGATAATATTACTTATATTTCAGATAATGCATTTGGCGGCTCGGGATTGACGTCTGTAGAGATACCGGACTCAGTGACAAGTATCGGCAATCTGGCATTTTACGGCTGTCAATCATTGAAAAAAGCAGTAATCGGAAATAATCTTGCATATATAGCGAATAACGCATTCGGCTCATGTGCATTGACGGAAATCATGTGGGGAGATAAGGTTGAGAAAATAGGAACAGAGTCATTTTCCAATAATAAAAATCTTACGACAGTTTCGCTTCCGAACAGCATAACAGAGATTGAGTATGGGGCGTTTAACGGATGTGAGAATCTGAGCGACATTGAAATTCCGGATTCGGTAGAGGCAATCGGCGGTTTTGCATTTGACAATGAGGGAAGCGGCATAAGAGATACGAATACTAAATGGTATGACGCACAGGCTGACGGAGACGTATATGCAGGAAAAGTTTATTACAAATATAAAGGAGAAGCGCCGGCAGATACAACGGTTACGATCAAAGACGGAACGAAAGGTATCGCAGGATATGCATTCTATATGCAGGGAAATGTGACAGAAGTTGTGATTCCGAACAGCGTGAATAATATCGGAGAAGTGGCGTTTATGGGATGTGAATCTTTGAAGACAGTCACAATCCCCGAATCTGTAAAAGTGATCGGAAGAGAGGCTTTAGGATATTTGTCGAGCAAGCAATATGAGCAGGGATATAAGGTAGAAGGATTTACAATCCGGGGAGTAGCAGGATCGGCTGCGGAGAAGTACGCAAAAGAAAACGGATTTACGTTCGAGGCGATGAAGCCGGATTATATAAAAGGTGATTCAGATTCGGACGGAAAAGTGACGATCTCAGACGTTCGTACTACTTTGAGGTATGTATGTCAGAAGGTTGAGTTGGACGAGGAGCAGAAACTTGCCGCAGATGTGGAAAAGGACGGAGTTATAAACATTAAAGATTTAAGGAAAGTATTGAGATTTGTATGTAACAAAATAGAAGAACTGTAAAAGCGATTGAAAGAGCTTCAATTATACAGACTGCCGCTTGCGATTTTATATGCAAGCGGCAGTTTTGTTATAGAAAATAAATGAAAGGAGAGACGCGTATGATCACAAAATTTGAGAGAAAAGTGATCGCAGGACTTACAGCTTTTCTGATGTGCCTGTCGATGGTGTTAGCAGTTCCGGTTTCTGTAAATGCAGAGGCAGAACAGACGCAGGATGAAGCGGTAAGTGGTGCAAAGCAAGAGGAGACTGTGAGTGATGTGCAGATGCAGGATGAAACTGTAAACGATGCACAGCAAGACGTAACTACGGGAGAGGAAGTTGAAGAAGGTGCGGCCGGAGATATACAGAAATTGCCGGGGATGAGCGCAGAGAGCACAGATGCAATGCTGAATACAACGTCACAAGAAGATGTGATAGGAAGTATTACTCTCAAGAAAGACGGCACGGAAGAATCCGGTTCGATTATGCTGCAGGAAGATCAGACATCTGTTCGTTATCAGTTGAATGTTGAAGAAGACGGGCAATATTATATTACGGCAACAGGTGATAATTATTGGAGTACGTATGCGAGCATTACGGAAGAAACCGAAGACGGAACACAAGATGTGGAGATTATCAATTCACGAGTTGAACTTCGTAAAGCAGGAACATATTATTTGGAATTATCAGATTATTCATCAGAATCTCAAAAAATTATAAAATGGAAAGCCGGAAAAGTCAAAGATATTACCCCCGGAGAATTTGATATAGAGTTAAATGAGGAGAAGCCTGAGGCGTACTATAGATTGACAGTGGATGAATCCGGGGTTTATTATGTGCGTTCTGTAAAGGGGATGTCAGTTAAGATAAGAGACACACAGACAGGAAATGAAATTTTATCTTCATCGTCTTTTTATAAATTAAAAAAAGAGAATGTTTATGAGATTACACTCGGAAGATACAGTTGGGAAAACGCTTCAGGAAAATGGGGAATTCTGAAAGGAATCGAAAAAGAAGTAGAGTGTGACAAAGTGTATATTAATGAGACAGATGGCGTTTACTATAAGTTCGTTCCGAAAACGACAGGATATTATAGTGTAGAAGGCGGTTTTTATGACGAAGAGTGGAATCAGATTTATTCCGAAGAAATGCTTGCCGGGAATGCGTATTATTTAGCGCCGTATGGAAGATATTGGTGTATTAAACAGTCTGAATATACGCCGAGTGATCCGGGTGGTTCTGGTGGAAAAGTACAGGTCAAAGTAGGCGAGACGTATACTCATGATATGAGAAAAGGCGGTTTTTATGAGTTTATACCGGAAGAAACGGCAAGTTATCATTTCCGCTCTAATGAAAATGTGAAACTGGAAGTTAAAGAGAGGATATTCGAGATAAACGGTATCGGAACTTTAGAAGGCAAAGTTGACTATTCAGTAGTTATGAGATCCGGATCTGTATATTGGATACATTTGTACGAGATGGATGCAGCAACAGTTACATGGACGATTGAAAAAACAAAAACAAAAACTGCGGTGACAGGAACAAAATATACTGCTGTAAAAGGCGGATCAGACACATATGATTTTGTACCAAGTAAATCCGGAGATTATTCTGTTTCTTTTAACGGAAAAGGCGGAGTTTTAGTATATGATGACGCATGGAATGAGATAAAAAAATATTATCCTGAAGAAGCAGACGGAAGCCGTGTTGTTCTTTCGCTGGAACAGGGAAAAACGTATCACTTTGCTGTTGCAGCATTAGAGAAAGATATGCAATGGGAAATCGAATCAGCTAAAACAAAAAACGGATTCGTATACACAAATTTAGCTGATAATACAGTAGAGATTTTGAAATATACAGGAACGGAAAGTAATGTAACAATACCGGATAAGATTGACAATAAAGTCGTAAAAACTCTTGGAGCTGAATCATTTACAGAGAATGAGACGGTAGTAGGAGTTACGATTCCGGCACAAGTTACGAATCTGCAGTACGGAGCGTTTGCATCATGTACGAATTTGAAGAAAGTAACTTTCGCACAAGGCAGTCAACTGAAAAAAATCAAAGAAGAAACATTTGAACACTGTGAAAAGTTAGAAGAAATACATATTCCCGACAGTGTTACACAAATAGAGAAGGGAGCGTTTTATTATTGTCGGTCTTTGAGCAAGTTAACGCTAGGGAAGAAGCTTGAGGTAATTGATAACAACGCCTTTGAAGGCTGCAGCAGTCTGAAACAGATTGAAATTCCTGATTCTGTGGAAAGTATCGGAGAGGGAGCATTTACATATTGCACTTCTCTTGAACATGTGACGATTGGAAATAAACTGGCATATGTAGCGAAAAGTGCATTTTCATGGTGTAACCTGACGGAAATTACATGGGGAGACGGAATTGCAAAAATCGGAGACAGCGCGTTTGCTTGTAACCAAAAACTTACGACGGTTTCAATTCCTGATACAGTAACGGAACTTGAATACAAAGCGTTTGCCGGATGTGTAGAGTTAAGTGATATTGAAATTCCTGATTCGGTAGAAGCAATCGGAGGCTATGCATTTGAGAAGTGGGATATATATAATGAAGGTGGGGACACTGCATGGTATGACGCACAGGCTGACGGTGATGTGTATGCCGGAAAAGTTTACTACAAATATAAAGGAACAATCGCAGAAGGCGGTACTGTCAATCTGAAAGCCGGTACGAAAGGAATCGCAGGATATGCGTTCCTTGATCAGATAAATCTGACAGGAATTGAAATTCCTGATAGTGTAACGAATATCGGCGATTATGCATTTGTCGGATGTGAAAAATTAAACAAAGTGACTGTCCCTGCTTCTGTAACAAAAATCGGAGAGAAAGCTCTTGGATATTTGACGTCGGGAAAGGGAGGACAGGCTTATAAGTTAGAAGGCTTTACGATCCGGGGAGTAGCCGGTTCAGCTGCGGAGAAGTATGCGAAAGAAAACGAATTTAATTTTGAGGCGTATACTCCTGAGTATATTAGAGGAGATGTGGATACCGACAGAAAAGTTAGTATCGGAGACGTCCGTATGACATTGCGGAGCATCTGTAAGAAGGCGGAATTGAACGGAACACAGAAGCTTGCGGCAGATGTGGAAAAAGACGGAACAGTAGATATAAAAGACTTGCGGAAGATTTTAAGATATGTCTGCGGTAAAATTGAATATTTGTAAAGCATATTATTAAGTGTATTGTTAAACGCATTTTGTGAGTGAATCTCAAAAGTGTAAGAATGGGAAGAACCCTGCTTTGCCGAAAGGCGGAGCGGGGTTCTTCTTATACTACGATCATCCGTGAATGTGAGCGTTGACGATATTTGCGGCGATAACTATTCTGTGGATGTTAGTGATACTTGCGGCGATAACTATTCTGTGGATGCCAGTGATATCTGCGGTGATAACTATTCTGTGACTGTCGGCGATATATGTTGTGGTAATTATTCTGTAAATGTCTGTGATATATGTTACGGTAATTATTCTGTAAATGCAAGTAATATGTGATGCAGTGATCTGTGCAGATACGGCAGATATTCTTCCATACTGACAGGCTGGCTGTTATGGATACAGTTATAACTTGTAGAGCCGATCAGTTCTATCATCGTGAATAGAAGCAGTTCCGGAGCAGGGCAGTTTACATTGTATTTTTTCAAAGCGGTCATGTAGTGATCGTAGAATTGGCTGGAGAAAGAAGGATCTCCGTTTGTAAAGACACTTTTAAATATCCCCCATGATAAGTTTTTGGCAATAAACTCCATGAAGAAGTGGTTTTTTTGAAATCGTTCGATAATGTAGTCCGTAGTAAAGAGCAGTTCATCCTCAAAACTGCTCACATTTGCTTTTTCAAGAGCGCGGTGTGCATCGTCAAAAAGTTGATTTGCCTTATATACGATGAGTTTGTCACGCAGATCGTATTTATCCTTGAAATACAGGTAAAAAGTTCCTTTTGCAAGGCCGGCCTGTTGGACAATATCAGAAATTGTTGTTTTGGCAAATCCTTTTCCTGTGAAAAGATGAAAGGCAGTTTCGAGAAGTGTGCTCTCTTTCTGCTTTTTATTATCATCAACTTTGCTCATAATAGATCCCCTCTTATTTTTGATGCTTAATCTTTTGTTATTTTTCCTATATTATGAATTGTTTTATTGAGAAAGTCAATAAAATGACTAAAATTCATTTTTATCGCTGAAAAATATTGACTATTAGTCATTTTTGGAATATATTGTGTATTATACAAAAAATAAGGAGATGATTTCAGTGGTCAAAGCAGGCAAGTGGATTGCAAAGCATCGGGTGTTGATCTTGATTGTCAGCGCGCTGCTTATGATTCCGTCTTTTTTCGGAATCGTGAATACGAGGGTCAACTATGATCTGCTCAGCTATCTGCCTGAACATCTTGAAACCGTGAAGGGGCAGGATATTTTGGTAGATGAATATGGCATGGGAGCGTTTTCCATGGTCGTAGTAGAAGATATGGAACTAAAGGATGTACAGAAGCTGGAAGAAAAGTTCAGCGAAGTACCGCATGTAAAAGATGTGTTATGGTACGATGATGCCGCAGATATCAGTCTTCCCGTCGAGATGCTGCCGAAGGATATAAGGGAAGCCTTTTTCAAAGGAGAAGCAACGATGATGTTGGCTCTTTTTGATAATACGACATCTTCGGACGAGGCAATGGATGCGGTGACACAGATGAGGCAGATTGCAGATAAGCAATGCTTTATAAGCGGAATGACAGGTGTTGTTACAGATATTAAAAATCTTTGCCTGCATGAGCTCCCGATTTATGTGGTGATCGCAGTACTCTGCTGTCTTTTGATATTGGAACTGACGTCCACGTCGTTTCTTGTACCGATCTTGTTTTTGATAAGTATCGGAGCGGCGATTGTATATAATCTCGGAAGCAATATCTTTTTGGGAGAAACGTCCTATATTACGAAAGCGCTGACTGCGATTTTACAGTTAGGCGTAACGATGGATTATTCCATTTTCCTTTTGAATAGTTATGAGGAAAATAAGAAACGGTTTCCGGGAGAAAAAGAACGGGCGATGGGGCATGCGATCGCGAATACGTTTAAGTCGGTTGTCGGAAGTTCGGTGACAACGATCGCAGGCTTCGCGGCGTTGTGCGCCATGACGTTTACACTTGGAAGAGATCTCGGAATCGTAATGGCAAAAGGTGTTGTTATGGGAGTGCTCTGTTGTGTGACGCTGCTTCCTTCACTTGTTCTTGTATTTGACAAATGGATAGAAAAAACAACGCATAGACCACTGTTTTCTAATATGAATAAACCGTCAGAGTTTATTACGAAACATTATGCTGTCTGGATCGTTTTGTTCCTTGTCCTTTTGTTCCCTGCAATTTACGGAAACAACCATACGAAGATCTATTATAATATCGCTCAGTCTCTTCCGGGATCGCTTGACAGTAATGTGGCGAATGAAAAACTGGAAAAGGATTTTGAAATGGGAAACATGCATATGATCCTCATGGATAAAAATATGGATGGTGTGCAGAAACAGAAAATGCTCGATCAGGTTGATGAAGTTGACGGTGTAAAATGGACGATCAGCATGAACTCTTTGATAGGTCCGTCCGTGCCGGATTCGATGATCCCGGACGATATTAAGAGTATGTTGAAAAGCGATCACTATGAGCTGGCATTTATTTGTTCGGAATATGCATCTGCAACAGATCAGGTAAATACACAGATCGCACAGATCGACGATATTGTGAAATCATATGACGATGACGCTATGGTGATCGGGGAAGCGCCTTTGATGAAAGACCTTCAGGATGTAACGGATGTAGACCTTACAATGGTCAATGTTCTTTCGATGGCGGCGATCTTTCTGATCATTATGATCGTATTTAAGTCAATTTCCCTTCCGGTTATTCTTGTATCGGTTATCGAGTTTGCAATAGCGGTCAACATGGCGTTTCCATATTATATGGGAACGGAACTTCCGTTTGTGGCAAGTATTGTGATCGGAACGATTCAGCTTGGAGCGACTGTTGACTATGCGATCTTGATGACGAGCCGTTATCAGAAAGAACGCGGACGCGGAAGGTCGAAAAAAGAAGCGATCGCGATCGCTCATAAAACAAGCATGCCGTCAATTATCAGCAGCGGTTTAAGTTTCTTTGCGGCGACGTTCGGAGTGGCGTGCTACTCTAAAGTAGACATGATCGGTTCTATATGTACATTGTTGGCAAGGGGAGCGATCATCAGTATGATCGTAGTTATACTTGTACTTCCGGCGATGTTTATGATATTTGATAAAATTATCTGTAAGACATCGATTGGATTTCTCGGAGAAAAGGCGAAGAAAACGGCGCAATAAAAAGTAATGGAAACAAAAAGTAAAACTATGAATGTCGGGAAAGGATGTTGGCAGTTATGAATAAAAACAGAAGAATGAAACATGTAGTAGCGGCTTCACTGGCTTTCGGAGCGGCGGCGCTTACCGGATTCGGACAGATCGCTCCGGCAGCAGTATATGCGGCAGAGCAGACGGAAACTGTGAAAACAGAAAGTACAAAAAGCGGAGAACAGGCAGACGAAGGCCTGTTTAAAGAAGAAACGGTTTATGTCAATGCAGATGCAAACGGAGCGGTAAAACTTATAACAGTTTCGGATTGGCTGAAAAATGCGGGAACGACAGAAAGTTTAAAAGATGTCAGCGAACTTGACGGTATTAAAAATATTAAAGGAGAAGAAACCTTTTCGGAGTCGGGCGATAATCTGACGTGGGATACAAACGGCGCAGATATTTATTATCAGGGAACGACTGAAAAAGAACTTCCGGTTTCCGTGAAACTGACCTATTATCTGGATGGAAAGAAAATCAGTCCTTCAGAGCTGAAAGGAAAAAGCGGACATCTGAAGATCAAAATTGATTATACAAATAACACAAAGAAATCGGTGAATGTAAGCGGAAAATCCGAAGAACTAAGCAGTCCGTTTGTAATGATGACAGGAATGATACTTCCGAATGAGACGTTTAGCAATGTGGCGATCGACAACGGAAAAGTAGTGTCAGACGGGAATAGAAATATCGTACTTGGATTTGCTGTTCCGGGTATGAAAGAAAGTCTGGGAATGAATGATTTCTCGCAGTCGTCTTCGCAGGTATCGCTTCCTGAAAGTCTTGAGATAAGCGCGGACGTAACGGATTTTACGATGTCCTCTACTTATACGGTCGCATTGTCCGATATTTTGGAAGATTTGAATGTGAAAGAAATCGTTGATTACAGTTCTTTGCAAAGCGCTCTTGATGAGCTGGAAAATGCGGCGTTGGAACTGGTAAGCGGAACAGATACGTTGTCTTCCGGGGCGGCGCAGCTTTCCTCCGGCGCGGCAGAATTAGAAGACGGCATTAAGAAATATACAGATGGAACGGATACGTTGGCAAATGGAGTTGTATCTTATGTAAATGGGGAACAACAGTTAGCAGACGGCGCAAAAAGCCTTACGGAATTGAGCGCAGGCTTATCCCAGGTTCAGTCAGCAGTGAGTCAGCTTAGCGCAGCCACAGACGGAAGTTTGACAAGCGTGAATGAGAAAGATATTAAGGCAGGAGCGCAGAAATTGGCAGACGGAACGCAGCAGCTTGTACAGGTTCTCGGAACAGAGGCTGTTCAGGCTGTGATGCAGCAGGCGACAAGTATGATCGAGATGGGAAAGGCGCTCATTGAGGAAACGAAAGGGCTGGAAACAAGTCTGCAAAACGGAATCGTAACCCCGGTTCAGGATCTTGCGGCGCAGGCACAGGCAATTTCAGGAGAGCTTCAGAAAATTTCAGATTTGCAGACGAATCTTACAAATGCATGTACTGCCGTAAATACTGCGGTAAACGAAAATAATGCTGTTATTGATGCCGATAATGGACAGATTGCGGCGAATAACGAAAAGATTACGTCAGCTAAGACGAAAGCCATCTCAAGTTCACAGACGATCCAACAGGCGGTAGATTCCCTGACGGCGAAGAGAAATGAAATCGCACAAAATGATCCTCAGTCAGCGGCTCTTGCAGATCTTGATAATGCGATACAGGCGCTGAATGAAGCGAAAAACGCCGCAGCTGAAGTGACCGATATGCCGGAACTTTCTTCTATAGAAGGAAAACTAAATCCGGTACAGGCGGATCTGTCAGGCGTGGATGTGCAGGCTGTTCAAAATGCAGTAGGAAAAATGAAAGTAGATCTGTTTACATTAAAACTTGCGGCTGCAGGAATGAATGCAAAACTTCCCGAAGTAGAAGAAAAATTAGACGCAATCCAGAAAGCGGGAGAAAACCTGCCTTTGGATCAACTGGGAGCGCTGACAGGTAAGATCGACGATCTAAATACGGGAATGCAGGGGCTTAACAGTGGAATCGGATCTTTGCATACGAATCTATCATCTTTAGATCAATCTCTTGCAGTATCAGTACCGAAAGCGGCTTCCGGAATCGCACAGCTAAACGGAGGATTTACACAATTAGGCAGCTTTAACAGTCAGCTTACGGCAGGAGCGGAGCAGTTAAAAGAAAACAGCAGCGTACTGAAAAACGGAGTGTCGGCTTTGAACAGCGGAGCGAAAACTTTGTCAGAAGGAGCTGTGACGCTGGCGGACGGAATGAAGACGTTTGATGCAGAAGGAACGAGTAAACTGAAAACAACGGTTGAAGGTGCGGTCGGAGAATTGATGAACCGGTTAGAAGCGCTGACATCTAAAGAGTGCAGCTATGATACGTTCAGCGGAAAAGACAGCGCGATGGACGGTAATGTAAAATTTGTAATCGAAACAGAAGCGATTGAATAAAAGCAGAAAAAATGCCTCCCCTGTCTGAGCCGCAGGAGAGGCATTTTTTATAAGGACAATTAAATAAACTTCTGTTCAGGAGCATCCACTTGGGAGTGGATGCTTCCATTTTTCCATCCAATAATTGACCTGCAGCATATAAGCAAGCATCTGAGGTCCTGCCATAAGCTGCCCATACCATGGTTTTCCGTAGTCGGAAGGCGTATCAAGGAAACGCAATACTTTCTTTTTATCAAGAAATGTTCGTATAGGAGCATTGGGGGAAGCGAGGACTTCTTTTAGTTGATCTGCGAGCAATGCTTCATAATGAGGATCATAAGTTTTTGGATAAGGACTTTTGCGTCTCCACAAGATCTCTTTCGGCAAGATGCCCTCTCCGGCATGGCGGAGCAGACCTTTTACAATTCCGTCCGGACATTTGATGTCCCACGGGATATTGAAAACGTATTCTACGATCCGATAATCGGCAAACGGTACGCGGGCTTCAAGTCCGCTGTACATACCGGCGCGGTCCATCCGGTCAAGAAGAGTTGCCATAAACCAGCGGATATTCAGGTAGGCGATCTCACGCCGACGTTTTTCTTCGGGAGAATCATCAGGTAGAACCGGCGTTTCACGAATCGTCTGTTCATAGGCGTTAAGGGCATATTCTTCCATGTTCAGTTCGTGAATAAAATCGTCGTCTAACAATGCTTGCCGCGGCTGCATAGAAGGCGACCATGGAAACATATTCGTTTCAAATGAGCTTTTTTTATGAAACCAAGGGTAGCCTCCGAAAATTTCATCAGCACATTCGCCTGTAAGGACAACGCTGTTGAACTGTTTGACAAGTGAACAGAAATACAACATAGAGGACTCGACGTCGGCCATGCAGGGGAGATCCCGCGCGTCTACGGCTTTGTACAGATAATCCAGTTGATCCTGACTGCTGCATTCGAGAAAGTGATGGTTTGTTTCATATAATTCTGCCATCTGTTCGGCAAACGGACGATCCTGACTTGGCTGGAATGTATTGGATTTAAAATACGTTTTGTTTTCCGTGAAATCAAAAGAAAAAGTATTTAGTTTTTCCCCTGATTTTGCCAGATGTCCGGCGCAGACGGCAGTGACGAGGCTGCTGTCTATTCCGCCGGAAAGAAACGTGCAGATGGGAACGTCTGAAAGCATCTGCTTTTTGATGGAATCTGTGAGAAGCCATCTCGTTTTTTCGATTGTATCAGAAGGCGAATCAGTGTGGAGGCAGCTGCTAAGTTTCCAGTAAAACTGTCTTTTGAAAGAAGTGTGACTAATGGAAATGTGTTCGCCGGGGAGCACTTCAAGAATATTTTTAAATACACCTTTTCCGTATGTTTTTGCAGGACCTAAGGCGAATATTTCATTGAGGCTGTTCCGGTCAAGTTCGGGAACGATATCGGGATAGGCAAATAATCCCTTGATTTCGGAAGAAAAAATAGTAGTCTCGTCTTTTTTTGTATAAAAGAGAGGTTTGACACCGAGCCTGTCGCGGAACAGATGAAGCGTTTGACAAGATTCATCCCACAGCGCGATTGCAAAGATTCCGTTTAACTTTTTAATAAAAGATGGTCCGCAGCGCATAAATCCGGCAAGGATTACTTCTGTATCGCCGGACGTCAGAAACTGTTCACCTTCAGAAATCAATTCTGCTTTCAGTTCCGGGGCATTATATATTTCACCGTTATATGCAATGACACAACTGTGATCGCCTCTGACGCGTCTCATCGGCTGATGTCCGGTGACTAAGTCGATGATGTTCAGACGAACATGGGCAAGCCCGCATTGAGGGGAGAGAAACGTACCTTCATCATCCGGCCCACGGTGCTTTTGAACTTGATTCATCATTTCTAAAATGTGGTTTCTGTAGTTCTTTTCTTTTGTATAATCCGCAGATGGGTTAAAAAATCCGGCGATTCCGCACATAGAAAATTCTCCTTCTTCTATTTTTTGACAATATCGCGTATGACAGGCTGAAGCTGCCGGTTCTCAAGAGCGGCTTCCAAAGCCGGGATAAGCAGATCGGTATGGGCAGTCATTGAATTCGGCTTTTTTTCGGGATCATCCTGCCCGAACGGAACAAAGTAGATATTTTTCGTATTTAAAAGAAGTCCGATATTTTTCATATTCATACCGAGGGCGTCGTTTGTCGATAAAGATAAAAGAAGCGGTTTGTTGTTGCGTAAATGGGCTTTTGCCGCCATTAAAGCAGGTGTGTCGGTGATTCCGTTTGCCAGTTTGGCAAGCGTATTTCCGGTGCACGGAAGGATCACAAGTGCGTCGAAAAGGTTTTTCGGACCGATCGGCTCTGCTTCGGAAATAGTCATCATCGGTTTATTTCCCGTAATTTCTTCTGCACGCCTATAAAATGATTCGGCAGAACCGAAACGGGAGTCTGTGGATGCGGCTGCGGTTGAAAAGACTGTCTGGACAGAGCCACAGCAGTTTGAAAGTTTTTGCAGTTCCAGAAATGCTTTTTTGTAAGTGCAGAACGAGCCGGTAAAAGCGACTCCGATCTGCGTTTCTTTTAAGGACAAAGGGGATTCCTCCTTTCATTTTGCGCATGAATTATGAGAGATACAGTTTTGATTCGATAAATTGTTTTAAGTGACGGGCAGAAGATGCGGGAGCATATTTGCCGGGAAGTCCTAAGCAGTGCAGAGCAGATATGCCGAGACGCTGAGCCGCGTCATAATCGACCCCTCCGGGGGAAGAGGCAATATCAATAATAAGAGCAGAAAGATCTACGTTTTTTAAAGTCTCTTCATTTATAAATTGCGCCGGAACAGTATTAAAAATGAAGCGAAAATCTCCGGCGTGATCGGAAAGTGATTTTAAGGGGAAACTTTTGTCGGCAATAACTGACGCGCGGGCGGATTCTTCGGCGTTATCTGTAAAAACGGAAACGTTTGCGGATAATCCCTTTAAACGGTAAACAATAGAGTGACCGCATTTTCCGAATCCAAGTACTGCGCATCTGCTTTTGTGCAGATTGAAAGGACTGTGGAGGATCGCTTCGCAGATTGCGCCTTCTGCAGTCGAGATACTGTTGTAAACAGGAAGCGATATATCGTCTGCATAATCAAAAACAGCGACGTTATTTTCGGCGGCTTCTTTTTTAAAAGAAGGAGGGATGCCCCCGGCAAACAAAGACTGACCGGGCCGCAGAAGATGAAGCAGCGTCTGAATAGAGAAACGATAGATGCTATTTTCAACCGAAACATCCGCGCCGTTTTTAGTAAACGGAAAAGGGCAGATGACGGACCCGGAATGGATACAGGCTTCTTCGAGAGAAGGCGCTTCGCGTACTATGGAAACATGTTCGGAGACGGAGCTGCAGTTGTTCGGCTGAGAGGCCAAAGCGTAATGACAAAGAGAACGGCCCGATTCTGCTAACATTTCTGCAAGAAAAACCTGACGCGCATCACCGCCTAAAACAGAGAAATCATATGAAAATGAAGACATAAAAACACCGCTTAAGAAACATTTTTAATTACTATATGCGAGTGAGAAAAAGATGTGAGTATAAATAACCTTGCTTGTCGTATATTTTTTCGGAATATTCCCGGGATGTCGGCAGTGCTGTGTATATCAGCATCCTTTTTATAGCGGGGCAAAAAATGATAAAAGAGAGTGATATTAACTATATCACAAAACGAATAGAAAACAAATCACTTTTGTTATTGACATGAAATCAAATAAAGTAGAAGGGAAGGCAATAAGATGAGCAGAAAAAGGAATAAGGTAATGAAAAACAGCTCCGGTTGTCATGATATTAATAAAGTTATAATAGAGGCAATGCCGATAAACGGCGCAAACACGGGATTCTTCCCGTTTCACTGATACTAACAAAACACTATCAAAAAAGGCATGAGTACGGCGGGCGAGGCTATACTCATGCACAAAATTAAATCTTTTCAAGTTCTTCTCTTAATTGCTCTGTGGTCATGTGGGAATAGACCCTTTCGTTGATGTCTTTTCCTGCATGGCCCATTATTTTATATCTGGCCACTCGGTCAACCTTCGCTTTCAGTAACAGGGAATTGCAGGTGTGCCGGCAGTCGTGGGGCGTGTGCTTCTCGGTGATCCCGCAGATTGTCAATGCTTGGGCGAAGTATTCCCGGTATTTCTCCTGTGAGATGTCCTGTGTCCCATCATGGTAGATCAGACTGTGAAAACGTGGGTCATACCGCGCCTCTACTATCTCATAGATCTTTGAGTGGATCGGGACTGTGCGGTGCCGGCTGTAGCGGTTCTTAAGCCCGCCTGTGAACGTCCAGGCGTCCAGGTCGATGCTCTCCAGTGGCATCCCGGCCAGCTCGTTAATCCTCCACCCTGAATAGATGTAGATCAGCACGGTGTCAACAAAGGGCACGTCCTTGTGATCCCAGAGCTTCTGGATCTCTTCATCCGTGAAGGGTGTACCGCTCTCGGTGTCGTCCTCTTTCCCGATCCGAACGAACTCGGCGCAGTTCTTGGCCACAATGTCAAATTGCAGGGCATACCGGTACATCTGATTGAACAGCGTCTTGATGTGCTCCAGCATGGAGTGAGACAGATCATCCCTGTCGAGGATCTGTTGCAGATCCAGAGCCGAGATATTCGGCATAATCCGGCTGTGAAGCTGATCGCAGTGTTTGAATGCTGCCAGTGTGCAATACTGGGAGCTGGTCCTCTTGCCGGGAGTGTCCACGGCTGCCTTGTACTTCCACTCGTACCAGTCTTTAAACACTTCCTCAAAAGTCTTCTTCCTGTTGGCAATGTCAAAGGGGTCCTTGTTATACTCCGCCAGGGCGATATCAGCCGACACCCGATCCGGAAAGTTCCCCAGGACGTCATAACGGGGGTATCCCCACTCGTCAATACGGGTGTTCACGCGCACCTGAAAGGGTTTTCTCCGGCTCCCGGACAGCTTGACTATGGTCCCTGTGCCGTTCCTGCGCCTCTTTCCGGGGGTTTTCGCCCTGCGGGGCACACTTATCCCATCACGCAGGGGAAAGCCGCAATGCGGGCAGGAATACGCCTTGTCAGACACCTTCCCGGAGCATTCCGGGCATGTGGTAAGTGACATGTATATCATTCTCCTTTCATGGCTGGCGGGCTGTGATCGGTGAATGATATAGATCTCTTTTGAAATGCGGGCTATTCGGTGTCTTTGCGGTATTTAGGAATTTCTAACAATTCAGTTATACGCTCATGTGCTACTTTCTTCCCCATATCGTTCAATGAATCATAGGCCTCAATGATTTCACCTAGTGCGTTGTCATTCCCCATTTTGGTTAAAATGTAGTCACCTATAGCTTGTTCTTCCTTTGTGGCGTTTGGATCGTAATATTTCGCCGCAAATTCGTCATAATCTGTTATGAGATCATAAACAGTTATCTCGGTGTTTTCACATATCTTTTTTAGCATGTCGGGGCTAATTTTTTCGTTGTCTCGCTTTATCATAGAATAAAAAGTATTTGTTGAAATTCCTGTCTTGCGTGACAGCTCTGCAACTGTGAGTCCGTATTCCCCGAGTGCTATTTTTAAGTTTGTTCCTATTCCCATTTCAAAAAACTCCTTTAGATGATTAAATCACAAATTAGGTGAAAAGTAAATAAAATCTTGCAAATGCACCATTTTTGGTTGACAATCCTGCAAATGCGTGATATTTTGAATGTGAATCTTGCAAATGCAAGGGACTGGGGGTGATTAACGAATGCGAATCGACAGAAGGAAGTACATGCTTGCCAGGGCGCGAGCGTGCATGGGACAGAAAGATCTTGAAGCTGCGGGGATTCCGAAAGGAACGCTCTGCACAGCTTTAAGAGGAAACGTCAAACCGGAGACAGCCGGGAAGATTGCGAAAGCTCTGGGCGTTGATGTAACTGAAATTATCGAAACAGAAGACTGACAGGCTGGCGGGCTGTGATCAGTGAATGAAGCGTTGCGACATCGCAACAGAAAGGAGAAGAAAGCATGGTATGCGGAAAGGTTGAAGTGATCATAAACGCTATGGTGGCGTCCTGCCTTTCTCCGCAGGAGATCGCAGAGAAAGCCGGCGTCTCTGTCAGCATCGTCTACCGGATTCGTAAGGGCTACATGGTGAAGATGGAGCGCTTCGGTAAGGTCTGCCGGGCTCTGGGGATCACGCCGGATCAGGCGATTGATTACGAGAGGATGAAGCGGTACAGAGAGGAGCGCGGCGCATGAGAGTGCCTGACGATGTTTTTGCGCAGATCTGCGCGGAGATGGCTGCAGCGGAGCAGTCCGGGGAGTTGGAGCAGCTCTTTAAGGGAAAAACTCGCGCGCCGGATCAGCAGACAGGCAGAGAGACATTCAAAGAAACCATTAAGCCGAGTATGAAGCTGACAAAGCGCACATTCCTAAATATTTTAGCCTATGACATTTCAACGCCGGGCTATGCGGATGAAATGCTTGCGAGGATGGAATTACTTGGATGCAGCAGGGCGCGGGAGTATTACGAGATGGTAAAGATCGAGTGGGAATACTATCACGAAAAGGAAATGAAGAGCGCAGCGCACTGGTATAAAGGGCAGTGCGAGAATGAATGGGAAAATACGAAAAGACAGGCGGTGAGGGAGTTACGGAAAGAACCAGAAGCGGAACAACGGGAACAGAGACGGGAGCGGTGGCGGAAACTGTCGGAGATGTTAGACTTTCATTAACACAGAAGGGAACAGTGAAGCAGACTATTTCAAATTGTGTTGTAGCTTTGAGAATGGATGAAAAAACGCGAGACATGTTCCGGTATAATATGCTCACAGACAAGATAGAAGTGTATGGGGCATGGTGGAATAGATCAGACGTCAGCATATCTCAAACGGATGAGAATAACATCAGAATGTACCTTGAAAATACTTATGATCTTACGAGCGAAAAGGGCGTAACGAGAGCTATTGACATTTTAGCGCATCAAAACGAGTATCACCCGATTAGAGATTGCCTGAACGGTCTTAAGTGGGACGGCGTGCTACGCATCGGTGAATTGTTCCCCAGATATTTAGGATCGGTCAGATGTGACTATACAACAGAAGCAACAAAGCTCTTTCTGCTAGGAGCCATCGAGAGAGTATTTCATCCGGGGATTAAGTTTGATACGATGGTTTGTTTAGTAGAGGACGTCCAGGGCGGTGGTAAATCTTCTATGGCCAGATTTCTAGCAATACGGGACGAATGGTTTTCTGATGATATCCGTAATCTTGATGATGAGAACGTGTACAGAAAATTACAGGGCCATTGGATCATTGAGTTTTCGGAAATGCTGGCAACGTCAAGCACGAAAACAGTTGAGGCGATAAAGTCATTTCTAAGCCGGCAGAAGGACGTTTATAAAATCCCATATGACAGATATCCCCATGACATACCGAGGCAATGCGTTTTCATCGGGACTACAAATAACATTGATTTTCTCCCGAAAGATCGGACAGGCAATAGAAGATTTATCCCGATAGCGATTAACAGCGAAGCGGCGGAAAGGCACCCACTGGAGAATGAAAAAGAGACGAGGGAATACGTCATACAATGCTATGCGGAAGCTATGGAGATCTATCGAAGTGGTGACTATGAGTTGAGGCTATCCGGCGAGATGATGAAAGAACTTGAAGCGGTGCAAGAGGCATTTAAGCCCGAAGATCCGAAAGTGGGTATTATACAGAACTGGCTTGATGCGTGCAATTATGACACCGTTTGTTCACAGATGATTTTTAAAGAGGCATTCCCGGAAAATTACTATAGAGAGCCGCAACGGTGGGAATTATCTGAGATTTCAAGCATTATGAACAAGTGTATTAAGAGGTGGGAAAGATACCCAACATCAGACCATCAGAAAAGATTTTCAAAGTATGGCAAACAAAGGGCATGGACTAAAAGCGTCCACGGGAAAGCGTCATCAGATGGCTTTGTTAATGTGGACGAGCAAGCGGAGCAAATAGAATTACCGTTTAAATAGATATTGTGTACATATTTGTGGACAGACTTGTTGACGCGGATAAACCTTATAAATACGGTGTTTCCTCTTACTTGTCCACTGTCCACATTAAATATATAAGAAATAAAAAATAAAGAGTAAGAAGGTATATATGCATATATATAAGGTTTTGTTGGTGGTTTTTCGTGGACTTTGTGGACGGCATGAAAGGAGACAGGAAAATGAGCAAAACAGGATCAGAAAATGGCTTTAGAATGATTAAAGACGGAACAATAGAGCCGAAAAGGCAGCAGGACAAGACTCGGGCGAAGATGTTCCAGTTTATGAAGATGAAAAAGGGAGGACGCAGAAAATGACAGAATTTGAACAGTTGCAGATTGAACAGTTGAAGCGGATCGCGGACGTGCTGGAGGACATCAATGGCACGCTGATAGATATGAGCACACCTGTCGAGCAGTTGGCGGAATGTGTTGGAGTACATCCAGCGAGGTACGGCGGGTCAGCAGCGAGCTTCCTGCGGATCGCCGGGAGCGTAGACGCGGGAGTATAAAGAAATAAGCCCCATAGGGAGCGGCAACTCTCTATAGGGCAGCACAGCCGGAGCCATGCGGTAAAACACCAGTTACATAATAGCATGGATCTTCCGGGGAAAGGAAGAGGAAAATGAGAATTAAACTCTTGAACACAGAGCTCGGTATCGGGGTATGTAATACAGAAGATGTGCCTGCATGGGTGGCAAAGCACGGACCTGCGGCAGAGGTGGCGTTCTTTTACTTTCATCAAAGAGATTGGATCGTCCTGAATGAAGATAATCCGAACTTTGAACTGTATAAAATGGTCGTTGAGAACTATGAGGATTTCTCGGACATGGCTAAGAAAGGATTTGCGGAGGGATGTAAAAGAGATTTCCCCAAAGTAGCCCAGGCTCTTAAGGTTTTGGATTACGTCAACCGTATTAGGCGGAATCTGTACCGGCATATGAAAGAGCGTGCAGCATAATAAAGTCCATGCCCTCCCCGGGGAGCTGCGCCAACAGCAGAACGGGGGCGGCAGAGGTACTACAAACGATACGAGAACGGCGCTCCGGCGTGCTGCAATACTGCCGGAGCAAATCAAAAGAATATAAAAGCTATCCTTGCCACTGAGACGCGGCAACGTCAGACGTGGCACGATAGATGAAGGGAGGCAGAGTATGAGCGTAAAAATCAGGATATCATATACAGACGAGCAAGAACTGGACAGAATTGTTCGGCTGTTGTCTACGGAAGTGAAGAGTTGGAAAAAGCAGCAGGCGAAGGGGAAGTATAAGAGGGCTTATGGAGAATTGAACCACGAGCAAAGCCCGAGCGAACTACGAGAGGGGGCTGATTCGTGAATGATTCAAATTTAATACCGAACACTGAGCGAAGCCCGGAGGAACTACGAGAAATGGGGAGAAAGGGCGGAATTGCATCGGGGAAGGCAAGGAGGCGGAAAAGAGATCTGCGGAAAATGATGCAGATGGTCGTTGATCTGTCAATTAAAAAATAATTGCTTTACTTTTCAATATTTGATATAATTGATTTAGAGCAAATAGAATAAATAGTACCCCGAGATACGGTTTTTTTCTTTCCTACCAAATGTACTGGAGTTTCCTTTTCTTCGTGTCGCGGAAGCCTTAGGGCGTGGGAATGACTGGACAAGCTTGAATAAAGCTGTTTAGTTGTTCCTGCGCTTTTTTTTATTTGCTCGATCTGCTTTTATATTACTCATCTTTTTTGTAAAGCCGACCGGGCGTTAAACGGGGAAAGGACATGGATGCATGGAAAATAATAATGTAAATACTGTAAACAATCAGGAACCGCAGCAGGCAGCACAGACAGGCGAAAGAACTTTTACCCAGGATGAAGTGAACCGCATTGTACAAGATAGACTTGCGCGGGTAAAGACACTAGATGAACCGGATCAGCGAGAACTTGACTTACAGAAGCGAGAGCGCGCACTGTATGCAAGGGAAGCCGTTGCGAATGCTGGGCTTGATAAAAATCTTGCAGATGAGTTTGTCGGAATGGATAAAGAAACTGTTGATAAATGTTTGAAGATTATAGCCCCATACGCTCAGAAAATGAAAGAGCCGTTTCTTAATGCTGTCGGCCCGACAAATGGGGGTGGCGGTGTCGGATCTGACAATGAAATTAGAGCAGCTATGGGACTCAAAAAGAGATAGGAGAGTAAGACATGGCTATTGAATTAGTAACCAAGTATTTGCCGTATGTAGATGAACTCTTTACGACAGAAAGTAAGAAGTCCCTTCTTACAAATAATGATTTTGACTGGACAGGAGCACACACGGTGAAGACGTACAAGATTGGAACTACTACGATGACTGACTACGACCGTGCAGGGACCGGATCCGGGGCAGCAGGCTCACGGTATGGAACAATAGGGAACCTGAGCGCGAGCACACAGCCCCATGTGATCACAAAAGACCGTTCCTTTACGTTCGTGATCGACAAGCTGGATTCTGATGAGACAGGCAAAGCACTTGAGGCTGCATCAGCATTGGCGCGGCAGTTAAGAGAAGTCGTGGTGCCGGAGGTTGATGCTTATGTATACGGTAAAATGTGCGCAGGGGCAGGGACGAAGCCCGCAGCCTTAACGCTGACAGCGGACAACATTTATACTGAGATCATCAAAGCTACTACTACGTTGGATGATGCAGAAGTAAACGAAGCGGGGCGCGTTCTTTTAGTCGTGCCGGAAGTGTATCAGCTGATGAAGCAGAGTAAAGAAATTGTATTGAATACGAACGTCGGGGAAGATATGCGCTTGAAAGGCGTTATCTCGAATCTGGACGGCATGAACGTGATCAAGGTATCCTCTAAGCGCGTACCGGAAAACTTCGGCTTTATGGTGGCGCATCCGTGCGCTACGGTTTGCCCGACAAAGCTTGCAGACTACAAGACGCATCAAGATCCGCCGGGAATCAGCGGATCATTGGTTGAGGGGCGTATCGTATATGATGCGTTTGTCCTGGATAACAAGAAAAAGGCGATCTACTACATGGAGAATAAAACTTCATAGTTTTTTCTTCTCAAAAAATAAAAAGGCACTCCGGGCGCGTAATGCGTTCGGGGTGTTTTTTGGTAAAGGCGGTGTGGACATGGAAAAGAACAGCAAAACAAACGAAACGCTTGTGAACCTGATTCGATCGGGCACGGATCGGGCGGAAAATCTTCTGCAGCTTTGGAAACAGAACAAAGCTTTTATAGCAACACTTGCCCGGAAATATTCCGGCGGGGCAGAGATGGAGGACTTGGAGCAAGAGGGATTTATAGGCCTGTGTGAAGCGATTCCACACTATGACGAGGGGCGCGGGATGTCATTTATTGGTTATGCAGCGTTTTACATACAGAAGAATTTGCGGGCATGTGTGGAGAATAACCGCCCGGTGAAGTTGTCACGATCGGCAGCAGATGAAGCGCTACAATACAAGAAACTTGTCCGAGAATACACGAAGTATTACGGCTGTACCCCTTCTGATCGCGAGCTGTGCGCGTTTTTACATGTTGATCAAGATAAACTAGCCTTGATAAGAAAAGCAACGGAAACGGGGCATATCAGAAGCTTGAGCGAGGAGCTGCCAGGAATGGATGGAGATATCTGTCTAGGTGATACCATTGCAGCAGACGAGGACTTAGAGCGGGATGCGATCCGGCGTATAGATCACGAGTGCATGAAGCGTGAACTGTGGCTTGCCGTGGATCAGCTCCCGGATAGGTTACCTGCTGCCATTCGCTTAAGATATGAGAGCGGGTTGACTTATAAGGAAATGGGGGAACGCTTGGGCGTCGATATGAATCAGGCGCGGAGTCTGGAGCAAAAAGCTTTTAAGAAGTTGCGCATACCGTCCAGAGCGAAGAGATTCAGGGCATATCATGAGGAATACCTGAGCGCGTCACAGATCCATCATGTAGGCGTACGGCGGTTCAATGAGACATGGACGAGTGAAGTTGAAAGAGATGCTATTAGATGGACGGAAAAAGAAAGGGGGTGTTAAAATGAATAGAGGAAGGAAAGACGGCAATGAGATGAAGAATCATGAAGGGTATTACGATCCGACAGCGGGAAAGGCGATCAGGCGGGCGGCTCGTCATAAAAGAAGAAAAGGCATAAAATTGAGCCGGTTGACCTATCAGCTCCGGGAAGTTCAGGGCTTTCCGGTGTCACTAGTAAAATGATACTAATAAAATTTAAGACAGTGATACTAGTATGACACTATTAAAAAATATGCAGGGGGTTCCTGTAAATCACGGGCTGAAAGAAAATCCCGAAAATACGCTGTTTTTGACCTGTGAGTATCAGTGGTTTTTCGGCAAATTTTACGTTAATTAATAAAGTTATAAGATTTTTTCTTATTCCTTTTAAAAAATATGCGTTATCATGTTAATATTAGGAGAGAGTAGGAGAGGTGATTGATAATGTACAATATATTAGTATGTGACGATGACAAAGAAATAGTGGAAGCAATCGAAATTTATCTGACGCAGGAAGGATACCGTATACTGAAGGCGTATGACGGTACGGAAGCTCTTGAAATGCTTGAAAGAGAAGAGGTTCATCTGCTTCTTCTTGATGTGATGATGCCGAAACTTGACGGGATTCGGGCAACTTTGAAAATACGAGAGAAAAACAGTATTCCCATCATTATCCTTTCCGCAAAATCGGAAGATGCGGATAAGATACTCGGACTTAATGTAGGAGCGGACGATTATGTTACAAAGCCGTTTAGTCCTTTGGAACTTGTTGCGCGAGTGAAATCTCAGCTTCGCAGGTATACGCAGCTTGGCGGCACGGCTCAGAATGAAAATGATAAAATATATTCTGTCGGCGGCCTTAGGATTAATGACGATCTGAAAGAAGTGACAGTAGATGGGGAGTTAGTAAGATTGACTCCGATCGAATATAATATCCTCCTTCTTCTTATGAAGAATCAGGGGCGCGTTTTTTCGATCAATCAGATATATGAAATGATCTGGAATGAGGAAGCTATCGGGGCTGACAATACGGTTGCCGTTCATATACGGCATATAAGGGAGAAGATTGAGATTAATCCAAAAGAGCCGCGGTATTTGAAAGTTGTCTGGGGAGTCGGATATAAGATTGAGAAGGTGCAGTAGATAAGAAAAACAGGTAAAGAGAGGAATGTGAATGAAAGGATGGTACAGAAGGACTGCGATGAAAGCGGTCGTCCTGATCGTAGGCGTGTTAACCGGAGCGATGTTTTTCACATCTCTTATAGTAACAACGCGGCTGACCGGAACGCTGAATCCGGCAGAGACGGTAAAGTTAATAGGAGAGCCATATGAAGAATCTTCGGATTTTAGCAATACAGTAGAAAGCTATATGCTTCAGGTGCTTGAACAGTTTCAGTTAAAAACGCTGTTTGAGTCAGACGGAGCATACAATCCGGATAAAGTGATCGACGTAATGTCTTATTTTGGAGCGTCGGGAGCAGACGCTGAAAATCATTCCGGGCTGGTATACAGACTGTCGGATCTGATAGAGTGGAGCAAGGCATACAGTGTAGAGTCAGGCGGTGTATATGATAAAAACGCAGTAATCGTCTGCAAACAGCCAAGCGGAAAATACTATTATTACTATACGGAAGAGTTTCTGAATCAGCTTGAAACAGGAGAACTTCAACTCGTATTAGAAGATGATAGAATGGATGTTGAGTCATTTTTAAATGACTTAAGCAACGGAACGCTTACCTCATCCGGAGTGAGTGATAAAATAAGCATATATGATGCAGAAGGCAGTAAATTGTATACAGACTGTTGGAATTACGGGGATTCAGTCCGTGAGAATTATGCGCCCTTAGGAGCGGCTAATCTTCTCCAAGTTGTAAATGAACGCCCGGAGTTAAACGGAAAGCTTATGGTTATTTATGATCATCTGGCATCTGTTCTTACGAGTATAAATGATAAATACAGCCGATATAAGAGCGGGTGGGAACACCTGGAAGAGGGAAACACAAACTTTACTTATTTATATATAGATCAGGATACAAAAAAAGTTACGACAAATAAAAGCGAATATGCAAATCTTATGGCAAAAGGCGAGTCGGGAATAAAAACGAACATTGAAGAATGCATAGCGGACATGAAATCAGGAAAAAATGTGAAATACATTTTTGTTTATCCGAAATTAAAAGATTTTGAAACAAATATGGATATATTACCGACAAATGAATGGGATATGGTGCGCTCTTATGATACCGACAAGACGTATGACAGTATTTTTGCGGTGGCAGTTGATACTTCTTATCCGGTCAAAGATATGTTCTATGAAAGAGACCGGATTTATGAAAAAAATATCCCGCTGCTAAGAGGCGGGTTCGTGATCTTGTGTCTTAGCGGAATTTTGTTCCTTATCAGTTTTGTCATGTCAGGGTTGATGGCAGGAAGAAAAGATGGAGATAACGAAGTTCATTTAACAGGCTTTGACAGATGGAAAACAGAGATCGCGGCAGTTGCCGTGATCGGAGTATGGGCAGTAGGAACGGCAGTTATCGTAGGCATGGGAATGATCGACAGCGATAATGTCTACAATATGGTAGAAACTCTTGACTATTATGGAGCGCGCTATATGAGCGATATGCCGGAAGTTTATTCTATGCTGTTTGTTCAGAAAGTAAGTTTTTTAGAGATAGCGGGTGCATTTTTATATGGAGCGTTTACGTTTATCTGCTTTTTCGCGGGTTATATGAGTCTTATCCGCAGAATCAAAGCGAAGAGTTTGTGGAATGGAAGTCTGCTTTGTATGATTCTTTCTTTTTGCAAAAGAATAGTCGATTCGAGTAATGACGTTTGGCGGACCGTTCTTTGGATCAGTGCATTTTTAGTCATCCACTGGATTACGTTTTTTGTCAGAAATGTACCGATGGCGCTGGCAGCTCTGGCAGCAGACGGAGTGACGTTTTGGATTGTCGTGGGAAGTATGCTTGCAAAAGTCAGGATCAAGAAAGGGATCGAACAGATCGCATCAGGCAATCTTGAGTATCGGATCGAACTAAAAGGACTGCGGGGAACGGAACGTAATATCGCCGAGAATGTCAATGATATCGGAAGCGGTCTGAACCGCGCGATCGATGAGGCGATGCGAAACGAACGTTTGAAAACGGATTTGATCACAAATGTATCGCATGACATCAAGACTCCGCTTACATCAATTATAAATTATGTGGATATTTTGAAGCGGTCTGATATTGCCGATGAAAAGATACTAGGGTATCTTGATATTCTTGAAGTAAAAGCGCAGAGACTTAAGACGCTGACAGAAGACGTTGTGGAAGCGTCGAAAGTAAGCAGCGGAAATATTACGTTAGAATATATGGATATTGATTTCCGTGAGATGGTACAGCAGACGGAAGGGGAAATGGCAGAAAAATTTGCCGCGCGAAACCTGTCGGTTGTATTGAACCTTCCGGAAGAAGCGGCGGTGATACATGTAGACGGACGCCGTATGTGGAGGGTGCTTGAAAATATCTTCGGCAATGCGGCAAAATATGCAATGCCGGGGACGAGAGTTTATGCAGATCTTTCGGTATCGGAGTCGGAAGTTAAGTTTTCTTTGAAAAATGTATCCGAGCAGCAGTTGAATATTTCGGCAGATGAGTTGACAGAGCGATTTATCAGAGGAGATATTTCCCGGAGTACGGAAGGAAGCGGACTCGGTCTTTCAATCGCCAAAAGTCTGACTGAAATGCAAGGAGGAGTTTTCGAGTTGTATCTTGACGGAGATCTGTTCAAAGTAGACATCAGATTTCCAAGGATAAAGCCGATGTAAAATATATATTGATTGGATTCGCCCCTTCCCTTTTTAAGGTAGGTTTTTCACCTTAGGGAAGGGGATTGTGTATCCTTTTTCTTACGAAGAAATAGCAGATTACCTGCAGTATGATCGTGATAAGCCATGATGCGGGATAAGAGATAAACAAAACATCCAATGATCTGTGGCGAGGGAAGATCATGAAGATCCAGACAATCCTCGTTCCGACTGTTCCGATGATAGAAAGAAGCATCGGAATTGCAGAATATCCCATTCCACGCAGCGCGCCGGGAAAGAGGTCCATCAGTCCGCACATAAAATAAGTTACGGTAGTATACAAAAGTATTTCCATTCCGCATTGAATGACTTTCGGATCTGAAGTATAGATTTTTAACAGTTCCGGTCCGAAGAGATATGAACCTCCGCCTAAGATTAATGAAACGACAACGGACAGCAGAATACAGTTCCGAAGAACTTTGTCCATTCGTTTCCATTTTCCCGCGCCGTAGTTCTGGCTTGTAAAACTCATACATGCCTGTGTGATCGAGTTGGCTGCGGCGTACAGAAATCCGAAGATATTATTTGCAGCTGTATAGCCCGCCATTGCGATAGAACCAAAAGAGTTTACCGAAGATTGAAGAAGTACGTTTGAGAAGTTGATAACCGTACTTTGTATGCCTGCGGGAATACCTACCTGAAAAATTTGTTTTAAATAGATCCACTTGATTGTCATTGCGGAAAATCGAAGTTGATAGCTTCCGTCCGAGCGATATAGACAGCGAAGGACAAGGAGACAGGAGATCATCTGTGCGATCACTGTGGCGATTGCAACTCCCGCGACTCCGAGGTGTAATACGATCACGAGGAAGAGGTTTAAAGCTGCGTTTACGATTCCCGCGATGATAAGGAAAAATAAAGGCCGTTTTGTATCTCCGACGGCACGCAGGATTGCCGCTCCGTAATTATAGAGCATAAAGAAGGGCATTCCGGCGAAATAAATCCGCATATAAAGGGCGGACTGGCCGATGACGTCTGAAGGAGTGTCCATAAGCAGCAGGGCTGCTTTTGAAAAGAAAAGTCCGACAAAGACCATGACGATTCCGCTGATCAAAGCGAAAGTAACTGCGGTATGTACTGTTTCAGACATCTGCTTTTCCTGTTTTGTCGCATAGAAACGGGCAGCCAGTACGTTCGCTCCGAGGGAAACTCCGATAAAAAGATTCGTAAATACATTGATTAGCGCTGTCGTAGAGCCGACTGCCGCCAGAGCGCGGCTTCCTGAAAATCTTCCGACAACGACGATATCTACTGCATTGAAAAGAAGCTGGAGAATACTGGAGAGCATGAGCGGAATGGAAAATGAAATCAGTTTGTCTAAAACAGTTCCATTGCACATGTCTATTTCATATTTGTTCTTTTTCGATTTTGAAGCTGTCATTTTAAATCCCCTCTTTATAAAGTATAAGCTTTGTTAAAAAACTATTACGGTTTCATTACAGATTATATTATGAATAGAAAACGTGAAATTTTCAAGATGAAGTTTTTAATAACTTTTCGAGAAATTTTCATGAGTAAAACAATGGAATTAGCCACGATAAGCACGCAGCGCGGTTTTACGAATGGCGCGGGCTGAAGTGTTATTTTGTAAATGCATTTGTAAAAGAGAGGTATTTATCCAACCTTTACATTATTTGGTATGTATGCTATCCTTTTTAAAGACAAAACCAACTGAAGATTCAGAGGAGATATTTCTTCGGATCACAGGGGGATAAAGGAGAGAAAACTATGTCAGAGAAACAGAAATATTATATTACGACGGCGATTGCCTATACTTCCGGCAAGCCGCATATCGGAAACACATATGAGATCGTTTTGGCAGATGCGATTGCCCGTTATAAGAGAAGTCAGGGGTATGATGTATTTTTTCAGACAGGAACAGATGAGCATGGTCAGAAGATCGAACTGAAAGCAGAAGAAGCGGGCGTTACACCGAAAGAATTTGTAGACGGTGTTTCCGCTGAGATCAAGAAGATATGGGATCTGATGGATACGTCCTATGACAAATTCATTCGTACGACAGACGAAGACCATGAGAAGCAGGTACAGAAGATTTTCAAAAAGCTGTATGATCAGGGCGATATTTATAAAGGTCATTACGAAGGAATGTACTGTACGCCGTGCGAGTCTTTCTTTACAGAGTCACAGCTCGTAGACGGAAAATGTCCTGACTGCGGAAGAGAAGTGCAACCGGCGAAAGAAGAAGCGTATTTCTTCAAAATGAGTAAGTATGCAGACCGACTGATCGAGCATATTAATACACATCCTGAATTTATTCAGCCTGTTTCCAGAAAAAATGAGATGATGAACAACTTCCTTCTTCCGGGACTTCAGGATCTGTGCGTATCCAGAACTTCGTTTAAGTGGGGAATTCCGGTTGATTTTGACGATAAGCATGTCGTTTATGTATGGCTTGACGCGCTGACAAACTATATCACGGGAATCGGTTATGATGCAGACGGAGACAGCACGGAACAGTATGCAAAATTGTGGCCGGCTGACCTGCATTTGATCGGAAAAGACATTATCCGTTTCCATACGATCTACTGGCCGATCTTTTTAATGGCGCTTGGGCTTCCGCTTCCGAAGCAAGTATTCGGTCATCCGTGGCTTCTTCAGGGAGACGGGAAGATGAGCAAATCAAAAGGAAATGTTCTTTATGCAGACGAGCTTGTTGATTTCTTCGGGGTAGATGCAGTACGTTATTTCGTTCTTCATGAGATGCCGTTTGAAAATGACGGAGTGATCACATGGGAGCTTATGGTAGAACGTTTAAATTCCGATCTTGCCAATACATTAGGAAACCTTGTAAACCGTACAGTTTCTATGACAAATAAATACTTTGGCGGCGTTGTTTCCGATAAAGGAGCGGCGGAGGATGTCGATGCAGATCTGAAAGCGGTGATCGACAATACACCGAAAGCGGTTGATGCGAAAATGGACGGGCTGCGTGTGGCGGATGCGATCACAGAGATCTTTAATCTGTTCAAACGCTGCAACAAATATATCGATGAAACGATGCCGTGGGCGTTGGCAAAAGATGAAGAAAAGAAAGATCGTCTGGAAACAGTTCTTTGGAATCTGATCCAGGGAATCTCAGCAGGAGCGCGCCTTCTTGAATCCTTCATGCCGTCTACAAGCAAAAAGATTCTGAATCAGCTCGGAGACGGGCATGTGACGGAGAAACCGGAGATTCTTTTCCAAAGACTGGATCTGGAAGAAGTAATGAAAAAAGTAGAAGAACTTCATCCTCATATAGAAGAAGCAGAGGAAGAGGAAGATGTGATCGATATCGAGGCAAAGCCGGAGATTACGTTTGAACAGTTTGGAGCGATGCAGTTCCAAGTAGGAGAGATCATCGCTTGTGAGGCAGTGAAAAAATCAAAAAAACTCCTTTGTTCTCAGGTAAAGGTAGGAAGTCAGGTGAAACAGATCGTTTCAGGTATTAAAGCACATTATACACCGGAAGAGATGGTAGGGAAAAAAGTGATGGTACTTGTGAACCTGAAGCCTGCAAAGCTGGCGGGAGTACTCAGTGAAGGCATGCTTCTTTGTGCAGAAGATGCAGAAGGCAATCTGGCGCTTATGACTCCTGAGAAAGCAATGCCTGCGGGAGCGGAGATCTGCTAATAAGAATAGAGAAGAATAGATAAGATTAGATAAGATCAGAGAAACATAGAGAAAAAATATCTGTTGGCTGAACACAGACAGTTCATCCCGCAGATATTTTTTTATTCTATAGAAAATTTTGAGCTCTTATGGGATAACATCTTTCGGGAAGATATTGAAGTGGGATTGTCACTTTGTTCTTACAGAGAAAAGTTAAAAAATTTTGTTGTTTTTAATGCAACAAAATGCTTATCAAGGTACTCTTATATATGAAAGCATATTTAAGTCAGTGCGAAAGAGATGAAAGGAGGGAGCTTATGTCCGCAGGAATAGTGGATATACAGCGTCAGCTTATTAAAAAAGCGAAGTTGGGAGATACGAAAGCCTTTTCGCAGTTGTATGCTGAGATTTATAAAGATCTGTATCGGTTTGCGCTTTATATGACGAAACATACGCAGGATGCAGAAGATGCGGTCAGTGAGGCAGTGATATCTGCATATGAAAATATATACGGACTAAAGAAAGAAAATTCTTTCAAGAGTTGGATGTTTACGATTCTAAATAATGAGTGTAAAAAGATATTACGGAAAAACGGTAATACGTCGAATCAAGTGAGTGAAGAGGATGCCAAAAACCTCGGAGCAGAGGAAATAGATTTTGCACAGCGCCATGATGTAAAGAAGGCGTTTGAATCATTAGAGGAAGAGGAGCAGACGATAGTTGCATTTTCCGTATTCGGAGGATACAGAAGCGAAGAAATAGCCGAGATGCTGGGGAAGAACCCGGGAACGGTCCGATCAAGGAAGAGCCGTGCTTTCGGCAAGATGCGTGAAATGCTGGACTGAATGGCAGGCGTTTTGAAGATGGAGAAAATAGAAGATAATAAGAAGAAAAAATAACAAAAACCATCAAAATAACGAAAGGAGATTATCTATGTCAGAGAATAAAAAAGAAACGAAAAATCAGGATATGATTGAGAAAGAAATGAAAGAGAAGATGAAGCAAACTGTTGAAGATGAAAAGATCCCCGGTTCGCTTGAGCCGGAAGCGGTTGAAAAGATGTTGGAGACGAGAAAGAAGAAAAAGTCGAATAATCGCCGTTGGAAATATGCCTCAGTGGCAGCAGCGGCTTGCGTTTGTCTTGTAGTGGGAGCAGTCGGATATACGAATATGAACGCAGGAAAAAATGAACGGCCGGGAACGGTAACAGAAGGCAGATCAGAAGAAGATCAGGGAAAAATCGCACTGGCAAAAAATTATGATGAAATTAAAAAATATTTGAAAGAAAATGAGAAAAGGGCGAAAGGGCAGAACGGATTCGGCAGAGCAGACGCGGCCTATATGACGGACGGGGCCATGGCGGAATCTTCTGTAGCCGAATCGACAAAAGATATGGCAGGCGCCGATTATTCTGATACAAATATCAGACAAGAGGGAGTCGGCGAAGCGGACACTGTTAAGACTGACGGGAAGAATCTTTACATTTTAAATGATCAGACAGTAGAGATTGTAGATGTATCTCAAGCAGAGATGAAAGATCTGGCAAGTATCGAGATAGATGAAAATTGTTTCATAAGAGAGGTTTTTGTTTCCGATGGGCGGCTTGTGATATTGTATACCGAATCAAAATGTGAAGAAGGAAAGAAAGCAGAAGACGGAATTTATAAAGATTATACATGCGCGGCAGTTTATGATGTGACCGATCCGGCGAATCCGAGAGAAGCAGGAGTGATTTCTCAGAGCGGGCAGTATCATACAATGCGCGTGAAAGACGGATATGTTTATTTGGTCAGCGATTTTTACACATATTATGATTCGTCGGTATCAAACGAAAGCGATTATATCCCGCAGATCCAGGGAAGTCTGCTCCGCGCGGAAGATATATATATGCCGCAGGGAACGACCGGAAGTCAGTACACGGTTATTTCTGCATTTGCGCTTTCCGACCCGACTGAGAAATTACAGACAAAGGCGATTTTCGGAAACGCGGGAATGTGTTATGTGAGCGAAAATAATATTTATATAACAGAGGGGTATTACGGAAAAAGCGAGACAGAGAATATCCAGACTTCGATCCGTAAGATCGCTTATGATAAGGGAACTTTAGATGCGGTAGGACAGACAAAGATCGACGGCGTTTTGAATGATTCCTTTAGTATCGATGAATATAACGGATATTTGCGAATTGCAGCGACAGTGATTCCCAGTGATTATAACAACCGGATCATGCCTGTTCCGTATGTGGAAGAAGGCGGATCGGATGTTATAGTTGAAGATGAAGTGGCAGTGGATAATGCATCTATAGAAACAAATGCGTTATATGTGTTGGATGAAAATCTGGAAATGACCGGAAGTATTCAGAATCTGGCGAAAGAGGAAACAATCCATTCAGCGAGATTTATGGGAGATATCGGATATTTTGTGACATTTAAGCAGATCGATCCGCTGTTTTCCGTGGACCTTTCAGATCCGTCAAATCCAAAGATCATCGGAGAATTGAAGATACCGGGATTTTCAGATTATCTGCATCCGTATGGCGATGGAAAACTGCTTGGAATCGGATTGAGCGTAGATGAAGAGGGCATGACGACAGAAGGTGTGAAGCTGTCTATGTTTGACATAAGTGATCCGGCAAATGTAAAGGAGATGTCAACCTATGTTTTAGAGAATGTGCTTAGCACAGACGCAGGATATAATTATAAGGCGGTATTTGCCGATGCAGAAAAGAATCTGTTTGGATTTATGGCGTACGGAGATTCGATCGAATATAAAATGTTTACTTACGATGAAGCGGAAGGTTTTAAAGAAGTATTTTCAAAAGATATTGTTAATTACGGAAATGTCCGAGGATTGTATATCGGAGAAACATTTTATCTTGTAGCAGGAAATACAGTCGAATCATTTACGTTAAACGGATTTGAAAAAATAGACGATCTTGTCCTGTAATAGACGATTGGCAGATGGAATGGATTTCCAAAGAAAATTCAGAATCCGTAACGGAACTTAGATAAAAATTTTGGGGAAAAGGCGCTGATATCATATTGATGTATCGGCGTCTTTTTTGAAGCCTTAAAAGCGAAGCGAAAATCAAACAAAATGAAAGAAAATCAAATCCCTTGCCGTAACGAAGAAGTATGAAAGAGTCATTTTTATACGACAGCTTAACTGATATTGTAAATATAACAAAAGCGGAATAAATATAAAAATTATAAATCAGTCTGTCGAAAGGGGAAGAAGATATGAAAGGATATAATACGGAAAAGGGTTATATGGGGTATGTAGAAGGAACGTGGATGCTTTTTAGCTGCGAAGCGGATTATTATGAATTCATGGAGTGAAAAGCCGTGAAGTGAGAAGTCAGAGATGGTTTCCGTAGTGGAAAACGCAGAAATATGATACTATATCATTATGACTAAAGTACGGGAGCGTTGTATTATGCCGAAGGGAGCAAATCAAAAGTTTAAGCTGTACCGTCTCGCACAGATCATGTGTGAAAAGACGGATGAAACACATTATCTGACAATGCCGGAGATTCAAAAAGAGTTGGAAAAGTATGATATTATCGCAGAGAGAAGAAGTCTGTATGAATCGTTGAAAGATTTAGAAGAATTCGGCATTGAAGTAGAAGGTGAGCGCAGCGGGAGAGGATACCGCTATCATGTGATAGGCAGACAATTTGAACTGGCTGAACTGAAACTTCTTGTTGATGCGATACAGTCGTCAAAATTTATTACAGAGAAGATGACGAACCGGTTGATAGGAAAACTGGAAACTCTTGTCAGTCAGCATGATGCGGCGGATCTTCGGCGGCAGGTGTTTGTTTCAGGGCGGATTAAGACGATGAATGAAACTGTTTATTACAGCGTCGATACGATTTATAATGCAATTTCACAAAACAAAAAAATTAAATTTCAATATTATCAGTGGAATGTGAAAAAAGAACCGGAGCTTCGTCACGGAGGAGCGTATTACCATATCAGCCCGTGGGGGCTGCTATGGGATCATGAGAATTATTATCTGATCGGATATGATTCCCGGGCAGAGCAGATCCGGCATTACAGAGTCGATAAAATGCTTCATATTTTGCTGTCGGAAGAGATACGGGAGGGAAAGGAGGAGTTTCAAAAGATCGACATGGCGTCGTATTCAAAAAAGAGTTTTGGCATGTTCGGGGGAAAAGAACAGTCGGTAAAACTTCTTGTTGAAAATTCGCTGGCAGGTGTTATTGTAGATCGTTTCGGGAAAGATGTGATGATGATTCCGGCGGATGCCGATCATTTCACTGTGAGTGTAGACGTTCAGGTAAGCAGTCAGTTCATAAGCTGGGTATTTGCGCTTGGCAGTCAGGCAAAAATTGTCAGCCCGAAGAATGTTGTAAATCAGGTGCGCAAGAAGATTGAGAAACTTGCGGAGCAGTATGCGCTTCCTATAGAAAACAGAAGGGAGAATTGAAACATGGATGAGAAACTAAAACCTTTATTTACTCCGTGGCGTATCGGAAACTGCGAGATAAAAAACCGTATCGTATTGACTTCTATGGGAGGAACCGATCTGTTCGGATGGATGGAGAAAAACCATTTTGACAAAATGGGTGCGCGATTTCTTATGGAGGCTGCAAAAAACAATGCGGGTCTTGTCCTTCCGGGGTGTCAGCCGGTATATAATCCTATGTTTGGACAATGGCTGTACAAGAATAAAAAGATGTATGAAGATCTGAAAGAGTGGATGCCGGAGTTTCATAAAACAGGAGCCAAACTTTTTGTTCAGTTGACAGCGGGTTTCGGCCGGTCGTTTACGATCAGCGAGATGATGGAAAAATTATATACGAATAAGGCGCTGCGCGTTTTATCAAAGCCGTTTATGGATCTGGATAAGATTACTGCGACGGCAAGCCCGTCTCCGAACCGCTGGTCGGATAAAGTTCCTTCAAGAGAGATGACAAGAGAAGAAATTCATGAGTTTGTGGAAGCGTTTGCAAAGTCGGCGAAACTTTTGCAGGATGCGGGAGTTGACGGAGTGGAAATACATGCGGTACATGAAGGATATCTTCTTGATCAGTTTACATTAAAATATGTAAATCATAGAACAGATGAATATGGAGGATCTTTTGAAAACAGATATCGCTTTGCTGTAGAGATCGTGCAGGCGATTAAAAAAGTATGTGGTGAAGATTTTCCTGTATCGCTAAGGTACAGTGTTCTTTCCAAGACAAAAGGATTCAGAAAAGGCGCTCTTCCGGGAGAGCAGTTTACGGAAGTCGGAAGAGATATGGAAGAATCTGAAAAAGCGGTGAAATATTTGCAAGATGCAGGTTATGACATGCTCAACTGCGATAATGGTACATATGATGCGTGGTATTGGGCGCATCCGCCTGTTTATATGCCGGAAAATTGTAATCTGGAAGATGTAGAACATATTAAACAGTTTGTTCGGATTCCGGTTGTATGTGCGGGGAGAATGAACCCGAAAACAGCGGCAGAATCGATCGCCGCAGGAAGATTGGACGGAGCGGGATTCGCGAGGCAGTTTTTGGCAGATCAGGAATGGGTCACAAAGATGATGGAAGATCGGGAAGAAGAGATTCGGCCTTGTATTTTATGCCATAACGGATGTTTTAATATGTGTCACTATAAAGGAGTGCCAAACGATCAGGAATTAAGTGACAGCCTGCATTTGTCAAGGTGTGCGGTTAATGCGGAAACGATGCAGTGGGATCGGCATTTTATAGAGAAAACAAAGAATCCAAGAAGAGTCTATATTATCGGCGGAGGAATCGGAGGGATGGAAGCTGCCAGAGTGTTAAAGCTTCGTGAGCATGATCCGGTTATTTATGAGAAGAACAACGTTCTTGGCGGCACGTTCATCCCGGCAAGTGCAGAATCTTATAAGGGGAAATTAAGAGAACTTTTGGCATGGTACAGAAGACAAATGAAAGAACTGGATGTGGAGGTTCATTTAGGTAAGGAGATTGACAGCGTTGAAAAGTTCGGCGATGCTCCGGTAATAATTGCAACCGGTTCTGTTCCGCGCGTGATGAAAAATATTCCGGGACATGAACGGATGATTGAGGCATGCGACTATCTGAACGGAAGGGATGTAGGAGAAAGAGTTGTAGTGATCGGAGGAGGCCTTACGGGAAGCGAGATTGCCTATGAGCTTGCGCTTCAGGGAAAGAGACCGGTTATTGTTGAGATGAAAAATGATCTTGTGGCGCAGAAAGGAGTTTGCCTTGCCAATAGTTCCTATTTGAGGGAATGGTTTGAGCTACACGAAGTTCCGGTATATCTCGAAACAAAGTTAAAAGAAGTAAAAGAACATTCGGTGATCTGTACAGATAAAACCGGAAAAGAGATAGAGATTCCTTGTGACTCTGTGATCGGATCAGTCGGTTACCTGCCTAATCCGCTGGAAAGAAAAGGAAAGAATATTTACCTGGTCGGCGATTGTGAACAGGTTGGAAATTTACGGAGCGTGGTGTGGGGCGCTTACGAGACTGCGATGAAGATTTGCTGATATGACGATGCAGAATGATTGATAGAACAAGAATAGTGAGATATTAGAAAATGCAGCTTTCTCTTGTGAGGGTAAAGCTGCATTTTAATCTGAAAATAGATTTGTTTAAGCGAACAACTGTAAAATAATCTGAATGATCCAAAACAGACAATACAGAATCATTCCGACATTTAAGATGATCGTTGAGAAACGTTTTCCTTTCGGAATTGTGATCTCTCCGGGGGCACATTTGAATTTCTTAAAGTTGATCGCCCAAAATATGATGCCTGTAATGACAAGACCGAAAAGAAGCAGCATGTAAAAACAAATCAAAAGAAACTGAACCGGATGCTGCATAACGAGTCCGACGATGGCTGACGGGTTATTTTCCGCTAACAGAGAAAGCTGATTGAAAAATGTTGATTTCATTAAAAGCAGTCCCGGAATCGAGCCTAAAAAGTTGACTGTCATATGCAGGGCAACCGTGTAGATCAAGCGCCCGGTTTTTACATAAATGAATCCCCAGAACACACCGAGTGTAAATGCGTATACAAATTGATTAAAATTACCGTGGAATAACGCAAACATCAATCCTGACAGAAGGATAGCCGTTGCCTGTCCGTACTGTACTGTCCGGTCGATGATGAGTTTTCGGAAAACATATTCTTCGACGATGGGAGCGCAGATCACCATAAGGAAAAATGCTGTGAGCGGAGACAGTCCGGTAAGAATGTCCTGGATCGGGTTGTCTACGAGATCTCCTTTTAGTGTTCCGAAGATAGCTGTCGTAAATGTGCCTATTACATTCGTAACATACATAAGCGCATAGCACATAAAAAAGGCGATAATCCATTGCCCTGCCGTCATTTTCTTCTTGTGGATGACCATGCCGGGGATCGTGCGTACGATGATGACCAAAAGCGGCATTGCAATAAGATACATCGAAAGCGATGAGATGATCAGGGAAATATTCGGATTCACCATAAGCTGGGGTGCGATCAACTGAATCAATGTAATGACAGAAATCTGCACTCCCGAAATTATGATCGCTCCACAGAAATAAAAAAGTCCGATCTTGGAAAAATGACTCTTGTGTTTTTTTAACGGATCGGACGGAGCCGGGATGATAAGTTCAGTGTTTTCCATATGAAATAACCTCCTCTTGCGTAAGATTAAAAATCAATAAAAAATTTTACGTCTATTATCCCATTTTGCGAAGCAAAAATCAATAAAAACAGAACTTATATTTGCAGCCGGTGAGATGCTAAGGCAGCAAGGTGTTAATTTTAGAAATCGATGTTATAAGGAATATTTTCAAAATATGAAGAGGTAAAAATTATTTGCGACCGAAAAAGGAGGGGGTAAATAAAGTTTGCTGGACTTTGCAGAGTGGAGAGATAAAATAAAATAAAAAGGAGGTAAGCGGTATGAAAATAGGAGAAACAATTTTAAAATTACGAGAAGAAAAAAAGATGTCTCAAGAAGAGTTTGCACAATATTATCATGTGACGAGGCAAACTATTTCAAACTGGGAAAAGGAAAAGAATTATCCGGATTTACAAACATTAGTAAAGATTAGTGACGAATCAGGAGTTCCGTTGGATTCTATGCTTAAGGATAACTTCTCTATGGTACAAGAAATCGATAAAAAAGTAAGACACTTAAAAATATTTAAAATCGGAACAATAGTAGTATTGGCGATAGTTATTTTAGTTTCAGCTTATATAGGAATTCAAAACGGCAAGCAGGACCATCTTGTGCGGACATATGAAGATAAGTTGGAGGAACTTGGATTTGAGCAAGAAGGTAATAATTATTGTCTCACAGATTCCGATTTTAAGTATGATATTTATATGTTTGACAGACCTTCTATATGGAAATGGAATCAGGAAATGAGTGACAGAGAGAAATTTATCGTAGCCACACTTCTCGTAAAGAATAGCGATTTGGAAGAAAATCCGGGTATTACAATTCGGAAAACAGGCGATTTTATAACACTTTATATTTCAAGAGAAAACCATTTGGCAGACGACGGTTCTACAAAACCAAAAGAGTATAGTCTTGATAGAAACGGTCAGATAAAACATAAAGAAAAAATGGAAGCAGATGATTATGAAGTATATGCTAAACTGAAAGAGGAGATAGAGAATGGAGTGAAAAAACTCAATGAAATGTATTCAAACATTTATGAATAAAAATATTTGTATAATGATTGCAAGGTCGAATAATAGGGTGTTGAATGCTTGACACCCTTCTTTTGATTAAGAATGAAATACCGTATCCAGAAGCTGATCTATCGAGATCAGGTACAGAGTGGAGTGATCAAAAGAATCTATAATCTACTGATCACACAGCCAAAAGTTCACCGAGAGGCATATGAACTAAATAAACAGCCTG
>OLSC01000251.1_pt1 | contig 69029 bp, 52 predicted proteins | sample 1672881 | NCBI WGS metagenome assembly OLSC01 (sample SAMEA3136733, study PRJEB25190) | human gut metagenome | biome: human gut; feature: human-associated habitat; material: faeces | place: Austria | collected 2013 | reverse complement strand
TCACCCACCTATGAGCAAGCTCATGTGGGCTTAGACCTTTTGACCCTGGCATCATTTAAACACCTGCTTTATGCTGTCATAATGAAGGAATATTCCCTCTTTCGCAAAAGCTTCAATCTGTTCTTTTGAAGCGAACATATATCCGTCCGTTTCTTCTGTCTGCAAATGCAGATCCTCTTCCTTTATATTCATGGTAAACCGGTAAACATCCACAAAATAGTTATCGCCCTCTCCCGGATTTTCCCGCTTATAGGTAAAGACATAACCCCCTTCTGCTCCACTCACATCCAGTCCTGTCTCTTCCCTGACCTCTCTTAAAACTGCCTCATAAGAAGACTCTCCTGCCTGTGCCGCACCACCGGATACCTCCCACCAGCCTGCTGCCCATGCCTTTGTCATAACTCTCTTTGTGATGAGATATTTTCCATCCGGTCTTGTAATGACTCCCAGTACCGTCAAATGATATTCTCCATCTTTCAGACACCAGTCATTTCTCTTCATTGTCCGTCCGGTCGGTTTCTTCTTTGCATCATAAATGTCCCATAATTCCATTGTTCTTCTCCCTTTTTCTCTTCTTTTTTAATGGAGTTCTTATCCTGTCATTCATATAACGGGCTCTCATTCTTGCCTTCCATCCTGCAGTCTTTCCTGCTTTATAGTGCCGTAATCATCTGCTCATTTCCTTCCGCACTCATTCTGAATATATTCTGATGTTGGGGTCAAAAGTCCCCGACAATGATGCCAACGGATTCTCTTTACAGTATAAAAGCTCCCAAGTTCTATATGAAGTTGGAAGCCAAATCAAGCAAAATCACGTATGTTCTTTTATACCTATTAACTGATTTATGATGCCAGGGTCAAAAGGTCTAAGCCCACATGAGCTTGCTCATAGGTGGGTGAAAGACCTTAGGACCCGCCCCGATATGAGCATAAAAGTGGGATGATAATCCCACGATATGCGAATATTGGGTAGGATTGTGGGAGTGCGTAGCACGGAGCAATCCGTAGGCATCAAAGTCGGGGGCTTTTGACCCCGACATCAACTAATTTATTATATACAAATTTTCTCTTTGTGTCTACCTTCTGAATCTCGCTTTTACACATGTATCTATTTTTATACTTTTAATAAATGTAAACTGCATCACCCGATTCCGCCCAGTGCGATTCCCAGAATCAGCACTAAAAAGCAGACTGGAATATACAGGTATTTGCAAACCGGTACAAACCATTTCGTAAATGGCTTTTCCCTTCCTTTATTGATCTGCTCTTCCACATAATCTTTTCCGCATAACCAAAAGAACATAATCCCGGCAAGCCCTGCTCCAAGCGGACAAATATAAATCGACAGCACATCCATCCAGTCGGATACAATTCCCTGGATCACAACCGAAATCACCGCTCCGATGACCGCGATCACTGCACACGCCTGGACTCTTCCAAGATGCAGCTTCTCCTGTACAGTTGCAATCGGTGCTTCATATAAATTGATCAGCGAAGTCAGACCCGCCAGCAGGACTGCCACGAAAAAGATCATTGCGATCACCGGCCCTCCCGGCATCGACTGAATCAGATGCGGAAGGAAAATAAATAAAAGTCCCGGTCCTCCCTGATCTAACTTTGCCCCTGTGGTTGCCATTGCCGGAATGATAACCAGTGCTGCAAGTATAGCAGCAAGTGTATCGAAGAAAGCGACTCTTGCTGCTGCCGCAGGAATATTTTCCTCATCCGACAAATAAGATCCATAAATCAGTGTTCCATTTCCCGCAACGGACAGTGAAAAGAAGGCCTGTCCTAACGCAAAGATCCATGTTACCGGATCTGCCAGCGCCTTTGGATCGATTCTGAAAATATATTTATATCCTTCTGCTGCCCCCGGCTGGAATGCTACATAAACTGCAAGGATCACGAACAGCCCGAAAAATAACGGCATCATAAACTTATTTGCTTTCTCGATTCCACTGACAACTCCCAGCATCAGAATCCCCATACATAAGATCAGTGCGGCAATCTGCCAGCCATTATTTCCAAATGCGGATGCCATACTTCCAAATGCTCCGCTAAATTCCTCCACACCCTTCGGTGCAAGTGTCTTTCCTGTAAACGTTCCCACTGCATACTTCAGGATCCATCCCATCACAACCGTATAACCGATTGCCATCGCCATTGCCCCAAGTACCGGGATCATCCCCAACGCTTCCCCGTACTTTCTTTTTCCTTTCCGCTCACATGCGATTCCAAACGCATCTACCGGGCCGGATCTTGTTGCACGCCCGAAACTCATCTCTCCGATCACCCCGGTAAATCCGACCAGTGCCACAAAGATAAAATAAGGGATCAAAAATGATCCTCCTCCATAGGATGAAACTCTTGTCGAGAACATCCAGATATTCCCCATACCGACAGATGAACCAATGCACGCTAAAATAAAGCCCCACTGGCTCTTGAACGACTCTCTTTGCTTTTTCATAAATTTTCTCCTCTATCTCTCCGCTCATTAGTATAATGGTGCCAGGGTCAAAAGGTCTGAAACCACGTGGGTTTGCTCATAAGTGAGTGAAAGACCTTCCCCCAACATCATAATAATAACAGAGATCTGAACATGTTAAAAGGGGAAGTTCCCCTCGTCACATAGAAACGCCACATAGGAAGTGTCACATAAGAAACATCACCCAGAAAGGAAAGATGAAATGAAACCAGGAGAAGCACTTGACATTGAATCACAGATATTTTCCGACTGGATCATAGGACACTATCAGGAAAAGAATGTCAGATATGTTATCACCTACGGAAATGACTATATTATTTTTTCTGGCAGGATTCTGATCTCTCTAATCCAGATCTTTCTAACACTGCCCCTATTTCCTCACCAATAAGCTGCAAAACATCAATAACTACTGAATTGCCAAACTGCTTATATGCTTGACTTTTACTGTCAGAAATCTTATACGTGTCGGGATATCCCATAATTCTGGCACATTCACGGGGATGAAGTTTTCTCGTCTTTCCATTGATCAAATATCCGCCCGTCTTGGCAAAAACACCGCCACCGGATGCAGAGAGCGTGATCGCGATTCCCTTTGTGCTGTAAATTCTTTCTCCCTGTCCACCTTTATTAACAATGCCCAGTCGGATCGACTTATTACTGTATTGATCGTCCTCAATCCCATTGAAATAAGTATCAGGTCTTTCCACATACAGATCTTTGACCATTTCTTCATCATCAAGAAGAAAATTTTCCACATGCCGGGTCAGTTTAAACGGTTTTGGATAGCTGAATCCCGTAATCCCCAGATCATTCCTGAAACAAACCATATAAATTCTTTCTCTCTTTTGAGGTATGCCATAGTCAACAGCATTCAGCACTTTCTGATAAAATGTATATCCGAGCGTTTCCATCGTTCTTTTGACAACCTCTAAGGTCTTTCCATGATCATGAGTAGCAAAATTTTTTACATTCTCCATAAAGACGACTTTCGGTTTCTTTGCTTTTACAATTCTCGCAACATCAAAAAATAACGTACCCCTGCTGTCCTCAAACCCCCGCTGCTTCCCGCTGATCGAAAACGCCTGGCATGGGAATCCGGCACAGAGGATATCATGATCCGGTATTGTATTCTCATCTACCTGCGTAATATCGCCTTCCGGAATATCGCCAAAATTATCTGCATAAACTTTTTGCACCGGAACATTCCATTCATTTGAATACACACACTTCGCCCCCAGCGACTCCAGTGCAATTCTGAATCCGCCCAGTCCTGCAAATAAATCAATGAACGAATACCCTGCCAATGACTTTTTTTCTATCGTGATCATTTAAATAACTCCCCATCTACTTTCTCTCGATTATAACGCACAGCACTATAACTTTCAATATTCCAAAAGTTTCCGGTTCCGTTTATTCTTATGATGCCAAGGTCAAAAGGTCTAAGCCCACATGAGCTTGCTCATAGGTGGGTGAAAGACCTTTTGACCCGCATATCAGAATATCAGAGCACTTAAAAATACATGACTTAAGGAGGTTTTTCTTATGAATCAATCATCTTCAGCTAACGAAAAAAAAATCAGCTCCCCTGATTCGTCCGAGGTTTTTGACGCATCCCCTTCAAAGACTTATCACGAACAGGCTTATATCGATCAGACTTTACGTCTTCGGGAAATTCTGAAGACACTTCCTGCATTTACAAAAGATTATTTTCGTGCCGTTGAGCCGACAACCTCTGCACGCACAAGAATTTCTTATGCCTATGACATCCGGGTTTTCTTTCATTTTCTTATGGAAGTGAACCCACATTATAAAAATTATACAATCGACCAGTTTACAGTTCAGGATCTTGAACGGCTTGATCCTGTTGATATTGAAGAATATCAGGAATATCTGAAAGTCTATAAGAATGAAGAAGATCGTCAGATCACAAATACTGAAAAAGGACTTTCCCGTAAAATGTCTGCACTCCGCAGCTTCTACGGATATTATTTTAAGCGTCAGATCATTTCAAAAAATCCTACCTTACTGGTTGATATGCCAAAACTGCATGAAAAAGCGATCATACGTCTTGATACGGACGAAATCGCCATGCTTCTTGACTATGTAGAGCATGGTGGGGAGAATCTCACCGGACAGCGGCTTGCCTATTATGAGAAGACAAAAAATCGGGATCTTGCGATTCTTACTCTTCTTCTCGGAACCGGAATCCGTGTATCGGAGTGTGTCGGTCTGGATGTTCAGGATGTTGATTTTAAAAATAATGGAATAAAAGTAACCCGGAAAGGCGGGAATGAAATGGTCGTCTATTTTGGTGAAGAAGTTGAACATGCACTTAAAACTTATCTGTATACAACCAGGAAAAGTACTGTCCCGTTAAGTGGTCATGAAAATGCACTTTTTCTCTCCACTCAACGAAAACGTATGGGTGTCCAGGCAGTCGAGAATATGGTTAAAAAATATGCCCGTGAAGTCACTCCGAACAAAAAGATCACACCACATAAACTGCGAAGCACCTACGGTACTGCTCTCTATAAAGAAACCGGTGATATTTACCTTGTAGCAGATGTTCTTGGCCATAAAGACGTAAATACAACGAAAAAGCATTACGCTGCCATTGATGAAAACCGCCGCCGCAGAGCTGCCGGTGCAGTAAAATTAAGGGAAGTATAAAAGGATTCTTCTGGATAAAAAAGGACAGAGTGGGAACTCATCATTCCTTCCGGTCTGTCCTTTTTCTTTTCCGTTCCTTTTTCTGATCTTGAATTAAATCGTACGCTGCTCGTTCTGAATACTTTCTTTTAATTGAACATACTGCTCGATCGCTTTTGCAGTTCCTTCGATCCCCAGTTCTGAACTGTTCAGGCAAAGCTCATAACTGGCAGAATCTGACCATTTTTTATTTGTATAATAATTATAATAACTTGCACGCTTTTTATCTGCCTTCACGATCGTATCTTTGGCTTTTGCATCCGTCAGATTATACAGTCTTGCAATTCTTCTGATCCTTGCATCCAGATCAGCATGGATAAATACGCTGACTACATTTGGATAAGACTCCAAAGCATAATCTGCACAGCGTCCCACAAGAATACACGGACCTTCGTCTGCAATCTTCTTGATTGCATCAAACTGTGCCAGAAATACTTTATGGTTGATTGGCATATCTGTATACGTACTTCCTGAATACCCCATGGAATATGTATCCATCACCAGAGAATACAGAAAACTGTTCGTCGGTTTCTCATCATGGGTCTCAAAAATTTCCTCGCAGATTCCGCTTTCCTTTGCCGCACGTGCCAGCATCTCTTTATCATAAAGCTTGATTCCAAATGCCTCAGCAACCTTAGAACCAATCTCCCTTCCGGCACTTCCATATTGCCTTCCTATGGTAATGATCGTATTTGTCTTCATAATCGTCCACGCTCCTTCTAGCCATTCATATTCATCCAGCCATTATTTATAATAAGCAACATCAATATATGTAATTTGCATAAAAGGGAATTGTGAACTCCCTTTACATATGACTATTATATACAAATTATTCTGATAATACAATCCATATTTTCACTTTTCTTACTTCTTTTGCCGCAGTGTACTTAAAAGCTTCATAAAGTACTCCGGGAGCGGAGCATCAAATTCCATATACTCTCCGGTAGCAGGATGCGTGATCCCCAGGATCTTTGCATGCAGCGTCTGCCCCTCCAAATGAAACGGACATTTTGCCGGACCATACACATCATCCCCCAGGATCGGATGTCCGATACTTGCCATATGCACCCGGATCTGATGCGTTCTTCCTGTCTCAAGTTCACACTCGATATATGTATAATTTCCCAGACGTTCCAGCACTCTATAATGCGTTACTGCATGACGGCCGTTAAGAGCCTTTGTACTCATTTTTTTACGGTCGGTCGGATGTCTGCCTATTGAAGCATTTACAGTGCCTGTATCAGCCTTTAAAGAGCCATGAACGATTGCATGGTATCTTCGGGTGATCGAATGTTCTTTTAACTGTTCCGCAAGGATCTGATGTGCATGGTCATTCTTACAGATCAGAAGTGATCCTGTTGTATTCATATCGATCCGATGTACGATCCCCGGACGGATCACACCGTTAATCCCGGACAAATGTTCTCCGCAATGATACAGGATCGCATTGACCAGCGTATGATCCGGGTGTCCGGGAGACGGGTGTACGACCATCCCCTTGGGTTTATTCACGATCAAAATATCTTCATCTTCATACAGAATATCCAGCGGAATATTTTCTGCTGCAATATCCAGCGGTTCCGGATCCGGCACTTCCACATCAATCTGATCCCCCTCATTCAGCTTATAATTTGCTTTCACCTTTTTCCCATTCACAAGGATCAGACCGTCCTTTAAAAGTTTCTGAATATAAGAACGGGAAAGATCGTCCAGATTCTCTCCGAGAAACTTGTCGATTCTTTCCCCCTTTTTTTTAGATATGAGACTCATCTGTTCCATATTATTTATTTCCTTTTCTTTTTGAAGCTTTCAGAAAATCAAAGTCTGATTCATCCTTATAGTAAAAAAGGATCAGACACGCAAACCAGATACAGGCAATTACCACATAACAGTCTGCCACATTGAACACCGGAAAATCGATCAGACTGAAATAAAAGAAATCTACTACATAATTCAGCCGGATCCGGTCAATCATATTTCCCACTGCACCGGATGCGATCAACACCGCACAGATTCGCAGCATACGATAGTGTGATGTATACGGCATTCTTGAATACAGATATCCTATGATCCCCAGGATCACAGCAGCGATCACCACAAAAAAGAACTGCCGGTTCTGCATGATCCCGAAAGCTGCTCCCCGGTTTTCTAAATATTGCAGTTGAAATACATTTTTAATCAGGATCACCGGACCATTTTCCCTTAAATCCATTACCGCTAAATATTTCGTAACCTGATCCAGTGCCAGGGCCAGGGCGAAACCAACCAGCCCCAGCAGACAACTTATTTTTTTATTATACGATTTCATTTCGTATTCACTCCTTATTTCATTGCTCAGATATATCTTTCAATCTCCACACTCAGACGGTTCTTCTTCGTCTTCCCGCCTGTGCCGATATACCGGAATTTTCCCATTCCACGAACAGAAATCAGATCATTTTCTTTTACCTGATAGCCATTACTGGTGATCAGTTTCCCATTTACAAATACCTTTGCTCCCTCAATCAGGCCTGACAACCGGCTTCTTGAGGACGAAAATGCCAACGGGAGCAGACTGTCCAGCCGCACTGAAGAAACTGTGCCTCTGACCGCCTCTGTGCGGGGAACATATTCAACTCCCTCGAGTTCTGTCAGACGGCATTTCACCGGTGTATGCCGCACATTCGACAGTTCCCGGCTGACCAGCTCTGCAATTTCTGTCTGTGCAAAAAGATACGCCCGATGTTCTTCCAGCAGAATATCACCGGTCCTGCTCCTTTCAATCCCCAGATTTAAGATTGCTCCAAGAAAATCCCTATGCGTAAGATCCTCTGCAAACCGGATGTTCCTCGGACAGATCTCCACTGCCTGAAACGGGTATCCGAGTTCCTCCGGCAGAAGATTCTTCTTCCCGTAACGTAAAGAAAGAGCCTCAGGGATGAATGCCGCCATCTGACGCTCTGCTGATGCATACCCGCCAAAAAGGATATAACCTGTATACAGGCTATCCTTCGGCAATGTATGTAATATATTCTGTTCGTTCAGGTTCAGGAAATCTGTAAATGTAATAATGTCCCGCTGATAAGCCACTCTGGACAGATCAATCAGTCTCCTCTCTAAGAGATGAACTTCCTTCTCACTATTACCATTACTATAATTCTTCGCCATAACGGATCCTAGTATCTTCCACGGACACTTGCTGTCTCCATAGATCCTCCAAGAAGATCCTGAAGATCACCGGAAATATCAACGTTCGTCGGTGTAACAAGGAAAATATAGTTAGAAATTTTCTGAAGATTTCCATTAATTGCAAAAGTAGCACCGGAAATAAAATCAATAATTCTCTGGGCAACATCCAGATCCATGCCTTCCAGATTCAGGATTACGGTACGACCGCCAAGCAGAGTCTCCGTGATCTCTCGGGAATCATCCACTGATCCCGGCTTCACTACACAGACCTCCATATTACCGCTGCTGCTATGTCTCGCAGGTGTACGCATCTGCGTAACCTTACTCTTTGCAGGCTGAAATTCCTTTTCTTCCTCTACATCAAAATCTTTATAGCTGTCTTCCTTGCTGCTATTATTTTTCTTTCCAAAGAAACTATGACGTGGCTTTTCTTCATACTCATCATCGTCGTAGAATCCACCTTCATCATACTCATCATATTGATCATCATAATCGTCCTCATTTAACTTCATGATGTCTAAGAATTTATCAAATACGCCCATTTTTACACTCCTTATCTCATGCTCCCTCACTGTGGAACATCCTTTTATTTTGTACTTTCTTACTCAGAAACCGGTTAAACCACATAATTTCTGGCACCAAAGATTCCTGTACCCACACGTACCATCGTCGCTCCCTCTTCTATTGCGACTTCATAATCATTGGTCATCCCCATTGAAAGTACACTCACAGTATCATTATCATGGTTTTTCTTCTTAATGTCAATATATAATTTATGTAAATCTGCAAAAATACTGCGATTTTCCTCTGGGTCTTCTACAAATGGAGCAATCGTCATCAGACCTCTTACCCGTACATGAGGAAATGCGGACACTTTTTCCACAAACGGAATCACTTCTTCCATTTTCATTCCGAATTTACTTTCCTCTTCCGCTACATTGACCTCCACCAAAATGTCAGCAATCAGATCATGCTTCGCAGCTTCCTTTTCAATCGTCTCTGCAAGCTTCAGTGAATCAACGGAATGGATCAGCTCTGCTTTATCAATGATATATTTTACTTTATTAGTCTGCAGATGCCCGATCATATGCCAGTGGATATCCTTTGGAAGTGCCTCGTATTTCGCTGTCAGTTCCTGTACTTTATTCTCGCCAAAAATCCGTACACCAAGATCATATGCCTCCTGCAGCGTCTCAACGGGCTTCGTCTTACTCACTGCGATCAGCGTTACCTCTTCTCTTTTTCTTCCTGCTCTGTCGCAGGCTGCCTGAATCCTTTTTTCCACTTCTTGCAACTGGTCTTTTAACATAATGACTCCTCCTGTAGGAAATTGATTTTCTTATTGAAATACCACTTCTTCAGAATGAACACTTGTCCCGTTCTGAATGATATGGTCATAATTGGATAAACCGCCTTTTTCACTTTCTTTTACGATATAGTATTCATCGCTTTCACAGAGGATCGTCACTCTTTTAAATACAGCATATCCTTTATTTACATTGTAAACTCCTTTTATTCCTGTCGTTTCCGTCAAAGTCAGACGTTCCTCTGAATCCGGCTGGATCAGAACCGTTCCCTGTGGAAATTCTTCCTGTGAAATGTATGCCGTCCCTTTGTCCTCATCCAGATAATAATTTTCCAGGATCGTAAACTTTCCATTTCCATTCTTATCTACAACGATCACCCCTGCTGATGTGCTGTTCGCACCGGTCGTAATGCATGTGGATGGGATCTCATAATAAGGCTTTTCCACAACTGCTGACTTTGGAATTTTCAGCCCACTTTCATCTTCAAAGATCAGTTCAATATTCAGATACCTCTCATCCGCATACCGGATCATGGAATTATCAAAATCCAGGCAGCCATAATAAGCACCGTCTTTTTCAATCACAGAAAGATCCGCCACCATCTTCTGGCTGTCCTTATCGATCCTCACCTGGATACTCGTAATTTCCTCATCCTGGATCTTCTTCGCAGTTTCCTCTTCTAACGGAACGATCACAGACCAGTTCTCACTGGTGATCAGTCGGTAGATCGAATCTCCTTTTTTTACTTTAACCTGATCTGTCAGCTCCTTTTGAGAATACTCGGTCCGGTCAAAATCTTCCGCAGTAAATGTATCTTTTGTCAGTTCTTCCATTCCATCCGTACTGAAAGTCATAATTCCATCTGCTGAAGAAGGATAGGACGATACGCTCTGCCCGCTTGCAGCGATCACTGTATCAAGTTGCTGCATCTTCGTTTCACTGACATTGCTCTGCAGATATGTATTAATCTCATCCTTCAGAGAATAAACGGTAGAAAAGTCCATCTCGGTAAAACTGTCATTAAAATTTTCGATCCTATGCGTGATCGAGGTCTGCACTTCCGAGTTCACCGATGTTGAAGCTTTCGCACTGTCGGAAGATCCGGTCTCCAGCCTGGACGGTACCAACGCATATACATTTGCCCCTGCCTTTATTTTTGAATTATCATTAAAATAATAATAAATATATCCTGAGCCTTCTGATTTTATATCCTGCTCATCCCGGATGATCAGTCCGGTATAAGATGTATCTTTCACAATACTTCCTTCCCTCACTTCATATACAGAAGGTGTATCTTCGGACAAATACAGAACAAGCGTTACGATCAGATAAAATAATACAATAACAAAAAGAAAGATTCCTATATTAAGTTCTCTTTTTCCTTTATATTTTCTGATATTAACAGATTCGCTTTTTTTTGCAGCCAAAATAGCTCCTTTCTCTCCGTACTATTTTCATAACTAAAACAGTATACCATTATTTTATGTATAATTCCAGTATTTGCGGTAATAATAAAAGTATTGATAGGTAAAGGAGGAAAATACATGAAGTGGTTTGATAATACTTCACTGACGCTGGTAATCATCGGTGCAGTGAACTGGCTCCTGATCGGCATCTTCCGGTTTGATCTTGTTGCTTTCCTGTTCGGTAATATGAGCTGGCTCTCCAGAATCATATATACGATCGTCGGTCTGTGCGGATTATATCTGATCAGCTTATTTGGACGTATCGGTTCTATGTCAGAATAACGCAGGATTTCAAAAGATTGCGTAAATTTTCATACAATCTAAAAAAGACACTTTCTGAATGATATCATTCAGAAAGTGCTTTTTCTGCTTCTAAGAGCCTGTTCATTTCCTGATAAAGGAATGCCTTATCTTCTGCTCCCATAATCACAGAAATATAAGGATGTGCCTCCATATCTTCACTATACAGAATAACACAGCATCCCGCCTGGTCCGTCGTTCCCGTCTTACCACCAAAAACTTTGATTCCCTCCGGTGCCTCAGTCTTTCCAAGAGAATAATAATTTGTCGGAAGGACTTCCAGACTATGTGTATTTCCCGCTGCATCCCCAATACTCATTGTATAGGATGACATCGAAATAATCTCCTTAAATGTATCATTCTGAATACATGCATTAAAAATCAGATACAGATCATATGCCGTTGTATAATGATCATCCTCATGCAATCCATGTGGATTCACAAAATGCGTTCCGGTCGCTCCCAGTTCCTTTGCCTCTTCATTCATCAATTCTGCAAAAGCTTCAACACTTCCCGAGATATACTCTGCGATCGCAACACCACAGTCATTCCCCGATTTCAGGAGCAGACCGCACAGCAGATCATAAAGCTTCACCTGTCCGCCCGGATACAGTCCGCAGACCACCTCATCTATTGCAAATCCCGTCACGCTGTCTGTTACCGTCACCATATCTTCCAGCTTTCCATACTTCAGGGCAAGATATGCTGTCATAAGCTTTGTTGTGCTTGCAGGATAAAGCTTATCGTATAATCTGTATCCATATTCAACAGACCGCTCATTCAGATTAAAAAGTCCTGCCGCATGCAGGGAAGGTTCATCTGTAAACCCATCCAGTGCAACATTTTCCGCACTTACACACAGAGTTTCTGAAAATGGTTCTGCCCGATATAAGTCTGCATTATACTTTTCATCTGCATACTCTGTCAGAGGATTGCCGCTATGTTCCGCATAATACCATATTCCACCTGCCGCAGCACCTCCTGCCACAACAAGCGTCAGAACCAGTGCGATCAGTCTGCCGGCCGGATTCCTTCTTTTTCTTCGTCTTCTACGTCTTCTGCTCATAATTATTTATACATCTCCCGCCAGTCTAAGTCTCCACGGTCAAGTGCAAGGATCAGAGCCTCTGCTGTCGCAATGTTCGTTGCGATCGGAATATTATAAATATCGCATAACTTTACAATATCATTGACATCCGGTTCATGAGAATGTGGCGTCAGAGGATCACGGAAAAAAATCAACAGATCCATCTGATTATGTTCAATCTGGGAACCGAGCTGCTGCTTTCCTCCAAGATGTCCCGGAAGATACTTATGAATACTTAAATTCGTCACATTCTCTACCAGAATCCCTGTCGTCTCCGTTGCATAAAGATTATGCTTACTCAGGATTCCTCTATATGCGATACAGAAATTCTGCATCAGTTTCTTCTTTGCATCATGTGCTACCAGTCCTATGTTCATAAATGTCAACCTCTCTTTACTGATATTTATTAGGTTGTAACCCTACATTCAGTACGAACCCTATCCCCATATAAAAGCATACAATTGAGGTCAGGCCATAACTTACAAAAGGAAGGGAAAGTCCTGTATTCGGAAAGATCATCGTCGTAACACTGATATTGATAAATGTCTGAATCCCCACCAGTGATGCCACGCCTCCACAGATGATCCGTCCTCCGGTATCCTTCGCCTTTAGTCCGATCAGAATACAATCTATCACTATCAATAATAACAAAAATATAACGACACAACAACCCACAAATCCTAATTCTTCACCAATAATTGCAAAAATAAAATCTGTCTGAGGCTCTGATACAAAGTTTCCATTTTTAACGGAAGTAGCTTCATCATTATCGTATCCTTTTCCCAAAAGCTGCCCTGATCCGATTGCTTTCACTGAATTAAGCTGCTGATAGGAATCCTCATCTGTATACTTTTCAGGTTCCAGCCACGCAAGAATACGTTTCTGTTGGTAATCTTTCAGCAATGGCTGATTCGGCTGTACTGCAATCGTCAGAAAAATGATAACTGCCGGGATCAGAATCAGCAGTGCCGGTCCGACAATTTTATAACTCAGTCCTGCAATATAAAGCAATGCACAGAATAAAGCTGCAACACAGATCGTAGTTGAAAGGTTCGGCTGCATTACGATCAATGCCAGTGTTGGCAGAATCAATACCACTGCCTGCAGGATCGTCTTCGGACTTTTAATACTCTCTTCCCTGTCCATTAAAAATCTTGCAAAGAACAAAATTGTCAGAATTTTTGCAAGATCCGAAGGCTGAAACTGCACGAATCCAAGATCCAGCCAGCGGGTTGCTCCATGGGAAGATGTTCCTACCAGCAGGACGGCGATCAGCAGAATCAGATTGATTCCATAAAGCAGCCAGTAAAAATTCAGAACCCAGTTATAATCAATCAGGGAAATGACGACCATGACCGCCACTCCAAGAACCACTCCAAGGATCTGCCGCGTCATATACTCCGGTCTTGCACTTCTGACCATAAAGATTCCGATCACAGAAATAGCAAGCACCAGCACGACCAGGCTGAATTTGTAATCTCTTAAACTGTAACGTTGTTTCATATTGGAAAATAGCTTTTTCAATGATTTTCTCCTGTATATTTTATATGTATATCGTTCCTTGTAATCTCTATCGTCACTTTCTCCGGATCAAGCTCCATATACTTGGCGATTACCTGATACAGATCCTTTGAAAGCCTTTCCGTCATATCCTGTGTACATTGAATCCTGTCTGACATCAACAGATTTTTCAGTCTGTCTTTTGCAATGGCAACAGAAGGTACACTCATATGATTCCCCTCCTACCTGCGATGAAATAAACCCGAAAGTTTTTTTCTGATTCCGCTATGCCGTGAAAAATCCGTCACCGGAATCTCCTCTCCTGTCAGACGGCGGCAGATATTCTCATATCCTTTTCCTGCCGGACTTTCCTCGCCTACGACCGGTTCTCCCTGATTGGTTGCAATCACCACGGATTCGTCATCCGGAATGACTCCTAAAAGATCAATCGCAAGGATCTCCGTCACATCCTCCACTGACATCATATCTCCTTTTTTGACCATGTCCACACGCAGTCTGTTAATCACAAGCTGGTTATCCCGGATACCGGAGGCCTCCAGCAGCCCGATGATCCTGTCTGCATCGCGGATGGAGGATACTTCCGGTGTTGTCACAACGATTGCTTTATCAGCTCCTGCAATGGCATTCTGAAACCCCTGTTCAATCCCTGCCGGGCAGTCCAGAAGTACAAAATCATAGTCTTCTCTCAGATCTTCCGTCAGCTTCTTCATCTGCTCCGGTGATACACTGGATTTATCTTTTGTCTGTGCAGATGGCAGCAGATACAGATCCTGAAAACGTTTATCCTTGATGATGGCCTGCTTGGGTCTGCATTTTCCCTCGATCACATCCACCAGATTATAGACAATGCGATTCTCCAGTCCCAGAACGACATCCAGATTACGAAGTCCCAGATCCGTATCGATCACAAGCACCTTCTTTCCCAGTTTTGCCAGTCCGATTCCAATATTAGCTGTTGTCGTTGTCTTGCCGACTCCACCTTTTCCTGATGTAATAACAATTACTTCACTCATGCTGTATATTCCTCCTGCCTCTTTGTATGAGCATTTAATCTGTCAATGGATCTAAGTAAATGCGTCCCCCGTCTACTACAGCAATCTTCGGTCCTCTCACGTTCAGACTTTCCTGCGAGATCAACTGGCGTTTTGCTTCAATATCTCCAATACAAAGTCTTTTCGGCTGCATGGACAATGCGACGATATAAGCATCTCTGTTGTCATACGCTCCTGCGTGTACAGATCCGTAAAGATCTCCGACAATGACTATATTTCCCTTTGAGACCACTTTTGCTCCGGGTTCTACATCTCCCAGGATCACGATACTTGATTCACTTTCCAGTACCTGACGCTTTCTGAGCGTCCCTTTATAGAACTGACCTTCCCGCTTCTGTATATTGGAAAGCGTCTGTTCTACTATGCTTCTGTACATCAGTTCTTTCTTTTCATCCTGATCGATAATGCAGAGAAGCTCCACGCCGGTCGTCTCCGTAATCGTCTGGATCAGTATTTCTTCCTCAGTGGCAGTCAGAGTCCTTCCCGTAAAGCTGATCGCCATCCGGGCATTTTTAAAAAATCCTGCCGCATCTGTGAATTTTTCGACTACCGCCTTCTGTATCTCCTCAAAAGGAACATCCGGGTTCATGCGGAGTTCCATCCCGTATCGATTGCTTTTTATCGTCACCAGCCTGTCCATACTAAAATCCCCCTGCTCTTAATCTCCTGAACCAGCCTTTCCAAGTGATGATGCTTTTCCTGTAATCAGATCTTTCGCTGCATTGGCATCAAAGTATACTTTTGTGATATCCCGTCCGATTTCTGCCGCATAATTGGAACTGTATCCATTGGCAATACGGACTGTGATCGCGATCTGAGGATCATCCGCAGGTGCATATCCTGCAAACAGAACGTGATCCGGATGCACTTTACTCTGCTGTGCAGTACCGGTCTTTCCTCCCATCGCAATCTCCATTTTTGAAAATACCGATGAATTTTTCACCATGCTTTCCATACCGTTATGAACCAGATCCCATGTGGAGGAGCTTACTTCATCCATCTGGTTTACGACTTCCGGTTCATACTCTTTGATCAGCTTTCCATCAGCATCTGTCGTCTTTCCTACCAGAGAGAGCTTATATACGGTTCCCCGGTTTGCTACAGCCGTCACATAACGGTTAAGCTGGCTTACTGTGTAGTTGTTCGTACCCTGTCCGATTGCAGAACGAACTGCATCTGTATCAGAGATCTGTGGATCGGACTCCGGGATTTCCACCCCTGAAGTCTCATCCAGTCCGAACATGCTTGCGTATTTTTCAAGTTTTTCCAGTCCGACACTGCTATCATAATTCCCATTTTCGTCCTGTCCGAGTCTGTAACCCACTTCATAGAAGAAATCATTACAGGAATGCTGAATTGCTCCCACTACATTCAGACTGCCGTGGGCACTTGGATAGATCCAGCATTTCGGACTCGGCGTGATCTTGTCAAATTCACCCGTACATGGCAGATACGTTCCACCACCGATCACACCTTCTGTCAGACCTGCTACGGAAGACATCATCTTATAGGTTGATCCGGGTGCTGTCTTTTCCTGCGTTGCCCTGTTGTAGAAAGTACGTGAAAGCCCGGTACTTAACTGTACATAATAATCTGTATCCATCACATTGGATAACCGGTTATTATCATATCCCGGATAAGAAACACATGCCAGCACTTTTCCGGTCTTCGGATCGGTAACGACTGCCCCTGCAGAACACGGCTCCAGAGCCAATTGCCCCGGTGTGATCTCCAGATTCTGAATCTTTCCTGTCAGCCAGGAAAAAGCACCGATACTGCCGCTTAAAAGACCGTTATATGCAGACTCATCCATCGGAAGTACCCCCTGTTCGTAAAGGATCGCACAAACCTGATTTCCTGTAACACTTCCTGATTTTATAAGATTTTCATAGAGAAGTTTGTCGAAACTGCTGTCATTTTTCAAATAATCCTGCAGATAGTTCAAAATCTCCTGATAAATCTCCTCTGAACTCGAATAAGAATTTTCTCCCAGCTTTGTCGTATCGATCCAGTTCTTTGAAATTGCATAATTCAGATACGTGTAAAGACTGATTACTTCATCTTTTGCCCATGAAATATAAGTATCATCATTTTTATCGATCAGATCTGAATTAAGGATGCCTGTATTTTTTGTAAGCACCGTATCACAGACATAGTCCATATAGCCCTTCATTTCATCATCCAGATCTTTGTATGCCGCTGCATCTTTGTTCTGCATCTGGGCTATGATCGCTGCGACCGCTTCTTCCCGTTTCGGCTGAAATATACTGTAAACCGCCTTTTCTGCTGTCTTTGCATCATCTTTCACAAAATGTCCTGTATCAATAATACTGTTCCCGATCAGATTATAATATGCATCCCCAACCGGAATGATCAGATTTTTGGAATCACTGACATTGGATGGATCATAGGTCAGGACATTCTGAAGTTTGGCAAGAACGATTCCCGCCACTTTTTCTTCCAACAGCTTATAAGTATTTTCCTGCAGATTCTTATCAATCGTCAGATAAACATCATTTCCTGCCTCCGGTTCTTTTCTGCTCACAGTATCCGTCACACGTCCGAGATTATCAACATAGACGGTCGTTTTTCCTTTTGTACCCTGCAGCACACTGTCAAATGTCTGCTCCAGTCCTGCCTTTCCTACAGTATCCGAAAGAGAATATCTCTTTTTATCATCCTCTGAAAGAGCATCATACTCCTCCTGGGAAATCTGCCCTGTATAACCGATGATTGATGCAAAATACTCTGCATCCGTATATTTTCTGACTGAATCTTCCGTAATATCGATTCCGGTCAGGATATCCTTGTTCTCCATGATTGCAGCCGCAGTTTCGTCACTGACATCCGATGCCAGCGTTGTATCAATGTACTGCTGAAAACTGTTCAGGTTCATTGCATACCGCATATTGATCATCTTTAAGATATAAGCCGCATCCAGGCTGGATTCATCCAGTCCATATCCATACCGCTCATCTGAACAGAGATAATGGATCACATCCGCTGCCGTCTGATTTTTCTGCTTCTTTGTCAGCTGATCGATCTTCGCTTTTCCATATACATCCGCAATAAAACGCAGTCTCTGTGTCTCACTGGTCTGTGTAAACTGATATTCCCCTGCCGAATCCAGTACGATCCCGAAACTGGAAATCACCGAATCTCCATGCTCTTCAACAATCGACAGAACTTTATCCAGGATTCGGTTGATCTCCTGATTCTTCTCGGCACGCCTTGTTGTCGTAATCGCATTCTCTACCGTGGAAAGATTGATCGTCACCGAATATGCGAGCTTGTTATATGCCAGCAGTTCCCCGTTCCGGTCATAAATATTTCCTCTTGTTCCCTGGATCGTGCTTGTACGTCGGATAGACAGCTCATAGTTCTGCAGATAATCCTCCCCCTTCACGATCTGCAGATAGAAAAGTCTGCCGATCAGAATTGAGGAACTCAAGCAGAATACCAGGATCAGCATGACCAGTCTGGAATTTAAAAGATACGCCCCCGCCTCTTTAATCCTGTCCCAAATATTTCTAAACAAATTTACTTGCACTCCTTTTCTCTTCAGCTTCCAGTTTATGATTTACCCACAGGATCAGCGGATACACGATCAGCGTAACCATGATCGTATAGATCAGTTCCGGCACAATGATCCTGCCCAGATAATACGGGAACTTAAAATCACTTTTCAGAAGGAACATCAGAAAATAGATCACGATCCCATACAGAAACTCACTCAGTGTGATCAGGAACAGCGGAAGTTTGATATCCTCATCAAAGAAAAGCTGCTCAAACAGGCCATTCAATGCTCCCACCAGCAGATAGATCAAGCCGTAAAATCCAATGATATCTCCACACTGAACATCCAGTAACAGCCCCGCTGCCAGTCCGATCCACATTCCCTCCTTCGGCCCTCTCATAAAACCAAAAGCTGCTGTAACGATCAGCAGCAGGTTTGGTTTGATCCCGGCCAATTCCAGATGAGAAAATACCGTACTCTGAAGAAGATAGGCAGCCAGCAGGATCACTGCTGTCGTGATAAATCTTTTAAACTTCAACATCTTCATTTCCGTATTCCTCCTATTTTTTTTCTCCTCCGGTCAGATCTGCTTTGGTGGATGTAATAATCAGTACCTCCTGCAGATTTTTAAAATCAACAGCCGGTGTAATATATCCGGACCGGGTCAGATTATTGGAATCAACCGTCACTTCACTGACATATCCGATCAGGATTCCCTGCAGATACTTGTCACTGATATAAGATGTAACAATCTGATCTCCAACGGAAACTGTATTATCATTATTTTCCATCTGGCTGAAACGGATCTGTCCGTCACTCATCAGTGAAAGATCTCCGCTGACCACGCACCGGTCAGATGTAGACAATACCATACCGCTCACATTGCTGGAGTCATCTACGATTGAACGGACTTTCGCCCAGGCTGGCCCTACATCTGTCACGATTCCGACCAGTCCGCTTCCTGCCATAACATTCATATCTTTTGCGATTCCGTCATTGCTTCCCTTATCAATGGTAAATGTACTGAACCAGTTGCCTGAATCATTTCCAATGACATGTGCTGCTGTCTTCTTATAATCTGAATAGCTCTGGTCTAACTGATATAACTCCTGCAGCCGTTCAAGCTCATACCGTTCCTGCTGGAGATTATTGTTCTCGATCACCAGGGAATCCACCTGCTCCTGAAGCTTTTTGTTCTCAGCCCGTACTTCTTTCAGGGTCTGGAAATTATCTTTCATATCTCCCATCCAGCTTCCGATATGGTTGATTCCTTTCTGAAGCGGAACTACCGTAACCTCCGCGATCATCTTAAAAGGTCCTTTTGTCTTTTCAGAAACTACGGATAACGTCATCATTAAAATACAAAAAACGGAAAGTCCGATCAATAAATATTTATTAAAGGCTGATGCCTGCGTCTTCTTTTTTTTCATAATCTTATCTTAACCACCTATAATTCTGATCTAACATAGAATAGCTTAATTTTTTATAATACTCCTTGTCCAGTATGATCTTCTGAAGCCCTTTCACCGCACATAATTCCGGGTCAGGTACCGTAAAAACCTTCAGTCCGGTCCTTTCTCCCAGATATGTAGGAAAGCCCTTCAGACCTGCAACACCACCGGTCAGATAGATGCCCCTGGCCTCGATCGCCCTTCTGACATCCGGCGGGGTTCGCGTGAGCATGGATCGGATTGCCTCTGCACATTCTTCCAAAGGCTCCTTGACCGCCGCACGCACAAGACTGATCTGTATCTCAGTATGTGCCGGGACACCGGAAGTCAGATCCCTGCCATAGACTCTTTTTGCATCCGCTGTTCCGTCTTCAAATACTGCAAATTCTTTTCTCAGACGTTCAGCCGTGCTTTTCCCGATCAGGAACTCCCGGTTTCTCCTGACCCGTCCGGCAATCGCTGCATCCAGCGTTTCTCCACCGGTCTTCAGCAGCCGGTTCATGACCATTCCGCCGCGGGAAAGCACCGACAATTCTGTAGTGCCGCCACCAAAGTTGGCAATAAAAATCCCGGTCTCATTCATCACATCCAGCCCCAGTCCGACGGCATCTGCCAGTCCCCGTTCCACAATCCTGACTGACTTTGCCTTTGCCTCGGAATGCATCACAAGATCGTAAAACGCTTTCTTTTCCACTTCCGTCACATCGGTCGGTACTGCGATCACATATTCCGCTCCACGGGCAAACTGATGATCTGTCTTCAGAAGACTCCCCAGTAAATACTGCATATCATCAAATCTCGCGATTACTCCGTTCTTCATCGGAAAAAGGATCTCAACATTCTCCGGTGCTTTTTCATACATCTTATACGCTTCATTTCCGACGGAAAAAATATATTTTTTATCCTTCATGGCTATCACATTTTTTTCCCGCCAGATCCGTACTTTCTTTTTATCAAAAATCTTGATCTCGTATGTCCCAAGATCCAGCCCATATATATTCCTGGCCATTCTAAAACCAACCCCTTAATTTCTTAACCCGGATTCCCGCAAAAGAAACCCTTTTCCCTCAGACTTATATAACGATTATCTCCTATGATGATATGATCCAGCAGCTCGATACCGATCAGATCTCCTGCTTTTCTCACTCTCTGCGTCAGAAGAATATCTTCCTGACTCGGAGTCGGGTCACCACTTGGATGATTATGAAGCAGAATGATGGATACTGCATTCTTCTTCAGAGCTTCAAGAAAAAGCTCCCTCGGAGATACGAGCGTTGCATTGACCGTTCCCACTGATATATCACTGGCTCCGATCAGTTTTGCTTTTGTATTCAGCAAAAGCAGCTTCATCACTTCTTTCTGACGATGCCGCATATCTTCCATATAGTAACGGGCGATCGTATTCGGAGAAGAAAAATCCAGACCCTCCAAAGCCTCTGCCTTCGCCATCCTTCTTGCAAGCTCTGCAAGGCAGCGGATCTGAATTGCTTTCACTTTGCCGATCCCCCTGACCTGCCGAAGCTGTTCCACTGTCCATTGCGGAAGGTTCACAAGACCACCCCGATCTGTCTCCGGATGCAGGATCTTCTGTGCGAGCCGGAGTGAATTCTCCCCTTTTGTTCCGGTTCGCAAAAGAACTGCCAGTAACTCTGCATCTGTCAGATTCTCTGCTCCATACTGTTCACACTTTTCATAAGGCCGCTCTTCACGGTACATCTCTTTTATCGTAACATTTTCATTTCTCTGCATCTATATCATATCACTGCGACGATAGAATACAACGACTAATTTTAGCACAGTTTCCAAAAAGTGTATAGAGATGAATCATTAAAAAAATGTGAATTTAAGAAACCTTAAGATTCATAACGACGGATGATCTCTTCCGCAACTTTGATCCCGTCCATGGCAGCAGACGTGATCCCTCCTGCATACCCGGCGCCTTCCCCACACGGGTAGATCCAGGATATTTTTTCAGAAACGCACTGTTCATTTCTCTCGATCCGCACCGGTGAAGAAGTTCTGCTTTCCACACCACTCAGCAATACATCCTCTCCGGCAAAGCCTCTGATCTTATGATCCATTGCAAGGATTCCATCCTCAAGCGACAGCGAAAGTTCCTTTGGGAAGATCTCCCGGACATTTGCCAGTGTATACGCTCCTTTGATGCAGGGACTTACTGTTCCATATTCTGTGCTGATCCGGTTCTTCCTGAAATCCTCAAATCTCTGTACCGGTACTTTTCCCTGTCCGGCTTTCCAGGCATTTTCCTCAAGCTTTCTCTGAAATGCGATTCCTGCAAGAGCATCATCTGATCCAAAATCTTCCGGTGTCACAGTTACGATCACCGCACTGTTCGCATTTTTTCCGGCCCGGTCGCTGTAGCTCATTCCATTGACCGCAAGGCGGTGTTCTTCCGAAGACGCATTGACCACATACCCTCCCGGACACATGCAGAAGGTATATACGCCCCGTCCGTTTGTAAGCTTTTCTGTCAGCTTATATGCGGCTGCCGGGAGTTCTTTTCCCCGGCTTCTTCCGTACTGCGACTGATCGATCAGTTCCTGCGGATGTTCCACCCTGACCCCCACTGCGAAAGATTTGGCACGCATCGGAAGCTGATGCCGGTTCAGCATCTCAAACGTATCTCTCGCACTGTGTCCGATTGCAAAAACTGCAACTCCTGCCGGAATTTCTTCTGTTCCATTAACCTGAAGGCAATGCTGCTCCACAAGAAGATCTGTCACCTGAGAATGAAAAGAAAATTCTCCTCCCAGGCGTAAAATTTCTTCACGCATTTTCCTGACAACTTCAATCAGGATATCGGTTCCGATATGTGGTTTCTGCACATATAAAATATCCTCTGCCGCCCCGAATTTTACAAATGTCTCCAGGACAAACCGGTTTCTTCCGTTCTTATCTTTTACAAGTGTATTCAGCTTTCCGTCCGAAAAAGTTCCGGCTCCGCCTTCACCGAACTGTACGTTGGAATCTGGATTCAAAACCCCGGTTTCCCAGAAATGATCCACATCTGACTTTCGCTTCTCCACGTCTGCCCCACGTTCCAGCACCAACGGACGATACCCCTCTTTTGCCAGTACATAAGCACAGAACAGACCTGCCGGTCCGCTTCCGACGATTACCGGTCTTCCGTTTAATTTCTCCGTTCCATGTGGCGGAACCTGATATGGACGTTCCTCTATATGCGAAACATTGCTCCCCTTTTTATGCTTTAACAGCATCGCTTCATTTTTCACTTTTACATCCACTGTATAGACATAAAAAAGCTCCGGTTTCTTTCTCGCATCCAGTGACTGTCTGCGGATCTGATAAGAGATCAGTTCCTCCGGGCGGATGTGAAGCTGTCTGACCAGCTTTTTTTCAAGCTGCTCTTTTGTATGTGGAATCGATAATTTTAACTGACTGACTCTTATCATATGATTCATTTCTCCAATCTCATTTTCACTCTTTCGTTGCTGCCGATTTTCCTGCCAGCACACCACTGGCAACTGCAAAGGAAATATTATATCCTCCGCAGATCCCGTCAACATCTACGATCTCTCCTGCAAAATACACCCCCGGAACAAGTCTGGACTCCATTGTATCTGCATGGATCTGCCGCGTATCAACACCTCCGCAACAGATCTGTGCCTGTTCAAAGGAATTAGTACCTGTGACCTGTACTTTAAATTCTTTGATCAGCCAGGTCAGGTGCCGGAGTTCTTCCTCCGTCAGAGTTCCCACTCTTTTTTCTTTCGGGATCCTGGCAAATTTCAGCCACAGACCGGAAAGCTTTTTATGAAATAATCCGGTCAGAAAATGCTCCGCGGTTTTTTCTGGTCTGTTTCGGGCTCTTTTTCTTAAAAAGTCCAGCATTTTCTCCGTAGAAAGTTCCGGCATAAAATCGATCATCGCCTCTACTTTTTTTCCTTCATACAATCCTCTCGAAGCATATCTGCTAACCTGGAATACCGGGATTCCTGAAAGTCCGTACGCAGCAAGCTGCAATTCTCCGGTATCAGAAGCCGCCTCTGTTCCATCTGTATAAAGAATGATCTTTCCGTTCACTCTTACCCCTGCAATATTTTTAAAAAACTTTCCACTGCACTGAAGCTGCACCAGTGCCGGGAGAACCGGAATCAGGCTATGCCCCATTTTTTTTGCAATATCATACCCCGATCCATCTGATCCGGTCACTGGAGCCGCCTTGGAACCGGCACATAAGATCACCCGGTCTGCCTGAAAACTTTTTCCCTCCGCACAGATCTTAAATCCATTTTTTTCTCTGCGGATCTCCAGGCAGCGGACACCGGTATGCACCTCCACACCGGTCCTCTCCAGTTCTTCCTGCAAAGTCTCTGCCACAGAAGAAGCCTGATCTGAATTGGGATAAATATAACCGTTTCTGTCCTTTGGATAAATTCCCATCTCCTGAAAAAGCTCCAGAATCTTTTCTGCCGGGAACTTCTGCATGACCTTCCACGGAAATTCCGGATCATCTGAACGGTAACACTGCGGTGTCTGCACCCGGTTCGTATAGTTGCATCTTCCGTTCCCGGTCACCAGTATCTTTTTTCCGGTCATCTCTTTCTGTTCCAGCAGCAGCACATCAGCTCCCTGCTCTGCCGCGGTAACCGCAGCAGTCATTCCCGAAACTCCGCCACCGATCACTGCGATCCGATTTTTCTTTTTCATTCTGCTCCCTCTCACGCCTGTTCAATCTGTTCCCGGCTGACTACCCCTGCATCCAGCAGACTCTGCAATGATTTCAGGATGCCAAGTTTCGCATGATACCAGGTCAGTCCTCCCTGGAAATAAACTGCATACGGAGGCTTGACCGGACCATCCGCACTTAACTCAATGGAAGATCCCTGCACAAAAGCTCCTGCTGCCATGATCACATCACTGTCATACCCCGGCATTGCCCATGGTTCCGGACTTACATAGCTGTCCACCGGAGCTGCTGCCTGGATTCCTTTACAGAAAGCGATCACACCTTCCGCAGAGCCGAGGGTCACTGCCTGAATGATATCATGACGGGATTCTTTTCCATCCGGTACTACCGGATATCCCAGTCCTTCATAAATATTGGCTGCAAAGACTGCCCCTTTCAACGCACCGCATACCACAGTCGGTGCAAGGAAAAATCCCTGATAAAATGACTGCATGACTCCGAGAGATGCCCCCACTTCTTTTCCCAGTCCCGGAGAAGTCAGCCGGTAAGCACAGTTCTCGATCAGATCTTCCCGTCCGGCAATATAGCCACCGATCGGTGCAAGGCCGCCTCCCGGATTTTTGATCAGAGAACCGACGATCATATCTGCTCCTACATCACTCGGTTCAATCCGCTCTACAAATTCTCCATAGCAGTTATCTACCATACAGATCACATCCGGTCTTCTCTCTTTAATAAAAGCAATCAGTTCTCCGATCTTTTCTACGGAATAGCTTGGTCTTGTCTGATATCCTTTGGAACGTTGGATCGTCACCAGCTTTGTCTTTTCATTCAGGGCTGCCTCAATAGCCGGATAATCGAAATATCCGTCTTCTAAAAGTTCCACCTGCCGGTAAGTAATCCCATACTCCGCAAGAGATCCCTTGGATGGACGGATACCGATCACTTCTTCCAGTGTATCATACGGCTTTCCGACCGGAGAGAGCAGTTCATCGCCCGGACGCAGATTGGCAGCCAGTGCCAGTGCCAGTGCATGCGTTCCACAGGTAATCTGTGGACGTACCAGGGCTGCCTCGGTATGAAATACCGACGCATAAACCGACTCCAGTGTATCCCTTCCAAGATCATTATACCCATAACCGCTCACATAATTAAAGCAGCCTTCACTGACCCGGTTCTCCTGCATCGCCCGGATCACTTTCATCTGGTTATATTCTGCATTTTTGTCAAATTCTTCAAACCGTTCTTTCAGCCGGCTCTCTGTCCTCTGCCCGTACTCCCATACTTCTCTGGAAATTCCAAGTCCTTCATAGATTTTTTCTGTATCCATTATTCCCATTTTCTTTCCTCTTCTTTTACCTGATTATCTCTTTTTTTCTGAGCTGATCCAGCATAAATGTGATCAGCTTGTCTTCATCTCTTCCGACAATACTTTTATCTATCCAGATCACATCCCGTTCTCTTCTGAACCACGTCAGCTGACGCTTTGCGAAATGCCTTGTATCCCGCTGGATGATCCTGACTGCCTCTTCAAGCGGATATTCTCCTTCAAAATAGCCGAACAGCTCTTTATATCCAAGCCCCTGCATGGATACGTTTTCCCGTTTCAGCCCGCGTTTTCGCAGTGCCTCCACTTCTTCGGGCAGTCCCTGCTCCATCATTTTTTCCACACGGCGGTCGATCCGTTCATATAACCTTTTTCTCTCATCTGTCAGAACAAAATATGCGGACCGGTATGCAGCTTCTTTTTCCCGTTCTTTCTCATTATGCTCAGAAATTTTTGTTCCCGTCTGATGATAAAATTCCAATGCACGGATCACCCGCTTCACATTATGACAATGGATCTGGCTGGCTGATTCCGGATCTGCCTCCTGAAGCAACTTATGGAGATACTCTTCTCCTTTTTCCTCCGCGAGCTGCTCCAGTTCTTTCCGGTATGTGTGATCTGTCTCATTTTCCGTAAAATCTATATCATACAGAAGTGCCTGGATATAGAAACCTGTCCCGCCTACAACGATCGGGATATGACCACGTTCATAAATCCCCTTCATTGCCTCCTTTGCCAGTTCCTGAAAACGTACTACGTTAAACTCCTCTTCCGGTTCCAGCACATCGACCAGGTGATGAGGAACTCCTTCCATCTCTTCCGGTGTGATCTTGGCCGAACCTATGTCCATTTCTTTGTATACCTGCATGGAATCTGCTGAAATAATCTCTCCGCCTACAGCTTTTGCAAGTCCGATGGAGGCAGCAGTTTTGCCGACTGCCGTCGGACCGGTCAGAATAATCAGCGGCTTCTTTTCTTCTTTTTCCACTCTGTTCTCCTTATACGATTCGCTTAAATTTCTTTTCAAGATCATGCTTTGTCATGGCAATGATCGTCGGTCTTCCATGAGGGCAGTGATATGGATTATCCAGGGTCAGCAGTTCAGCGATCAGCTCGTCCACCTCCTGTGCAGACAATCGGTTATTTCCTTTGACTGCCGCCTTGCATGACATGGATGCCACTTTTTCATCAATCAGTTCCGGTGTCATTCCCGTGGACAGTCCGTCTGCCAGATCATCTAGCATTTCCATCAACAGTTCCTTTTTTGCAATGCTGAACAGATTGTCCGGCACTGCACGTACTGCATATTCTTCCCCGCCAAACGGTTCGATCTCAAATCCGATCCTAGTAAACCGGTCCAGATTTTCATTCAGAAGCTGTGCCTCCTGCATGGATAAAGACAAAATGATCGGAGGGCTTAAATACTGGGAAGTAAACTCTCTGGTCTTCATTCCCTGCAGTGTCCTTTCATACAGTACTCTCTCATGTGCCGCATGCTGATCGATAATATACAATTTATCCTGAAACTCAACCAGCCAGTACGTATCAAAGACCTGACCGATCAGTTTATATTCCGCACGTACTTCCCGCTTCAGGAAATTTTCTTCAAATAAATCCATCTGCTTTGGCTTTTCTTTCTGTTCCTGCACTCTTTCACTGATCCGCTCCATCTGCTCATCCTGCCGGAAGATTCCATTTTTATCCGAAACTTCCGCAGAAGATGAACGGTTATGATAAGACAGAACTCTCTCCCTCATCTTTCTGATAAAATAATCCTCATCCCTGACTGTAGCTCTTCCGGTTCCGGCATTGTCCGGCACCGGATCCGGCTGTACCTGCGTGCCTGCGGTGCTTTCCATGCTCTGTACTGCTCCGGTTCTCTCCTGATCTCCTGTCGGCTGCATGACTTCAGAATTTTCTGTATGTTCTGCCGGTTGTGCTGCCCCGGTTCTCTCCGTGGATTCTGCATCTTTCTTGGTATACGGATTCTCCCCGTAAACTGTCCGGCTTTCTCCTGCCATGGATGCAGAAGCTCTCGGACGCAGAAGAAAAGGACTTTCCTTTCTTCTCTCAGCTTTCTCTTCTGACCTGCGTTTCTCCTCTTCCATCCTGACAGCTACCGGTTCCGGTACTTCTGCCCGCTGAATCAGCTCCGGCTCAAGCAGCGTTCGATGCACTGCCTCAAAGACTGTCCCGTATACCTCCTGCTGCTTCTGAAACCGCAGTTCCATTTTTGTCGGATGAACATTGATATCGACTTCTTCCCCGTTTAAATGAAAATGAAGTACTGCAAATGGGAACTTATGCTGCATAACAAAATCCCGGTACGCATCCTCCAGTGCCTTTGAGATCATTCCGCTTTTTACATAGCGTCCGTTCACGAAAAAATTTTCAAAGTTCCGGTTTCCCCGGGTAATGACAGGCTTGCCAAGAAATCCGGTGATACGCAGTCCTCCTTTTTCATAATCCAGTTCGATCAGATTCGCAGCAACGTCTCTTCCGTAGATCTGATAGATCACATCCTTCAGCTTTCCATTCCCGGAAGTCCGTAGTTTCTCCTGTCCGTTATTAAGAAACTGCAATGCCACCTCAGGATGTGAAAGTGCAAGATGCATCAGCAGATCCTGGACATGTCCCGCTTCGGTCATCGGAGTCTTTAAAAACTTTCTTCTCGCAGGCACATTATAAAAGAGCTGATGCACAAGGAATGTCGTTCCATCCGGTGCACCTGTCTCTTCCAGGGAAACCTCTTTTCCGCCTTCAATGACATACTTTGTTCCGAGATCGCTGTCCTTCGTCTTGGTGATCACTTCGGTTCTTGTCACTGCGGCAATGCTTGACAATGCTTCTCCTCTGAACCCCAACGATGCAATATGTGACAGGTCTTCCACCGTCTCGATCTTACTGGTCGAATGCCGGAGAAATGCACTTTTCACTTCTTCTTTCGGGATTCCGCATCCGTTATCCCGGATCCTGATAAAGGAAATTCCCCCATCTTTAATCTCCACCGTCACGGATGTAGAACCTGCATCAATGGCATTTTCTACAAGCTCTTTTACAATTGAGGCCGGTCTCTCGATCACCTCTCCCGCTGCGATCTTATCGATCGTGATCTGGTCTAATACATGAATATGCGGCATCTTTTCCTCCTTTTCATCCGGTCCGGCTACCAGCGGTTCTTCAGTTTGTTCTGAAGCCGGTACAATGTATTCAGTGCATCAATCGGTGTCAGATTGGTGACATCAATCTCCTTTAATTCGTTCAGCACATCATCATCCTTTACCGTATCAAATAAAGACATCTGTGCAATATCCACTTCATCATATTTTTTGGATCTGCCCTTTTTCTTTGCTGTATGTTCCCTTGCAGCGATCTCGCTGACCCGGCTGGTAATATCTTCGTCACTTAACTCTTCCACGATCTCTTTTGCCCGGTTGATGACCAGATCCGGAACTCCTGCCAGCTTTGCCACCTGGATTCCATAACTCTTATCTGCACCGCCTTTTACAATCTTACGCAGGAAGACAATATCGTCCCCTTTTTCCTTGACTGCAATGCAGTAATTATTCACATTTTCGATCTTTCCTTCCAGCTCTGTCAGCTCATGATAATGCGTGGCAAATAACGTCTTTGCACCTAATAATTTACTGTCACTGATATATTCTACAACCGCCCATGCGATGGAAAGTCCGTCAAAGGTACTCGTTCCTCTTCCGATCTCATCCAGGATCAGAAGACTTTTCGATGTCGCATTCCGAAGAATATTCGCCACCTCTGTCATTTCCACCATGAACGTACTCTGTCCGGATGCCAGGTCATCCGATGCCCCTACACGGGTAAAGATCCGATCCGAAAGTCCGATATTCGCACTCTGTGCCGGAACAAAACAGCCCACCTGTGCCATCAGGGCGATCAGAGCTGTCTGACGCATATAAGTGGATTTTCCTGCCATATTCGGTCCCGTGATAATGGAAATCCGGTTCTTTTTATCATCCAGATACGTGTCATTTGAAATGAACATATCATTCGGGATCATTTTTTCCACAACCGGATGTCTTCCTTCTTTGATATCAATAATTCCTTTTTCATTGATCTTCGGGCGTACATAATGATTCCGTTCTGCCACAAGTGCCAGAGAGGTAAATACATCCAGTCCTGCGACCGCCTTTGCCGTTTTCTGGATCCGCTCCACCTGGGCTGCAATCGTCTCTCTGACCTCACTGTAAAGTTCATACTCCAGTGCATACAGTTTATCTTCTGCCCCCAGGATCATATCTTCAAGTTCTTTTAATTCCGGAGTAATATAACGCTCCGCATTGGCAAGCGTCTGCTTGCGGGTATAATAATCCGGTACAAGATCTTTATAGGAATTTGTGACTTCCAGATAATATCCAAATACTTTATTATACTTGATCTTCAGATTTTTAATTCCGGTCTTTTCCCGTTCATCTTCCTCCAGCTTCGCAAGCCAGTCTTTTCCATCCGACTTGGCTCTCCGCAGCTTATCTACTTCTTCATTATACCCTTCCCGGATAATATTTCCCTCTTTCATTGCGATCGGAGGCTCTTCCCGGATCGCTTTCGTCACAAGATCGCACAGATCTTCCAGTGCGTCCAGATCTTCGTAGATCTCCTGCAGCAGAGATGCTTTCATCTCCTCTAAAATATAACGGATCGGCGGCAGCATCTCAAGAGAGCTTTTAAATGCCGTCAGATCCCTCGGATTTGCCGAACCATAGGTAATCTTCGTAATCAGACGTTCCAGATCATAAACCGGGGAAAGATATTCTCTGATCTCTTCCCGTGAAATCGCCTGTTCTTTTAATTCTTCCACCGCATCCAGCCTTCGGTTGATCTCATTTTTATCAATCAGAGGCTGCTCCACGAACTTTCGCAGGGTACGTGCTCCCATGGCGGTTCTCGTCTTATCCAGCACCCACAGAAGGGAACCTCTTTTCTGCTTTTCCCGGAGTGTCTCGCACAGCTCCAGATTTCTTCTTGTCGAGCTGTCCAGCATCATATATTTTCCCGTTACGTATGGAGTCAGATGCGTCAGGTTGGAAAGGGAATTTTTCTGCGTTTCCAGCAGATAAGTAAGTAATGCCCCTGCACTGATTACACCACAGTCATAATCCTCCAGCCCCAGTCCTGCAAAACTTGAAACCTTGAAATGCTCCAGCAGTTTCTCCCTGCACATGGCATCATCAAAATACCAGGAATCCAGAGAATAAATTGTAATCCCCAGTTTCTCTTTCATCGTATCCAGATCCATACCGCTCATATAAAAAGCCTCATTGCAGATGATCTCCGATGGAGAGAATTTATAAATCTCATCCATCAGCCTGCTGCCGTCCGGAAGTTCCGTCACAAAATAATCTCCTGTAGAAATATCTGCAATGGACACTCCGTACCGGTCTGCAATATAGACAATGCACATAATATAATTATTCTTCGTCTCATCCAGTGCCTGCGTATCCAGGTTCGTTCCCGGAGTTACGATCCGCACGACCTCACGCTTTACGATTCCCTTCGCCTGCTTTGGATCTTCCACCTGCTCACAGATTGCCACTTTGTATCCTTTGGCAACCAGCCTGTTCAGATATCCTTCCACCGCATGATAAGGGACTCCGCACATTGGGGCACGTTCTTCCTGCCCGCAGTTTTTCCCGGTCAGTGTGATCTCCAGTTCTCTGGATGCAGTCAGTGCATCCTCAAAGAACATTTCATAAAAATCGCCTAAGCGATAGAAGAGAATGCAGTCCTGATACTGGGACTTGGTCTCCATATACTGCTTCATCATTGGTGTTAACTCAGCCACATTCAAACTCCTTCATCTGTAAAATCTATTTTTGCATACAAAATGCGGTCCAAACCATACCAAATGGTTTTTCCTGCACAAATAGCATCATAAAATAAAAAAACCGGAAAGAAAACCCATTAAAAAATGGGTTCTTTCCGATGTATTATAGCATTTTTATCTTTTCTGTTCAACCTGCATTACATCATCTGCAATCTGTTCTGCAGTCAGATGATTTTCCAGCAGTATCTCTTTCACGTCATACCGGTCAATGAACTCTTTTTTCAATCCGTAGTTCAGAACCTTCATGTCACTGTCGCCATAGAAACGTGCGATCTTCTCTCCAAATCCACCATTGAGGATTCCATCTTCCAGCGTGACCACGATATCATGATCTTTTTTCAGTTCTTTCAGGAGTTCTTCATCCAGCCCTGTAATATAATATGGATTAATCACTGTCGGTACAGTTCCTGTCTTTTCCCCGATCAGGTCTGCTGCCTGTCCTGCAAGTCCGTAGAATGTTCCAAGTCCGATGACCGCAACTTTTGAACCTTTTCTCGTCACTTCATACTGATCCAGTCTTCCGAAATCCTTTTTCACTTCTTTTCCGTCTGAGATCATTGCACCACCCGGAAGTTTGATCGCAACCGGATACTCTGTCTGCTCCACGCTCCAGTCCAGCATGGCAAGATACTCTTCTTTTGTTGTCGGTGCAAGATAGACTAAATTCGGAATATTTCCAAGCATCGGCATATCCTGCAAACCTAAATGAGTCACATCATTCATTCCATAAACAGAACCAGCAAAAATCACGATCGTTGCCGGATTTTTATCAATGCATAAATCCTGGGAAATCTGGTCAAAAGTTCTCTGTATAAAGGAACTGTAAACTCCATACACCGGCTTCCCTCCGTTGGCTGCGATTCCTGAAGCAAGTGCCACGGCAGTCTCCTCCGCAATTCCCACATCCACGAACTGTCTTCCGGCTTCTTTTCTTTTATCTTCTGTAAATTCCATGACTGTCGGTGTTCCTGAAGTGATCGCAACAACCGTCGGATCTTCTTTCATCTTTTTCAGAAGATAATCTCTCGTCACAGAAGAGTAATCTTCTCCGTCTGCCGGATAAAGAGGCATTCCGGTCTTCAGATCAAACGGAGCATTATAATGCCACTGCTCCTTGTGCTGCTCTGCAGGGGCATATCCCTTTCCCTTCAGCGTATTGATATGAACGACCACTGCATGGTCTGTATCTTTTGCTTTCTGAAATGCCTCGATCAGAGCGGCTGTATTATTTCCTTCGTTTACATAAATATAATCCAGTCCCATTGCCCTGAACAGATTGCAGTCTGCCTTGCCGTCTGTCTCCCGCAGAAGTTTTAAATTCTGGTAAAGCCCTCCATGGTTCTCTGCTATGGACATATCATTGTCATTGACTACAATAATCAGGTTGCCACCAAGCTCTGCAGCATAATCCAGTCCTTCCAGTGCCTCTCCGCCACTCAGAGATCCGTCTCCGATGACTGCGATCACATTCCCTTTTTCGCCTTTCAGGTCTCTTCCCTTTGCAAGTCCGCAGGCAAGGCTGACCGAAGTAGAGGTATGACCTACCGTAAAGAAATCGTGTTCACTTTCACCCGGATTGGTATATCCCGATACATCATCATAATGTTCTTCATACAGATAGGCATCTTTTCTTCCCGTCAGCATCTTATGTGGATAGCTCTGGTGTGATACATCGTACACGATCTTGTCCTTTGGTGATTCAAATACATAATGCATTGCAATGGTTGCTTCTACCATACCAAAATTCGGTCCAAAATGTCCTCCATGCTTACTTGCCCTGACAAGCAGTGCCTGTCGTATTTCCTCTGCAAGAACCGGCAGTTCCTCCAATGTCAGTTTCTTTACATCAGCCGGTCCGTTGATCTTCTCAATATACATTTTCTAATTCTCCTCTTCTTTTTCCCAGGACAGGACTCCTGTCTCTACTGCTTTCTGATAACGTGATATTTTATATTTCAGCCGTTCCATCGTTGCATTGATCTGTCGCCGCTGTTCCTCCAGCACTTCATACTGTTCCTGTAAAAGATCTCTGCGTGCCTCGATCGTACTGTCCCCCATCTGGTACAGTCGCACATATTCGATCAGTGCCTCGATCTGGACACCGGCACTCCGCATACATACTGCCTGTTCTACCCAGCCCAGGTCTTTTTCCTGATAATCCCGGATTCCGCCCGGTGTACGCGGAACCGGTGGGATCAGACCGATCCTTTCATAATATCGCAGCGTATCCTGGGAAATCCCGTATTTTTCACTGACTTCCTTGATCGTCAACATCGATCACCTGCCCTTTCTTTTTTCACAAGAACTATAACACTTGGAGTCAGCTCCAGGTCAAGAGGATTTTTCTATTTTTCTTTTTTCATCCTGTTTCCTTTATATTGTCTGTTCTCTTTTTAAAAAGTTCCTATAAAATCCGACTCCGATCACAGAGGTAAGCAGCTCTGTTACCGGGAAAGTCAGCCAGAAATACTGCAAACCGAATCTTGAAAAAATATATCCCAGCGGCACAAAAAACAACACGGTTCTCACGATCGTCAGTACCGAACTCTTCACGGCATATCCGATTGCCTGGAAAAAGACCGGAAAGATCAGGGAAGTGACCATAAAAATAAAACTGATCCCGATGTAATGGAACCCGTTCGTTCCTATTGCAATCACCTCGCTGTCGCCGGAGAATACAGCCAGCATCTGTCCGGGCAGAAACTCAAAACACAAGGTACCAAGAAACATCAGACATTCTCCCATGATCAGAGAATCTTTCAATACAAGCCTGCACCTTTTTATATCCTTCGCTGCATAATTATAACTGATTACCGGAACAATGCAGGTCTGTAATGCTCCCAATGGGATAAAAAAGAAGGTCTGCCATTTATAATATAATCCCAGTGCGGTAACTGCCTGGTCTGAAAATCCCGCCAGGATCAGATTCAGTCCGAGAATGTAGAGCGTATAAGCTGACTGCATAATGATATTGGGGATTCCAAGCTGATAGATTCTTTTTATATGACCGGGATAGCAGGATCTCCTGGGCGATCTGTACCACGCTTTTTTCATTACGATCAAGGCTGCCACGATCTGTCCTGACACCGTTGCCACTGCTGCACCGGAGATTCCCATTTCAGGCATTCCCAGCATTCCAAAGATCAGAAGCGGATCCAAAATGATATTGACGACTGCACCTGCGATCTGAGCGATCATTGGTGTCCTCATATCGCCCTCTGCCTGCAGGATCTTACTCCAGATCCCCTCCGTAAAAAGACCAATGCTGAAAAGACAGACGATCCTGCCGTATGCCACCACATCCCGGATCACTTCCGGGGAATCTGTTGACATACCGGCATATGCCGGCAGCGTAACATAGCAGACTGCTGCAAAAATAATCCACAGGATCAGTCCCAGCGGTGTACCAGTTCCCGCCACCTCTTCTGCTTTTTTCTTCTTTCCGATTCCAAGATAATACGCCATATCAGTATTGATACCGACTCCTGTTCCCACTCCCAGTGCGATCATGAGAAGCTGCACCGGATAGATGATCGACAATGCCGTAAGTCCGGTCTCCGAATACTTTCCTACAAAAAAACTGTCTACAATATTGTATAATGCCTGGATCAGTTGTGCCAGCATGACCGGTGGTGCAATTTTTAACAGGATCCTGCTGACCTTTTCTGTTCCGTAAAAATCTGATGTTTCCATAAAACCCTCTTTATTATTTAGCAAATCAAGTTTTCCTTCATTTACAATAGAATAACACAGATATTTATATTTTTAAATGTTGTGTGCGTTTTCATTTACTTTTATAAATATCTGTGTTACCAGTTGAAAGCATTTTTCAATTTTTATCTTATCTCTTATTCATACCGTAACGCGTCGATCGGGTTCATGTTGGCTGCTTTCACCGACGGAATCAGTCCGAAGATTACTCCGATCAGCGTAGAGAACAGGACTGCCACTACAATTGCTGTACCGCTGATCGCCACAGGCACAGCGGAAACTCCCGAGATAATATATGCCAGTGCGATTCCCACCGCAACACCGATGATTCCACCAAGCAGAGTCAGTACTGCTGCCTCTGTCAGGAACTGGAACAGGATTCTCCTTTTTCTTGCTCCCAGTGCCTTTTTAAGTCCGATCTCTCTTGTACGCTCTGTGACCGATACAAGCATGATATTCATAACTCCGATTCCTCCTACTAAAAGAGAAATACTGGCGATCCAGATCAACTGCTGGTTCGTCGAATTACTGATCTCCTGGATCTGAGTGGCCTGTTCCAGCAGATTTTCTCCTTTATATTTGATGGAATCATCGGATACAGACAGATAAGAATTAAGGACCTCTGCCGCATCTTCCCCCGCCTTTGTCATATCATCCGTCGATGTGGCACGTACTACCACATTCTGTGGTTCATCATACTGATACAGCGTCGGCCAGACTGTATCAGGGACGCAGACCATTCCACTTCCATCATTTGACATATAGCGATAATAATCATCCATGGAATTGATCACCGGCTGGGATGCCGCTTTTCTGGCAATCAGACCGATCACCGTAAACGGTTCTCCTTTCATTTCAATCGTCTTTCCGATCACATTCCCGTCCGGGAACAGATTGGATGCAGAAGTCTTGTCAAGCAGTGCAACTTTTCTGTTCTCCGAAAAATCTTTCTCTGAAAATCCACGTCCTTTTGTAATCTGATAACCATATACATCCAGATAATCAGAGTCTACTCCCATGATCGTTCCGTTGGAAAGGGACTGGGATCCGTTAAAGACTGCATCATATTCATTTCTTGTATAGTAGAGTGCTGCTGTCTCCACTGCATCAGATTCTTTTATTTCCTCCAGTACATCCTTACTGATCACCGGTACTCCGTCCGGGACATTTCCATAGCTCAGATCAATCGGCCATTCTCCCTGGTAAAGCTGGATATTCACTGCATTATTTCCTGCTCCTACCAGATTTTCCTTGATCTGTTCATTTGTCCCCTTGATTGTTGATACAATTGCAATGATCGAGCCGATTCCTATGATGATTCCAAGCATCGTCAGAGCAGATCTTAATTTGTGGTTCCAGATTCCCTGAAACGCAAGTCTGATATCTTCCAGCATAGAAATCCCCCCTTACTTATAATCATATAATGTATCTGTCGACTTTGTCTTCGCACCTTCCCGAACATCTCTTCCATATGGAAATGCAATCTCGTCATCCAGGCTCAGACCGGATACGATCTCCAGAGAACCGGATACATTTTTTCCAACTTCGACATACTGCTTTTTCAATTTTCCGTTATCACCCTTTTTATATACATAATATTGGTTTCCGTCTTCCCTGACAAACATCTGCTCAAGATAGATTTCATCCTCATCCTGGGAAGAAAGATCATCAATACTCAGATCTACTCCGTCTCCATTGGAAAGTTCCGCGTCCCCATGGATCACTGCTGTGAATGGATAATAAGAAAGATTTTCATTATTTCCGTCCGAATATCCTGTTAACGGCGAACTGCTGACTCCGCTGATCGTCGCCTCATAAGTCATCCCGCTGGTCCATGACGTAACAGTCACAGTCATTCCCTCTTTGATCTTATCAAATGCTGTCTCTGCCACACGCCCTGTCACATAAAATCCATCCTCACCTACAACACTGATGATCGGTGTATTTTCCAGTCTTGCTGTCTCTTCATCCGTCACCGATTTTACGGTTCCTTCCACTGTACTGGTTACGATCGCATTGTCTACCTTTTTTTTCAATTGCTTCAGTTCCAGTTCGGCTGTTCTCTGCTCCAGTTCCAGCTCTTTTAACCGTTCTTCCTTCTCCTGAATCTCTTTTGCCAGCTCTTCTTTTGTAGGTCCATCTGAAATTCCCGGATCATCCGGTTCAGATGGATCTTCCGGCTCGGACGGTGTATCCGGTTCGTCCGGTACATCCGGTTCAGATGGTGTGTCCGGCTGGTCTGGCTGAACCGGCTTGATGATCTGACCATTCTTTCCATCCAGTGTCCATTCATAAAGAATCCTGGTCGGATTATCCTTATCATCTACCACTTCAAATGTGCAGATTTCTCTATTTTCCAGCACTTTCAGCATAAACTGTGCATGAACCGTCACCCCAGGTGCACAGAGATACCGGTAAGGTTTTTCTTCTGTTCCGTCACCATCCTCATTGTACGGAACGGACTCTTCCGTAATCTTATCATAAATCTTTGTTCCCTTTAATTCTTCCGGGAAGGGTTTACCGGTCTCTTTTCCATCTGTCACCGTTGAATCCTGATCCGATCCTGCCGTTCCGGTATCCGTATTTCCTTCCCGAGCAGTCATATTCTGCCTCTGCACTGATGCTGTTGTCCTGCTCTTCCCTGTATCTGCGTTTACGACTGTATCTGTTCCTGCCGCACTGGTCTTCACAACTGTATTGGTCCCTGCTACATTTCCTTTTGCAACCGCTTTTGTTCCACGCAGTTGCTTCAGTTCTGCTTCAATATTCTTACGGTTTAAGGCAATTCCCTCAATCTCCATCTGCTTCATTTCTTTTTCCATCGTTGCCAGAGTTGTATCATAAGCAACCAGACGATCCCCGATCTTAACCGTATCTCCGGCTTTAACATAGACTTCTTTCACAGTAAGAGAGTCATCATAATAGATATCCTGGTTCATATTCGTTGTTACAGTTCCGTAATCAGAGATTTCAGAACCGCTGGACCAGCCACCGGAATTCATATTACTGACAGGAGCTACTTTTACCGCTTTTCCGCTTCCCTGCACAGCCGCAACAATGATCCCGGTCAACAGGACTGCTGCCGCAATGCCGGAAACCGAACCGATCAGGATCTTTTTCTTATTCTTTTCCATTCTCCTGCTCCTCTCCGTCCTTCAATCTTCCATCTTTGATCATCACCATCCGGTCAGCACACCCTGCGATCTGTGCATCATGTGTGATCATCAGCACTGTCATTCCTTCCTGATTCAGTTCTGAAAATAATTCCATGATCTGCCGTCCCGAAACCGAATCCAACGCTCCCGTAGGCTCATCTGCCAGCAGAAGATCAGGGCCGGTAACGATTGCTCTTGCGATGGCCACACGCTGCTTCTGTCCTCCTGATAACTGCGTCGGTCTGAAATCCAGGCGATCCCCAAGTCCGACCCGTTCCAGTGCTGCCTTCGCCCGCTCCATCCGCTCTTTTTTGGATACATTGGAATAAAGAAGTGGCAGTGCCACATTATCCAGTGCTGTCTGTTTTGGCAGCAGATTAAATGTCTGAAAGACAAATCCAATGGAGCGGTTTCTGATCTGTGCCATTGTCCGGTCGTCAAAATCTTTCAGGTCTGTCCCGTTGAGCTGATAGACCCCGGAACTTGCCACATCAAGACATCCGATGATATTCATCAGAGTCGTCTTTCCTGAACCCGAAGGTCCCATGATCGCAACATATTCTCCGCGTTCTACCTGAAAGCAGATATCTTTCAAAACAGGGACTGTCAGTTTGTCCTGAACGTAATCTTTATATATATGTTCTAACTTCAGAAGCATTATTCGTCCTCCATTCCTCCATCTTTCTGCAGATTTTCAGATGTCCCGTCTTCCGGTTCTGCCTCTGCTCCATCTTCCGGCTCTGTTCCTGCAGTTCCATTCGGTTCATCTTCACTGATTCCACTTTCATTATTCACTGCCGTATTTTTTACAACCGCTGCACCTTTTTTGCAATCTTCGCTTGGCCACACGATATAATCCGTATTCTTCAGTCCGTCCAGTACTTCCCAGGTATCCATATCCTCATTTTTCTCACCCAGTTTGATCTCTCTCTTTTCAAGGCGGTCATTCTTGCCTGCCACCCATACATACGGAGCATCAGAATCTGCATCTACGATATAGGAACTCATCAGCCACATACCAGAATCTGTCTCACTTCCTGTTCCGGGTTCAACATAGACGTGCTGTCCGAGCATCAGCCCTTCACTTTTCTCCAGTGTCACGTAAAATGGATATTTCGTTGCCTGCTGGGAACTGTCAGAACCGGAATAATAGCTGTTCTGAGAACCACTCTCCGGCTTTTCCGTATCAATAGAATCCACTGTTCCCTTCCATATCTGCGTCTCATCCACTCTTGAACGAATCGTCACTTCCATTCCCGGTGAAAGATTTCCAATATTCTGCTCGCTGATCTTTCCTTTGATCCGGTATTTTCCTGTAGAAAGAATACTCATAAACGGTTTCTTTTCTCCGGTAACATCATCATATCCCTGCTCCTCGTTAATTTCCTGAACGATTCCTGAAATCGTAGATGTCACAACAGAAGATTCCAGGTTCTTTTTCATACGGTTTACTTCCAGTTCTTTTACTTTATAATTGTATTCTTCCTGCTTCACATTGGTCTGAAGTTCCTGGATCTGAGTCGTATAAGATAACTGCTCACTGGCCGGGGCATTCTTTTTCTCCGCTGTCAGGGTCGCAATCTGGTTATTCAGGTTGCTGATACTGTTATTGATCTTATCCAGCTCCAGATTTCTCTGTTCCAGTGTCATCGCAAGCTCTTCTGTATCGAACTCATACAGCTTTGTCCCAGGCTTTACTTCCTGCCCCTTCTCCACAAAAATCTCTTTTACTTTCTGATCATCTGAAAGCGTCAGTTTCAGAGTATCCTGTGCCTCCACAACGCCGGAAAACCGGTTCTGAGTCCCCAGTCCTGTTCCCGTCAGCATACCGACGGAATCTGCATACAGCACATCTTCTCCGTTCCCGCTTCCTTTTCCGGTCACTGCCCTGATCACCAGAATCACGACCAGAAGTACTGCCAGTATGATCCCCGCTATTATCAGCATCTTTTTCTGCTTCAGGCTCAATTTCTTTTCTTTCACTTGCCTTTCCCTCCTTTTAAGATCACAGCCATTCCCAGGATCTGTTAGTTTCAGTATATCTTATCTCCCCTGTAAAATCACTTGAAGAATTTCTTAATTTTCTCCGCTGACTCTTAATTTTTTCATTGTCTGCGTAAAGATAAAAAACTCCTTCCGGAAATATCGTAACATCAGTTTCTGACATTTCCAAAAGGAGTTTCTCATCATTTACCGGACTTCCCCTCATCCGGACAATCTCTTAAAAGCAGAGCATTTTATCTCTTTTTTTCTTCCTCCGGCAGTTCTTTGCGGATCTCTTTTGTACGGATTTCTTTACAGATCGCATCAATAAATTCATCCAGGGATTTTGTTCCTTCATTTCCTGCAAACCGGCTTCTGACAGATACGGTTCCATCTGCCTCTTCCTGCTGTCCTACAACCAACATATACGGAAGTTTATCCAGTCTTGCTTCGCGGATCTTGAATCCGATCTTTTCTGAACGGTTATCTACCGTCACATCAATATCATTCTTTTTCAGTTCTGCACATACTTTATTTGCATACTCCTCATACTTTTCAGAAATAGGAAGTACACGCACCTGCTCCGGGCATAACCAGGTCGGGAACTTTCCGGCATACTTCTCGATCAGCCATGCAAGTGTTCTCTCATAGCATCCCATGGAAGTTCTGTGAATGATATACGGACGTACTTTATCTCCGTTCTGATCGATATAATACAGATCAAAGTTTTCAGCGATTGCACAGTCAAGCTGGATCGTGATCATTGTATCTTCTTTGCCATATACGTTCTTTGCCTGAATGTCGATCTTCGGACCATAGAAAGCTGCTTCTCCGTCAGCCTCTACAAATGGAACGCCCTTTTCACGCAGTACTTCACGCAGTGCTTCCTGGGTTCTGTTCCAGTAATCCTCATCCCCAAGATATTTCTTTTTATTTGCCGGATCCCATTTTGACAGACGGTAGGTCACATCATCCTGAAGTCCCAGCGTCGATAATACATAATAAGCAAGATCAAAGCAGTTCTTCAGCTCTTCCTCTGCCTGATCCGGACGGATTACATTATGTGCCTCTGTGATCGTAAACTGACGGACACGTGTCAGTCCGTGCATCTCACCTGAATCCTCGGAACGGAACAGTGTAGATGTCTCACTCATACGATATGGAAGATCACGATAGGACTTCTGCGTATTCTTATATACATAGTACTGGAATGGACAGGTCATCGGGCGGAGTGCAAAAACTTCTTTATCTTTTTCTTCATCACCAAGAACGAACATTCCTTCTTTGTAATGATCCCAGTGTCCGGAAATCTTATACAGATCTGATTTCGCCATCAATGGTGTTCTTGTACGGACATAACCCCATTCTTTATCTTCCAGATCTTCAATCCATCTCTGCAGTTTCATAATCATTTTTGTTCCCTTTGGCGGGAATAACGGAAGTCCCTGTCCGATTACATCTACTGTTGTAAAGAGTTCCATCTCACGTCCCAGCTTATTATGGTCACGACGCTTTGCATCTTCCAGTTTTTCAAGATATGCATTCAGTTCTTCCTTTTTATTAAATGCAGTTCCGTAAATTCTCTGAAGGCGTGCTTTATCGGAGTCTCCTCTCCAGTATGCCATGGATGAAGAAGTCAGCTTAAATGCCTTGATTCCTTTTGTTGTCATCAGATGAGGACCTGCACATAAATCAACAAATTCTCCCTGATCATAGAAAGAGATTTCTTCTCCTTCCGGAAGATCTTCGATCAGTTCTACTTTGAAAGGCTCATTCTTTTCCTGCATGAATTTAATTGCTTCTTCTCTTGGAAGTGTATATCTCTTCAGCTCATGTCCCTCTTTGATGATCTTCTTCATTTCCGCTTCCAGCTTATCCAGAGTCTCTCTTGAAAATGGTTCTGCCTCAAAATCATAATAAAATCCGTCTTCAATTGCCGGCCCGATTGCAATTTTTGCATCCGGAAACAGTCTCTTTACTGCCTGTGCAAGCACATGAGATGCTGTATGGCGGATCACCTTCAATCCCTCCGGATCACTTGCTGTGACAATATTCAGTTCACAGTCACTGTCAATCACTGTCCTGAGATCTACGATCTCTCCATTCACTTCTCCTGCACATGCAACTCTTGCAAGTCCGCTGCTGATATCGGCTGCAATGTCATACACCGATTTTGCTTCACTGTACTCTTTCACTGAACCGTCTTTTAATGTAATTTTCATGTTCCTGCTTCCTTTCTTTGTTCATTTTCCCGTGTCAGGGAAATTCATGGATCAGAAAACAACAACATGAAAAAATCCCTGACACTGCATCTCTACAATGTCAGGGACGATATCTTCATCTACCGTGGTTCCACCCGTCTTCATCTTTTCCTCTCCGGCACTCTGCATATCTGCTAAAGCCGGCTTATCAAAAAGAAAAGATCTCATTCATGATGATAACGGAATCACCGGACCGGATTAGGGTCACTCAGAGCTGGTCTTCACATAAGTTCCATCAAAATGCTCCCACCAAATGCACTTCTCTCTGCGACTTCTACTTATGCTACTCGTCTCTTCAACGCTTTATTCGGTGTTAATTGTAACCTCTTTTTCTGTATCTGTAAAGACCCTTTTTTTCTTTTTTTCATGTCCTTTATCACGAATTTTTTTACGGTTCTTTTTGCGAATCCGGAATTGAACTTTTCTTTTTTGAACTTTTACATTTCCCATTTTCAGTTTTTATATTGAACTTTTTTCTTTTTTATGGTATGATCTCTTCATGATTTGAACTTTTAGGTTCTGAAATTGAACTTATATTCATATCATAATTTGGATCTGTTGATCCTGCCATCATTTTAATGATGTCAGGCTCAAAAGGTCTGAAACCACGTGTGCTTGCACACTGGTGGTAGAATGACCTTGAGACCCGCCCCGATATGAGCATAAAAGTGGGGCGTAAGCACCATGATATGCGAATAGCGGGTAGGATTGTGGGAGTGCGTAGCACGAAACAATCCGTTGGCATCATTGTTGGGGGTTTTTGACCCCAACATCTTTTAATATGAATTTTTATAGAAAGGATGTTTCTATGGTTACTTTTTCTGACCGGCTAAAATCTGCAATGGAACAAAAACATCTCAAGCAGGTGGATCTCATCCGCATTGCTTCACAGCAGGGCGTGAAGCTTGGGAAAAGTCATATCAGCCAGTATGTAAGCGGGAAAACGATTCCCCGGAATGATATCCTTCATTTTCTGGCAGATACGCTGGAAGTAGATGCCGGATGGCTGAGCTGTAAAACGGCAGAAGATCCTGCTCCGACCGGTTCCATTTCACATTCCACCTCTGCTCCCGAAAAGAGTCAGCAGGAAATTCTAAATCCAGGAGGTAATAATACGATGCGAGAATTTAAAAAATCATCCAAATTGAATAATGTACTTTACGATGTCCGCGGTCCGGTCGTAGACGAGGCCGCAAAAATGGAAGAACGCGGCACCCATGTCCTGAAACTGAACATCGGTAATCCTGCTCCTTTCGGATTCCGCACACCCGATGAAATCATTTATGATATGAGTCACCAGTTATCTGACTGCGAAGGATATTCCGCTTCACAGGGACTTTTTTCTGCACGAAAGGCGATCATGCAGTATGCCCAGTTGAAAAAGCTCCCTAATGTAACGATCGATGACATTTACACCGGAAACGGGGTCAGCGAATTGATCAATTTAAGTATGTCTGCTCTTTTGGATGACGGGGATGAGATTCTGATTCCTTCTCCTGATTACCCACTTTGGACCGCCTGTGCCACACTTGCCGGCGGAAAAGCCGTCCACTATCTTTGCGATGAACAGTCCAACTGGTATCCTGATATCAGCGACATGAAAAAGAAGATCAATGACCGCACGAAAGCTCTTGTCATCATCAATCCGAATAACCCGACCGGTGCTCTTTATCCAAAAGAGGTACTTCAGCAGATCGTTGATCTGGCAAGAGAACACCATCTGATTATTTTTTCTGATGAGATCTATGACCGCCTTGTTATGGACGGACAGGAACATATTTCGATTGCATCCCTTGCACCGGATCTGTTCTGCGTGACGTTCAGCGGACTTTCCAAATCTCATATGATCGCAGGTTTCCGTATCGGATGGATGATCTTAAGCGGAAATAAATCAATCGCGGCAGATTATATTGAAGGATTAAAAATGCTTTCCAATATGCGTTTATGTTCCAACGTACCTGCACAGTCCATTGTGCAGACTGCTCTCGGCGGTCATCAGAGCGTGGAAAGTTATATCGTTCCCGGCGGTCGTATTTATGAGCAGAGAGAATATATCTACAATGCTCTGACCGATATTCCAGGTATCAGTGCCGTAAAACCACAGGCAGCATTTTATATGTTCCCGAAGATCGATACAAAGAAATTCGACATCGTAAATGATGAAAAATTTGCTCTTGATCTCCTGCGTGACAAAAAACTTCTGATCGTACATGGTGGCGGATTTAACTGGAAAGAACCGGATCACTTCCGTGTTGTATATCTTCCGAGAATTGAGATCTTAAAAGAAGCCGTCGAAAAGATCGGCGACTTTCTGAGTTACTACAGACAGTAATTTCTGTATCCGGTCGTTTCATTTTTTATTGAATACAGATTTATAAAATGCTCACTTCCCGGGCGAACCGATTTTCTGTTCATCCGGGAAGTTTTTCATACCAGGCTATTCAGGATGAGCTGCCAGCAGCAGGTTCTCTGTATACCCGATCATCTTTATTTTCCTACTGAAATATTATTTCTCCGGCATTTTCGCTGATGTATCCCACACAGTTCATTTCCACACGCCCACAGTAAAAAAACAACTCCGGCAAACCAGTAATCTCTGTCGTAGGAACTGCTTCTTCCTGAAATTGTGATGATTCCTCTCACCAGACAGCCCGCAGTCAGTGTTGCAATCCATACAACGTATAACCAATCCCAAAAGACAAAAGCGAAACTCCTCCAATTTTCAGGATTTCTCTGTATAGGAAACTGTATGCTGTCTTCAGGGCTGCTCCCTTTCCCTGATTTTCCGCATATCCGATCACGGTTGCCCATTCTGACCGTCCATTCTTGGGCCGCCCTGTCCCGGTCCCTGCATGCTCTGCCCTTCTGAATAAACCAGGCTGCTCATCGTAATTTTTTCACTTTCCAAACCGGTCGTAAGAGTATAGGCTGCCCCCTCTTCCAGTTCCTCACAACTGATCACAACAGAATTAAAATCCCTGACCGGTGTATAACTTACCAGCACCGTTCCATCGGTTTCTTTCAGTGTAATTTCACCACTCTGATCTGTATCCAGATTGATGAGCATCGTTCCCTGCGTAGAATCTGATCCAAAATTCTGTGCCATTCCGCTCATGCCTGCTGCAACGACTGTTCCACCTGTGATGGTCGCTGTTCCGTCATAATCCAAAGCTCCGTTTCCGTCATCCCCGGGACCTGATACATAGATCACACCACCACTCACGCTGAAATCTCCATTACTGTCAATTCCGTCACCTTTTGCATCAATTTCAATTGTTCCGCCAAGGATATCGATATATGCATCTGAATCTTCCTGAAAAGTATTTTCACCAGGACGTCCCATACTGCTTTGATCGTTTCCTCCCGCTGCATTCAATCCGTCGTCACTGGATACAATTTTGATCGTTCCATCCTGTATCGTCACACTTTGCCCTTCAATTCCTTCATAGCAGTTCGTTATATCAATTTTCCCATCCAGTACAACGGTCTGGTCATCTGCATGGATTCCATCATCTCCCGAATTAATGGAATAAGTGCCTCCGCAGACATATACATTTCCGTTACAATGGATTCCATCATCCGCCGTGGCAAGCTGATATGTTCCATCTTTCAGAATGACATACTTTTGTGCCTTGATTCCCTTCGTACTGGTATCTGTCTCTGTGGAGCTGGTAGAAATATCAAAGCTTCCTCCGTCTGCCTGCACCACATAGGAAGAAGAAATTCCATCTCCTCCGGCAGCCAGTGTAAGAACACCTCCGGTTATATAAACAAATCCTTTTGTATCTTCATCTGTATCCTCACTGTGGATCGCATCTGTACCGGAAGTAATCGTAAATGTTCCATCTGCAATACGCACACTTTCTTTTCCTGAAAGTCCCTGCTTTTCTGACTGAATCTGATAGACTCCTCCGGTAAGAACAAGATCATCCTTTGAGACAATGCCATGGGCAGCAGAGGTGATCTTTAAAGTACCACTTCCATTCAATGTCAGATCTTCCCGCGAAAAGATTGCTCCGTCAATATTTGTATCCTCATTTCCAGTAAAAGAATTGGATACAATTTTATTTGTGCTACCATCTGCGAGGGTTATAAAGACTTTGTCTGCCTGTTCCACGCAGATTCCTGCCCCCTCTTCGTTTATAATGGATACATTTTCCAGGATCAGTTGTACTTTTTCCGTTTTATCTGTATCAACGACAACACTTCCATTACTTAGCGAACCGGTCAGAAGATACGTTCCACCTTCTGTAATCGTTACAGTCTGTCCGTCCATTTTTACTCCGTCACTGTCGCATTTTGTTTCTTCATCCGAAAGACTGATCGCAGTACATTCACTTTCATCATACTCTGTGTCTCGATCTCGTTCAGTAAACATATCCTCTGTATCTAAAATCGCAATATCACTTTCTGATATGATTGTATTTTCTGATCCGGTCGTTCCGTTTTTTGCTGAATTTGAAGTCCCCTGGGAGCATCCCGTCAGTTCCAATGCCCCTGCCATCAGTACGATAATCATATATTTTCTTTTCATAGAGTTTTCCTCCATTTCATTACAATCTGCCTGCCTCCTTCAGATATATTTTTACAGGCTTGTAGTTGTGGTTTCCTGATTTTTCACCATGATTTCCAGATTCCCATTTCTGCACCGCAAATGGTCGATCATTTCTTTTTCCTTTGAAGTATCTTTCAGGCTTAACTGATAGGTCAGTTTGAAAAGACTTCCCATATTGGTGGTCTTTACTTCTGTCAGTTCATAACGGCTCGTATACGCCTCAAGCAGATCATCAAAAACTTCCGTATAGTCCAGATCCTCCGGGATCGTGATCACCATGGTCTTCTCACTGCCTGCGTTCTTTTCCCATGCACGGATCTGCACATAGAGAGCCATGACTAGAGAAAGGATCACCGTATAAAGCACTGCATACCCCAGATAGCCCATCCCACTTACCAGACCTGCTCCCATGGCAATAAAAATCGCTCCGATCTCTTTTGCACTGCCCGGCACACTTCTGAAACGAACAAGACTGAAAGCTCCTGCCACTGCCACTCCTGTTCCTACATTTCCATTTACCATCATAATGACGATACATACAACTGCAGGAAGAATTGCCAGCGTCCTCACAAATCCTGCATTATATTTTGATTTATATGTATAGGCTGCCGCAAGCACGATTCCAAGTAGCAGTGAGACTACCACGCAAAGCAGAAACTGATATACCGGGATCACCGTCACTGTACTGCTGTCAAAAATTCCTCCAAATAAGTTACTAAACATAATTTATTTCTCCTTCTCTTAATAGTGTTCTGTATGCATTTCCGTATTTTGAATACGATGTACGGAACATTTTATTTTCTGTAAGAAAATGACTCAGCCATAAAGGAATCGCATGCCCCACTTTTATTTCCAATAATGACTGATCCTCGTCCAGCAGGCTTCTTCCATAGATCGGACTGCTCAGGTCAAGATCTTCTGTTCTCCATAAAATATTCTGATCAAATGTCATCCGCAGTTCATGATCTTCTTTTCCATAGAATGCCTCACGCTCATAGGACAGCCACATTGCCGGGCGGATTCCCTGGTAAAGTCTCAGAGCATAATCCAGTTCTTCTCCGATCTGACTTTCCCCGACAACCCGTTCGCCCCGGCAAAGATACTGGATCGCTTTTTCGTATTCCGTACAGATTCGCCTTTTGTAGACGACTTTTTTATACTTCTTCTTTAACTCGATAAATGCCTCACCTGCCGGCTCTGCTCTTCCATAGGTACGGAGCCGCACTTTTTCTTTATATACTTTGTTCTCTATGGATCTGCGGATCAACAAATACTGTGGTGTGTCAAAATACAGATTACAGATGGTACTTTTTCCATATTCATCCGGGATCATGTACTCTTCCATCACGTTCTGTAAAAGCTCTTTCTGCTCCCGGGTCAGCAGATATTTATATTCATAACGTTTAAAAACTTTTTGCACTGCCATTGTTCTTTCCTCCTTACATCCTGCATTTTATCGGTCGTACCTTAAATCAACTTTAAATTACTTTTAAAGACACAAATACTACACACATTGCATCCATACAGTCTGCACATTGGTGTAAATGCAGAATTTCCTGGCACTGGCAGCTTTTTCTGTGTGTCCGGGTATAAAAAAAAGATCTGAAAATCATTTTTATGATCTTCAGATCTTTTCCTGCCCTGCCACCCGGGTCTTTTCTTACTTTCTATTCCGGCTTGCTTTCTATTCCGGCTTGCTTTCTTTTTCTGATTTCAGTCAGTCCAGCAGCTCTTTTACCATTTCTGCATCAAATACAACTTTCTTTTTCTGTTCCACTTCAATCTGATATAACGCATTTGCCGCAATATGCTCTGCCGCCTGCTCCAGATCACGGATTCCTGTTGTATCGGAATACAATTCAATCACCTCATCCAGTGCTTCGTCTGTCATGATGCACTCTTCTTCTCTCAGGCTCATACGTTTCAGTACTTTTGGTAATGCAAATTTAGAGAATATGATCTTCTTTTCCTCCGGAGTATAGTCCGGTATATCAATCACCGCAAAACGTGACATTAGCGGTGCACTGATCTGATCCTTATCATTCGCCGTTGCGATTGGATAAACACCTACAGTCGGAATCATACACTCCATATAGTTATCCGTAAATCCAAGATTATCAAGAAGTGTCAGAAGCACATCTGCCGGATTTCCATTTCCCTTTCCTGAAGCTGCCTTATCAAGCTCATTGATAATAAACACAAGATTCGACTCACCCGCCATGGAAAAGGCCTCCATAATGATTCCTGGCTTCGCATTGGAATAAATACGGGAACTTCCTGTCAACTGTTCAGGGTCATTGATCGAACTCATATCCAATGTTGTCCACGGTAATTTTAAAATACGTGCCACCGCATAGGCAATCTGAGATTTTCCGGTTCCTGCAGGACCTACCAGCAACAGTCCGTATGCCGGCAATGTATGTGTTCTGTTGATCTGAATGATCGTCTCGATGATCCTTTGCTTTACGCGTTCCATTCCATAAAGCTCTTCATCCAGAATCCTTCTTGCCTCTTCGGGATCAATGGCTTCAAAATAATCATTTTTCCATTGAATATTCATCATAATGGATAATGCCCGCTGTGCATGACGACGTTCTTCCTGCGACACCTCATGGGAACGTGCCACAGCAAGATTTCTTCTCGCCCAGAGACGGATATTATCCGGTAGCGTCCTTCCTGCACAGGTCATGAAATCAGTAATACTCTGAATACTGGTCAGCTTCATGTCATCCCCGTTCTCTTCTCCGTCTTCATCTTCTACTTCTTCCGCAGGTGCATTGCTTGCAAAAAGTCTCTCAATCATAAACTGCAGGAATCCATCCTCCGCAGACAGCTTCGTACCGCCACCAAATGCGATCTCCCTGATACGATACACGGCATATCCGCTTTCTGTATTCTTTCCTGATAAACGCACATTGATATGATTTTCTCCCAGCCATTTCAAAAGGCTGACAAACCGTGCATCCACAAGCAGAATATCCGCACTTATCGTTCCTCCGTCTTCATCAAATTCAAAAGCAGTCTGCTTACTCTGATTCGTGAAAATCCCACAGGAATGGTGATTCCACTCCTTTTTACTGTTATCCAGGACAAGGATCGGATTTTCAATGGACGCATGATCCTCATTAGATGAGAACGTGGTATATGTACATACAACCGGCTTTTTATCATCCGGTGCATTATTAAAATCAAATACTGGCATCTTCTGTACTCCTTTTTCACTTTCATTTTTCTTATTATAGCAAGAAACTATCAGATCTGTCCAGTCAGCCGGACGTATTACTTGTATAACCGTCCTGTCTATGTTATCATTAAAACAAATTATTTTAGGAGGTCATTACATATGAAATTTTGTCCGAAATGCGGGAATCCTACTGACGATCATGCTACATTCTGCAACCAGTGTGGTGCTCCCCTTAACGATCAGCCGAATACAGACGGAACTGCTCACAGTTCTTCTGATTTTCAGGGAACCGGAGGAACACAGAACAATTATTATCAGCAGAATAACTATTACCAGTCAACCGGAGGAACACCGTTCCGTTCTTCCTACGGGATTACTCCTCGCAGCATCCCTCTTTGCATTATCCTTTCCATTGTTACCTGCGGAATTTACGGCATTTACTGGATGCTGAAGCTAAATGATGAAATCAATCTCCTCTGTGGTGATACAAATGCGACAAGTGGTGCTTTGGTTGTTATCTTTTCTCTGATCACCTGCGGTATTTACGGATTCTACTGGATGTATAAAATGGGAGAGAAATGTGATTTTATTAAGGGAGTTCAGGGAAGTTCCGGTATTCTTTATCTCCTTCTTGGAATCTTCGGACTCAGTATCGTCGATTTCTGTCTTATTCAGGATACGATCAATAAGTCTGTCTGACTTTCTTAAAAAGAACCGCCTGCAAAGTTAAGATTTTTATCTTTTCTTCGCAGACGGTTTTCTTTTTACTTTTTTTCTGCCTTTCGGCTACGTAGTCCCGAATAAAAAGAGCGGATCTTTTCTGTCAGAATCGTAAGATATCTTAATACCGGTTCCGTTGCAATGGCAAATACGATAAATAGCATGATACATTTTGTCGTCATTCCGGTAATGGCAAAAAGATCATTCAGGAAAATACTACAGAACAGAAGTCCTGCAATACATCCTGTCAGAATCGCAGTTCTCAACATATTCATCGGTGCACTGATCTTATACAGGATCATAAATCCTACGATTGCCAGCAGCATTGTCGCTGCCGTCGAAATATCTGTTTCTCCTACCCCAAAAGTTTTTCCAAAAATCACAAGTGCTCCGACCGCTACTGCATCGGTAATGGCAGCCGGAAGTGCTTTCAAGAATACATTCGTAAGGAAATGACCTTTAATGATATTCTTATTCGGTTCCAGTGCAAGGAAGAAAGCAGGGATACCGATCGTAAACATACTGATCAGGGAAACCTGCGATGGCTCCAGTGGATACGTGAACATAAATACAACTGACATCAGGCTTAATAAAAATGAGAAAATATTCTTTACAAGGAACAAACTTGCTGAACGCTGGATATTATTGACAACTCTTCTTCCTTCCAGCACAACCTCTGGCATACACGAAAAATCTGATTCCAGAAGTACCAGTTGTGATGCCTGTGCCGCCGCCTCACTTCCAGAAGCCATCGCAATACTGCAGTCAGCATCCTTCAAAGCAAGAACATCATTCACTCCGTCTCCCGTCATCGCCACAGTCTTTCCGGCCTCTTTCAGTACCTGAACGAACTGCCGTTTCTGATTCGGGGTTACTCTTCCAAAGACTGTATTCTCAAGTACTGCTTTCTTTACATCATTGATGGATTTTAATTCAGAAGCATCCACGTACTGATCTGCATTTGCTATTCCGGCCTGCTTTGCAACCTTTGATACTGTAACCGGATTGTCTCCTGAAATGACTTTTACCTCCACCCCTTGTTCGGTAAAATACTCAAACGTCTCTTTTGCTGCCTCTCTGATCGGATTTGCAAGCAGGATATAACCAAGCGGACAGATTGGATTTCTCAGAGCCTTTCCGTCGATCGTACCGTCATAAGTTCCAAATACCAGTACTCTTGCACCGGTCGATGCCAGACTGGTTATTTTTGCTTCATAGGCTTCATACTCATCCAGCAGTACAAATTCCGGTGCTCCAAGCACATATGCCCCCTCTTCAAAAGTAACACTGCTGTACTTGGTCGCTGAGGAAAATCCGGTCTTTGCGACCGGCTTTGCCCCTGATACAGAAGTAAAATAAGCCTTTACCGCAGCCATCGTAATATTATCCTTCGTCATAGCGGCTGCAAAATCTCCTACCAGCGTTTCAAGCGGCTTCATTGTATCCGGGTCATACTGCTGCGTTGGGATCAGTTTCTGCACCTGCATCGTATTTTCAGTAATGGTTCCGGTCTTATCCACGCAAAGTACATCAACCCTTGCCAGTGTCTCAATGCATTTCATATCATGCAGCAGCACCTTTTTCTGTGCCAGTCTCATAGAACTGACTGCCAGTGCCACACTTGCCAGCAGATACAGCCCCTCCGGGATCATTCCGATCACTGCCGCAACCATGGACGTAACACTGGATCGGAACGAGGAATGCTGAAAGAAAAATGCCTGTACAAAAAGGATGATCCCGATCGGAATAATCGCAATTCCAACGCACTTTACAAGACGATCCAGCGAACGGATCATTTCCGACTGCTCTCCCTGCTGCATCTCTTTGGCTTCCAGCGTCAGCCTTGAAATATAAGAATCCTCACCGACTTTATCAAGTCTCGCGTGGCACTGTCCTGAAACAATAAAGCTCCCTGACATCAGCTTCGATCCCTTTTTCTTTGTGATCTCGTCGGATTCTCCGGTCAGCAGTGATTCATTGACCTGAACTTCCCCTGCACAGACTTCTGCATCCGCACAGACCTGGGCTCCTGCCTTAAAAATAACAATATCATCCACAACCAGTTCTTCTGCATCGATCATGGATTTTTTTCCATCTCTTACAACCATCGCATGAGGAGCATTGAGCATGGTAAGATCATCCAGTACCTTTTTCGCCCGGATTTCCTGAATAATTCCGATCAGCGTATTGGCAATGATCACCGGAAGAAATGTCAGATCCCTGAACGCCCCCACCAGGCAGAGCAAAACTGCCAGTACAAGAAAGATCAGGTTGAAATACGTGAAGACATTCTCCTGTACAATCTCCTTTGTAGTCTTGGATGTTGAATCTACCGCCTGATTCGTCCAGCCATGAAGCTTATGTTCCTGCACCTGCTGACTGGTCAGTCCCTTTCTGTAGTCCGGCGTATATCGCGTCGTCGGCATTCTTTTCTTTTTTTCCTCTGCCTCAACAGGCTTCCTTTTTCTTCTGGCCGCTGACATATCAATTCTCCTTTTGTATTCTTTCTGCTTCAGCAATAAAAATTGCTGCCCTGCATAAAGTAAGTATGCCCCGCGATGAAACTCGCGAGGCACACCACATCTGATTTTATTTTACCACATTCATCCGCATTTTCCACTATGTTTAGAAAAACTTTAACTAATCTTCAGACTCTGTTTTTATTTGTTCTCCTGAAATCTCTTTACGGTTCAGGATCTGCATAAACTCTTCTCCCGTGATCGTCTCTTTTTCATAAAGATATTTTGCAAGTTCATGCAGTTTCATCTTATTTTTCTCCAGCAGATCCATCGCTGTGTCATACCCTTCCCTGACTGTCTCTACGACCATATCATCAATCGTGGCAGCCGTTTGTGGAGAACAGCTTAAGGTACTGTCACCGCCCAAATATGGATTATTCTGGGTTTCCAGTGCCACCATGCCAAAACGGTCGCTCATCCCATACCTTGTGATCATGGCACGTGCCAGTTTTGTCGCCTGTTCAATATCGTTAGATGCACCTGTCGTGATCGAATCAAAGATCAGTTTCTCGGCACATCTTCCACCTGTCAGTGTTGCAATCTTATTCACCAGCTCTTCCTTGCTCATAAGATTCCGCTCTTCCGCTTCTACCTGCATGGTATATCCCAATGCTCCTGAAGTTCTCGGAATGATCGTAATCTTTGTCACCGGTGCAGAATGGGTCTGCAATGCGGCAACCAGTGCATGTCCGATTTCATGATAAGATACAATCAGTTTTTCTTTTGCGGAAAGTACCTGATTCTTCTTCTGATATCCGGCAATAACCGTCTCAATACTCTCTTCAAGATCCGCCTGTGTTACAAACTTCCGGTTCTCACGAACCGCCCGCAATGCCGCTTCATTCACCATATTCGCCAGCTCCGCTCCGGATGCCCCGGATGCTGCTCTTGCGATCGCGTTAAAGTCAATGTCATCTCCCAGTCTGACCTTTTTCGCATGAACTTTCAGGATTTCTTCTCTTCCTTTCAGGTCAGGAAGTTCCACCGGAATCCGCCGGTCAAATCTTCCCGGTCTTAAAAGTGCCGGATCAAGACTGTCGGGACGGTTCGTTGCTGCAAGAATCACAACACCCTTGGATGCATCAAATCCATCCATCTCCGTCAAAAGCTGGTTCAGCGTCTGCTCACGCTCATCATTTCCTCCATATCCGGCATTATCTCTTTTCTTACCAATCGTATCGATCTCATCAATGAACACGATACAAGGAGCTTTTTCATTTGCCTGCTTGAAAAGATCTCTTACCTTAGAAGCACCCATACCGACGAACATTTCAACAAATTCAGAACCTGACATTGAGAAAAATGGAACATTTGCTTCTCCTGCCACCGCCTTTGCAAGCAGCGTCTTACCTGTACCGGGAGGTCCGACAAGAAGTGCACCTTTCGGGCAGATGGCTCCAATCTCCTGATATTTCTTTGGATTATGAAGAAAATCCACGATTTCTGTCAGCAGTTCTTTTGCCTCATCTTCCCCTGCAACATCGTTAAATGTAATTCCTGTCGTAGACTCAACATATACTTTGGCATTGCTTTTTCCAAACTGCATAAATGGATTTCCGGCAGTACCTCCCCCCATCTTTTTCATCAGACGCTTTGCAAGGAACTGTCCCAATACCCAGAAAATCACGATTGGCAGAACCCATACAAGCAGGAAACTGACAAGCGGATTCATCTCTTCCTGTGCAATTCTTCCAAATTCACATCCGGCTTCTTCCAGCCGGTTTACAAGATCCGGGTCTTCAAACGTCGTTGTCTCATAGTAATTCGGCTCAGCCGCTTTATCCGTAAAATAAATCGTATCGCCATTTAATTCTACTTTGGACACTTCTTTTTTATCAACCATCGTAAGAAATGTACCGTAATCTACATCTTTTACTTTATGATGATTCATCAGATTGGGAAAAAGAAATGTATTAAGCAGTATCAGTATCACCAGAGCAATCAGGTAATAAAATATCAGAGGTTTTTTGGGTTTCTCTACTTTTTTCAATTTGACTCCTCCTTCGTTCTGTCATTTTATATCTGAAGATCCAGTTCTATTTCCCTGCTTTTACCCAGATTGCTTTCAATAACTGAATCACTGGTATATTCAATGCCGCAAGCCCATACACAGTAAAGAGCTGTGTGAAGCTCAGTGTCTGTACTTTAAAAATCGTATGCAGTCCAGGGATCATAACGACTGCCGTCACCAGCAGGATTCCCAGTGCAAATGCACCGATCAGATACTTATTATCTGCCACCTTCTTTGTAAATACAACCGGTTTGTTCGATTTACAGTTGAATCCATGGAACAGTCTTGCCGAACAGAGTGTTGCAAATGCCATCGTACTCGCCAGCAGTGCATTTCCATCCCTGTATCCGATCAGAAATGCCGTCATGGTTGTTGCACAGACAGATACTCCCTCCACTGCGATCCTCAGCAAAAAGTCTTTCGTAAGGATTGACTCATTCAACGGTCTTGGTTTCTCTTCCATCACAGCTTTGGAATGTGGCTCAAGTCCCAGTGCGATCGCCGGAAGACTGTCCGTCAGCAGATTGATAAAAAGTAAATGCACCGGTGCAAACGGAACAGGAAGTGCAAAAATTGACGCAACCAGTACTGCCAGGATCGCCCCGAAATTTCCTGATAATAAAAACTGAATGGCAAATTTGATATTCCTGTAAAGATTTCTTCCATTTTCAACCGCCTTCACAATCGTAGCAAAATTATCATCTGTCAGGATCATCGCTGCAGCGTCCTTGGACACTTCACTTCCGGTAATTCCCATTGCAACACCAACATCTGCCTGCTTTAATGCCGGTGCATCATTCACACCATCCCCCGTCATGGAAACGATATTTCCTTTTTCCTGCCATGCCCGCACAATCCGGATCTTATGTTCCGGCGACACTCTTGCATATACAGAAATTCCTTCTACAAAATCCTTCAGCTCCTCATCCGACATCCGGTCGATCTGAGATCCCTCACATGCTTCAGATTCTTCTTTCAAAATCCCAATCCTTTTTGCAATCGCCGCTGCTGTTACTTTATGATCTCCCGTGATCATGATTGGACGGATTCCTGCCCTCTTGCACTCGGCAACCGCAGCAGCGGACTCTTCCCTCGGTGGATCCATCATGGCAACCAGTCCCAGGAATATCAGGTGATCCTCGTCCTGAAGCGTCAGTTCCATCTCATCTGACACAACTTTATATGCAAAAGCAAGTACACGAAGTCCCTCTTCTGAATACTTCCGGTTTTGTGCCTCAATCCTTGCACGGTCCTCCCTCGTGATCTCATACACTTCATCTCCCAACTGGATCAGATCTGTCCTGTCCAGCAGCACATCCACAGCTCCTTTTACGATCATCGTCGGGATTCCGTTCAACATATGCTTGGTCGCCATCAGTTTTCGGTCGCTGTCAAACGGGTTTTCACTTTCTCTTGGATACTTTTTCCGAACCTCCTCCGGATCCATCCCCAGCCCACTTGCAAGATTTAAAAGTGCTGTCTCAGTCGGATCTCCAATCTCAATACCATCCGCATTGGTTGCATCGTTGCAGAGAATACTGCTGATCATCAGACGGCTTTGTGAACTGTCTGTCAGATCTACTGCACCGGCAGGAATACTCTTTTCATCCACGTAGTAATCTTCCACGGTCATTTTATTCTGCGTCAGTGTTCCCGTCTTATCTGAACAGATAACCGATACACTTCCAAGGCCTTCCACTGCCTGCAATTTTCTGATGATTGCATGTTCCTTTGCCATCTTCTGCGTACCGAAGGAAAGCACAATGGTCACAATCGAACTCAGAGCCTCCGGAATTGCTGCAACTGCAAGAGCTACTGCAAATAAAAATGCATCTCCGATATTATCTCCCCGCAGGATACTGATTCCGAACAAAATACCACAGAATACAAGAATCAGGATGGAAAGCTTTTGTCCGAACTGATCCAGGTTCACCTGCAATGGAGTCCGCTTTTCTGAAGTATTCTTCAGAAGTCCTGCGATCTTTCCAACCTCTGTCTCCATTCCGATCTCAGTTACAAGAAATGAACCTCTTCCATAAGTGACAAAACTGCCCGAATAAACCATATTCACCCGGTCTCCAAGTGGTACATTTTCTTCTTTTATAATCGTCGTTGTCTTTTCTACTCCCAGGCTTTCTCCTGTCAATGCACTTTCATCCACTTTCATGCTGGCACACTCTAAAAGCCTTCCGTCTGCCGGAATATAATCTCCTGCTTCCAGCATCACAATATCTCCTACTGTCACTTCTGCGGAAGGGATCTGCACAACTGCCCCGTCTCTTAGCACCTTCGCCTCCGGCCCGGAAAGCTTCTTCAGACTTGCCAGTGACTGTTCTGCCTTGATCGTCTGCACTGTCCCCAGTATTGCATTCATCGTAATCACGATCAGGATAACTGCGGCACTCTCCACATCTCCCATAAATCCTGATGCCACCGCAGCAATGATCAGAATAATGACCAGAAAGTCCTTATATTGTTCCAAAAAGATCTGTAAGATCGTCTTTTTCTTTCCCTCGACCAATTCATTCGGTCCATACTGTTCCTGATGTTCTCTCACCTGTTCATTCGTAAGCGGTTCTAAAGAGCCATTTACTTCCTGCAGCACTTCTTCACCTGACATTTGATAATATGATCTCATTTTTGCTCCTCCTGCATTTACCTCATAATTATAAGATAGCAAACCTGCCACCGATACCTGCTTCTGTATTCTCTTGTATAAAAAATGAGACTTTTATTGCACCTCGATATGCAATAAAAGTCTCACTATTTAATCACGATACGGATGCTAAATTCCATCGGTTCTGGCGACATCGCAAACACTTATTAAAAAGTGCCAGTTACTCCCTCTTATTTATTAGATATAATAAAGATTCTATTCTAAATTGTCAATAAACTTTATCCTTTTTTCATAAAGCTTTAATATCTTTTAACAAAAAGAAAAACCCGGGAAACCTGCATTTCCCGGGCGAATTGATCACTTTCTCTGAATCTTAAACGATTCCCTGAGCTGTCATTGCATCTACAACCTTTTCAAATCCGGCAATGTTAGCACCTACAACGTAGTTGCCCTTGAAGCCGTATTTCTCAGCTGCATCAGACATATTATGGCAAATATTAACCATGATATTTTTCAGCTTGCTGTCAACTTCTTCAAATGTCCAGCTCAGACGCTCACTGTTCTGTGACATCTCAAGTGCGGATGTAGCAACTCCACCAGCGTTAGCTGCTTTACCAGGTGCAAAAATCACACCATTTTTCTGCAGGTACTCTGTAGCTTCCAGAGTCGTAGGCATGTTAGCGCCCTCGCAAACTGCGATGCATCCGTTCGCAACAAGTGCCTGTGCATCCTCAAGGTGCAGCTCGTTCTGTGTAGCACATGGAAGAGCGATATCAACCTTCACATTCCATACGCCTCTTCCCTCATGATACTCTGAGTTCGGACGATACTTCTTGTACTCTGTCAGTCTTGCACGGTTTACTTCCTTGATCTCTTTGAGGGCTGCAACGTCGATTCCTTCTGGATCATATACCCATCCTGTAGAATCACTTACAGTAACAACTTTTGCACCAAGCTGCTGTGCTTTTTCTGTAGCGTAAATTGCAACATTTCCTGATCCTGAAACTGCTACCGTCTTACCTGCAAGCTCGATTCCATTAAGTTTCAGAAGTTCCTCTGTCAGATACAGAAGACCATATCCTGTTGCTTCTGTACGTGCAAGAGATCCACCGTATGTAAGACCTTTTCCTGTAAGAACACCTTCATACAGTCCACGGATTCTCTTGTACTGACCGAACATATATCCGATCTCTCTTGCACCTGTACCGATATCTCCTGCAGGAACATCAGTATCAGCACCAATATATTTACAGAGCTCTGTCATAAAGCTCTGGCAGAATGCCATTACTTCTCTGTCAGATTTTCCCTTAGGATCGAAATCAGATCCACCTTTACCTCCGCCGATCGGAAGTCCTGTAAGAGAGTTTTTGAAAATCTGCTCAAAACCAAGGAATTTGATAATACCAAGGTTTACGGATGGATGAAGACGAAGACCTCCTTTGTATGGTCCGATCGCACTGTTGAACTGTACACGGTATCCTGTATTAACCTGTACCTGTCCGTTATCATCTACCCACGGAACACGGAATTTGATCTGTCTTTCAGGCTCTACAAGTCTCTCAAGAAGAGCTTCTTTGCGGAATTTTTCTTCATTTGCCTCGATCACAACACGAAGAGATTCCAGTACCTCTTTTACTGCCTGATGGAATTCCGGCTCAGCCGGGTTTTTCTTTACGACTAATTCAATCACTTCATCAACGTATGACATTTCTCAACTACCTCCTAAAATAAATATAACGCGAAGACCTGTTGTCTGCCGCGTTCGCTTGAGACTTCTTTGTCTACTCGTTTATTTTAAAATCTAAATGAAAGATTGTCAACAATTTATTGCATCATTTTAAAGTTTTATCACTTTAAGCCACTGAAATTGCATAAACAATACTGACAAAATTCATCTTCCTATAATTCCTCTAATTTTTATCAGGAAAAGTTTTGACCGTCTGCAGCATTTTATTTCCCTGCATAGCTTTAAGATATCAACACCTTTTTATATCATGAAATTTTTCCCGACATATAAAAAAGCGAAGCACCATTCCGGTACTCCGCTCATCTGCACATATTAGTTATATTTACGTTTTCTAGCAGCTTCAGATTTCTTTTTACGTCTAACGCTTGGTTTCTCGTAGTGCTCTCTCTTACGAATCTCCTGCTGAATACCAGCCTTTGCACAGTTTCTCTTGAATCTGCGTAAGGCGCTATCTAACGTTTCGTTTTCTTTAACGATTACATTTGACATAGTCTCACACCTAACCTCCCTCCAGTTGTAGATTGTGCATAATACAACTGTATGGGTATTTTTTGCACTGTTCTTATTATACCAGAAAAATCTCGTACGTCAACAAGTTTTTTCATTTTTTTGCAAAATTTTTCCTTGCCGCCTGCCTGGCTCCTTTTTCTGCCCTGCAGGCGGCAGGATTTTGTGCTGTTTTTCCTGCTTATTGTTATGCGATCTGGCCTTCCAGTACCTCGGCAGCTTTTGCAACTGCTTCGTCGATCTTCTCCGGATTCTTTCCGCCGGCCTGTGCCATGTTCGGACGTCCACCGCCGCCGCCGCCGACAACGGCTGCCACTTCTTTGATCAGTTTTCCGGCATGTGCACCTTTCTTCATCGCATCATCGGTTACCATGGCAAGAAGGCTTACTTTGCCGTCCTTTGCAGATGCCAGAACAACAACGCCGCTTCCCAGTTTTTCTTTCAGCTGGTCGCCAAGGTCACGCAGTCCGTTCATATCGACATCCGGTACGGATGCAACGAGAAGTTTTACACCTTTGACTTCGGTTACTTTATCCATAACATCGCCGAGCGCTTCTTTTGCCAGTTTGCTCTTTAAGGACTCATTCTCTGCCTGGAGTGCTTTTGCCTCTGCCTGCAGATGAGCGATCTTCTCGAGGAGATCCGCCGGTGTTGTCTTTAAGAGAGCTGCTGCCTCATGCATTTTCTCTTCCTGTGCTTTATAGTATGCAGTAACAGACGGTCCGGTCAGAGCTTCGATTCTGCGGACACCTGCTGCAACGCCTGCCTCAGAAACAAGTTTGAACAGTCCAATTTCAGCGGTATTCTTTACATGGGTACCACCGCAAAGCTCTTTGGAGAAGTCTCCCATGGAAACGACACGTACTTTGTCGCCGTATTTCTCACCGAACAGAGCCATCGCGCCGGATTTCTTCGCTTCCTCAGTATCCATGATGTCGGTTACAACCGGGATCTGCTCCTGAATCTTTTCATTTACCAGATTCTCAACTTTTTCCAGTTCTTCCGGTGTCATAGCCTGGAAGTGGGCAAAGTCGAAACGGAGTCTGGTCGGGGTTACGAGAGAACCTTTCTGCTCTACGTGTGCACCGAGAACAGTCTTTAATGCCTTCTGCAGAAGGTGTGTTGCGCTGTGGTTCTTCTCGGTATTTTTTCTTGCCTCTTCGTTGACCTGAAGCGTAACTTTCTCGCCGTTTGAAATCATACCGGATTTCATGACACCGACGTGGCCGTATTTTCCGCCGCGGAGTTTGATGGTATCTTCTACTTCGAATACACCATTTGCTCCTTTGATGATACCGCAGTCGCCTTCCTGACCGCCCATGGTAGCGTAGAACGGAGTTTTCTCTACGAAAATGGTTCCCTTCTGGCCTTCCATCAGAGATTCTGCAATCTCAGTCTCTGTCGTCAGAACGGTTACTTTGGAGGTATCCTCCAGATGATCGTATCCGGTAAACTCAGTTGTTACGGACGGGTCGATCTCATCGTAAACGGTTGCATCAGCACCCATGTAGTTTGTTACTTCACGGCTCGATCTTGCACGCTCTCTCTGCTCTTCCATTGCTGCATGGAAACCGTCCTCGTCGATGCCGTAGCCCTTCTCCTCGAGGATCTCTTTGGTCAGATCCAGCGGGAATCCGTAGGTATCGTACAGTTTGAATGCATCCTGTCCGTCCAGAACTTTTTTGCCTTCGCTCTGCATTTTTTCTTCGAACTCGGAGAGGATATGAAGTCCCTGGTCGATGGTTTTGTTGAACTGGGTCTCCTCGTTGTTCAGAACGTTGAAGATGAAGTCTTTTTTCTCTTCAAGTTCCGGATATCCGTCTTTGGATCCTTCGATTACGCTTGCGGAAAGGCGGGCAAGGAACAGTCCGTCAATGCCAAGCAGACGGCCATGACGTGCTGCACGGCGGATCAGACGGCGCAGTACGTAGCCTCTTCCTTCGTTGGTCGGCATGATTCCATCGGAAATCATGAATGTTGCGGAACGGATATGGTCTGTGATAAGGCGGATGGAAACATCGGTCTCATGATCTTCCTCATACTCTTTTCCGGAGATTTCGCATACTTTGTTGCGGAGTGCCTGAATGGTGTCGACATCGAAGATGGAATCTACATCCTGTACGACAACGGCCAGACGCTCAAGTCCCATACCGGTATCAATGTTCTTCTGGATCAGGTCGGTGTAGTGGCCCTCGCCGTCGTTGTTGAACTGGCTGAATACGTTGTTCCATACTTCCATGTAACGGTCGCAGTCACAGCCTACGGTACAGCCCGGTTTGCCACAGCCGTATTTTTCTCCGCGGTCATAGTAGATCTCAGAACAGGGGCCGCAGGGACCTGCGCCGTGCTCCCAGAAGTTGTCCTCTTTTCCGAAACGGAAGATACGCTCCGGAGCGATGCCGATCTCTTTGTTCCAGATATCGAAAGCCTCATCGTCATCCTGGTAGATGGAGGGATAGAGACGGTCCGGATCCAGGCCTACGACCTGAGTCAGGAACTCCCAGCTCCATGCGATGGCTTCATGTTTGAAATAATCACCGAAGGAGAAGTTACCCAGCATCTCAAAGAAGGTGCCGTGACGGGCAGTCTTACCTACGTTCTCAATATCGCCCGTACGGATACATTTCTGACAGGTGGTCACTCGGCGTCTCGGCGGGATCTCAGCTCCTGTGAAGTAGGGTTTGAGAGGAGCCATTCCTGAGTTGATCAGAAGCAGGCTCTTGTCGTTATGGGGTACAAGAGAGAAACTTTTCATTGCCAGATGTCCTTTGCTCTCGAAGAACTCCAGGAACATTCGGCGAAGTTCGTTTACGCCGTATTTTTTCACAATAAATCCTCCATTCAAACGCTGTATTACTCAGCGGCTTTTATCTGATGAAATCCTTTTTTACCTTTTTTGATGACCAGAGTGCCCTCTTCATCGAAGTCTGCAGTGGTAAATACCCGGGCGAAATCAGTGATCTTCTCATCGTTTACGGTTACGCCGCCCTGCTGGATCAGACGACGTCCCTCGGAACGGTTCTTAGCCAGTTTGGTGTCAACCAGAAGGGTGATCAGGTCTTTTCCTTCCTCCAGCTCTGCCTTCGGATAGGTAGTAGTGGGCATGTCTGCGCTCTTGGTGCCGTGAACGAAAATGCTCTTGGCTGCTACCTGCGCCTTCTCTGCCTCTTCCTGGCCGTGAACGATCTTGGTGGTCTCATAGGCCAGAACCTCTTTGGCCTTGTTGATGTCCGCACCCTCAAGAGCGCCGAGCCTGCGTACGTCTTCCATCGGAAGGAAGGTCAGGAGACCTAAGCACTCCTCAACTTTTACATCCTCGATGTTTCTCCAGTACTGATAAAACTCGTAAGGAGAGGTCTTGTTCGGATCCAGCCAGAGCGCACCCTTCATGGTTTTGCCCATCTTGATGCCCTCGCTGGTAGTCAGCAGTTTGAAGGTCAGACCGAAGGCCGGTTTCTGCTCTTTTCTTCTGATCAGCTCCACGCCACCGATGATGTTGGACCACTGGTCGTTTCCGCCCATCTCCAGCTGACAGTTATACAGCTGATTCAGTTTCCAGAAATCGTAGGACTGCATGATCATATAGTTGAACTCGAAGAAGGTAAGTCCTCTCTCCATTCTCTGTTTGTAGCACTCTGCGGTAAGCATACGGTTTACGGAAAAATGTACGCCCACCTCGCGGAGCAGCTGAACGTAGTTCAGATCCAGCAGCCAGTCTGCATTGTTGGCAACGATGGCTTTTCCATCAGAGAAATCAATAAAATGGGACAGCTGCTCGTGGAAACGCTCTGCATTGTGCTCGATAGTCTCCCGGGTCAGCATGGAACGCATGTCGGATTTACCGCTCGGGTCACCGATCATGGTGGTACCGCCGCCTAACAGGGCGATGGGACGATGGCCGGCGTTCTGCATGTGTTTCATGGCCATAATGGTCAGGAAATGGCCGGCTGTCAGGCTGTCTGCCGTGGCATCAAAACCAATATAGAAGGTAACTTTTTCCTTTCCCAGAAGATCGCGGACCTCTGCGTGAGTCTCCTGCTCCAGGAAGCCTCTCTCCTTCAGAATATCGTAAACATTTGTTGACATGAACTTACTCCTCCTAGCCTTTTTTCGTTTTTGAAAAAGGATTTTTATTCACAATACCTACTAATATAGCATATGGCCAGCGTTTTTTCAACTAGGCCGCCGCAATTTTTATACCCCCGGATCCACGATCCGGTTGTCGCCGTCCGCCGCCTGGGTGGCCAGAGCATCACAGCGCTCGTTTTCCGGGTGGCCCGCATGGCCTTTTACCCAGATGAACGTAACCTGATGGGGTTCCTTCGCCGCCAGGAGGCGTTTCCAGAGATCCACATTTTTCACTGGCTCTTTTTTCCCGCGGGTCCAGCCTTTTTTGATCCAGCCGTCGATCCAATGCTCGTTGAAGGCCTTGATGAGATACTGGGAGTCGGAATAAAGCTCCACCTCGCAGGGCTTTTTCAGGGCTTCCAGGCCCACAATCGCCGCCATAAGTTCCATCCGGTTGTTGGTGGTCCGGACATAGCCCTGGCTGAACTCTCTTTCGTGTAAGGTCCCTTTCGGATCCACATACTTTAAAACGGCTCCGTAGCCGCCCGGCCCGTCGGGATTTCCTCTCGCGGAGCCGTCCGTATAGATTCTTACCAGCATTTACGCTTCCTCCTGTCTCCATTCGCCTGTCTCAAGAAAATGATCTGCCATGTTCTGCGCCTTCTCGATCAGCTTCGGATCGTATCCCATAACGCCAAGAAGCTTGATGGCGTTTCGGGAAACCGCTCTTCCCTTGAAAAGGCGGTAATTAAAGAGCACATCATTGTCCCGGACTTCTTCTTCAAAATGATAATTGTCATATCCCTTTTCCAGGATATGGGTGAGTTCAATATCGTGGGTGGCCGCAAAGCAGAGGATATCCTCCCTCTCCATGCTCTCGAGAATTTCCGACGAGGCCGCGATCCGCTCTACGGTGTTGGTGCCCCTTAAGACCTCATCCACAAAGCAAAGGATCGGTATTTTCCCATCTGCCGCATTGAGAATCCGCTTCAGAGACTTGATCTCCACGATGAAATAACTCTCTTTTCCCGCCAGATCGTCCCGGAGGGCCATGGAAGTGCAGATCCGGAAAAAATTGCCCTTCCAGGAGTCCGCCATACAGGTATCGATAGTCTGGGCAAGAATCGCATTGACGGCCACCGTCTTTAAAAACGTGGATTTTCCGGAGGCGTTGGAGCCTGTGAGCAGGACGCCGCGCTCTGCTGTGATGGAATTTTTCACCGGATCGGGAATCAGCGGATGAAATACATTTTCACAGGAAAGAGAAGCCCGGCCGCCTTTCTTAAACTCCGGAATACAATAGCTTCCCTCTGCCAGCGTCCGGAAAGAGGCCAGCGCCGTGGCGCACTCGAGGGCTCCCACCGCGTCGATGAGACCTTCCAGATCATCCATATGAGCCGCCAGCTCCCGGATCACCGTGTTGAACTCAATGAGATCCAGATGGAACGTATAATTGATATAGTCAAAAAATACTTTCGTCAGCTCTCCATTCTCTCCGGCATTTCCACCCACCACGAAATGGGTACTCCGTTTCAGTTTCCGGAGGAGTTTTCCCGCCTGAACGATCTTTTCCTGATAATTTTTCAGCTCCGGCGCATCTATTTTCCCGAAAGATTCTGATTCTTTCAAAATCTGGATGAGACAGCTGCAGGACCGGAGAAAAGGCTCTATGCGCTTCTTTTTCCTATAATAATAGTACCAGCTTCCGAACATCACTGCCAGGAAAAGGAGCACGCCAAAGGCCGCATTGATAAAAATACTGCCAAAAGAAACAACCACAGCGATGATCCAGACAAATTCCGGCCAGACCGCTTCGGGTTTCAGCTCCGCCAGATTGTAGATATAATCAAACATGGACTGACTTCCGGTCTTTCCGATTCTGGCAAAGCGGTACTCCATCTTTTCCCGTGCCTCCGGGTGTGTCCGGAAATACTCGATGAGGCGGTTGCGCTCCTTTAAGGTCTCTTCCTCCATGGCGGGCATCCGCAGAAGGCAGTAGAGATAGCTCTCTCCGATGCAGGACCAGGTGTGATTGAGAAGCATGAAAATCCGGTCCATATCCAGGTCATTCCAGGTGATGTCGTCGATGACCGGCAGGCCTTCCTTTTTCCGGTGAACATAATAATGGGAAATAGCGTCAAACTCTTCCATGGAGTATTCCCGTTCCGGCCACTGACCATAAGTTTTCCGGATTTTCCCGAAAACCCGTTTTCTGCTCTTACAGGTCTCCCAGACCGCGAAGGCCGCAAAGGCGATAAAACCCAGAATCAAAAGAAACGCTATAGTCCGGTTATCACTGTTTACATTCATAAGAAATCCCCCTTTCTTGCAGAGAAAAAGAAGCCATGCCTTTTTCATGAAGACACGGCTTCCGGTTTGTTCCGTTTATTTCTCGCACATCTTGTAGATCGTGTGGATCAGCTGCTCGGATTCCGGCCAGCCAAGGCAGGGATCGGTGATGGATTTTCCATAAATATGCTCTCCCTGACCGATTTTCTGATTTCCGGGCTCGATATAGCTTTCGATCATAACACCCTTGACCAGAGTTTTCAGTTCCTCATTGACATTTCTGCTGTGAAGCACTTCTTTGACGATACGGACCTGCTCGGCGTACTGCTTGTTGGAGTTGGAATGGTTGGCATCCACGATCACTGCCGGATTTTCCAGCTTACGCTCCTTATAAAGCTCCAGAAGAAGCTTCAGATCCTCGTAATGATAGTTGGGGATGCAGTTGCCGTGCTTGTTCACTGCGCCACGCAAAATGGTATGTGTCAAGGGATTTCCGGTAGTCTTCACTTCCCAGTCACGGTAAATGAACGTATGTCCATGCTGTGCCGCAACTACGGAGTTCAACATGACGGAAAGGTCGCCACTGGTGGGATTCTTCATTCCTGCGGGGATATCCATGCCGCTGACCACCAGACGGTGCTGCTGGTTCTCCACGGAACGGGCTCCGATGGCCACATAGGAAAGGATATCAGAAAGGTAACGCCAGTTTTCCGGATAGAGCATCTCATCTGCTGCGGTGAGTCCGGTCTCCTCAATGGCGCGCATATGCAGTTTACGGATAGCCACCAGACCTGCCAGCACGTCCGGTTTTTTCTCAGGGTCCGGCTGATGGAGAAGGCCTTTGTAACCCTCGCCGGTGGTTCTCGGTTTATTGGTATAGATACGCGGAATCAGAAGCAGACGGTCGCCCACCTGATCCTGGACTTTCGCCAGTCTTCCCACATAATCACATACGGAATCTTCATTGTCTGCGGAGCAGGGGCCGATGATCACCAGAAATCGGTCGGACTTCCCTGTAAATATATCTTTGATCTCCTGATCTCTCTGTGCCTTCACACGGGCAATCTTCTCTGTGATCGGATACTGAAGTCGAATTTCTTCCGGAGTGGGAAGTTTTGTCACAAATTCAAAGCTCATAATCATTCTCCTCTTTATCTAAAGTATGATATCCAGGAACGACAGTTAGCGTTTTAAAACCTGATGTATCATTTCTAATAACTATACGTCTTTTTATACATTCCTGCAAGGATTTTTTTGCTTTTGAGAAAAAACTACCCCACTAAAAAAGCAGGACCGGGAGTTCTGTTCTTCCCGGTCCTGCCGCCTATTCTGTTCAGATCCCTTTGAAGGTGAAGGTAAATGTCATCTTCTCGCTCGTATCCAGAAGGTATTCCGGATGAGTTTTTGCTCCCCAGCTGTCATCACCGCCGACACCCATCTGCTGTTTGGACACTCTCACAACCGTGTAGTGTACCTCGGGCAGTTCATAGGGATGCATGGCATTTTCCACCTCATGGGGGGTATACGGCAGAGCAGAAAATTCCATTCCATCTCCGGTAAATTCCATACCTCTGCCTCTCCGGTCGGTGACGGTAGCCCAGCGCACGCCTACCTTGTTTCCGCACTCCTGCGGAACCAGGTATTTCGCCATATTGTCAGCCACCAGATTCTTGTAAACGCCAAGTTTCGCTCCGCGCATACGGTCCACATAGGTCTCAGACGGTCCCATTCCGTACCAGGCGACATGATCGTAATCGGCATTGAACTTAAACATCACGCC
>OLSC01000238.1_pt1 | contig 71865 bp, 47 predicted proteins | sample 1672881 | NCBI WGS metagenome assembly OLSC01 (sample SAMEA3136733, study PRJEB25190) | human gut metagenome | biome: human gut; feature: human-associated habitat; material: faeces | place: Austria | collected 2013 | reverse complement strand
GGCCGGTGTGTCCATCTACGACGCCATGATGTCCTTCGTCACCGACACCCTGCCCCAGTACAAGAACGACCCCGTCATTGTTACCGCCATGCGCGAGGCCTGCCACCACAACCTGTACGCCATCGCCAACTCCTGCGGTATGAACGGCGTCGGCGCTGACACCACCATCAAGGTCAAGGAGCTGGGTCTGGTTAGCCTGCTCAAGAACATTGCCCGCATCTCCGTGGCGCTGTTCGTTGTCTTTACCGTGCTGTGGGTGCTGGGCGGCAAGAAGTTCCGCAAGACCGAAGAATACAAGGCTTATAAAGATTTCAAAAAATCCCTGAAAGCCGCTAAGAAAGTCTAACCCCCCTACAGGATCCCGCAAGCTCCCCGCCGCCCCGGCGGGGACTTTTGAGTAAATTCTCCCCCACAACAAGGAGCAGCCCATGAGTGAAAATGCAAAGGCAGCGGGTGTCAACCGCGCCAAACTCTATCAGCTGGTGCTTTTCCCGCTGAACAACGGTGCCACCAACGTATACTATGTACTGGTGCTTTCCTACATTGCTACCTTTGGCAGCAATGTGCTGGCGCTGGGTACCCTGTTTGCCTCGGTCATGGTCACGGCCATGCGCCTGTGCGATGCCATTACTGACCCCATCATCGGCGCACTGATGGACCGCACCAACGGCAAGTTCGGCAAGTTCCGCCCGTTCATGGCCATCGGCAACCTGATTATGGCCGTCAGCATCCTGATTCTGTACGGCATCACCCCTATGATTCCCGACACCATGATGTGGGCCCGCTATGCTGCCTTTGTAGGGCTGTATTTCGTCTGGGTCATCGGCTACACCTTCCAGACCAGCTGCACCCGCTCCGGCCAGACGGTGCTGACCAACGACCCCAAGCAGCGCCCGCTGTTCACCATCTTCAACACCGTCGGTTCTCTGCTGGGCATGGGCGTCATGCAGTTCTTTGCTCCCATCCTGGCCAAGAACTTTGAGGGTGGCTATTCCTCCGCCGGGTTCTTCCGTACCCTGGCCCCGGTAGGCATCATCATGTCCATCGTGCTGACCATCCTGGCCATCATCGGCATCTGGGAGAAGGACCAGCCCAAGTACTTTGGCATCGGCGGCGAAAAGACCGAGAAGGTCAAAGTCTCCGAGTATCTCCAGATCATCAAAGAGAACAAGCCCATGCAGCGCCTGATGGTCGCCGGCGCCGGCACCAAGCTGGCCCTGTCCATCGCCAACAATACCACCGTGCTGTGCATGCTGTATGGCTGCATGATGGGCGCTTACGATGGGCTGTACCTGCCCATGATGGTGCTGGGCTATGTGTTCAGCGTGCCGTTCTTCCTGCTGTCGGTCCGTACCAGCCAGAAAAAGGGCCAGAAAGCCAGCCTGACCAAATATGTCAGTGTGGCGCTGGTCTGCTACATTGGCGTTTTTGTGCTGCTGGCACTGTGGGGCCACGGTGATGCGTTCCACCTGTCCCTGATGGGCGAGAACGGTCTGTCCATCAACTTGTACACCGTGCTGTTCATCCTCTTCTTCGGCATCGGCTACGGTGCCTACTACGCTACGGCGGATATGCCTATCCCCATGGTGGCTGACTGCTCTGACTACGAGACTTACCGCTCCGGCAAGTATATCCCCGGCATCATGGGCACTCTGTTCAGCTTGGTGGATAAGCTGGTTTCCAGCCTGTCGGCCACGGTTGTCGGCATTGCCGTCACCTTCATCGGCCTGAACAATCTGCCCACCCAGTATGACCCCTATACCCCCGGTATGAACGTGGTGGTCATCGTGCTGTTCTGTGTGATTCCCATGCTGGCCTGGGCGGCGACCTTGATTGCCATGAAGGGTTACGCTTTGACCGGCGAAAAGATGAAAGAAATCCAGGCCATCAACGCCTGCCGCCGCGACGCTGTTGCGGGCGGCATGAAGCTGGAAGATGCCATGGCCAAGTGGCAGACCATCGACCAGCTGCCTGCTGAGTACAAGGCCAACTAACTTCGCTGTATCCTATCTTCTCCATTGCCCCGGGCACCGCAAGGCCCGGGGCCTTTGTGTTTGTGCAGAACACAAAATGTGAAAACTGCAAAACCCTATTGACAGCCTGGGCTTCCCGTTCTCGGACCCTACCGCCGAGGGGCCGGTCATCCAGGGGGCCAACCTGCGCGCTTTGCAGGGCGGTGTGACCACCGATAAAAACTTTGATTTCGTCCGCGAACTGCGCAAGGATGTCATCATCCCGATGGTGTTCATGACCTACGCCAACGTGGTTTTCTCCTACGGCACCGCGGCCCCGGAACACATCGGCGCGTATGTGAAAAGCATGAAGGACGCGCTGCGCTAAAACTTGCCATTTTCCCATTCATATAAAATGCCCCCGTCCAGGTCCCTCAACCTGGCGGGGGCATACTTGCTTATTCAGAGCAGCCTAGGGGAAATACTGCCAAGGGGGTCAGGCATTTTGGCTGCGCCTCCGCTCTGCAAACCACCATACAAGGGCGGCGGCCAATGCGGCCAGGCTGGCTGCAGCGCCCGGCACCACGCCGGGGTGGGTGTAGCGCAGGGTAACGGTGCAATCGCCCTGGGGCAGCGATACGCCGAGTAACCCGCCAAACAGCGCCGAGGGCTGCACCTCCTCACCGTTGACGGTGACGACCCAATTGTCATCGTAGGCAAAGCTCAGCGCCAGCAGGTCGTTGTCATCGCTGACGGCGCAGTGCACATCGATGCGCCCGCCCTCCCGGATGTCGGCATCCACATCCTGCACCTGCTGCCGGGCGGCGGCCAAGGCGGCGCTGTCCAGCTGGTAGATTTGGGTGTTGGTATGGAAAATTTCGTCGTCGGCAATGCCCAGCACCATTGTCACGTGCTGCCCGGCGGTAAAGCTGGGCAGGCAGATGACACCGCCCAGGCTTTCCGGCTCAAAATATTGGGCGTAGAGTTCGCCGTCCACCACTACGTCGATGGGCAGCTGCTCCTCGGTGCCGGGAATGGCCATGTAGGCAGGCCCGGTGAGGGGCGCGGTAAAGTCCACCTGCACGGTGCCTTTGTCGGTCACGCTAAAGGTCGGCTCCACGCTGACCAGCGCGGTGTCCGTGCAGCCTGTCAGGCTTTGCAGCATGGCGTTCTGCATGGTAAAGGTATTGTCGGTCAGTGCATCCACGTCCACGGACAGGGCATCCTGCCGGGCCAGGTAGGCCAGCGGGAAGGCCGCGTCATTCTTATATAAAGTATAGGCAGAGTCGCAGTCCACCGGCTGCCAGTGCCCGGCCACCGGGCGGCTGCCATCGCTGTACAGCCAGCGGATGCCCAGCAGGCTGTCGGCCACGCCGGTGCTGCCCCAGCCGTAGGTGGAGTAACCCACGTAGCCCAGTTGCTCCAGCAGCTCCTTGGCGGTGCTGGCTTTGGTGCTGGAATAGTGGCTGATGCCCCAATAGCCCAGCAGGAAGGGGTCGTTCAGCGTGTGCAGAAAGTTCTTCTCGATGCGGCAATCGCCGTCAGTCTCGGCCTTGGCAGTGGCCACGGCAGCGGCAGCGTTATCGTAAAAGGTGGTAAAGTCGGCCAGGTCGAACTGCTCAAACTTGCGCAGGGCCAAAACCGTGTTGGCGCCCAGGTCGGCGGCGGTCAGCAGGGCCGCCGTACCGCAGAGCAGCCGCCGCTTGTTTACAGGCAAAGCGGGCTTTTCAATCAGCAGCCACGCCAGAATCAGAGATAACATACACAGCCCCGCCGCGGCAATCAGCTTGGTCTTGCTGAACAGCTCCGCCCCGGCGGCCAGGGGATACCCCGCCAGCCAGACCAGCGTCAGCCCGGCGGCCAGCCCCCAGGCGCGGCGGCGCTGGGGCCCTGCCGTCAGCACCCGCGCGGCCAGCAGAATGACCACCGCGCTGAACAAAAAGCTGTACCGATAGGGGAACCACACCGGCTGCTTCATGCCGTGCCAGATTTGGTCTACACCTTTTACCCAAAAGCTGCCCGCCAGCGCCGCCAGCAGCGCGGCAAAGCCCAGCTTTTCCCGGCGGGGCGCATTGCCGCAAAAGTACAGCAGCACCAGCGGCACCAGCACCACGCCGCAGTAAATGTTGGGCAGACCGTTGGTGACATCGTTCCAGAAAAAGTTGCCGAAGAACAGCCGGTAGGGGAGTTGCAATAAATTAAACTGGGGCGTCAGGCTGAAGGTGAAGTCAAACAGCCCGCCTTTGCTTTCCTGCACTTCCAAAAGCACCGGCAGCAAAAAGAAGAAACTCAGCCCCGCCGCCAGCACGCCGCTGGCCGCAAAGGCGGCGAAGCGGCGGCCAAACCGTCCCTGCCCCCGGCTGGGCCACAGGCACAAAAAGTACAGGATGCTGAACAGACACACCGGCCAGGCGATATAAAAGTTGAGCAAAATGCAAAGGAAGACCAGCACCGTAAAGCCCCAGTGGCGGCCCTGGCGCATCAGGTCATCCAGTGCAGCCAGCACCAGCGGCAGCAGCCAGACCACATCCATCCAGATGATGTTTTGGTTGTACACGATGCAGAACGCGCAGAAGGCATAGCACTGCCCCAGCACTGCGAACAATGGGTCTGCCTTGGCAAAGTGGCGCTGCAAATACCAGCAGAACGCCGCCGCGGTAACGCCGGTGCGCAATAAAAAGATAAGCCCTGCCGCCTGGGGCACCATGCGGGTGGGCAGCAGCAAAAACAGCAGGTTAAAGGGACTGTTCATGTAGTAGGCGAACAGCCCCAGGGTGCTGCCGCCCGCCAGCTTGCCGAAACTGTAAAAGAAGCCGCCCTGTTTGACCCGCGCCCACATATCGGTGATGTAGTTTACGTACAGCCCGCGCAGGTCGCCGGTAAGCACGGTGCCGGTGCCAAAGGGCCACCAGCCCAGACAAAAATAGACCGCCGCCATCAACAGGCAGCCGCCCCCAAATGCCGCCAAAGTCAGCGGCCAATATTTTTTCTTTTCCACGATGTATCCTCTACTATAAAAATATAAAAATGTCGCAGCTTGCAATGGCCCCCTCCCAGAGGGAGACTTTCGCGGTATCCCGTATTTAACCTACCGATTATAGCACGCCTGCCGCTGCAAAACATGAAATATTGGTGAACACCCTGTAAAAAATGCGGATGACCTTTTCAACTTTGCGGAACAACGTTGAAAGCCTGGAATAAATGCTGTATAATGGCTTTATAAAAAATTAGCAGCAAAAGCGATGAAGGCTATCCTTATATAGAGAAATGGAGAAACCCTATGGCAACAATGGAAGATGTGGCAAAGGCAGCAAAAGTTTCTCGCGCGACAGTATCGAGAGTGCTTTCCAATTACCCATCTATAAAGCCGGAAACCCGCCAGCAGGTCATGTACTGGGTACGAGAGCTGCATTATGAGCCAAACCAGGTGGCGCAAAACCTTGCGGGACACCACACCAATCTGATTGGTGTGCTATTTTCGGACCTTTCCAACCCGTTGTATGCGGCACTTTCTACAGCAATCATCCGGGAGGCGGAGCGCGAGGGATACAGCGTGATCGTGGGGGATGCCCAGCGGGAACGTGCCCGGGAAGTGAACATCATCAACAGCTTCAAGCGCCGAAAAGTGGACGGCATTATTGTGCGTGCCATCGGCCGCCCCAACGAGAAACTGTATAAAGAACTGTCAATCCCAATGGTCAGCCTGTATAAGGTGATTGGGCATAAAAACATTATCATCAGCTCCGAAGAAGGCGGTGCCCAGGTGGCGCGTCATTTTTACGGCACAGGCCGGGTGCGTGTGGGGTATTTGGGGCCTACCAGTGCCCTCTATGGTAACGACAAGCTGGCAGGTTTGCAGGCAGGGCTGGATTCTTGTGGGCTGCAGATCGAAAAAATCTTGCCCTGCAACCAGCATGAAACCGCCGAGAACCAGAAAGCTTATCAGATTTTTACAGAATATCTGCAGGAAAATGCCCCCCGCGCAGTGAATGCCTGGTTTGCGCACAGTGATATTGCCGCCAGTGATATTATCCGCGCGCTGATGGAACATGGTGTACAGGTCCCCCAGGAGGTGAGCGTCTGTGGATACAATGATACCCTGCTGGCCCGCAAAATGATTCCATCGCTTACTTCCGTTGCATCGCCTGTTGATGAAATGGCACGCAATGCCATTGCTTTACTCTTGAAAGAAATCCGCGGTGATGACGGGACGGAAAACGTTTACCTGGCCCCGCACCTGCTGATTCGGGAGTCATCCCTTGTCAAAATAGACAAATGAACGCTCGCGTTCATAGCCAAAAGAGAGAAAACAACGTGGATTGGTTGACAAAGCACAAAAATGGTGTTATGTTGTGAACGAAATGAACGCGCGTTCATAGTTGCAAGGCTACGTTCATGAACCGGAAATGCACGCAGCGAAAAAATGGACACAACCAAAAATGGGAGGAAACCATGAGTAAAGAAAGAGATGTTGCAGAACAGATCCTGCAGCACATCGGCGGAAAAGAAAATGTTGTCAGTGCAGAACATTGCGCAACGCGTCTGCGCCTGATCCTGAAAGATGATTCTCGCTTTGATAAAAAGCAGATCGAAGCCATTGATGGGGTGAAGGGCAGCTTTAAGGCTGCTGGTCAGCATCAGATCATCCTGGGCACCGGCTTTGTTGATAAGGTCTATGCACAGTTCATGGAGATTGCTAACTTCCAGGAGGGGGAGCTGAAGACTAAGGCAGAAGCCACCGCAGGGAACATGAACTGGTTCCAGAAGGCATCCCGTCTGCTGGGTGATGTGTTCCTGCCCATTATTCCCATCCTGGTTGCTACCGGCTTGTTTATGGGCGTACGCAGTCTGATCACCAACCTAGGCGTAACGTTGGACCCCACGGCATTGACCCTTTCCCAGGTGCTGATCGATACGGCATTCGCCTTCCTACCAGCCCTGGTCACCTACTCGGTCATGAAAAAGTTTGGCGGTTCCCCGGCACTGGGCATTGTCATCGGTCTGATGCTGGTTGCTCCGCAGCTGCCCAACGCCAACCAGGTGGCTGCCGGTAATGTGGAACCAATCTACCTGTCCCTCGGCGCACTGTCTGTGCCAATCGTTGGTTATCAGGGGTCGGTTCTGCCCGCCCTGGTGCTGGGTATCATCGCGGCCAAGATTGAAAAGGCTTTGAAAAAAGTCGTGCCGGATGTCCTGGATCTGATCGTTACTCCTTTCGTCACGCTGCTTTGCAGCATGGTCATTGGCCTGATCGTGATCGGCCCCATCATGCACGTTGTGGAGCAGGGCCTGCTCATCGGCGTACAGGCACTTATGAACATTCCCTTCGGAGTAGGCGGCTTCATCGTGGGTGCCCTGCAGCAGGTAGTTGTTATCACCGGCCTGCATCATACCTTCAAAACGCTGGAAATTGAGTTGCTGGCCAACACCGGTGCAAACCCCTTCAACACGCTGACCTGCGGTGCTATCGTGGCACAGTGCGGTGCTGCAGTAGCTGCTGCCCTGAAGCTGAAGGATAAGAAGCAGAAGTCCCTCTACCTGTCCGAGGTCCTGCCTGCTTCCCTTGGCATCACCGAGCCGCTGATCTTCGGCGGCAACCTGCCTCGCCTGACTCCCTTCGTCTGCGCATGCGTGGGCGGCGGCTGTGCTGGTGCTTTCTCCTCCATCATGGGCCTTGCTGCAACGGGCATGTCCATCACGGCAATCCCCGGTATGCTGCTTTACCTGAACGGCCAGCTGCCCCAGTATCTCATTGCCTGTGCAATCGGCTTTGTGGTTGCCTTTGTGCTGACCACGGTATTTTACAAGCCGAAAGAAAATTGAAAACTTACGAAAGTGAGCGTGCATAAGGATGGAACGCTTATACAACAACATTCAGCTGCCGGATGTCTGGCCACCGAAAAATAAGGAGACGACCCTGGACCAACCGCTGGAAGTGCCCTATCTCTCCCAGAAGCCGGATATCATTGATATTCGGGTGGGCCGTCAGCTCTTTGTGGATGACTTTCTGATTGCGGAAACCGACCTTGTCCGGGTAGAAGGCAAGCCGGAGACCCAGCCCCAGCCGCTTTTGCAGCCGGAGACCGAGATGGAACTGAACAGCGGGTACTGCACCTGCGCCTGTCCCTTCAACGGCGGTGTCTTTTATGATCCCCAAAGTGCAGCCTACAAAATGTGGTATCAGGCAGGCTGGTTCGATGGCAGCGCCTATGCGGAAAGCAAGGATGGCCTGCACTGGAAACGTTTGCATGAGTTGGACCCCAGCTGCAGCAGTGACCGTGTTCTGCCCCGCGTACCGGGCCAGATGCGCGATGGTGATGCTGTGTGGCTGGATCTGCAAACTGCCAACGAAGCAGAGCGCTATAAGATGCTGGCGTTTTACCGTTGCTTTGATAAGGACTATCGGTATTATCCGTTTAAACCTAAGCATGCCCACGATGACCCGACCTCGGTCCCGCCGAAAGAGATCACGATGCTCTATGCCTCGCCCGACGGCCTGCATTGGACCCCGAAAGGGGAGACCGGCCCCAGCGGCGATAACACGACCTTCTTTTACAATCCGTTCCGCAAAAAGTGGATCTACAGTATGCGCACCTTCTCCACACTGGACAGCCGTGTGCGTGTGCGTGGTTACTATGAGACCGATGACCTCTTTGCAGGAAAGGATTGGAAGGCGGAGGATGTAAGCTTCTGGTCCCGCACAGACATCTATGACCGCCCGGACTCGGATCTGGGTTACTACACACAATTGTATAACCTGGATGCGGTTGGGTACGAAAGTGTCATGCTTGGCATGTACTCGGTCTTTATGGGGCCGCCCAACTTCGTAGCGGAAAAGACCGGCCTGCCCAAGATCAATGACTTGAAACTGGGATTCAGCCGGGATGGCTTCCATTTTTCTCGTGGCTCCTACAGCAATTTCCTGTCATCCTCCCGCCAGAAAGGCAGCTGGGACTACGGCTACCTGCACCCGGCCAATGGTATCTGCACGGTAGCAGGGGATAAGCTGCATTTCTACTACTCTGCTTTTTCGGGTGCATCACCGCATTTTGGCAGCCACAAATATTCCGGCGGTGCGGTGGGCGTTGCCACTTTGCGCCGGGACGGTTTTGCCGCGATGGTGACAGAAAACGGCAACGGTACATTGCTGACGGAAAAACTGACCTATGCAGGCAATCATTTCTTTGTTAACGCGGATTGCAGCCAGGGTGAGCTGTGGGCGGAACTGCTGGATGCGGAAGGACATCCGTTGCCGGGCTATACCCGTGCGGAATGCTGCACCCTGCGCGGCAAGGACAGCACCCGCTGGGAACTGCACTGGAATGCTAAGGGAGAGCAGACTCCTTGGCCGCAGGTGATGAGAGTCCGGTTTGGCTTGCAAAATGCCAAGCTGTACGCCTTCTGGATCACCGACAGCGCCGAGGGCAAGAGCCATGGCTACCTTGCGGCAGGTTCCCCCGAAGCAAATGCCCGGGGCAAAGACGAATAACCCTAAATACAAAGCGGTATGCGGATACGCATACCGCTTTTGCTGCAGCAGGCAAAATTGAAGATTGAATCCATCCACCCAATATGCTATACTACTAACATGGTGTGCCCTGGCTTAGGGGCATTTTGGGTTGTAGATAGGGAAAGGAATCATCGATGAAAATAGGATTTGACAACAACAAATACCTTACCATGCAGTCGGCGCATATCCGGGAGCGGATCGCCCAGTTTGACAACAAGCTCTACCTGGAGTTTGGCGGCAAGCTGTTTGACGACTACCACGCTTCCCGCGTGCTGCCGGGCTTTCAGCCGGACTCCAAGCTGCAGATGCTGCTGCAATTGAAAGACCAGGCCGAGATCGTCGTCGTCATCAGCGCCGAGGACATCGTGAACAACAAAGTCCGCGGTGACTACGGCATCACCTACGATATGGACGTGCTGCGCCTGATCGACGCCTTCCAGGGTATGGGGCTGTTTGTGGGCAGCGTTTGCGTGACGATGTACACCGCCCACCCCGATGTGGAAAACTTCGAGGCTAAGCTCAACAGCCTGGGCATCCGCACCTTCCGCCACTACAAGATCGCCGGTTATCCCAACGATGTAGCCCATATCGTCAGCGATGACGGCTACGGCAAAAACGATTACATCGAGACCCAGCGCCCGCTGGTGGTCATCACCGCGCCCGGCCCCGGCTCCGGCAAGATGGCGGTCTGCCTGTCCCAGCTGTACCACGAGTACAAGCGCGGCGTGCGGGCCGGTTACGCCAAGTTCGAGACCTTCCCCATCTGGAACCTGCCCCTCAAGCACCCGGTCAACCTTGCGTATGAGGCCGCAACTGCCGACCTGAACGATGTGAACATGATCGACCCGTTCCATCTGGAAGCCTACGGCGAGACCACCGTCAACTACAACCGCGATATTGAAATTTTCCCGGTGGTCAACGCCATGTTTGAGCTGATCGCCGGCAAAAGCCCCTACCGTTCGCCCACAGATATGGGCGTGAATATGGCGGGCAACTGCATCATCGACGATGAAGTCTGCCGTGAAGCCTCGCTGAAAGAGATCGTCCGCCGCTACTACAAATGTATGTGCGACCAGAAAGTCAGCGGCGTGGTCAAGCAGGACCGCTTCAAGCTGGAACTGCTGATGAACCAGGCGGGCATCGCCCCCGGCGACCGCGAGGTGGAGAAAAAAGCTGCCGCCTGTTCCGAGGCCATCGACGGTGCCCCGGCGGCTGCCATTGAGCTGGCCGACGGCAGCATCGTCACCGGCAAAACCGGCCCGCTGTTGGGCGCGGCATCCTCGGCCCTGCTGAATGCGCTGAAGCGGCTGGCAGGCATCGACCAGGAGATCGACCTGGTATCCTCCAAGGCTATCGAGCCCATCCAGCAGTTGAAGACCACTTACCTGGGCAGCAAGAATCCCCGCCTGCACACGGACGAGATTTTGATTGCCCTGTCCAGCTCGGCCTACGAGAACCCCATCGCCGCGGCGGCTATGCGGGAACTGCCCAAACTGCGCGGCTGTGACATCCACACCACGGTCATCCTGTCCGGCGTGGACATCGACACGCTGAAAAAGTTAGGGCTGAACCTGACCAGCGCCCCCCATTACGAGGAAGAGGACCGCATGTATCATAAGCGGTAAGATAAAAGGCTCCCTTTGAGGGGAGCTGTCACCGAAGGTGACTGAGGGGTGGTTCTCGTGCCGCTCGTGGCTAAAGTAACCCCCCCTCACCCGCTGCGCGGGAGCTCCCCTCGAAGGGGAGCCTTTTGCAGTTACTGTAATAGTTGTATATATCGTACACTTCGTAATTATCGTAATATTCGTTATTACCGTCATATTCGTTATATTCGTCATATTCGTTACGGTTATTGGGTGACGAATATGACGAAAAGAACGATTGTAACGAATATGACGAATATAACGGTAATTTCACATTAGGATAATATTTACATTCGGCTCCCTCCCTGCGAGGGGGCTGTTTTTATCGTAACTTTATTTCACTTAACTGTTTTGCAGCTGAAAATCCGAATGTTCTTTGTGCAAAAAAGCAAAAAAATATAAGTAAAACCGTCATTTTGCTGTTTTATCTAAAATTTTGTTTCAAACACTTGACGTTTTCGCGAAAAAAGAGTACAATCCAAAGCATAAGATCACCGGCGAGGAAACGGTGACCACAAAACCACAAAATCGAAGGGAGAACACAACACATGAAAAAGCTTGTTGCACTTACCATGGCTACGGCCATGACCCTCTCACTGGCAGCATGCGGCGGCGCATCTTCCAGCAGCGCAGCAGCATCCACCGCCACGACGGACACGGCATCCTCTGCCGCCGAATCCACGGCCTCTGAAGCCGAGGACACCATCACCGTTATGGTGCCCCCCGTCACCGGCGACTATCTGGATAAGATGACCGAGTGGGCAGACGAGTTCCACGAGATGTATCCCAACCTGACCATGGAAGTCATCGGCACCTCCTGGGACGACCACACCACCAAGCTGTCCACCATGGCCCAGGCCGGCGAGGCCCCGGACATCTCCGAAATCTCCTACGCAGGCCTGGCAACCTACGTCGAAAACGGCACCGCCCTGAACCTGAGCGAGTACATGGACAAAGATCAGCTGGCTGATTTTGACCAGAACGCCCTTGACTACATGACCGTCGAGAACAATGTCTACGGCCTGCCCCTCTACATCACCATCCAGGCACTGGGCGCCAACAAGGATATGCTGGAAGCCGCCGGTGTGGATGTTGCCAAGGTGCAGGAGAGCGGCTGGACTTACGATGAGTTCATGGAAGCCATCAAGAACGGCACCAAGGACGACACCTTCGGCTTCGTCTTCGCCAACTCCGGCGCAACCGCTTCTGACTTCCTGAACATCTTCGGTGTCAGCGCCGGCCTGAACAACGCTTTCAACTCCGACCTGAAGTATGAGTACACCAGCACCAAGATGCTGAACCTGCTGACCGCCGTTGAGGAAATGACCAAGTCCAGCTACATGCCCAACTACGGTGTCGAGGCTTCCCAGCGTATGGTCATGTGCGAGACCGGCAATGCCATGATCTTCGGCAAGGCCATGCCTCTGTTCGAGAACAACATCAACAAGAACAACGCCGCGATCGAGGCGAACGACGGCACCGCTGTTGAGAACTCTATCCCCGTTACCTACGCGTTCCTGCCGGTTCCCACCATGGACGGCGTGGAGGAAAGCTGCTACGGCACCGTCGACGGTCTGGTCGCTTTCCGCAACAGCAACTCCACCGATGAGCACATCCAGAACGTTATGAAGGCCCTGTACTTCCTGTCCTCTGGCGAACGTGCCGCTTACGTTGATGCTACCACCTGCCTGGACGGCGTCTGCGCTTCCGCCCGTGAGGCTCTCGCTTCCATGGATACCGGCGACCGTGACCAGGGCAACATCGACTGCGCTGCCCGCCTGATCAAGACCGTTGTCGCTCCTCCGACCGGCATCACCGCTGAGCAGACCGCAAGCGCCAAGCAGCTGATGGACGAGGTCATCGTGCCCAAGTTCCAGGCTCTGATCGCTGGCGAGACCACCGCACAGGCCATGTACGACGAGATCGTCAAGCAGGCTACCGCCGTCTTTGGCGAGGATGGCTGCGACCTGACCTGATTTTGCCGCTGCCCCAATTGAATCCGCACTGAATGGGAGTTGCGCATAACCCCCGTTCAGCTATGGCGGCTCCCCCCGGCTTACTGGTGGCGAGCCGCCATTTCTATAGGATATTATAGCGCAAAAACAACGTTGGCACGCTGTGTATCCAGAACACCGCAGGAGGTTCCCGAATGTCGAAATCCACCCAACCGGCGGCCGCGAAGCCGCGCAAAAAGCCCTTTTTCACCAACGATGATCTGTGGGGCTATGCGTTCATCGGCGTTGCCGTCATCTTCTTTTTGATGTTTACCATCTACCCGCTGATCTCGGCTGTCATCACCAGCTTGGAGGATTACAAACCCTTCGGCTCTGACTTTGTCGGCCTGAAGAACTACCAGACCACCTTCACCAACGCTCTGTTCTGGAAGTCCCTCAAAAATACGCTGGTCTACACCGCCGTGGTCGTGCCGCTTTCGCTGCTGATCTCCTTCTCGGTGGCCATCCTTATCATGCCCTTTAAAAAGAAGCTGCAGTCTGTCTTTAAGGCCATGTACTACCTGCCCGCCGTTGCCTCCGGCATCGCGCTTTCGGTGGTGTGGCTGTGGATCTACGATTCCTCGCCCTCCGGCCTGTTCAACCAGCTGCTCACCTTCTTCCACCTGCCCACCCAGAACTGGCTGGGTTCCAGCAAGACCTCGATGCTGTCCCTGATGATCATGGCGCTGCTTTCCGGCCAGGGCCAGAACATCATCATCTACACCGCCGCCCTGCTGGGTATCGATAACACCTACTTCGAGGCGGCCGAGCTGGACGGCGCGACCTTCATACAGAAGGTCACCCGCATCGTATTCCCGCTGGTCAAGCCCACCACCCTGTTCCTGCTGGTTACCGGCGTCATCGGCTCCTTCCAGGTGTTCATGAACGCTTACATGATGACCGGCGGCGGCCCGGACAACGCCACCACGATGATCGGCCTGCTGATCTACAACAACGCCTTTACCTATAATAAGTACGGTCTGGCGTGCGCACAGGCGGTCATCCTTACCATCATCATTGCGGCTATCTCGTTCCTGCAGTTCAAGATGGCCGGCAGCGATGTCGAATACTGAGAAAGGGGGAGAGATAAATGGCAAGTGGTCTGTATTCCCAGCATGTCAACAACAAAAAAATGCTGTATCTGCGCAACACCATCATCATTCTGGTGCTGGTCACCCTGGCAGTGTGCTGCCTGTTCCCACTGTTTTACATGATCGTCAACTCCTTCGGCCCTGCGGTCGAGGCTGCCTCCTCCAACCGCTCGGTGTTCCCGACGTCCTGGAGTCTGGATTCCTACAAGGCGTTCTTCTCTTTCAGTGAGTACAGCGTCAAATGGCTGACCAACACCTTTGTGGTGTCCGCCTGCCAGGTGCTGGGCAATGTTGTGTTCGCCAGTCTGGCCGGTTATGCCTTTGCCAAGCTGAAGTTCAAGGGCAAGAACTTCCTGTTCAACCTGATTCTGATCGGCATGATGATCCCGTACCAGGTCACCCAGGTGCCCCTGTACATCCTGATCGTCAACAAGTTCCATCTGTCCAACTCCTACGCGGCGCTGGTGCTGCCGGGCCTGGTCACGTCGTATAACATCTTCCTGACCAAGCAGTTCTTCTCCAGCATCCCGACCTCGCTGCTGGAGAGTGCCAAGCTGGACGGCTGTAGCCAGCCCAAGATCTTTACCCATATCGTGCTGCCCCTGTCCAAGACCATTCTGGCGGTGCTGTCCATCAACACCTTCCTTTCCAGCTGGAACAACTTCTTCTGGCCCTTCCTGGTCACCTCCAAAGAGGCGATGTATACCATTCAGGTCGGCCTGAAGCAGTTCAAGTTTGCCAACACCACCCTGTTTGGCCCCATGATGGCCGGTGCCACCATCTCCGCTCTGCCCATGTTCATCCTGTTCTTCTGCCTGCAGAAGTACTTCCTCGAGGGCGTTACAGTCGGTGCTGTCAAGGGCTGATACCATGATACGTAATGCTGTCCCGGCGGACCACGCTGCCCTGTTGGCCCTGTGGCAGGCAAACGCGCCCCGGCAGGGGTATGCGTCCCGCCCGGACGATGAAGTGGACCGGCTGCTGTTCCGCCACCCGTATTTTTCCTATGAATATACCTTTGTAAGGGCAGAACAGGGGAGAGCGGTCGCCTTTATCTGCGGCTGTGTGGGAAACGACATCCCCCATGGGCGCGAGCGCGGCTGCTTCACCTGCCTTGCGGCAGACCCCGCCTGGGATACGCCCGAAACCACGGTGCAGTTGTTGGATGCGCTGGAAGAAGCTTTCCGCGTCGCGGGCAAAACCACCAGCGCCGTGACCTTCTTCAACCCCATGCACCTGCCCTGGGTCATTCCCGGCTCGCCGGGGCATGAACACAACAACATGCCCGGCATTGCCACCGACCTGCCCCTGCATGAAAGAATGCTGGCCCACGGTTACACCGAAACCACCCAGGAAACTGCGATGTACCGAACTTTGACGGACTATGCGATTCCGCCGGAGATCCGCGCACTGGAACACCGCATAGCCGCCGAAGGCTGCACCCTCGCCCTGTATGACCCCAACCGCCACCACGGGCTGGACGCCATGCTGCAAGCGCTGGATAACCCGGACTGGACGGTCCGGGTCACAGCCGCCGCCCGCGACGGCCTCTGCCTGCCGGTGGCTTTGGCAGGGAACACGGTGGCCGGTTTCGCAGGCCCGGTTTACCCGGAGCCTACCGGCCGGGGCTTCTTTGCTGGCATCGGCATCGCGCCGCAGTACCAGCACCGCCACCTGGGCAAGCTGCTTTTCTTTCGCCTGTGTGCGGAGGAAAAGCGCACCGGGGCAGTCTATATGTCGCTGTTCACCGGCGTGGCCAACCCGGCACGTCGCATCTATGAAAGCGCTGGTTTTACCTCGGTGCGCACCTTTGGCGTACTGCTAAAAACGCTATGATGTACACAAACAAACAGCTTTTACAGCTGACGCTCCCGCTTTTTGCGGAGCAATTCCTCATCGTCTTTGTCGGTGTGGCCGATACATTTATGGTGTCCTACGCGGGCGAGGCCGCCGTCTCCGGCGTGGCGCTGGTGGATACCATCAGCTTCCTGATCACTGCCGTGCTGGGTGCTTTGTGCACCGGCGGCGCGGTGGTGGCCAGCCAGTACCTTGGCAGCGGCGACCGGCAAAAGGTCGCGCTGACAGGCCGCTTATTGCTGGGTGGTGCCCTGCTCATCGGACTTGTTATCTTAGCAGGTGTTGAGTTGCTGGGTGCCCCGGCCCTGCGGCTGATCTTCGGCAATGTGGAGGCGGACGTCATGCAAAGTGCCCGCGACTACTTCCGCATCGTGGGGTTCAGCTACCCGTTTTTGGCGGTGTACAGCGCTATTACCGCGCTCTACCGCAGCCAGGGCAACAGCATGATCTCGATGGTCTCCAGCCTGATCGTCAACCTCATCAATGTGGCGGGCAACTTCTGGTTCATCCGCATTATGGGGCTGGGTGCAGGCGGTGCAGCGCTGGCAACGGCGCTCTCCCGCGGGGTGGTGTGTTTGCTGCTCTGCGCGCTGGTGGCCCACAGCGGCATGCTGCACGACCCCGGCACCGTAACGCTGGCGGATTGCCGCAGCCTGACCGGCAAGATGCTGCGTATCGGTGTGCCCACAGGCGTCGAAAGCTCGCTGTTCAGTTTGGGCAAGCTGCTGGTCCAGCAGCTCTACGCCTCGCTGGGCACAGTGGCGCTGGCAGCCAATGCCGCTGCAGGGGCACTCTCCTGTATTGCCACGCTGCCGGGCGGTGCTATCAGTCTGGCCATGCTGCCCGTCATCGGGCAGGCCATCGGCGCGGGCAAGCCTGACGAAGCCCGCCGCTTGGGCCGCAAGCTGCTGGCCATCGCCTACGTGCTGATGCTGGGCACCAACCTTCTCGTTTACATCTTCCTGCCGCAGCTTTCGGGCCTGTATGGCCTGACCGCCGAGACCACCGCCGTGGTCCACGACCTGCTGCTGTGGCACTGCATTTTTGCCTCGCTGTTCTACCCGGCCGGGTTCTGCATCCCTGCGGCGCTGCGCGCTGCCGGAGATGTGCGCTACCCCATGGTCATCAGCGTGGCGTCGATGCTGGTCTTTCGCGTCGGGCTAAGCTTCGTCTTTGTGCGGGGCTTCGGCCTGGGTGTGGTCAGCATCTGGATGGCAATTTTCGTGGATTGGGGCTTTAGGGCCGTGCTGTTCGGCCTGCGCTTCCACTCCAATATCTGGCAAAAGAAAAAACTACTATAGGGCAACATCACACAATTCCCGCCCTTCGGGCTTAAGCACCGCTCCGGCGGCTGCGGCACGCCATCTGCGTTGCAAAAATGCTCGAGAATACACAAAGTATTCTCTGCGCTTTTTGCTTAGCAGCTGGCGCACCTCGCTCGCCGTATCGGCACTTAGAATTGTGTTCTGCCGCCCGAAAATACTACTGCAAAAGAAATCAAGGGGGACCGTTATGGTTGAACTCAAACGAATCCCGACCGAACAACGCAACGAAGCTACGGCCCATATCGACCGCATGTCCACGTTGGAGATGGTACGGCTGATCAATCAGGAGGATCACAAGGTGGCCGACGCTGTCGGCCGCGAGGCACAGCACATCGCTCGGGCCGTGGACATCATCACCGGCCACATGAAGCAGGGTGGACGGCTCATCTACGTGGGCGCCGGCACCTCCGGCCGGTTGGGTATCCTCGATGCTGTCGAGTGCCCGCCCACCTACTCCACCGAGCCGGAGCTGGTGCAGGGCCTCATCGCAGGCGGCACCCCGGCCATCTTCCGCGCCGTCGAAGGGGCCGAGGATGATCCCGATCTGGGCCGCAAGGATCTGGAAGAGATCCACTACACCAAACAGGATGTGCTGGTGGGCATCGCCGCCAGCGGCCGCACGCCCTATGTCATCGGCGCTATGGAGTACGCCAAGTCCCTGGGCGGTGTGACCATCGGTGTGACCTGCTGCCCCGGCAGCGAGATCGACACTCTGGCCGAGGTGGGCATCGCACCGATGCCCGGCCCCGAGGTCGTGACCGGCTCCACCCGCATGAAAAGCGGCACAGCCCAGAAAATGGTGCTGAACATGCTCTCCACCTGCACGATGATCCGCCTGGGCAAGGTGTACGGCAACCTGATGGTAGACGTCAAGCCCTCCAACGAGAAGCTGATCCGCCGCTGCGTGTCCATCGTCTGCGCGGCTGCCGAGTGCGACGAAGCCGCCGCTACCGCTGCGTTGGAGCAGTGCGGCTATCATCCCAAGATCGCTATCGTCATGCTGCTGTGTGGCTGCACCGCCGAGGAAGCCGAAAAACGCCTGACGGAAAAAGACGGCTATATCGCCCGGGTGGTGGGCTGATGCCCGCCCTGCGCTGCGGCGCGGACAGACTGGGAGAGTATAAACATCTGTTTAAAGATGCCCGCGTGGGTCTGGTCACTACGCCCACGGGTCGCACAAGTGACGGCCGCTCCACCATTGCCGCCTTGCAGCAGGCCGCTGACCTGCGTGTCCTGCTTGGCCCCGAACATGGTGTGCGGGGCGACGGCGCGGCAGGGGCGTTCATCCCCCAGTATACCGACGCCGCCACAGGCCTGCCGGTGTTCAGCCTCTATGGCAAAGACTCCAAGCGGCTGACCCCCGCCATGCTGGAAACTTTTGATGTGTTGGTGTATGATATACAGGATGTAGGCAGCCGGTACTACACCTTCCTCTCCACGCTGGCCTACCTCATCGAGGATTGCGCCGGGGCGGGCAAGCGGCTGGTGGTGCTGGACCGCCCCGACCCGCTGGGCGGAGAGATCATCGAGGGTACAACTTTGCGCCCCGGTATGGAGAGCTTTGTGGGCTGCTATCCGCTTCCCACTCGCTACGCCCTGACCATCGGCGAGTTTGCCCAAATGGTCAACGCCGAGCAGCACTTTGGCTGCGACCTTACCGTCGTACCCTGCACCGGCTGGCAGCGCGGCCAAAGCGCCCCGGCCTGGGGCACGCCGTGGATCATGCCCAGCCCCAACATCCCCAACTACGAAACGGCTCTGCTCTACGTAGGCACCTGCCTGTTTGAGGGCACCAATGTCTCCGAGGGCCGCGGCACCGCCGCTCCCTTCGCCGTCATCGGTGCGCCCTATATCCATGATGCCGAGGCGCTGGCGGCGGCTTTTAACGCCCGCGGCCTGCCAGGTATCTGCGCTACGCCGTACTATTTTACCCCGACGTTCTCCAAACATCAGGGCCAATTGTGCGGCGGTGTGCACCTGCACGTGCTGGATGCCGATGCCGTGCGCCCGCTTTCGGCAGGCCTGACCCTGCTGGAACTCATCCGGGATACCTGCCCCAATGACTTCGCCCTGCTGCCCCCGCATACCGAGGGAGGCCGCCCCTTTATCAGCCTGCTGGCAGGCCATCGGGAACTGGAACGCCCGGACTGGACGGCGGCGGAGCTTATCAAAGCCCAGGCCCCGGACGAAGCCGCCTTTGCCGCCCGCAAAGCGGCCTACCACCTGTATTGACGAGGTGCTTTTATGCGTACATTGCAAGAAATGACCCTGCAGGAAAAACTGGGCCAGCGATTGGCCGCGGGCTTTCAGGGGTTAGAGCCGCCGGAAGAATTTTTGCGGCTTATCAAAGAATATAAGGTCGGCAACATCATCCTTTTCCGCCGCAATATCCAGGATGGCCCCCAGCTGAAAAAGCTCTGCGCCACCCTGCGCAAAGTGGTGGAGGAAGAAACCGGCGTGACGCCCTTTATCACCATCGACCAGGAGGGCGGCGTTGTAACCCGCCTGCCGGAGAGTGAGGTCAACATCCCCGGCGCCATGGCGGTAGCCGCCACCGGCAACCCCCGCAACGCCTACGATATGGGCCTGCTGACCGCCCAGGAACTGCGCAGCTGCGGCGTGGATTTCAATCTGGCCCCGGTCATGGACATCAACTGCAACCCGGACAACCCGGTCATCGGCGTGCGCAGCTACGGCGATACGCCGGAGCGTGTGGCCGAATACGGCAGCCAGATGGTGCGCGGCCTGCTGGACGGCGGCGTCTACTGCTCGCTCAAGCATTTCCCCGGCCATGGCGATACGGCGGTGGATTCCCACCTTGGTCTGCCCTGCATCGACCGCAGCTTTGACGAGCTGATGCAGCGGGAACTGAAACCGTTTATTGCGGGCATCGAAGCTGGTGCACCCGCCGTGATGACCACCCACATCCTCTTTCCGCAGATCGAGCCGGAGCACATCCCCGCCACCATGTCCCGCCGCATCATGACGGGCCTCCTGCGGGAAAAGCTGGGCTTTGGCGGCATCATCATTTCCGACTGCATGGAGATGGACGCCATCAAAAAGTTCTACGGCACGGTCAACGGCGTGCTGGCTGCCATGAAAGCCGGTGTCGACCTGGTGTTCGTCTCCCAGACACCCGCCCTGGCCGCCGAAGCAATGCAAAATGCCCGCCGTGCCGCCGAAAACGGCGAGCTGGACCTGGCCGAACTGGACGTCAGCGTGCAGCGCCTGCTGGAGGCCAAGGCCCAGTGCGCTGCCATGCAGCCCAAAACGCTGGGCGATGAAGCCGCTTGCCGCGCCCGCGCCGAGGAAGTGCGCGCCGCGTCCATCACCGCCGTACACCTGCCCCAGGGCGGCATGCCTGCCCTGGGCGACAACCCCTTGTTCCTGGGCTGCGCCGACTACCGCAGCACCATTGCCTCCAACGCCGAATCCAGCGGCTTCACTTTTCCCGAAGAAATGCGCCGCCACGCGGACAAAGGCACCGCGCTGGTTACCGACAAAGACCCCGGCGACGCTGAAATTGCCGAGGTCGTATCCCAGGCTGCGGCTCACAGCTGCATCGTGCTGGGCACCTACAACGGTCATATCCTGCAAGGCCAGCTGCGCCTGGCTAAGGCCCTGGCCGCCACCGGCCTGCCGATGATCTTAGTTGCGCTGCGCAACCCCTACGATTTGCGCAACATGCCCGACCATGTGGCCGCGCTGGCCGGGTGGGAGTACACCCGCCCGCTGTTTGATGCCCTGTGGCCGGTGCTGAACGGCACCGCCCGGCCCACGGGCAAACTGCCGCTGCTTACCCTGACAAAGGCGGCGGAATAATGGCACACCTGCAAATTGAGCAGCGGCTCGAAACACTGGGCGGGCAAAGCATCTTCCACGTCGTCCTGCCCGAGGCCGGCGACCTGCACGAAGCCCCGGTCATCTACCTGCTCCACGGGGCAGGGGACAACGGTACCGGCTGGCTGCGCTACACCGCCGCCGAGCGTTACGCCACCGAGAAGGGCTTGGTCCTCATCATCCCTGGCGTAGGCAACAGCTGGTACACGGATATGGCCAGCGGTGTACAGGCGTTTGCCTGCGTCACGCAGGAATTGCCCGCCGTCTGCCGCCGTATGTTTGGCCTGACGCAGCAGCGCGAAAAAACGCATGTCATCGGCCTTTCCATGGGTGGTTATGCGGCGCTGAAACTGGCGCTGACCAATCCGTATAGTTATACGACATGTACTGCACTTTCTGCTGCGGTCCGCCCGGAGCAGGTAGTCAAAAGCCCTGATTGGCCCTTGCCGCCTGCCGCCGCCCGTGCGGTGTTCGGCCCCGGCATTGACCACGGCAAACTGCCGCCCCAGGCCGACCTGTGGCAGCTGGCCGCCAGTGCCGACCCTGCCGCCCTGCCTGCCATCCGCATGGTCTGCGGCGAACAGGACGCCCTGCTGCCCGCCAACCGGGAATTCCACGCGCTGCTGCAAAGCAAAGGCATCGCCCACACGTTTGAAACAGCCCCCGGTGCCCACACCTGGCCGTTCTGGGATGCCCAGCTCAAACGCGTCCTTGATCAGATCTTCCCATAACAAAAGGCTCCCCGCAAGGGGAGCCTGAATAGGTTGTGCGCTTTTTTGCCCCCCCTCTGGGAGGGAGCCTTTTAGAGTTACCGATGATCCACCCTGTGCGACATACAAATCTGGTAGCTGCTCTCCAGCGTGCCCTGTATCGCCGCGTAATCCTGGCTGGCCAGCACGGTGAACAGCGCGTCCACCACCATCAGCTGCGCCAACCGGCTGCTCATCGCGCCGCTGCGCACATACACTTCTTTCGACGATGTGTACAGCAGCAGCTTGCACCCCGCACTCAGCGGGGACTTGCTGTAATGGGTAATGCCAATGGTATGGCACCCGCTGGCCTGCACGGCCTCCAATGCCTGCAAGATCTCCTGCGTCTTGCCAGTGTTGGAAATAAACACCGCTGTATCGTCCTTTGTTAGCGTGGCACTGTAGCTTAACTGCACATGGCTGTTAAAATTGAAAATGGCGTTTTTGCCAATGCGCAGCAGCTTGTCGCACAGGTCCGAGGCCACTAGCCCGGAGGCCCCCATGCCAAACAGCTTGATGGATTTGGATTGCAACAGCCAATCTGAGGCCGTCTGGTAGGTGGCGGGGTCCATCAGCTTGGAGGTCCGCTGCAGCGCCTGCAAACTGGCCGCCGTCACGTTCTGCAAAATTTCCTGGGCGCTTTTGCCCTCCCGCAGGTCAGAAAAATGTACGGTCGGGTCCACTTCCACCTGGGGCTCAGCGCTGTATTGCAGGTAGAGCTGCTGGCGCATGTCCTTCAGCCCGGTGTAGCCAATCTCCTTGCACAGCCGCACCCAGGCCGCCGAGCTTACGCCGGACTGCCGCGCCAACTCGGCAATGGGGATGCTGTACAGCTCCCGCGTGTGGGCCAGCAGATAATCGGCCGCTTTCTGGCAGGTGGGACTCAGTGCGCTGTAGCTGCTGCGCACCCGTACTTCTACGTTAGTCATGCTGGTTCTCTCCTTCTTATGCCTTTTACAGGCTCAGCTTTCCCATCACAACAGGGTGGGCCGCGCCGGTGGCGCTGGGGGCGTTGTTGCAGCGGCCGTGCAGCATCTCGTTGGCCAAAATCGCAAAGGCAACAGCCTCCTTGGCGTCGCTGTCCAGGCCCAGTGCCTCGTTGGTCACCACTTCGCAACCGGGCAGGCCCGCCTGCAGCAGTTCCATCAATACAGGGTTGTGGCTTCCGCCGCCGCCCACGATCAACCGCTCCGGCTTCTGCGGGCAGTGGTACTCCACCGCCAGGCGGATGCTCTCGGCGGTAAAGGCCGTGGCCGTGGCGATCTTATCGTACCCGGTCAGCCCCAGTTCCTCGCCCTTGCGCCACAACGCATCCGCAAAGGCGGCGCTGTAATGCTCACGGCCGGTAGTCTTGGGCGGGGCCAGCCGCAGGTAATCGTCGCTGTCCACTAAATACCGCAGCAGTTCGGCACTGACCTGCCCCTGCCGTGCCAGCTTGCCGCCGTCGTCGTAGCGCAGCGCGCCGTTCGTTATCCGCGCGGCCAGTGCATCGATGACCATGTTGCCCGGGCCGGTGTCAAAAGCCAGCGTGTCCGCCAGCGCACCGCCCGCAGGCAGCACGGTAATGTTGCCAATGCCGCCAATGTTTTGCAGCGCTACGGTGCGGTGCTCCTCGCGGTATAAAAGGTACTCGGTGTAGGGGACAAGGGGCGCACCCAGCCCGCCGGCGGCCATGTCCCGCACGCGGAAGTCACTCACCACCGGGCAGCCCAGCCGCTCGGCGATCAGGCTGGGCTCGCCAATTTGCAGCGTGGCCCGCACCTTGCGGCCCAGGTAGTCTGCGCCCACAGGCTCATGCCAGATGGTCTGCCCATGGCTGCCCACAAAGTCCACGTCGCCGGGCTGGATACCCGCCGCGCGGCAGGCTTCCAGGCAGGCATCGGCGGACAGGCTACCCAGGTAAAAGTTCAGCAGGCAGATCTCCCGGCTGTCCAGCGGCGCACCGCCCGCCACCTGCAAAATTTTCTGCCGCGCCTCATCGCTGAACGGCAGCGTGATGAACCCCAGCTGCCGCACCCTGGTATCGGTGCCGCAGCCCCGCAGCTCCACCACGGCGGCGTCGATGCCGTCGGCGCTGGTGCCGCTCATCAGCCCAACGGCGATGCAGGCATCCTTTTGTAAAAAAGAAAGTTCCATCGTAGGACCTCCTGAAATAATAAAACATCTACTTAAAATAAAGTTTCAACCTAATTCTATTATGTTCGCTTCGAGGCACTTTGTCAAGAGAAAATTTGCGTATAAACGTAATAACTGAACAATAAAGGAGCAAATGTATGCAAACACAGTATTACGCCGGGTGGGACGGCGGCGGCACCAAGACCCTTTGCCGCGTTTTGTATCAGGATGGCACCGCGCCGCAGCCCTTTACCGCCGGTGCGCTCAACCCCAATGGCACCGTGGCGGGTCAGTGCGAGGCCACCGTGGCCGACCTGCTGCGCAATATGGCCGCGCTGCCGGGCGGGTTGGACGCCTGCCGCATGCTGTGCATCGGCGCGGCGGGCATCAGCAACCCGGCCACCCGGGTCCACCTGCAAAATGCCCTGCAGGCAGGCGGCTACCACGGCCCGGTCACCTTCACCGGCGACCAGCAGACCGCCCTGTACGGGGCCCTCGGCGGGCCGGGCGGCATCGTGCTCATTGCGGGCACCGGCTCCATCTGCTACGGCCAAAGCACCGATGGCCGCGAAGCCCGCAGCGGCGGCTGGGGCAGCCTGATGGACGACGAGGGCGGCGGTTTCGCCCTGGGCCGGGACGCCCTGGCGGCGGTCGTCCGTGCCGAGGATGGCCGCATTGCCCCCACCGTGCTGCACGATGCAGTGTTTAAGGCACTGCAGGTCGGCACCGTCCGGGAACTGATCGGCAAGATCTACGCGCCGGGTTTCGGCAAGCGGGAGGTGGCCGCACTGGCCCCGCTGGTGGGGGCCGCCGCCGAACAGGGCGACGCCGCCGCCCTGCAAATTGTGGAAAAGGCAGGCCGCGAGCTGGCCCTGCTGGTGCGCCCGGTGGCCGAAAAGCTGGGGCTGCAATCGGCGCGTATCGCTTTTGCGGGCAGCGTGCTGCAAAAGTGCGCCCCGGTGCGCAGCGCCGCCCAAGCGCAGCTGCAAACCCTGCTGCCGCAGCTCACCCTGGCCGAGCCGCAGGGCGACGCCGCTGCCGGTGCCGTGCTGCTGGCACGTTGCAAGGCAGAAGAATAAAAGTGTATAGACCCGGCTGAGAGGAGTGTATTAGGCACTCCTCTATTTTTTTGTCCAAGTTTTGCGCTATGTTTGGCTATGTAACAGGCCGGACTTGCGCAATTTGTTTGCGCAAATGGATTGCACAAAACGCCAAAAAACGACAAAAAATGTGGAAGAAAGCCGTGAAAAAGAAAAAATACGCAAAGAATGACGCAAAAATGTGTTGAGCAAATTTACCAAATTCCACATTGTAGACTTTTACACAATGACGAAAAATAAGGTGCAACGCCCATAAATCACCCATAGATATTGAAATTTGAAGCAAAAAGTGTTATAACATTATTAGAAATCCTTATAAATGTAACGAATAAAAAGTGAGCGGCGCAGAAAACCCAAAAAAATTGCTCAAAAACGCAACAGTTGCGCACGATATCCCCTGGGGATATATTTCACAGGTAGACCTGTGAAATAATGCGTACTGTCAGCAGGCGATGTATCCGGCCGCCGCGGCACGCAAGATCCAGCTAACATTACAGACATAGAGCCACCGAAAGGAACAGAAAGGAAGGGAGCAGATGTCTAAGCACAGCACCACCCACCGTACCCTGAGCCGCCGCCTGGCGGCCCTCCTGGCCGCCCTGGCCCTGCTCGCCGCCCTGGCCCTGCCCGTTTATGCCGAGGCCCTTGATGGTGCCACGCAGATGCAGGAGACCGTTGAGACTGACAACAATGGTGAGACAGATAATAAAGTTGAGACGGGCAGTGACGTTGAGACGGACGATAAGTCCGAAACGAATGAGGGCACTGGCACGGGCGCAGGCACCGAATCCGAAGATACGAACGATAATGCCTCGCAAACCCCCGGCGCAAACTCCACCGCCCCGGCAGACAATGCCACTGCGGACGCCCCCGACGCGCAGGACCCCGCCGCCCCCGACACGGCTGTTGCGCCAAACCTTGCCGCCGACGCCGAGGAAACTACGGCGGAAACAACCACCGCAGAGCAAGATGTCCTTTTCGCTGACGGGGGCAACAACGATGTAACCGCACCTGCCACAAGCGGGTATACGCTGTATTTTGTTGCGCCTACGGCTTGGGAAGAAAATTTAAGCAAAGCAGACGCGCATCTTTACCTTAACGTCAATTTTCATGATAATGAATGGCAACAAGTGGATATGACCCAAATCGGCAAAACCGCAGCAGATTGCCGCCTTTATGCGATAAACTTTGTGCCAAACAACGGCAATACAACGATTTGTACGTGCCAGTTCCAATGTTATGTAGGTACGAATCATAGTGGCCAACAATTTCAACCGATCGCGAATACACCGACTGCGCTTACCTCTTTGGTGGGGCGTGTCTTTGACGGTACAACACAAGCCTGGTCTGACTACCAAAAAGAGTACGCCGGAAAGACACTGTATTTCAAGAACGATTCCGCAGCAGATCTGACAACCGTAAAAGCGGTTTTCTACACATGGGACTGGCAAAACAATACGCATCAACAGGCTGCGGTACAAGATGTCGGAACGGTTGCGGCGGGCGCACAGTCCGAGGTACTGATTCCGCAGACGGCAAGTGGCTTTGTACAGTTCACATGGGCGGACGGGCAGAGCGCACTGTATAATTACAGCAATATCCAATATACCGACGAAAATACCGCCGAAAATGGATCAACGCCGTTAAGCATCGCCACCCAAAATCGCTTTACCTATGGCGCAGAGGGTAGCGGAATATGGGATAAGGTCAGCAACAATGTTTTAGCGGCAGGCAAAACGATTTATTTCGATTCCACATTTTCTTCGTATGCCTATACGGGTGACAAGGAAATTAAGCAAAATCCAATGCCGAGAACCGGCGACGACGGCAGCGCTAAGATGTATTGTTTCCTGCAAACAGCGGAAAATACGTTTGAAAGGGTGGAGATGACGCCTGCCACCGACCCCAAAGCCCTCGGCCGTCAGCTTTGGTTTTGCAACATCCCGAAGGACAAATCCTATACGGCGGTTCAGTTCTCGGCGTGGAATGATCGGAATCGAACCGCGAAGGACGACATGACCGACGTGTTGTTGGAGGATGATATCCCCGCAAACCTGAAAGAACCCTGCTTTTTTGCGGATAACGGCGACCCGTCGGCCTACAAGGATGGCAATCCTATCTACCGTGAAGGCTACTGGGGCGAGAAATCCGCTGTCCGCGATGCCGAAAGCGGCAAAAACAAAACCGGCAAAAACAACCCCGTTGTGGATATTGCAAGCGGCACGTTCACGCAAGAGACGGGCACAAAGTACATCACCAGCACCCTCTATGACTACTACACCGACTACGAGCTGAACGGCTTTAACCGCGACACTTACCCGGACAGTACCACAACTTCCCAGCGCGGGTACGTCACTTTTGAGCAGTTCAACCGCGCACTAAGCAGTGCTTACACAAACGGTAATGTAAAATACCCGCTTTATACCGGGCATTTCCAACCGTCAATAAATGGCTGGGGCAACTTCTTTGCAGACGTTGCCAAGGGTATGAACTTGTATGGCTGGAGTGAACCAGATGGTAACAAAGAAGCCTACATTACTTTTATGGCCGTGAACAACTCGGCACTGGATACCGGGCTTACAAATACCGATAACAACTACACCAAAACCTTCCAAGGTCTTATGGAAGACAAGACCTCTGACGGCACGAAAGACGGACTGCCGCTGTTAAAACGCAAAGATGAACAAAACAGCGCTGCGTTGGTTGACCCGCACTTTAACAAAGACTTCCTGCAAGGCAAAAACGCCTTTAACACCGTGCTGGGCAAGGTGTATGAGGATGTTTCTTTCCCGCTTAGGAAAGAAAAAGTTTTTGCAAATACTCAGGATAATTCGGGCAATAACGCGATAAACGATGCTGAATATTGGTACTTTGACAGCAACGAAACCTCGCTGTACCTCAAACAGGACAGCACCGAAGGCTACTATCTGGCGGGGGATGGCACAAACGAAGCCTCACGTAACCGTGGTTCCGACAACGGAACGAACGAAACTACGAACAAAAAGTTTGGATTCTTCCCGTTTAACCAAACAGTTGGCAAGGGTACTGCCCCCAAATACAACTACGGCTTTGGAGCCAAGCTGCAATTTGACTTTACGCTTACAGAAAACGGCCAAGTGACTGTGGGGCAGAATGGGAAGACAGTCCCCATCCAGTTCTTCTTCTCCGGCGACGATGACGTGTGGGTCTACATTGACGGCGAGTTGGTGCTGGATGTCGGCGGTGCGCACGACCGGGCGGCCGGTCTGCTGGAATTTGGTTCAGACGGCAAGGGCAGCAACACGGTCACATCCTGGGTCAGCGACGTCAAGGACAGCGGCCGGGTTTATACAGCCTTGGAACAAGGCGAACAGAAAACGGTAAAATTCACAAACAAACACAATATCTCCAATGACTACACCTTCAAGTATAAGACCGAAAAACCGAAATCCCTGAAAGACAAACCCATCCACACCCTGACCATGTACTACATGGAGCGCGGCATGTGGGAATCCAACATGGCGCTGGCGTTCAACTTCCCCGACCATAACGAATTGCAGGTCGAAAAGAAGGTCGATGTTTCGGGCGTGAACGAGTTGTTCCAAAAGAGTTTCCTGGACCAGAAGATTTTCACCTTCAACATCCAAAATCTGGCCACCCACTACGGAACGACACCTGCTTACACCCCGAAAATCGATACCAAGACACTTCCGGACACTGCATACAGTAAGGCCACGGAACCATTAAAGCATGTGACGACCCCGCCGGTGGATGCAAACAAAGACAAAGCCGTGCTGTGGAAATCGGATAAAGATGACCCAACCAGCGCAAACCGCGCCGAGCGCCGCGGCACATTGGCATGGGACACAGCCATAGATATAAGGCAGTACAGCTACCTGACCTTTGATGTCTATGTGAAGGGCGAATCGAGCGAGACCTGCGCCCTGAGCAACCTGTATGTAGAACTTTGGGACGACACAAGCAACAATAAAATGGGCTGCCTTGGAACCAAGGGGCTGCGAAGCAGCGATGTCTACGGCGCGGCGACCGCGCTGCACCCGGGAACGTGGTACACCGTGCGGCTGATGTTGAACTCCCTGCAAAAAGATAAGGATTTCAACAATCAGGTTACAAAAATAACGGTGGGCGATAACTATGCGCGCAGCATTTACCTGCGCAACTTTACATTCAGCAGTGCGCCGGCCATGCCGGAACAAAAAGGCTTTACCACCGCGCAGTACGACATCCCCGACTATGGCTCTGCCGAAACCGGCACGCTGCAAAACGCGGCCTATGCGGTGTTTTCCTCCAGCGACGGCACCGGCAATGTTGTAAATGAAAACGGCGACTTCCTGCTGGAGGCCAGTGAGACCGTTACCTTTAATGACCAGTTCCGCCGCGGCAGCTACATAGCCCTGAAAGAGCTAACCGACACCGAACTGTACGACACAAGCTGGACGGTATACGAAAACGGCGTACCCGTTACAAAGGTAAAAGGCAACAAGGACGTTGTTGAGACGGGCCGTGTTGACACGTTGCAAAACGTCAATGGCACCACCCCGAACGATGACCGAACGGAAAAGGTGGTTGATAAAGACCTTGACGGAAACAACACCATAAACGCGTACACAACGCCCCAAAAGCCGGCGGACACCGACACGCTGGTTTTTCGCTCTTACAGCGACAAGGCTGACCCGAACGAGTTGACCAAGCTGAAGGTGGTTTTCACCAACAAGGTCAAGACCGGCAAGCTGGTCATACGCAAGGTCCCCGCCGCGGACGAGAAACTGGAAGGTAAGGAATTTACCTTTACCGTCCAATTCGGCGATGTCGGCGGGCAAAGCCTCGGCGATGTAATCAAGCCGCAAGAGTACACCTGTAAGGTGGAAGAACACGATGGTTCGTACTACGGCGAGATTGTGATTGACAAAATCCCTGTCGGTACACGGTTTGTTGTGTCGGAAAATCCAACGAACGGCACAAGCCTGAAATCGGTGCAATTCAAGGGCGGCAAAGACTGCGCCATTACCGAGGACGGCAAAAGGGTACGCGGCGCCATTGTGCAGGACAGCCCTGTAACGGCAACGTTTGAAAACACCGCACGTGAATTGATTGACATAACGGTCAACAAAGTGTGGCAAAAGCAGGACGGCACGCCAATGCAAGAAAACCTGCCCACCGCCATTTACCTGCGATTGCAGCGCACCGAAACGCCGGAGAAAGAAAACACCTGGCTGACGGTTCCGGAGTATGAAAACGTGAAGCTGCAACCCAAAGATTACCAAGGCTGGATCGAACAGTTTACCGGGTTGGACAAGTACGATGCGAACAAGCCGGAGACTGACCGTATCCCTTACACCTACCGCGTACTGGAAAGTGCGTCGGGAGATAATAACGACTGGCACGGCGGAGTGGCTGACGATGTGATTGAGATTGACGGCAAGAAATACACGATTCTCAATAACACAGTACAAGTTGAAGAGAACAGTGCATCCCCCTTGAAGCTGGCCTTGACCAACAAGCAGCAAGACCCGAAGTTTACGCTGGACATCACCAAAGCGGATGCGGAAGACGGTAAAACGCTTTTGAAGGACGTTGAGTTTACGCTGGAGAAGATGAAGAACGACGACAACGGGAATACGGTCGCTGACGCCAGTTTTGGCACGCTTAAAGGCAAGACCAACGGCCAAGGTAAGTTGGTGTGGAAAAAGGATGGCAACAGCGAGGTTGAAGGCTTTACGGAGTTGAAGGCTGGAACGTACCGGCTGACCGAAACCAAGGCGGCGGAAAACTACAACCTGCTGTCGGCGCCGATTTTGGTGACGTTTGGCAAGGACGGAACCTGTACGCTGAACGGCAGCAAGATTGAGGTTTCGACCACGGAAAAACGAACCGAGTTTACCAAAAACGAGGACGGCAGCTATACGCTGGCGCTGACCGTCTTGAACAGAAAGACACCTGCGCTGCCGCATACGGGTGCGGATGCGCCTAGCTTGTGGCTGTTGATCGGGCTGCCGCTGGCAGTGGCGGGGTTGTTGATACTGGTATTCCGTTACAACAAGAAAGGGGGACGGACACGTTAATTGTTCCCCAATGCAAACCATAAACACAAACCATAAACAAATGAAGAGAGGTAAAGTCATGAAAAAGAAAAGCAGATTCTTGACAGGCTTGTTAAGCGCCGTCATGGCCCTCAGCCTGTGCGCCATGCCAGCAATGGCAGAGGAAGGCAGTGGAGCAACAACGACAACCACTGCAAATCCGGTTTGGACGCAGGATACCGGTTCCATTACGATTCATAAGTATGAGTGGAATGGAACGCACGGAGACCCTGCGACCGGCCGCGAAGATAAAGATCAGTTGCCGTCCGAGAAAGATGGAGAAAATACGAAGACTCCGAATCCGCTGGCAGGTGCAGAATTTACTATTTATCAGGTACACGATGCAGATTGGCTGAGCAAGTATTATAGTGGTGCGGCGGCAACCGAGCAGGAAGAGACGGAATACAAAAACGCGTTTGACGCAACCAAATATTACACAGATAATAATAACGGAACTTATACGGTTAACTATACTGCATATGCGACTAAAAAAACTGATTCAGACGGTAAAGTTCAGTTTGGTAAAGCAACAGCCACGGAAGCTGGCATTCCTCTCGGCCTGTACCTGGTGATTGAGACGAAAACTCCTGACCAGGTTACCACTCCGTGCCAGCCGTTCCTGGTTTCTGTCCCTATGACAGTTAAAGAAAATGGTGAAGCCAGCAGTTATGTCCCGACAGAGTGGCTGTATGATGTCCATGTTTATCCGAAAAATAAAACAGATTATGGCGAGATTACATTGATCAAAAAAGGTCAAGTTGGCAACGGCGAAGCTAACGAGACGCTTTCTGGTGTAACTTTCAAGCTGTATAAATTTGTGGACGATAAAGGTACCAATGGCAAAATCTCTCCTTTTATGACTACGAATTACACGGACGACCTAAATGATACAACGATGGCGTGGAAGCAAATCAAGAAGTCTTCTACAGCTGCCGGTGATAACACGGGTACTGATATTGGTGTAAATGGGCTGCTCACAACAAGTAGTGCAGAAGGCAAAATTACTGTCAGTGGCCTTTCGGCAGGTTATTACTGCTTTGTTGAACAGGGCGTTGGTAATAATAAAGCATTCATCACGGATCAGACCCCGCATTACTTTGAAGTCAAGGGTAAGACCAGCCAGGAAATTACTGTTGCAAACGATGGTACAGTGACGAAAAAAGCAGACTCTACTCCGGCTGCAAATCTTGAGCTGACTGTTACTGACCCGCGCCCCGATGTTGAGAAGAAAGTTAAGGACCGTGTTAAGACTAACGAGAGTGGCGATGATTACGTTAAAGCATCCGACTACAGCGTTGGCGATGAGATTCCCTATAAAATAACGGTAAAAGTGCCACAGGCGCTGCTGAATGCAAAATTTGAAAGTGATGCGAATTTTGTCTTTGAAGTCAAGGATACCCCGGAAAATTTGGAAGACAAAAATGTTAAGGCAATTAGTTCTACTGGTGTAGAAGTTATCACTGGTGTGAAGATTACACCTGACACTGGGTACAATGATAAAGGCGGAAAAGGTTTCACTGCATCGTTTACACAGGATGCTTTGAAAGCGTTGGTTGGTGACAACGGTGATACATTTACTATTACTTATACCGCAACACTGCTTAAGGGTGCGGATATGACCGTCAATGGCAACAAGAACACGATCAATCTGAAGTATTCTAACAAGATTGATGCAGACGGCAAAATTAACCCGGGTACCAGCGAAATTGAAGACGGTGCCGTTGTTTACACTTTCAGCATTCATGTTAAAAAGCTCGGTGAAAACGCAAATGGCAAGCCGCTCCCGGGTGTTAAATTCAACGTTTATAAAGAAGTTGCAGCCGGTACGACTGGTGCGGTCAAGGGTTCTACAATCGGTATTACTGGTGAAGACGCAAATAAAGACTTCGTCAAAGTTGTAATTGATGATAAGAAAACTGATGATACCAAATACGATTTGGTAACTGATAAGGAAGGTGAAGCCAAAGTAGATGGCCTGGCCAATGGTACTTATTATCTGGTTGAAACAGCAACCGTAAATGGCTATAATCTGCTGAGCGGTCCTGTTAAAGTTACGATTCAGGTATCGTACTCCAAGAGTTGGAAGGCAAAAGATGACTATGTTGGTGACAAGCTGGTTCATCATGAAGAGACTCTGCATGAAGAGTACTTTGGTGGAACGAAAGATGCCCATGGAAATGGCTATATTCTGACTACCATCATCAACCGCAAGGGCTTCAACCTGCCCACCACCGGTGGTTTCGGCACTCTGCTGTTCAGCGCAATCGGTGCTCTGCTGGTCGTCGGTGGTGTCGGCGTGCTGATGTCCACCAAGAAAAAGAAGGGCAATGGCTGATTGACACCCCTCTTTTAGCAAACAAAACAAATCAAACCATACACCAAAAGGGGAAGGGCCGGTTCAGGCTCTTCCCCTATGGTGGGTTTTGAAAGGATTTTTGCCATGGATACCTCCACCAGACTGAAATTGGGCTTTGCGGCGCTGATGATCCTGTCGGGCATCGGCGTGGCGTCCTACCCGGTCATCAGCAACATGGTGGCCCAGCGCCACGCCAGTACGGCTATCCAGAATTACGACGAGACCGTGCATAGCATGGACACTGAAAAGCTGGACGCCGCCAAGGAAGCCGCCCGCCGCTACAACCAGCAGCTGGGCAGCGCGCTGGACCGCGATGCCGCTGGAGAAGCCGAGGACACCGGCACCAGCTATGTGGACCTGATCGACGTGGGGGAGAGCCTTGGCTACATCACTATCCCGAAAATCGACGTCAACCTGCCCATTTACGAGGGCACCAGCGACGACGTCCTGCTGAAAGGCGTCGGCCATCTGGAAGGCTCCAGCTACCCGCTGGGCGGCGAAAGCACCCACAGCGTGCTGACCGGGCATCGCGGCCTGGCCGAGGCTGTGCTGTTTACCGACCTGGACAAATTACAAGAGGGCGACAAATTTTACCTGCACATCATGGACGAGGTGCTGGCCTACCAGGTCGACCAGGTCAAGGTCGTTCTGCCCGAGGAGACCGATGACCTTACGATCGTGCAGGGCCAGGACTACTGCACCCTGGTGACCTGCACGCCCTACGCCATAAATACCCACCGCATGCTTGTGCGCGGCATCCGCGTGCCGTATAATGGAGAGGAAGAAACCGGCGATACTCCGCAGGTCGTGCAATATCAGGCCCTGCACACCGGCACGGTGGTCAAGCGCATCGTGGATGCCTGGCCGTGGATCTCGGTGACCGGCAGCGTGATTATTGGCGGCGAAGCACTGCTGCTGCTTCTGCTGCTGCATCGCTGCAAAAAACGGGAGGAGGACGACTAAATGCGGCGTCTGCTTGTAAAAATCGGCGCGTGGCTGGCCATTCTGCTGGGCCTTGCCATGATGCTGCAGCCTACCGCCGCTGATTGGCTGACCCGCCAGCGCAACAGCAAAACGGCACAGCAGTTTGCCGCCAACACAGCTACCGCCGCCGATGCGGCAAACACTGACAGCGCCAGCCAAACCGCCGAGGAAAGCCGCCCCTACCCGGAACTGTACGCCGCCATGCAGGCCTACAACGCGCAGATTTACGCCGACGGCCAAAGCGGCCTGACCGACGCCTTCGCCTATGAAAATCCGCCGCTGGATCTGACCGATTACGGCTATGACGAGGAGGTCCTCGCCATGCTGTGGATCCCGCGGCTGGATCTGGAACTGCCCGTTTACCTGGGCGCCAGCCGGGAGAATATGGCCAAGGGCGCGGCGCTGCTGGGGCAGACCTCGATGCCGCTAGGCGGCGAAAATACCAACACCGTGCTGGCCGCCCACCGCGGCTATTATGGCGCGGAAATGCTGCGCAACGTGCAGCAGATCCAAGTGGGGGACAAGATCCAGCTGACCACCCCGTGGGACACTTTAATTTACCGCGTGGCAGAGCTGAAGATCATCGACCCTGCGGATATTTCCTCGGTGCTGATCCAGCCGGGACGGGATCTGCTGACGCTTTCCACCTGCCACCCCTACACCCAAAATTACCAGCGCTACCTTGTGATAGCCGAACGCGACCCCGATGCCGCCGTGACCGATAAGGACACCGACCTGCAGGAAAGCGAGGCCACCTGGGATGCCTCGCCCCGGCAGGTGACGATGGAAACAGACGGTACAACGTCTATCGCTGAGGTGGAACCCCAAAGCATCACCCCGCTGCCGCAGGAGGGCAGCACAGAATCCGAAGGCAGCGCGGTCTCCAACCTGATGATCTGGCTGGAAAACAACGCCCTTTGGGCCGGGTTCGTCTTTATTGCCGCCTGTGTCGGCGTGCTGGCGATCTGGCAAAAACACCGGGAGGAATGACCATGCAATACAACCAAAAGGCCGTTGACGTAGCGGCGGAAGTTTCCAAAGCCGTGTTTGGCAAGCCGCAGACCATCCGCACCATCTGGATGGCCATGCTGGCGGGCGGCCATGTGCTGATCGAGGACATCCCCGGTGTGGGCAAAACGACGCTGGCGCTGGCTTTTGCCCGCGCGCTGGAGCTGAACGAGAGCCGCGTGCAGTTTACCCCGGACGTGCTGCCCTCGGACATTGTGGGATTTACCGTGTTCCAGAAGGAGACCGGGCGGCTGGTATACCACCCCGGCAGCGTAATGTGCAACCTGTTTTTGGGTGATGAGATCAACCGTACCTCGAGCCGTACCCAATCGGCGCTGTTGGAGGTCATGGAAGAAGGCAACGTGACGGTGGACGGCGTGACCCACCCCGTGCCCGCGCCCTTTACCGTTATTGCCACCGAAAACCCCGTGGGTGCCGCCGGTACCCAGATGCTGCCGCAGTCCCAGTTGGACCGTTTTACCGTGTGCGTTGTCATGGGCTACCCGGACACCGAGGCCGAGATGCAGATGCTGGCGGGCCGCGGCCAGCGCACCCTGCTGGAACAGGTACACCCCGTGGCCAACCAGGCCGACCTGCTGGCTATGCAAAAAGAGGTGGCAGGAGTGTTTATCCATGAGCTGATGTATCGCTATATCGTCGATCTGGCACAGGCCAGCCGCAAGGAACCGCGCCTGGCGCTGGGGCTCAGCCCCCGTGCGTCGCTGGCGCTGGCCGGCATGGCGCGGGCAGCGGCCTACCTGGCCGGGCGGGATTTTGTGGCCCCGCAGGATGTGACCGCCGTGTTTGCCGATGTGGCCCGCCACCGTCTGGTGCTGGCTGACCAGGCTAAGGCGGGCGGCGAGACGGTGGATGTGGTCATCGACGATCTGCTGCGCACCGTGCCGCGTCCCCGCCCGGAAAAGGCCGACCGCCATGGCAGGTAAACTGTGCTGGGCGCTGGGCCTGGTGCTGCTGTTTGCCGCTGCGGTGCTGACGCAGGCGCCGCTGGCCGTAGGGCTGCTGGGATTTTTCCTGCTGCTGACCCTGCTGCTGGTGCTGGAAGTGCGGTACTTGCGCGGCAAGGTGGAGGCCGAACTGATCGTGCCCGACCAGCCTGCCGTGCAGGGCCGGCCCTTTGTGCTGACCGTGCGGCTGACCAACCACAGCCCGCTGCCCATCCCCCAATTGCTGACACTGGTGCAGGCCACCGATGAATGGGGCGGCAATACCATAACTTTACGCTGCAGCGGCATGTTGGGCAGCAAGGCACGCGCTGAGCAGCGGTTGACGCTGCAGGCTAACAAAAGCGGCGTGTGGCAATTACGGCTGCAAAGCGTGACGCTGTGGGACCATCTGGGGCTGTTCAAAGCCCAATGCGGCCTGCCGCAGACCGCACAAAGCCTGTGCGTGCTGCCCCAAAGTGCCCGCCTGGGCAGCGACACCCAGCCCGACCCTGACGCCGACGGCATGCAGGAGAGCGACCGCAGTGTGCTGGGCGGCAACTACGATGTGCGAGAGTACCGCGAAGGGGACTCGCTGAAACAAGTCCACTGGAAGTTGAGTGCCAAGCTGAACCGGCTGTTGATCCGTGAACCGCTGGCCGCCGGTACGATGGCGGGGCAGGGGAGCGGTGACGGCCCCGGCGAGGGTGAGGGTGACATGTGGGGGGATTTCCCCGCCGAAGCCGCCCTGCACCGGGAAGCACCGCCCACCAAGAAAAAAGCAGTGCCGCTTTCCAAACGCGGCGGCACCGATGCCGACAGCGGCCTGGTGTTTCTGGACCGTGTGCTCATCAGCCCCGCCGTACCCGCGCGGGATACCCTGTGGCTGGTGGTGGATCTCTGCCTGCTGCTGGCGCTGGCCTTTGGGCTGGTGTCCGCCGCCGTGACGGCCTTTGCCGTGCACCCGCCCGTTTGGGTGTGGCTGGCGCTGGCCGCGTGGTGTGCCGGGTGGTGCCTGTTTGGGCGGCTGCCCCGGCGTGTGCAGCGGTTGGGCCTGCTGGCTGGCAGCCTTGTCTATTTGGTGGGGCTGTTTTTGTGCCAGCGCAGCTTTTTGGCCGGGGCACGCCAGTTTGGCGCTGCCGTGGCCGCAAGCTTAAATGAACGTTTTAACGCAAATCTGGCCGCCACAGCGGGCGGCACCCCGGCCCAGCTGGGGTTGTTTCTGGCGCTGGCCGCCCTGCCTTTGGCGGGCCTGCTGGCGCTGGCCGCGTTGCGCCGGGCCGACATTTTGCTGTTGAATCTGCTGCTGCTGCCGGCGGCGGTGTTCCTGCTGCTGGCGGGCAGCAACGTCTCCACGCCCTGCTGGCTGCTGCTGGCCGTGGGTTGGCTGGGGGCGCTGGCTGCCTCCCGCGCCGTGCGCCGCCGTGCCCTGTGGGGGGCGGCAGAGTCAGAAACCTGCCGCCGCAATCAGGCACAGCACAGGGCCATCCAAAAAGGCTCGTCGGCGGCCACTGTGCTGGTATGCGCTGCGCTGTTGGTGCCCGCCTTTGTGCTGCGGCCTGTGGTAGGTTTGCCCCTGCAGGAATTGCAGCCCGCGGCCCAGGTGGTGGAATCGGCGGCCATAAGCGCCGCTGTGACCTGGCTGCCCCGCGTCAGCGGCGGGCGACTGAACCTGCATGTAGAAGCTGCCGCCGGCGGTGTGGCCGATGGTGCCTTAGCCCAGGGCGGCGGCTTGCAGCTGCGCGGGGTCGAGGATCTGGCCCTGACCGCCAGTGACCAGCCTGAGGAAACCGTCTACCTGCGGGGGTTTATCGGTGGCAGCTACGACGGCACCGCCTGGCAGGCCCCCGATGCAAACGCCTTTGACAGCGCCGCCATGAACTGGAAGACCGAGGACGACGCCCGCCTGACTATTGCCAGCCTGCCGTTTTTGCGTGCCGCCTACGATGGCGCCGCCGAGCCGCAATCCCTTACGGTGGAGCGGCTGAACGCGGGGGACGCCTACACCTACGCCCCCTACAACGCCTACTGGAATGACTACTACACCCTAAACGGCGACGGCGCGGCGGACGGCCAGACCGCACAGGACGATGTATTTTTGTATTATCCGCGCAGCATCGCCAAAGAACTGTTGGCCGCCCGCGCCGAGGGTGACCCCAGCGTGCTGGACCGCATGGAGAGCTCCTACGCGGCCTACGCCAACAGCCACTACACCGCCGTGCCCGATGGCTACGACGACTTGCAGGCCCAGTGCGAAACGGCTGCCAAAGAGCAAAAGCTGACCGACGCGGATGACATCACAGCCTACATCCGCACCTGGCTGAACACCAACTGCTGGTATGACACCGACGCCTCCCAGGCACCGGACGGCACCGACCCGATTCACTACTTTTTGTACGAGTCCAAGTCCGGCTACAGCGTGCAGTTTGCCTCGGCGGCCACGCTGATGTTCCGCATGTTCGGCCTGCCCGCCCGCTATGTGGTAGGGTATGCTGCACCGCAAAGCTTGTTCACCCAGCAGGCGGACGGCAGCTGGCACGCCGTTTTGCAGGACGATAATGCCCATGCCTGGGCCGAGGTCTACATCGACGGCCAGGGCTGGACCCCCATGGAGATGACCCCCGGTGTGCTGGTAACAGCTGAAAAGGCCGACTACAAGAGCAGCCTGCCGGAGACCATCCCTGCCGAGAGCAGGACCGCAGCCACCACTGACAGCGCCGATGCCCGGCAGGACTTGCAGCTTTCCACCGCCCCGCGCCGTGCCCTGTGGCTGGTGGCTGTGCCGGTGGTGATGCTGGCTGCAGCTACAGCTGCTTTTATCCTGCACCGCCGCCGTGTGCTGGGGCTGGATACCCGCCGCCCCTGTGCAGAGCGGGTGCTGGCGATCTTTGCTGCAATCTACGCGCAGCTGGTGCGCCGCGGCCTGCCTGCGGGTACGTCCTCGGACGAGCAGGCGTTCTCCCAGTTTTTGCTGAAAGAGGTACATGAGCTTTCGGGCGGGGAAATCGAGGCGATGGTATCGCTTGCGCAGCGTGCCGCCTTTGCCGCCGATACCCTGACCGAAGAAGACGTAGCCGCTATGCGCGGCTGGTACAACCGCATCAAAAACAACAAAAAGACATAATTCCACATAAAAATTGCGAAATTTTTTCCCAAAACACCCCAAAACCGTTGAAACCTACGCACTGCGTATGTTATACTAACCTAAACACCATTGAACAAGGAGTCGATTCTGAGATGCCGCGTCGCAAAAAATCGGATGAAGGCATTATGGATATCACCCGTATGGCAGAGGATCTGGGCGTATCAAAAACGACGGTATCCCGTGCTTTGTCCGGCAATGGCCGTGTAAGCGAAGCAACCCGCCAGCGTGTGGTGGACTATGCCCGTGAGAAAAATTATGTCCCGAACATGATGGCGAAAAGCCTCGTCACCAAAAAGTCGTATAATGTTGCGCTGGTGTTTTCGCGCCAGTTTTCTAACTTCGAGGGTCAATTCCTGCGCAAAACTATCACCGCCGTCTGCGATGTGATGGCCCGCAACGATTACGATGTGCTGCTGGCCATGGTGGGTGAGCAGGAGTCCCAGCCCATGCAGCGCCTGCTGGTCAACCACAAGATCGATGGCGTCATCCTGGCCCGCTCGCTGGAGCGTGACCCCCTGATCCCGTTGCTGCAGCAAAGCAAACTGCCCTTTATCGCCATCGGCCGCCCGGCCGACCCCACGGTGCTTTACGTCGACCACGACCAGGTGGGCGGCTGCCGTGAGATGACCAACCTGCTGCTGATGAAAGGTCTGCACCGCATCGCCCTGTTGGGCGGTTCCATGCTGTACACCGTCAATCAGACCCGTCTCGAGGGCTTCCGCCAGGCGCACGAGCACAGCCGTTGTAAGATCGATGAAACCCTGCTTTTTTTGGAGTTGGAGACCGACGATCTGCGCATCGACGCCATCCAACAGGCTGTGGCACGCAAGGCGGACTGCCTGCTGTGCATGGACGACCACGTGGCCATGCTGGCACTGAACACCGTGCGCCAGATGGGCCTGAAAGTGCCCAATGACATCCGTATTGCTTCGCTGTATGATGGCGAGGCCCTGCTGGATTGCACGCCGCAGATCACGGCGGTGTCTTTCGACCCCGAACTGCTGGGCAAACGCGCCGCACAGCAATTGTTGGCCGTCACCCGCCGCCAGCCCGTCGAGACCGGCGCCCTGCTTGGCTACCAGGTGGGCCTGCGCACCTCGACACAGACCTGATTTTGCCCCATTATTCAATAATAAACAAAGCCGCCCGGCCTGAAATTTTCTTCAGGCTGGGCGGCATTTTCTATGGATGCCTAAGGCAACACCGCACAATTCCCGCCTTACGGCTTAAGCACCGCTTCGGCGGCTGCGGCACGGCATCTGCGTTGCCAAAATGCTCGATAATACACAAAGTATTATCTGCGCTTTTGGCTTAGCAGCTGCCGCACCTCGCTCGCCGTATCGGCACTTAGAATTGTGCGGTATTGCCCTAAATTTATTCAGCGTTGTTCAGATAAATACGTGCCTCATACGGGCGGAAATGTGCCGCATCCGCAGGGGTGCCATAGTTGCCCAGCAGCAGGGTATCCAACGGCAAGGGAGCCACTGCGTCGGCGGGCAGGGTGAGCGGCTCCTCGTAGAAATTGCACAGCACGGTCATCACCTGGTCACCCAGGCGGCGCTGGTAGGCAAACAGAGCCGGGTGGTCTGCAAACAGCAGGGTAAAGTCGCCCTCACTGAAAATGGGATACTGTTTGCGCAGACGAATGAGCGCCTGGTAATAGTGGAACACCGAGCCGGCATCCGCCACCTCGTCCGCCGCATTGATGGCGGTATAGTTGGGGTTCACCTGCAGCCAGGGCGTGCCATCGGTAAAGCCCGCATTGGTAGTGGCGTCCCACTGCATGGGGGTGCGGGCGTTGTCGCGGCTCTTGGCGTGGAGAGAGCGCAGGATATCTGCCTCGCTGTACCCGGCCTGGGTACGCTCACTGTACATGTTCAGCGTTTCAATATCGCGGTAGTCGTCGATGGTGGGGAAGGCGACGTTCGTCATGCCCAGTTCCTCGCCCTGGTAGATGTAGGGCGTGCCCTGCATGCCGTGCAGCAGGGTGGCCAGCATCTTGGCGGATTCCTGCCGGTAAGCGCCATCGTTGCCCCAGCGGGAGACGATGCGCGGCAGGTCGTGGTTGTTCCAGAACAGGCTGTTCCAGCCTTTGCCGTGCAGGCCCACCTGCCACTTGGTCAGCACCTCTTTCAGCGCCGAAAGCTGCAGCGGAGCCAAGTCCCACTTCGCCTTGCCGGGAATCTGGTCCAGGCCGATGTGCTCAAACTGGAACACCATCGAGAATTCCTTGCCCCGCGGGTCGCTGAAGATGGGGGCGTTCTGCACATTGGCGCCCCAGGCCTCACCCACGGTCACCAGATCGGTGCTGCCAAAGGTGTTGGCGTTCAACTCCCGGATATAGGCATGCAGCATCGGACCGTTGGAGGTAATTCCCAGGTCCGGGTCCTTGGCGATCTGGTCGATGACATCCAGTCGGAAACCGCCCACGCCCTTGTCCATCCAAAAGCGGATAGCCTTGTACAACTCCTGCCGCAGGGCGGGGTTGTCCCAGTTCAGGTCAGGCTGTTTGATGGAAAACTGGTGGAAATAATACTGCCCCACCTCGGGCACCCAGGTCCAGGCCGAGCCGCCAAAGGTGGCCCGCATCTTGTTGGGCGGCGTGCCCTCCACGCCGTCGCGCCAGACGTAATAGTCGTGGTAGGGGTTGTCGCGGCTCTTTTTTGCCTCCTGGAACCAGCGGTGCTCGTCCGAGGAGTGGTTCAGCACCAGATCCATGATGATGCGGATGTGGTGTTTTTTGGCTTCGGTGATGAGGTTGTCCATGTCGGCCAGCGTGCCGAACATGGGGTCAATATCGCAGTAGTCGGAAATGTCGTAGCCGTTGTCATCCTGCGGGCTGCGGTAGACGGGGCTGAGCCAAATGGCGTCGATGCCCAAACTCTCCAGATAGCCAAGCCGCGGGATGATGCCGGCCAGGTCGCCAATGCCGTCGCCGTTGCTGTCCTGAAAGCTGCGGGGATAGATCTGGTAGATCACAGCGTTTTTCCACCAGGGCTGCGGGTTTGCCATAGTTTTTCTCCTTATTGGTACCTTAGGTAAATGTCGGAATTTGAAATCGTTTGCGCCGTTACAATCATAACCGAATCAAACCCAATTTGCAAGATGCCGGGGCTGCTGATGCCCTACGATTTTTGCGGGGTGGAAGATGTAAATTTTGTATCTTCTGCAAAATACGTCACGCGCCCCTCGTTATAGTAAGCAGAGATTACCAATAACTGGGAGGCAACGACCATGAAAATACTGCTTACGACCGATACCTGGGTTCCTACCATAAACGGCGTTGTAACGTCCACTGCCACCCTGCGCGCCGCACTGACGGCCCAGGGGCACGAGGTGCGGGTGCTGACCCTTTCCGGCGACAGCCATACCTATACAAAGGACGGTGTGACCAGCCTCGGCTCACTGGATGCCGGGCTGGTCTACCCAGGGGCCCGGATGCGCGCCCCGGCATTGAATCGTGCCATCCGTGATCTGATCGACTGGCACCCGGATGTTGTCCACTCTCAGTGCGAGTTCAGCACTTTTGCCCCGGCACGCCGGATTGCGCACGCTGCGGGCGCACCGCTTATCCACACCTATCACACGGTGTACGAGGATTACACCCACTACTTTTCCCCCAGCCGCAGCATGGGGCGTAAGATGGCGGCGCTGTTCACCCGCATGATCTGCGCCGACTGCGACGCAGTCATCGCACCCACGCCAAAGATCAGCCGCCTGTTGGCGGGCTACGGCGTGCACTGCCCGGTGCGTATCATCCCCACGGGGCTGGACCTGCAGCGCTTTGCTGTGCCCCGGGATGATGCCCTGCACAGCCGCCTGGGCCTGCCGCCGAAAGAGGCAAACAAGACGGTCTTGCTCAGCCTGGGACGGCTGGCCAAGGAAAAAAACACAACAGAACTTGTCGATTCTATGCAGAATTTGCCGGACGCCGTTCTGCTCATCGTCGGCGACGGCCCGGAGCGCGCCGCGCTGGAACAGCAGGCGCAAAGCCTCGGCGTGGCTGACCGCGTGATTTTCGTAGGGGCCGTCCCGCCTGCCGAGGTGCCCCGCTACTACGCGCTGGGGGATGTATTTGTCAGTGCCTCCACCAGCGAGGCCCAGGGCTTGACCTACATCGAGGCTATGGCCGCAGGATTGCCGCTGCTTTGCCATGCGGACCCCTGTCTGGACGCGCTGGTGCGGGAAGGGGAGACCGGCTGGGCCTACCACACGCCTGCCGAGCTGGCTGCCCGTGCCGCTGCTCTGCCCAAAGGCCACCAACTGGCTGCCATGAGGCAAAACGCCCGCCGCGCCGTGCAGCCTTACACGAAGGAACAGTTTGGTCTTAGCGTAGTGCGGCTTTACGCGGCGGCGCTGGGCCGTAAACACGCCGCCCGCAGTGCGGCAGGGGGGAATGTGGCATGATCAAAAAAATCAACCAGGCAGCGTCTATCCTGGGGCTGGTGCTCTGCGCCGTGCTGGCATATGTCTTTTGGAAAGCCGGGCTGTTTGACTCCAAAGAAGCGCTGACCAGCTGCATCAGCCGGTTCGGCTGGGCAGGTCCGGCGGTGTTCATCACATTCCAGGCCGTGCAGGTGGTCATCCCCATCCTGCCCGGCGGGCTGGGGTGTCTGGCCGGGGTCATCCTGTTCGGCGTGTGGAAAGGCTTCTGGTACAACTATATCGGCATCTGCGCCGGGTCGATGGCGGCGTTTGCCATCGCCCGCGCCTGCGGCCGCCCGCTGCTGGAAAGCGTTTTCCCCGCCAAAATGATTGAAAAATATGACCGCTGGATGGGCAGCGGCAGCCGGTTTGCCAAGTGGTTCGCATTCCTTATTTTCATCCCGGTTGCGCCGGATGATTATCTCTGCTTTCTTGCAGGCACCACGCGCATCGGCTGGCGGCTGTACGCGGCCATCATCCTGCTGTGCAAACCGGCGTCCATTGCGCTGTACAGCCTGGGCTTGACCGTAGTTGCGCAAAATTTGCTGGGGCTTTGGAGGTGAACGCCATGCGCACCGTACATATTTATAGCGGCTCGCTGGCGCTGGTCAGCAAAAGCGGGGTAGGGCAGGCAGCCAAACACCAGCGGGCGGCGCTGGAAAGCGTCGGCGTACACGTCGTCACCGATTGGGACTGTCGTGCCGAGGTGGTACACATCAACACCGTGCTGCCGGTATCACTTTGGGCGGCACGCCATGCCCGCCGCCGGGGGCAAAAGGTCATCTGGTATGGCCATTCTACCGAGAAGGACTTCCGCAACTCCTTCACCGGCTCCAACTTGCTGGCGCCGCTTTTCAAACAATGGCTGCGGCTGTGCTATAATCAGGCGGACCTCATCATTACACCCACGCCCTACTCAGCCAAAGAACTGGCAGGTTACCGTTTGCGCCCGACCATCGTGCCGCTTTCCAACGGCGTGGATACCCGGTTTTTTGCCCCCAACCCCGCCAGCCGGTCCATCCTGCGGGAAAAGTACCGCCTGGCGGCGGATAAGTCCGTGGTCATCAGCGTAGGGCATTATATGCAGCGCAAAGGGATACTGGATTTTATTGCGCTGGCTCGCAAAATGCCGCAGGTGCAGTTTTTGTGGTTCGGCTACACCGACCCGCACCTTGTGCCGCATAACGTCAAAGCCGCCATGGCGGATGCACCGGAAAACCTTCGGTTTCCGGGCTTTCTCTCCCAGGCAGAGCTGCGCACGGCCTACTGCGGGGCGGACGCCTTTTTGTTTTGCAGCTATGAGGAGACCGAGGGCATCGTGATATTAGAAGCCCTGGCCTGCGCAACGCCTACGCTGGTGCGGGACATCCCGGCCTATCGCGGCTGGCTGCGGGACAGCGTAAACGTCCACACCTACCGCACCACGCAGGACCTGCCCACCCGCTTGCAGGCACTTTTGCAGCACAAACTCCCCGATACTGCCGCAGCCACCCGCCAAACCGCAGAGGAGCGGGCATTACCCCGTATTGGAGCACAATTATTGGAATTATATAAAACATTATAGATCCTTTTTCCGCCCCGGAACAGCATCGATCTCGGCTGCTCCGGGAATTTTGTACCTGTCGAAACCTGCCGCACGCGCAACTTGCGCAATGGTCTATGACATAAAATGCGCAAATATGGAGTAAATGTGCACAATTGTGGCGCGCCAGTTTCATAACAACTTACAAACTTGGGCAATATCGACAAAAACGGGTTGATTTTTGAAAAGACACCATGTATAATATAGGCAATCCGAACGGAAAATGTATTCGAATTGCGCAAACGAATTCACTCACTTGGATCTAACTTGTTTTCTTAAGGAGGAAAACGACCATGAATGCAAAAAAGACCCTTTCTTTGAGCCTGGCCTCCGCCATGGCCCTCGGCCTGTTGGCAGGCTGCGGCAGCAGCGCTTCTTCCACCGCTGCTTCCACTGCTGACAGCACCGCATCCGCTGCTGACTCCACCTCTACCGCTGCTACTTCTGATGCAGCCGGCAAGGTCTACTACCTGAACTTCAAGCCCGAGCAGGATGAAGCCTGGCAGGATCTGGCCGCCAAGTACACCGAGGAGACCGGCGTTCCCGTCACCGTCGTGACCGCTGCTTCCGGCCAGTACGAGACCACCCTGATGAGCGAGATGGCCAAGAGCGATGCGCCCACTCTGTTCCAGGTCAACGGCCCTGTCGGCCTGGCCAGCTGGAAAGACTACTGCTACGACCTGTCCGGCTCCAAGATCGCCGGTGAGCTGACCAGCGATTCCTACGCCCTGAAGGACGGCGACGCCACCCTGGGCATCGGCTACGTTATCGAGAGCTACGGTCTGATCACCAACAAGACCCTGCTGGAAAAGGCTGGTTACAGCGTGGACGACATCAAGAGCTTTGCCGACCTGAAGAAGGTTGCCGAGGACATCACCGCCCGCAAGGACGAGCTTGGCTTCGCTGCATTCACCTCCGCCGGCATGGATGGTTCTTCTGACTGGCGCTTCAAGACCCACTTGGCCAACCTGCCCATCTACTTCGAGTATCAGGCAGACGGCATCAATAACACCGACGCCATCAAGGGCACCTACCTCGACAACTACAAAGACATCTTTGATCTGTACATCAACAACTCCACCTGCGATCCCGCTGAGCTGGCTGGCAAGACCGGCGACGATAGCCGCAACGAGTTCCTGAACAGCGAGGCCGTCTTCTTCCAGAATGGTTCTTGGGAGTACAACAACCTGGTCGGCGATGGCAAGCCCTTCACCGATGACGACCTGACCATGATGCCCATCTACATTGGCGTCGGCGACGAAGCCAACCAGGGCCTGTGCACCGGCACCGAGAACTACTGGTGCGTCAACAAGGAAGCCAGCGAGGACGACATCAACGCTACTCTGGACTTCATCTACTGGTGTGTTTCTTCTGACGAAGGCACCAAGGCTATGGCCGACGACATGGGCTTTGTTATCCCCTTCAAGGCCGCTGCTGAGTCCCCGAACCTCTTCGTCAAGGTCGACAATGAAATGACCGCTGAGGGCAAGACCCCCGTGGCCTGGAACTTCTCCACCATGCCTTCCGAGAACTGGAAGAACGGCGTTGGTTCTGCTCTGACCGCTTACGCCGCCGGTACCGGCAGCTGGGATGATGTTGTCACCGCCTTCGTGGATGGCTGGGCAAGCGAGGCTGCTTTGAACGCTGCTGCATAATCCCAATAAACCTAAAACGCAATACCTGTGGGGCGGGCGGAAATCGCCCGCCCCGCTTTTTTTAACGAAACGAAGCAAGAAAGAGAATCTGAAAAGGGGGCTTTCCTATGGAAAAAGCCATAAAACGCTACTGGCCCGTCTTTGTGCTGCCAACGCTGATTGCCTTTATTATCGGCTTTGTGTGGCCTTTCATCTGGGGCGCGGGGCTGTCCTTCTGCAAGTTCACTACCGTTAAAAACGTGCAGCTCGTCGGCCTTAACAACTACAAAATGATCTGGATCGATGATACCTTCACCCATGCGTTCTGGTTCACGGCGGCTTTCACCATCGTGTCCACCGTGCTTATCAATGTGCTGGCTTTCAGCATCGCACTGCTGCTTACCCGCGGCATGCGCGGCACCAACGCATTCCGCACGATCTTCTTCCTGCCGAACCTGATCGGCGGTATCGTGCTGGGCTACATCTGGCAGATTTTGCTCAACGGCATCCTTTCTGCCCTGGGCAAGCCGCTGCTCGCGCTGAACGCCACCTACGGCTTCTGGGGCCTCATCATCCTGATGTGCTGGCAGCAGATCGGCTACATGATGATCATCTACATTGCCGGTTTGCAGAACGTGCCCACCGATCTGATCGAAGCGGCCCGCATCGACGGCGCTACCTCCCGCCAGATCCTCTTTAAGATCAAGGTTCCCATGGTCATGCCCAGCGTGACGATCTGCACCTTCCTGACGCTGACCAACTCCTTCAAGCTGTTCGACCAGAACCTCTCTCTGACGGCTGGCGAACCGGCCAAGCAGTCCATGATGCTGGCGTACAACATTTATGATACGTTCTACGCCCGCTCGGGACCCCAGTGGAAGGGCATCGGCCAGGCCAAGGCTATGGTCTTTTTCCTCTTCGTGGTCGTTATCTCTCTGCTCCAGCTCCATTTCACCCGCTCTAAGGAGGTGCAGCAATAATGGGCAAAACTGCTAAGGATCGCCGCATCAACTCGGTGCTGTCGGTCGTGCTTACCATCGTCTGCATCCTCTGGATGTACCCGGTGTTCATGATTTTGATGAACTCGCTCAAGACCGAGCGTGCCATCACCACCACTCACGCCTTCGAGCTGCCCACCGCCGAGACCTTCGTGGGTCTGAAAAACTACATCTACGGCATCACGGAGATGGACTTCCTCTCCTCGCTGTGGTACAGCTTCATCATCACGATCTCCTCCGTCGCGCTGATCTTGCTCTGCTGCTCGATGTGCGCATGGTACATCACCCGTGTGCAGGGCGTGCTCTCCAAGGGCATGTATTACCTGTGTGTCTTCAGCATGATCGTGCCGTTCCAGATGGTCATGTTCACCCTGGCCAAAACGGCAGATACCCTCAAACTGAACAACCCCTACAACATCTGCATCATCTATCTGGGCTTCGGCGCCGGTCTGGCGGTGTTCATGTTCACCGGCTTTGTCAAGTCGATGCCCATCGCCATTGAGGAAGCCGCCATGATCGACGGCTGCAACCCGCTGCAGATCTTCTTCAAAGTGGTTTGCCCCATCCTGAAGCCGACGATGATCTCCACTGCCATCCTGGAAACCATGTGGGTCTGGAATGACTATCTGCTGCCCACCCTGGTGCTGGACATCAAGCAGTTCCGTACCATTCCCATGGCCATCCAGTATTTCCGCGGCAGTTACGGCAAGGTCGAGATGGCCCCCATGATGGCCTGCATTATGATCACGGTCATCCCCGTCATTGTGCTGTACCTGGCCTGCCAGAAGTACATCATCGACGGTGTTGTGGCCGGTGCGGTTAAGGGTTGATAGAGGGCCCGAAAGTATATTCCATTAGAAAGAGGTCAGTATTTTTATGAGAACCAGCGGTATTTTACTGCCGATTTCCAGCCTGCCGTCCCCCGGCGGTATCGGTACCATGGGGGCTGCGGCCCGTGAATTTGTGGACTTCCTGCATGCGGCAGGGCAGCATTACTGGCAGATTTTGCCGGTTTGTCCTACCAGCTACGGCGACAGCCCCTATCAATCCTTCTCCACCTTCGCGGGCAACCCCTACTTTATCGATCTTGACCAGCTGGCCGAGGCCGGGCTGCTTACGCCCGAGGAGTACCGCACAATCGATTGGGAGAGCGCGCCCGACTGCATCAACTATGGTGTACTGTACGAGAAGCGCTACCCCGTCCTACGCCGCGCCTGCGCCCGTCTGCTGGCCAACCCCCCAGAGGATTACGAGCAGTTTTTGGCGGACAACGCTTTCTGGCTGCCGGACTACGCCCTGTTCATGGCACTGAAAGATGCCCACGGCGGTAAGTCCTGGCTGGAGTGGGAACGCCCGCTGCGCCTGCGCAAACCGGCTGATCTGGATAAGGCCCGCCGCTATCATAAGGCGAGCATCGATTTCTGGCAGGCTGTGCAGTATCTCTTCTACACCCAGTGGAAAAAACTGAAAGCCTACGCCAATGCCCGGGGCGTCGAGATCATCGGCGACCTGCCCATCTACGTAGCGGCGGACAGTGTGGATGTCTGGAGCAGCCCGCAGGAGTTCCAGCTGGACGAAAACCTGCTGCCTATCGAGGTGGCCGGCTGCCCGCCGGATGGTTTCTCCGCCACCGGCCAGCTGTGGGGCAACCCGCTGTTTGACTGGGACGCCATGGCCGCCACTGGCTACCGCTGGTGGGTGCGCCGCATCCGCCACTTGTGCAGCATCTACGATCTCCTGCGCATCGATCACTTCCGCGGCTTCGCCGGGTACTACGCCATCCCTTACGGCGATACGACCGCCGAGCATGGCCGCTGGCGCACCGGCCCAGGCTACAGCCTGTTTGCCGCCGTTAAAAAGGAACTGGGCAGCCCCCGCATCATTGCCGAGGACCTGGGTTTCCTGACCGACGATGTGCGCGAGTTGCTGGCCAAGTGCGAGTACCCCGGCATGAAAGTGCTGGAATTCGCCTTTGACAGCCGCGACGGCGGCGACTATCGCCCCCACAGCTATCCCACCAACTGCGTGGCCTACACCGGCACCCATGACAACGAGCCTGTACAGGGCTGGTTTGCCACCGCTGATAAGACCGACACCGACCGTGCCGTAGAGTACCTGAATCTGACCAAAAAGGAAGGTTACCACTGGGGTATGATGCGCGGTGTCTGGGCCAGCACGGCCGATCTGGCCGTAGTGCAGGCACAGGATGTGCTGGGCCTGGGGCATGAATCCCGCATGAACACGCCGTCCACCTTGGGCGGCAACTGGTGCTGGCGCGCACTGCCGGGTGCTTTCACCCCGGCGCTGGCGCAAAAGCTCAACCATCTGATGGAGCTGTACGGCCGCCTGCCCGCAGAAGCCGCTCCGGAGGATGCAACCCAGGATCCGGCGGATTCCCCGTCCGTCTGATATAAGGGCCGTGCCGTATCGCGGTGATGACCCGGATTTCTTCTCTTTTTTCTATCGTTTCTTTCTTGCAAACAGGGTAAGGCCCTCGGCAAACCGCCGGGGGCCTTATCCTGTTTTTGCTGCAGGATGGGTCCGGTGGAACTGGCATCCTGTTCCTTCGGCCAAAGCAGCAAGGTCAGCTATCTGCAGATGCTTACAGCGGTGTGTGCTGTGGTCAACGGCGGGCGGCTGATGCAGCCCTATGTTGTACAGCGCATTACCGCCCCGGACGGTACAATAATAAAAGAAGTAGAACCTACAGTGAAGCGGCAGGTCATTTCGGCTGAAACCAGCGCCACGATGTGCAAGCTGATGGAAGGGGTGGTCACCAAAGGCACCGGCACCCGGGCGGCGGTGCCCGGCTACCGTGTGGGCGGCAAAAGCGGCACCAGCCAAAAGCTGGACAGCAAAAACGAGGGCGCCCGCATTGCCAGCTTTGTGGCGGTCGCGCCCATCGAGGCCCCACGGCTGGCGGTGCTGATCTGCCTGGACGAACCCCACAGCTGGACCACCAGCGGCGGCGCCCTCTCCGGCCCCGTCTGCGCCGAGGTCCTGCAAAAGGCCCTACCATATCTGGGGATAGAGCCGACGGAAACGGTAGAAAAATAAATTTTAAAATTCATTCACGACATTTCCCTGCAAATCTGCTATACTAAAGCTACTTAAAAAAATAGGAGAGCTTTAGTATGCCGCAGTCTTATGTGTTGTTTGACAATGTGTGTAAATATTACCAGATGGGCGATACCCGTATCGCTGCATCAGATCACGTGAGCTTTGAGATCCAAAAGGGGGAGTTCTGCGTCATCCTCGGCCCTTCCGGTGCGGGCAAAACCACCGTGCTGAATATGCTGGGCGGCATGGATACCTGCGACGAGGGCACCATCCTGCTGGACGGCGAGAAGGTCAGCGGCTTTGATAAAAAGCGGCTGACCACCTACCGCCGCTATGATGTGGGCTTCGTGTTCCAGTTTTATAACCTCGTGCAGAACCTGACCGCGCGGGAAAATGTGGAGTTGGCCGCCGAGATCTGCCGCGACCCGCTGGATGCCGACACCGTGCTGGATGAGGTGGGCCTGGCGGACCGCAAAAACAACTTCCCGGCACAGCTTTCCGGCGGCGAACAGCAGCGTGTCTCCATCGCCCGTGCGCTGGCCAAAAACCCAAAGATCCTGCTTTGTGATGAGCCTACCGGCGCGCTGGACTACAAAACCGGCAAGCAGGTGTTGGCCTTGCTGCAGGCCACCTGCCGCAAACAGGGGCGCACCGTCATCGTCATCACCCACAACAGCGCTCTGGCCGCTATGGCGGACCGGGTCATCCGTATCAATAGCGGCCGGGTGATAGATCAGACCGTGAACCCCAACCCCACCCCCGTGGAAAGGATCGAGTGGTAAATGACACGCAGTTATCGCAAAAATACCCTGCGGACCTTCAAAAGCACCGCCAGCCGGTTCGCCGCCGTCTTTGCCATCGTGGCGCTGGGCGTCGGCTTCCTGGCCGGGCTGAACGCCACGCCCATCGATATGAAAGAGTCGATGGAACGTTATATGGATGATGGCAACTTCTACGACCTGCGCATCGTCTCCACCCTGGGCCTGACCGATGAGGATGTGGATGCCTTGCGCCAGGTGGAGGGCGTTCGCCAGGTGCAGCCGGGATACTCGGCAGATTTGCTGGTGGAGGTGGACGGTGACACCGTCGTCAGCCGCGTCCACAGCCTGCCTGCGCCGGAGAATAACACCATCAACCAGCTGAATCTCGTCGAGGGCCGCCTGCCGGAAAAGTCCGGCGAGTGCGTCATCGAAGCCAGCTACACCAAAAAGCAATCTACCTATACCGTGGGCACAAAGCTGGTGGTGGACAAAGCCAACGAAGATCTGGACACCAAGCTGAGCACCACCGAGTACACCGTCGTGGGTATCGTGCACAACGCCAACTATTTCAGCTTTGAGCGCGAGCCCGCCAGCGTGGGCAACGGCACGGTCAAGCTGGTGTTCTACATCCCCCAGCAGGATTTCGCCTACGAAGCCTACACCGAAGTCTACCTGACCGCCGAAGGCGCGTTGGAGCAGGACAGCCTGGGCGACGCCTACCAAACCAATATTGATACGGTCAAGGCCAACGTCGAGGCCATCGCCGATGCCCGGTGTGAAGCCCGCTATGACGGCATCATCGCTGATGCCCGTGCCGAGCTGGATGACGCCTGGGCTGAGTACAACGACGCCAAAGCGGATGCCGACCAACAGCTGGCCGACGCTGCCGCTGAATTGGCCGACGGCAAACGACAGTTGGCGGATGGCCAGAAAGAGGTGGATGACGGCGAGCGCCAGTATGCAGACGGCTTGAACGAACTGACCAGCAACGAAGCCCTGCTCAACGATGGCGCGGCCCAATTGGCGGATGCCGAAGCCCAGCTGAAAGACGCCGAGGCGCAGCTGCAGGCAGGGGAGGACGAACTTGCCGCCAACGCCCCCAAGCTGGAAGCCGCCCGCAAACAGTTAGAGGACGGCCAGGCTCAGTACGAAGCCGGGCTGAAACAATACAACGACGGCCTGGCACAGATCGAAACCGCCGAAAAGCAGCTGGCCGACGCCAAGGCCCAGCTGGACGCCAACGCGGATGCCTACCAGCAGGGGATAGCAGCCTTTGCCGAAAAGCTGGGAGTGGATGCGGCCCAGGTGGATGCGTTTATCGGCTGGCTGGCCCAGAACTGCGATGCCAACGGCACCCAGCCGCCCCAGACGGTGGAAGAACTGTGGCAAGCCATCCAGAATTACGGCGGTCTGACCATCCCCGCAGGCCTGACGCAGGAGCAGGTGGATGCCATCCGCGCCCAGGCCAACGATCTACTGGCGGCCATCGATGAAATCCCCGCAGACACCCTGCCGGAAGAACAACAGCAGCGCTTGCAGGAGGCCCGGACGTATATCGCCGCCGTGGCTGATGCTGCCGACCCTGCTGCCATGCAGACGGCTTTGCAGAATGCTGTCGATTGGGCGCGTCAGTTCGCCCCCGAACTGCCCGATGACATCCGGGACAAGCTGAACGCCGCTGTCGAGGCCTGGTGGGCCAGCCTGCCCGAGGACAGCAAAGCCAAGCTGGAAGAACTGGTTTCCGGCGTGGGCCAGCTGACCCAGTACCGGTTGGGCCTGCTGCAATACGAACAGGGCGCGGCTCAGCTGGCTGCCGCCCGTGCCGAGCTGGAAGCCAACGCCCCCAAACTGGCCACCGCCAAGGCCCAGCTGGACGATGGCTGGAAGCAGTACTATGACGGCCTGGCCCAGTACGAGGACGGCAAAAAGCAGCTGGCGGCTGCCCGCGCCCAGCTGGAGGCTGGCTGGGCCACCCTGCAGGACAAAAAGGTGCAGATGGCCGATGCCCGCCGCCAAATCGACGACGCCAAAGGCCAGCTGAGCGACGCCCGCAAAAAGTTGGATGACGCCAAAACAGCCATTGCCGAAAACCTGCAAAAACTACGGGACGGAGAAATAGAATATGAGGACGCCAAGGCCGAAGCCGAAAAGGCCCTGGCCGATGCCCGCGCGCAAATCGAGGACGGAGAAGCCGCCCTGAACGATGTGGAGTACCCCACCTGGTACGTCTGGGACCGCAGCAAAAACGTCAGCTATGCGTCCTTTACCGCCAATGTGGATAAGCTCACCGCCATTACCACCATCTTTCCGGTATTCTTCTTCCTGGTGGCGGCACTGGTGGTATCCACCACCATGACCCGCATGGTCGAGGAAGAACGCCTACAGATCGGCACGCTGAAAGCCCTGGGCTATTCGGGCGCAGCCATCATGCAAAAGTACCTGATCTACGCCTTCACGGCGGCTGCAGCGGGCACAGTAGCCGGACTGGCCGTCGGCTTCAAGGCCTTCCCGTCCATCATCTGGTCCGCCTATGAATTGATGTATTATATGCCGTCTATTGCCACCCCCTGGCGGTTGAGCCAGGCGTTGCTTGCGGGCGGCACCCTTATCCTGCTCACCATGGGCATCACGGCGCTGGCCTGCCGCACCACCTTGCAGGAGGACCCGGCGGCCCTCATGCTGCCCCGCGCCCCCAAGGCCGGCAAGCGCATTTTGCTGGAACGCATCACCCCGCTGTGGCGGCGGCTGCCCTTCAGCTGGAAAGTTACCTGCCGCAACCTGCTGCGCTACAAAAAGCGCTTCTGGATGACGGTCATCGGCGTGGCGGGCTGCACCTCGCTGCTGGTGGCGGGCTTCGGCATCTCGGATTCGCTGAACTCCATCATCACCAAGCAGTACGGCGACATTTACCACTACGACCTGATGACCATCGTCACCAAGCAGGAGGCCACCGAAAGCGGCCCTGTTTACGACTACCTTTATAATAAGGAGAACGTCACCGATTCGCTGACTGTTGCCATGGAATCCACCCGGCAGGATGGCCCCAACGGTGAGATGGACGTCTACCTCATGGTTCCCCAGGCTGTGGACAAGTTTGCTGAGTTTGCTGACCTGCACGAACGCCTCTCCCGCAAGGCGGTGCCGCTGGGGCAGCAGGGCGTGGTCGTGAACGAAAAGATGGCTAAGACCCTGGGTGTAAAGGCAGGGGACACCATTACCCTGACTAACAGCGACGATAAGACAGCTGACTTCACTGTCAGCGGTGTGTGCGAGCATTACGTCAGCAATTACGTTTACTTCAGCCCGGCGGTGTACGAGGCCGGTTTTGGCGAAGCTCCCGCCTACAACGCAATCATGAGCATCCTGCCCGAGGACACCCAGGAAGCCCGCGATACCCTCTCGGCGGATCTGCTGGCGATGGGCAATGTGGCCAGCCTGAACTTCACGCAGGACAACGTGAAACAGGTGCTCAACATGCTTAACTCCATCGATGCAGTGGTCGTGCTCATCATCGTCTGTGCGGCATCGCTGGCGTTCGTGGTGCTGTATAACCTCTCCAACATCAACATTGCCGAGCGTGTCAAGGAGATCGCCACCATCAAGGTGCTGGGCTTCTACGACCCAGAGGTATACGCCTACGTTAACCGCGAGAGCGTGGCCTTAACGCTGATCGGCACGCTGTTAGGCCTGGCAGGCGGCATTGCCCTGCACAGCTTCGTCATCACCACGGTGGAGGTCGATGCCGTCATGTTTGGGCGGCAGATCTACCCCCAAAGCTTTGCCTACGCCATTGCCCTGACCCTGCTGTTCAGCACGCTGGTCAACCTGGTCATGCAGCGGCTGCTGAAACGCATCTCGATGGTAGAGAGCATGAAAGCGCCGGAATAAAACGGACGCATGAAGCTCCTATAAATAGAAGGAGCCGATTGCAAACATATATCTAATGTAAAATAGGTATCATTTTCGTTAAAATCGTTAGATTCGTTAAAGTTGTTGGGATCGTTTTACTAACGAAAGTGACGACTATGATACCTAGGGCAACACCGCACAATTCCCGCCTGACGGCTTAAGCACCGCTCCGGCGGATCTCCGCGCCAAGAGCCGCCGCAAGCGGCGGTTGCGCTCCGAAGCGCCTCGCTGCGGCTCGGTGTGCGGCACGGCATCTGCGTTGCCAAAATGCTCGATAATACACAAAGTATTATCTGCGCTTTTGGCTTAGCATCTGCCGCACCTCGCTCGCCGTATCGGCACTTAGAATTATGCGGTATTGCCCTAGATGAAAGCAGGCAAAAGAAAGCTCCCTCTTTGAGGGGGCTTTTTAAAATTCATCTCTTGACATTTTCCCAATCGGTGATATACTATCCAAGTACGAATATAAACAGTTAGTATGCGAACAATTCATGAATGAACAATTCGCAGACTAACAAAACGACCCGATAAGGAAGGTGAGAACGATGATCTGCCAAAATCCAGCCACGGTTCGGGATGGCTGCGTAAACAAGCATTTCGGTGCGCTGCTCAGCCATACATCCCGTATGCTGCGCCGCGCTATGGATACCCGCATTGCAGCCGAAGTTACCCCGGAGCTGACCGGTGTGCGCGGTATGCTGCTGGGCGAGATCATCTGCGCGAACAACGAAAACCGTGATGTCTACCAGCGCGATGTAGAACAATGGTTCCACATCCGCCGTTCCAGCGTCACGGCGATCCTGCAGGGCATGGAGCAGGATGGTTTCATCACCCGCTGCTCGGTCGAGAAAGATGCCCGCTTAAAGCGGCTGGCCGCCACCCCCAAAGGGGTGGCCTACCACGACCGCATCCGAGCCAGCATTGACCGCTTTGAGCAGGACCTGCAACAGGGCCTTACCCCCGAGGAAATGGCCGCTGCCCGCGTGGTGCTGAACAAAATCCTGCACAACGCCCAGTCCATCGAGGCCGAAGCAAAACAATCTACCCCGGAAAGGAGCAATGAAACTTGCTGAAAACACTCGGACGTGAGACAAAGGGATTCCGCCTGGTCTCGATCCTGACGCCGATCTTTATGATCTGCGAGGTTATCATGGAGATGATCATCCCCAAACTGATGGCTTCCATCATTGACGATGGCGTCACCCCCGGCAATATGCAGGTCATCTACATCGTTGGTGCCCAGATGATCGTTGCAGCGTTGTTTGGCCTGCTGTTTGGCATTTTGGGTGCCGTGCTTGGCTCCCATGCCGCCACCGGTTTTGCCCGCAATCTGCGCCGCGGCATGTTTAAAAATATCCAGACCTTCAGCTTTGCCAACATCGATAAATACTCTACCGCCGGTCTGGTCACCCGTATGACCACCGACGTTACCAACATCCAAAACGCCTATCAGATGTTGCTGCGCATGTCCATCCGTGCGCCTGCCAGCATGATCGTGGCGCTGATCATGTCCTACACCATCAACCGCCAGCTGGCTAACATTTACTTGATCGCGGTCATCCTGCTGGGCTGCGTGCTGGTGTACATCATGACGCACGCCACCCGCTATTTCACCGAGGCTTTCCGCAAGTACGATGACCTGAACGAGAGCGTGCAGGAGAATGTTTCTGCAATCCGCGTGGTCAAAGCCTACGTGCGGGAAAAGTTCGAGAGCGAGAAGTTCCGCAAGGCCAGCGAGAACGTGCGCAACCTGCTGATGCGCGCTGAACTTATCATCGCCTGGAACGCCCCCTTCATGCAGTTGACCGTCTACAGCTGCATCCTGCTCATCAGCTGGATGGGCGCACGGCTCATCGTCAGCTCCGGCGCCACCACCTTCACCACCGGTGACCTGATGAGCATGCTGAGCTACTGCATGAACATCCTGATGAGCCTGATGATGCTCTCGATGGTGTTTGTCATGATCACCATGTCCGCCGCTTCCGCCAAACGTGTAGCCGAGGTCCTGGATGAGAAGTCTGACCTGACCAACGGCGAAAACCCCGTCGTGGACGTCAAGGACGGTTCTGTCAAGTTCGACCACGTCAGCTTCTCCTACAAGAAGAACGGCGAGAAGGTGCTGAGCGACATCGACCTGGACATCAAGTCTGGCGAGACCATCGGCATCATCGGCGGCACCGGCTCGGCCAAGTCCAGCCTGGTGCAGCTGCTGCCCCGCCTGTATGACGTGACCGAGGGCAGCGTCTCCATCGGCGGTGTGGATGTGCGCCGTTATGACCTGGAGACCCTGCGCAATAACGTGGCCATGGTGCTGCAAAAGAACGAATTGTTCAGCGGCACCATCGCCGACAACCTGCGCTGGGGCAACCCCGACGCCACCGACGCAGAGATCGTGGACGCCTGCAAGCAGGCCTGCGCCGATGAATTTATCGAGCGCTTCCCCGATAAGTACCAGACCCACATTGAGCAGGGCGGCAACAACGTATCCGGCGGCCAGAAGCAGCGCCTCTGCATCGCCCGTGCCCTGCTGAAAAAGCCCCACATCCTGATCCTGGACGACTCCACTTCCGCTGTCGATACCGCCACCGACGCCAGGATCCGCCGTTCCTTTGCCGAGAAGATCCCCGGCACGACGGTGTTCATCGTGGCACAGCGTATTTCCTCTGTCGAGAACGCTGACAAGGTGCTGGTGCTGGATAACGGCAGGGTCAGCGGCTTTGATACCCCCGCCAACCTGCTGAAGACCAACGCCATCTATCAGGATGTCTACAACAGCCAGACCAAAGGCTCCGGCGATTTTGACGAGAAGGGAGGGGAAGCCTGATGGCACAGCAGCCTAAAGTAGTAAAAATGGGCCCCGGCCGCAACGCAGGCCCCCGCCCCAAAGTAGAGAACCCCGGCAAGGTGTTCAAGCGCATCCTGGCCTACGTGATGAAGCAGTACAAGTTCCAGGTCATCCTGGTGCTGTGCGGTATTCTGCTCGGCGTGTTCGCTCAGGTCCAGGGCACCCTGTTTATGCAGACTCTGATCGACAGCTACATCCTGCCCCTGCTGGCCGAAAAGAGCAACGATTTCTCCGGCCTGCTGCATGCCATCACCCGTGTGGCCTGCTTCTACGGCGTAGGCATCCTGGCCTTCTTCATCCAGAACCGCACCATGGCCAAGATCACCCAGGGCACCCTGAAACGTCTGCGCGACGACCTGTTCGTCCACATGCAGACACTGCCCATCAAGTATTTTGACAGCCACGCCCACGGCGACATCATGTCTGTCTACACCAACGATATTGATACCCTGCGCCAGCTCATCAGCCAGAGCCTGCCCCAGCTGGTCAATACGATCATTACGGTAGTCAGCGTATTTTTGTCCATGCTTTACCTCAGCGTGCCGCTGAGCGTACTGACCCTGGTCATGGTCGGCGCTATGATGCTGGCCACCAAGTATCTCACCGGCAACTCCGGCAAGTACTTCCTCAAGCAGCAGCAAGAGCTGGGCAAAGTCAACGGCTACATCGAGGAAATGATGAACGGCCAGAAGGTCGTCAAGGTTTTCTGCCACGAGGATGCCGCCATCAAGGAGTTCAACGAACTCAACGATGAGCTGTTCCACAGCGCCGACAAGGCCAACGCCTACTCTCTGGTGGCGATGCCCGTCAACGGCCAGCTGGGCAACCTGAGCTACGTGCTCTGCGCTGTGGTCGGCGGTGCGCTGGCCATCGGCGGCGTCGGCAGCCTGACGCTGGGCAAGCTGGCCAGCTTCCTGACCTTTAATAAGAGCTTCAACCAGCCCATCACTCAGATCTCCATGCAGCTGAACGCGGTCGTCATGGCTCTGGCTGGCGGCGCCCGTATCTTCGCCCTGCTGGATGAAAAGTCCGAGGTCAACGAGGGCGACATCACCCTGGTACATGCCAAGTTCCAAGCCGACGACACCCTGACCGAGACCAACGAGTCCACCGGCATCTGGGCCTGGAAAAAGCAGAACGCCGATGGCACTGTCACTTACACCCAGCTGAAGGGCGACATCGTCTTTAAGGATGTGGACTTCGGCTACGATGAGGGCAAAATCGTCCTGCACGACATCAACCTCTACGGCCGTCCGGGCCAGAAGATCGCTTTCGTCGGTTCTACCGGCGCCGGTAAGACCACCATCACCAACCTGATCAACCGCTTCTACGACATCCAGAAGGGTCAGATCCTCTACGACGGCCACGACATCAAGTCCATCGAAAAGAACGCTCTGCGTTCCTCTCTTGGCATCGTGCTGCAGGATACCCACCTGTTCACCGGCACCGTTATGGAGAACATCCGCTACGGCCGCCTGACCGCCAACGATGAAGAGTGCATGGCCGCCGCCAAGCTGGCCAACGCCGACAGCTTCATCAAGCATCTGCCCGATGGCTACAACACCATGCTGACCGGCGACGGCACCAACCTGAGCCAGGGCCAGCGCCAGCTGCTGGCTATTGCCCGTGCTGCCGTTGCTGACCCGCCGGTGCTGATTTTGGACGAGGCAACTTCCTCCATTGATACCCGCACCGAAAAACTGGTGCAGGACGGCATGGACGGCCTGATGTACGGCCGTACGACCTTCGTCATTGCCCACCGCTTGTCCACCGTCCGCAACTCGGACTGCATCATGGTTTTGGAGCAGGGCCGCATCATCGAGCGCGGCACCCACGACGAGCTGATCGCCCAGAAAGGCCGCTACTACACCCTGTACACAGGCAATTTTGCCGAGAACAGCTAACACATTGACAGCATAGTGTACAGCGTTGCTGCGCAAAAATTGCAGCAATCTGGTGTACAATCAATCAAAATTGCCGGGATAGCTTGCCGCTGTCCCGGCTTTTTTGTGTAAAGTGCCGCATTACCGCCAAAAAGTTGACGAATTGGTAAAAAGTGGTTATAATAGGTGACGTAGCCACGATTATTCGGCTGCATAAGATACCGCGGCAGAGGGTACAGCGCAACCGATTAGGCAGCGCCGATATAGGCCGCATGGATACGTTTACAGAACTGTTTATGAATAGGGAGGTAGCCAATATGGCAGCCAAGAAGAAAATTGCACAGACCGTGATCACCGAGGGTAAGTACTACACCATCAACGCCGCCAACGGCAAGGTCGTTGAGGTTGCCGATTATAATATCGAGAACGGCGCCAAGATCCAGCTGTGGGACGACGCCAATGCCGAGTGGCAGCAGTGGGGCTTCGTTGCCGCAGGCGACGGCGTCTACCGCGTGCAGAACCGTTTCACCGGCAAGATGATGGACCTGGATATGGGCGGCGTCAGCGACGGCACCCGCGTACACCAGTGGGAGGGTGCCCCCGCTTCCAGCCAGCTGTGGGTGGTCGAGCCTTCCAACGATGGCCGCGTTAAGATCAAGAGCAACCTGGCAGGCAAGCTGCTGGATGCTGGCATGAGCGCTGTCAACGGCACTCCGCTACAGATCTGGGCCGACGTCAACGGCGAGAACCAGTACTGGACCATCAACGAGGTCACCCGCAAGCCCAAGACCAGCGTGAAGGCTTCCGCCGTCAAGGCTAAGGCCGCCGCTGAAAAGGCTGCTACCGAGATCGTCGACGCTGCTGCTGTGGCGGTTGCCCCCGCTGTCGAGAAGGCTGCCAAGGCAGCCAAGCCCGTTGCAGAAAAGGCCGCCAAGGCCGCAAAGCCTGTTGCCGAGAAGGCCGTCAAGGCTGCCAAGCCCGTAGTTGAGAAGACTGTCGAGGCTGCTAAGCCCGTGGTTGAGAAGGCTGTTAAGGCTGCTGAGCCTGTCGTCGAAAAGACCGTCGAGGCCGCTAAGCCGGTCGTCGCGGAAGCTGTCAAGGCTGCTGCCCCTGTTGTAGAGGAGACCGTCAAGGCCGCCGAAAAGGCTGCTGCCGAGGTCAAGACCGCTGTGAACACCGCCGCCAAAAAGCGCGGCCGCAAGAGCAAGCGCAAGTAATTTGCACCTGCACATTCTTGCCCGATAACCCCCTGCACCGAATTATGCTGTAACAAGTTGCCCCCGGTACCGTTAAGTACCGGGGGCTTTTGGTTTTATATTAGGTTTTTACGGGCAAGATCAACCCAACGCCGCGATGCTCTCTTTGATCTTCGCGGTCTTTTCCTGGGCGGCGGCCAGCTTGGCGCGGGTCTCCTCCACCAGCTTGGCGGGGGCTTTCTCCACGAACTTCGGGTTGTTCAGCTGGTTGGTGAACATGCCCAGCTCCTTCTCGGCCTTGGTCAGCTCCTTGTTCAGGCGGGCCAGCTCCTTCTCACGGTCAATCAGCTCCATCATCGGGATAAAGCCCTTGGCATCCGGGGTAGCCACGTTTACCATGCCGTCGGCGCTGCCCTCATACTTGGGGGTCACGGTCACGTCGGTGGCAAAGGCAAAGCGGGCCAGGTAGGCGCCGCCCTTCTCAAAGGCAGCGGGGCTGGCAGTCTCAATGACCATGCTGGTCTTCTTGGCGGGGTGGACGTTCATCTCGGCGCGCATGGTACGCACAGCCTTGATGTAATCCATCAGTTTTTCAAAGTCAGCGCAGTCCTCGGCCCAGATCTTCATGTTCTCATTGCCCGGCCACAGCTGGGTCATGATGGTCTCGCCGCTGCCGGGCAGGGCCTGATAGATCTCCTCGGTGATGAACGGCATGAAGGGATGCAGCAGCTTCAGTGCGCGGTCCAGCACATACACCAGCACCTTGCGGGCGGTGTCGGCGGCCTGGGCGTCGTCGCCGTTCAGGCGGGTCTTGCAAATTTCGATGTACCAGTCGCAGTACACTTCCCAAATAAAGTTCTCCACCTTCTCGGCGGCCAGGCCCAGCTCGTACTTATCCAGGTTGGCGGTAGCGTCGGCGGCCATCTTGGCCAGCTCGCTCAGCACCCACTTGTCGCTCATGTCCAGCTGCTCCTCTGCGGGCAGGCCGGGCTGGAAGTCCTCGGGCAGGTTCATCTGCACAAAGCGGGAAGCATTCCACAGCTTGTTGGCAAAGTTGCGGGCAGCCAGCACCTTTTCATCGCTGTAACGCATATCGTTGCCGGCGGTGGAACCGATGATGAGCATCAGGCGCAGGGCGTCGGCACCGTACTGGTCAATGACTTCCAGCGGGTCGATGCCGTTGCCCAGGCTCTTGGACATCTTGCGGCCCTGGCTGTCGCGCACGATGCCGTGGATCAGCACAGTGTCGAACGGGGCCTTGCCGGTGTAGGCCAGGCCGGAGAAGATCATGCGAGAGACCCAGAAGCCGATGATGTCGTAGCCGGTCACCAGCGTGTTGGTGGGGTAGAAGTAGTTGTAATCCTCGGCGTTCTCATCAGGCCAGCCTAGGGTGGAGAAGGGCCACAGGGCAGAGCTGAACCAGGTGTCCAGCGTGTCGGGGTCCTGGGTCAGATGGGTGCAGCCGCACTTGGGGCAGACAGACGGAGCCTCTTTGGCAACCACGGTCTCGCCGCAATCGTCACAGTACCAGGCGGGGATCTGGTGGCCCCACCACAGCTGACGGCTGATACACCAATCGCGGCCGCCCTTCATCCAGTTGATGTAGTTCTTGGTGAAGCGCTCGGGCACGAACTTGATCTCGCCCTTCTCCACGCTCTCAATGGCAGGCTTGGCCAGTGGTTCCATCTTGACGAACCACTGCTTGGAGACCATCGGCTCAATGACGGAGTGGCAGCGGTAGCAGGTGCCCACGTCGTGGGTCAGGGCCTCAGTCTCTTTCAGGGCACCGCAGGCTTCCAGGTCGGCCAGGATGGCCTTGCGGGCCTCCAGGGCGGTCATGCCGGCGTACTTGCCGCAATCCAGTACCTCGGGTTCGTCGGCGGCAGCGCGGCCGGCGGCACGCTCAGCATCAGCGGCAGCCTTGTCGGCAGCACCGGTCATGTGGCCGTCGTAGGTCAGCACGCGGATCATCGGCAGGTCATGGCGCTTGCCGACCTCAAAGTCGTTGGGGTCGTGGGCGGGGGTGATCTTCACGACGCCGGTGCCTTTTTCCATGTCGGCATGCTCGTCGCAGACGATGGGAATCTCACGGTCCAGCAGCGGCAGGATGACATGGCAGCCGTGCAGGTGGGCGTAACGGGGGTCATCGGCGTTGATGGCCACGGCGGTATCGCCCAGCATGGTTTCAGGGCGGGTGGTAGCCAGCTCCAGATATTCGCCGGTCTCCTTCACCTTGTACAGCAGGTGCCAGAAGCTGCCTTCCTTGGCCTCGTACTCGACCTCGGCGTCGGAGATGGAGGTGTTGCAGTGGGGGCACCAGTTGACCATGCGGTTGCCGCGGTAGATCAGGCCCTTGTCATACAGGCGGACGAACACTTCCTTCACGGCGTTGGAGCAGCCCTCGTCCATGGTGAAGCGCTCACGCTGCCAATCGCAGGAGCAGCCCAGTTTCTTCAGCTGGCTGACGATGCGGTTGCCGTAGGTATTCTTCCAATCCCAGGCGCGCTCCAAAAAGCCGTCGCGGCCCACCATCTCTTTGGTCAGGCCCTCTTCGCGCATCTTGGCCACGACTTTGGCCTCGGTGGCGATGGAAGCGTGGTCGGTGCCGGGCACCCACAGAGCGGCGTAACCCTGCATGCGCTTGTAGCGGGTCAGGATATCCTGCCAGGTCTCATCCATGGCGTGGCCCATGTGCAGCTGGCCGGTAACGTTCGGCGGCGGCATCACGATGGTAAAGGGCTTTTTGCTGCGGTCGATCTGGGTATGGAAGTAACCCTTGTCGCACCAGTTCTGGTAGATGCGGTCCTCAGTGCCCTGGGGCGCATACTGTTTGGCGAGTTCTTTTGGCATTGTGTAAAACCTCCTTGAGAATTGCGGGGCGTGTAATCAATAGAAAAAGGCCGCCCCATGAAGAAGATCATGGGACGGCCTGAAAAATTCAAGTCGCGGTACCACCCAAGTTGCCTTGTAAAAGGCCGCTTTGCGGCAGGGCAGACACCCCGCCTGCCGGGATAACGGCGGCAAACCCGTGCACGGCTACTAAGCTTCACCGCACCTGCTTGAAAGCGACAGCACACAGCGGGCCATGCCGGGCTTGCATCACCCCCGGCTTGCTGGAAAAGCCTGAACTTGCGCGCACTCTTTCGCACTGCATTGTACCTTATAATGTACCGCACAGTGCGGGAAATGTCAAGTAGGAAATTGCAGAAGGCTCCCTCTGGGAGAGGGCTGGCTGCGCGCAGCGCAGACTGGGGGGAACTATCCCGAAGATCAGATGTTTTGCCTGCTTACTCCCACTTCTCCCACACTTCCGGGCAATACCCCACGGCAGCCTGCCGCCCGTTGCGCACGATAGGCTGGCGCAGCAGCTGCTGATTTTCAAACAGCTTGTCCGCCTGCTGGCTTTCATCCAGCCAGCGCAGCAGGGCCAGCGTGTCCTTGTCCTTGGCGTCTTCGTCCACCAGATTGGCCCAGCCACCCACGGCGCGGCAGACGTTGTCAAACTCGCCGCGGCTCATGCCCTTCTCTTTCATATCGATCATCTGGAATTTAATGCCCCGCTCCTTAAACCACCGCTGGGCCTTTTTGGTATCAAAACTTTTATTGGTGCCGAAGATCTGGATGTTCATACGTACTCCTTTCTGTCTGCTTCGTATCTGTAGGGGAAGATACTTGCATTCGCCCGCAAGCCCCGCGGCGAGGGATATTAGGCAACACCGCACAATTCCCGCCTGACGGCTTAAGCACCGCTCTGGCGGCTACGGCACGGCATCTGCGTTGCCAAAATGCTCGATAAGACATCCAGTATTATCTGCGCTTTTGGCTTAGCAGCTGCCGCACCTCGCTCGCCGTATCGGCACTTAGAATTATGCGGTATTGCCATTAATTAAAAACAGCATACCACACCAACCATTTATTGACAACCACACCACAAAAAATATATAGTATATGTGTATGCCAACCACGTAAAAGAGGGAGAAGACAAACTATGGAACTTGCTGTCATCACGGCTAAACAGGTGGCGGAGCTGCTGCTTATGATCCTGGCCGGTGCGGTCTGCTGCAAAGCGGGCGTGTTCAAACCCAAAGAAAAATCCGTCCTGGCCAATTTGCTGCTGTACCTGGTCGTCCCGGCCATGGTGCTGGACAGCTATATGGTCGAGTACGATCCCGCCACCTTCCACAACCTGATGCTGGCCTTCGGCCTGGGCGCTCTGGTGCTGCTGGTGGGCCTGGGCGTGGCATTTCTGGCAAGCTTCAAGGTGCAAAAGGACGCCCGCGCCATCCTGTGGTTCGCCTGTGCGTTCTCCAACGCCGGGTACATGGGTTTCCCACTTATTAAGGCGCTGTTCGGCAGCGAGGGCCTGCTCTACGCCAGCGGTTTTGTCACTATCTTTAATATTTTGATTTGGACCATCGGCTACGTGGTCGTCTCCGGTCAGGTCGACCCTAAGCAGACCGTGAAAGCCGTGGTCACCTGCCCCTGCATCATTGCGGTAGTGGCGGGCCTTATCATTTACCTGGCCCGCATCCCGCTGCCGGAAGTCCTCACCGGCCCCATCGGTGCCATCGGTGATATGAACACCCCGTTGTCCATGATCATCACCGGCGCGACCATCGCCTCCAGCGACCTGAAAAAGCTGCTGAAAAATAAGAACCTCTTCCTAACCTGGGGCGTGCGTATGCTGGGTGTCCCGGCGGTGGAGCTGCTGATCTTCGCCCTGCTGGGCCTGCACGGCACCGTGCCTACCATCGTGCTGCTGCTGGAAGCCTGCCCCTGCGCCGCCATCACCACGATGTTTGCCATCCAGTTCCACCACGATGAAGAACTTGCCGCCGGTGCAGTGGTATTTTCCACCCTCTCCAGTATTTTGACCCTGCCGCTGTATGCGCTGCTGCTGACGATGGTGTTAGGGTAAAATAGCTTGCGCTCCCCTCAAAGGGGAGCCTTTTTCTTTGCTCGTACACTTGCCCTCCCACCCCTTAGGTGCTATAATAATGTTTCAAAAGAGGAGTCCTCACATAAAAGGAGCACTATGCAACAACAAAAAACATCCCACTGGCTCATCGCGTTCCGCGTTATCTTTACGGCGGCGCTGCTGGCCTGTATCCTCTTTATCTTCCGCAATTCCATGCAGACAGGCGAAGTCTCGTCTGCCCGCAGCCAGGCCGTTACTACGCTGGTCAACGGCTTCCTGGGCAAGTTCGGCCTCGGCCCCTTGTCCGAGCATATCATCCGCAAGCTGGCGCATTTCTCCGAGTTCATGCTCGAAGGTTTCCTGCTGATGCTCTGCCTGCGGGTCTACACCCGGCATTTTGTTCGGCATATCAGCTGGCCCCTGCTGGCTGGCATGAGCACCGCCCTCATGGATGAGACCATCCAAATCTCCATCCCCAACCGCACCTCGTCTGTCACCGACGTGTGGATCGATATGGCCGGTGCCATCGCAGGGCTGTTTGTGGCCCTGATTATTCTCTTGATTTTACGCGCTACTATGGCGTTTTATCAGGTGAAACGCGAAAACAAAGCACTGCGCGCCGAGCAGGAAGCTCTGCGTCAGCGCGAACACGAACGTCTGGCCCGCCGTGCCGCCCATCGTGCGGCCCAGGGCGAGGACAACAACGAGGAGGAAGACGAAGCATGACCACCCAACAGGCAATCGAAGCACTGCACGCGCTGCCGCGCCTGGGGCAGGGGGCACCCGGCCTGGCCCGCATGCAAAACCTGATGGATTACCTGGGCAACCCGGAAAAAGACCTGCAGTGCATCCACATTGCGGGCACCAACGGCAAAGGCAGCCTGGCCGCTATGACCTCGTCCATCCTGACCGCTGCCGGCTACAAGACCGGCCTGACCATCAGCCCCTACGTGGTGGATTTCCGTGAGCGGTTCCAGATCGACGGCGAGATGATCCCGCCCCGCACCCTGGCCAACCTGGCCCAGAAGGTGCTGGACGCCATCGATGCCATCGAACTGGAGGGCGGCGAGATCCCTGTCCAGTTTGAGGCTGTCACTGCGCTGGCGCTGCTCTGGTTTGCTCGCGAAAAGTGCGACCTTGTCGTGCTGGAGACCGGCCTGGGCGGCCGCTGCGATGCGACCAACATCGTGCCCAACAAGCTGGTGGCCGCCATCACAAAAATCGGCCTCGACCACACCGAGATCCTCGGTGATACGCTGGACAAGATCGCCGCCGAAAAAGCCGGTATCATCAAAAAAGGCTGCGCCGTTGTCAATTACCCCGAGCAGCCCGCCGAGGCCATGGGCCCCATCCTGGGTGCCGCGGCCGAAACGAACACCGTCATCATCACGCCCGAAATGGACGACATCCGCCTGCTGCGTGGCAAGCGCCTGGAAAACCGCATCGACTACGGCGGTTACAAGGCCAGCCTGCAGTTCCCAGGCGCCCATCAGGCCAACCACGCCGCTATGGCTGTGGAGATCGCCCTCGCCCTCTGGCGGGAGTTCGGCTACGACATCTCCGACGATGCCATTGAGCAGGGCTTGAGCAGCGCCCATATGCCTGCCCGCATCGAGGTCATGCGCCGCCATCCGCTGCTGCTGCTGGACGGCTGCCATAACCCGGACGGTGCCAGGGTCCTGGCCGAAACGCTGACCAAAGCCGAGTATGAGGAAAACCTCGTGGGCGTCATGGGCATGCTGGCCGATAAGGACTACAAGGCCATGCTGTCCGCCCTGGCACCCTGCTTTGCCAAAGTGTTCACCGTCACGCCCGCCTGCCCCCGCGCCCTCTCTGCCGAGGCCCTGCAAAAGGAAGCTCGCTTCCACCTGGATGCCGAAGCCGCCGCCAGCGTGCCTGAAGCCCTGCACAAGGCCCTCAATTACTGCGAGGAAAACAACCTTGCCGGTGTGGTCGTCTGCGGCTCGCTCTACCTGGCCGCCGAAGCCAGGCCGCTGATGCTCAAAGAGGCAGAAAATTAACGCGCCACCGCCCTGTTTTAACAAAATATGCACTACGAAGCCTGTATCGTAATGATACAGGCTTTTTCTATTTAAAAGTAAAAGGGGCAAGCACTATGGCAAAGGTTTGTTTTGTGCCGGGCAGCGGCACACTGGCGGCGTATTTAAGCGGCGAGATCGACCACCACGCCGCCCAATCCATCCGGAGGGAAATCGACGCCCAGGTAGATGACCGTCTGCCGGAGCTGCTGACGCTGGATTTTTCGGGCGTCACCTTTATGGATTCCTCCGGCGTCGGGCTTATCCTCGGCCGTGGGCGGCACATCTCGGCCCTGGGCGGCCGCCTGACCGTGCAAAACCCGCCGCCCGCCGTGCGCCGCATGCTGGACCTGGCCCGCATAACCTACGCGTAAAGGAGAACTGCCATGAAGATGCTCAATCAGGTAAAGATCACCTTTGCCAGCCGTTCTGTCAATGAGGGCTTTGCCCGTGCGGCGCTGGCAGCGTTCCTTGTTCAGCTTGACCCCACCGTTCCGCAGCTGGCTGACCTCAAAACTGCTGTGTCCGAGGCTGTCACCAACTGTATCGTGCACGCCTATCCGGAGGGGATCGGCCCTGTCACCTTGACGGCGGCCCTCTATGAGGGCGGCGTGGTGCGCATCACCGTCACCGACCGCGGCGTTGGCATCGCTGATGTAGAAAAAGCCATGCAGCCTATGTACACCACCGGCGACCCCGAGGAACGCGCCGGATTAGGTTTTGCCGTGATGCAGAGCTTTATGGATAAGGTACATGTCTCCTCGCGGCCTGGGCGTGGCACCCGCGTGACACTTACCAAACGGCTGGACACTCGCAGATGACCTTTACATATTTGTAAGGAGGATTCTGCCTATGCCAGCCCAGACCATCCAAACCATGCCACGTGAGGAATTTATTGAGAAGAACTTAGGCCTTGTCCATGCCTGCGCCGGGCGATTCAAAAGCCGGGGTATCGAGTACGAGGAACTGTACGCCGCAGGCTGCCTGGGATTGGTGAAAGCGGTTGACGGGTTTGATACCACCCGCGGGGTGTGCTTCTCCACCTATGCGGTGCCCGTGATTTTGGGCGAGATCAAAAAGCTGTTCCGGGATGGCGGAACCGTTAAGGTCAGCCGATCCTTAAAAGAACTGGGCCTGAAGGTCAACGCTGAGCGGGAACGCTGCCTAAAACATACCGGCCAGGAACCCGGCGTAGCCCAGCTGGCTGAAATCCTACAGACTACCCCGGAACAGATCGCTCTGGCCATACGCGCCTCGCTGCCTGCACTGTCTCTTACACCCAGCAATGATGAGGACGGCAACCGTGAATGGGATGTGCCTGTGGACTCGCCGGAGGAAACACTGGCGGACCGCATCGGCCTGCGCGAGGTGATGGACAAGCTGGAACCCAAGGATAGGGAACTGATCCGTCTGCGGTTCTTTGGCAACCGCACTCAAACCGAGACCGCCAGGATCCTTGGCAGCACCCAAGTCCAAATCTCTCGCCGTGAACGTAAGATACTGGCATGGATGAGGGTGCAGCTGCTTGAAATATAACTCACTGTTCTGTAAGGGCCGATGCTTGCATCGGCCTGCTATCTATACGCCTGCTTTTAAACTCTCTCGTCAACCTGCACGTCTCGACACATTCCGCCTTGTGCATCTTCCCAAAAGTATTACAACCCCTTGACACACTCTTTTCAATATGATAAGATACTCCCATCGCAGAAGAAACGTTGTTATAAGGTTATTACTGAACAAAATGCGAAAAACTTGAAAAAAGTTTTAAAAACCTGTTGACAAACTGTATCTGCTGTGGTATCATAATCAAGCTGTCCGGCGGGACACCCCGTAAGGACAGCGCAGCAGGACCTTGAAAATTGAACAAAACTGAAACTTGTGGAACCTTGAACGTGGGTTTGGAAACCCACGATAATCAATTCCAAATTTACAAGTAATTCATACAGGACGCAAGCGATTGTGTCTGAGTGATTACAGAGATTTAACGCTTTTAAATGGCGATTAAATACCATTTATAAAGAGTTTGATCCTGGCTCAGGACGAACGCTGGCGGCGCGCCTAACACATGCAAGTCGAACGGAGCTGAGAGGAGCTTGCTTTTCTTAGCTTAGTGGCGAACGGGTGAGTAACGCGTGAGTAACCTGCCCTGGAGTGGGGGACAACAGTTGGAAACGACTGCTAATACCGCATAAGCCCACGGTACCGCATGGTACTGAGGGAAAAGGATTTATTCGCTCTAGGATGGACTCGCGTCCAATTAGCTAGTTGGTGAGGTAACGGCCCACCAAGGCGACGATTGGTAGCCGGACTGAGAGGTTGAACGGCCACATTGGGACTGAGACACGGCCCAGACTCCTACGGGAGGCAGCAGTGGGGGATATTGCACAATGGGGGAAACCCTGATGCAGCGACGCCGCGTGGAGGAAGAAGGTTTTCGGATTGTAAACTCCTGTCGTTAGGGACGATAATGACGGTACCTAACAAGAAAGCACCGGCTAACTACGTGCCAGCAGCCGCGGTAAAACGTAGGGTGCAAGCGTTGTCCGGAATTACTGGGTGTAAAGGGAGCGCAGGCGGACCGGCAAGTTGGAAGTGAAAACTATGGGCTCAACCCATAAATTGCTTTCAAAACTGCTGGCCTTGAGTAGTGCAGAGGTAGGTGGAATTCCCGGTGTAGCGGTGGAATGCGTAGATATCGGGAGGAACACCAGTGGCGAAGGCGGCCTACTGGGCACCAACTGACGCTGAGGCTCGAAAGTGTGGGTAGCAAACAGGATTAGATACCCTGGTAGTCCACACCGTAAACGATGATTACTAGGTGTTGGAGGATTGACCCCTTCAGTGCCGCAGTTAACACAATAAGTAATCCACCTGGGGAGTACGACCGCAAGGTTGAAACTCAAAGGAATTGACGGGGGCCCGCAC